>Ga0247780_1000777_pt1 | contig 25900 bp, 35 predicted proteins | sample UWRJL079202R5_FD_179927 | JGI IMG/M metagenome (GOLD analysis project Ga0247780, IMG submission 179927) | Plant litter microbial communities from Arlington Agricultural Research Station in Wisconsin, United States - UWRJ-L079-202R-5 | ecosystem: Environmental > Terrestrial > Plant litter >... | reverse complement strand
GGGGGGGGCTTACCAGAGTTCCAGGGCGCCGTGCGCACGTACATGGCCAACGGCAACCAGAACGGCGCGCCGGCGGCAGACCCGAAGGCCTCGGGCACGTTTAGCGACCTCATGAACCAGGACATCACGACGCCGGGCTTCATCCGCATGCCCATCTGCAGCCCCGACTTGGCCTTCGCGGCCTGGGACCGTGCGGGCGGACCCAACGTCAACGAGCCCAATTACCCCTGCTTGAGGCCGATGGGATCAACGACTGCGGCGATTCCACCTTCGTCGACCAGACAAGCGGCGGCAGCCCTTCTGTGTCGGATTGCCTGCAGATCGTGACCAACCTGCAGAACGCGCCCAACGCGGGTGAGTGGGAGGTCGAGAATGCCATCGGGAACCAACACGAGCCCGTGTCAGCCGGCAATTGCAAGTTTGGCGTCCAGGGTACGTCCAAGGACGGTAACATTGATTTCCATGTGGGCAGCCAGGATATCATTGATGTCATCAATGAGTCGGTCAAGCGGTTTGGTGGGAGTGGCAAGGTGGGTTCTAAGGGGCAGATGTCTTGCAAGGGGACGGTGAAGGGGCAGGGTGTCGAGTGGGGGCTGTACTGATTTTGGGAGATATAATCCGTATTCTCTTTCGTCACCTAACTCCCTAGGTCCCGTTCTTCTCGTATGTCCTTATTTTTCTTGGATACCTTTTGGTATAATAGGACAGTTGTAGATAACGAGGCATACAACTCAGTTTTGATTTGTCGAACAATCCTAGCTTTGTTGGGTGGCAGGTAAACTGCCATAAACAAAAAGGCTCAAATGAAACCTGTTTCCCAATACTGTGCTTCTCTTTACCACCTTGGGCTTTGGTGAAGCTGTGATGCAAGACCCTACCGACCGAAACCATAGTGTCGTTCTTGGACCACACAGTTCAATATGCATCGCATGTTGCTGAAGTTGCTGTGGTGAATTTGGTGACCCTCCGGCTTCTATTTCTTTATCTACTTGACGGCCTCCAACTCCCTCTCTGTCATTTGCTAAGCAGAGAAAACACGGCGCCCGGGAATAATGTTGCAAGTCGCGCTCTGCATGTTGCAACACCTCGAGAAACTAAGACTGGGTGTCTTCATGCTAACCCTGGGGCGGAGCTCTCCGCGTCTGATATTTGGGTTCTATTGGTGCGCATCAAACGACTTGGTCTGCTGCACTCCATAGCCCTTGTTGAGGCTCCGGGACGCGCATGTACATGTATCCACTTTCTGCGCCATTGAAGTCCCCTCCTTGAAACACTGCAAATAGAATCACTTTGCTCAAGGCTGCGATGATCCGAGCATCAGTGATCAATCAGATCTACAAGGACTTTCACTCTTATTTTTGGTCCCCACAAACCACTGCCGTCGAGATTCAAGCGCCGTGGGCGTTGTTTCGTCAATCCTTCCAGAACAATTCCTGGAATTCCTGAAGTAGAGTGCTTTGATCCCTCGCAGCTACGGCCCTGTCATCTTGGCGTTCCACACTGATGGGTCAAATCCCCCTCGTTTGGTGCGTTTTGACCCCTTGACAGACTAAGCCTTCCGACGCGTCAACGGCTGTGTTAGTGCGGCGAGGTGCTGCTGACATTGTCTCTCTTTTTCGTGTCTTTTTCCCTAGGTACCTACTCTTCAAAAAAATCGGTTCTCTATCATCAGATCGATAGCGTTGAACTAAACGCTAAGCTGAAGCTGGCGAGCCGCTTTCCGGGTAGACGGCGCTTGACGGAATCCCTTTTAGCGGCGATAAAACGCCGGATTCTCGCCAAGGCATGATGTTCGCGGCGATGTTCCCGGGTGAGACACAGCGCCTGCTCAATGCACCCTTACCCCGGATTTCTGCACGCAACCCCAGACGATCGGGAGGGGAATTGATCGGGCGATGCGCACCGATCACTTGCTCTATTTTCCGGCGCATGGTCCCCTACTGCAAGTCGGCCCTAGCGGTGCCTCAGGGGCATGTGTAGCTGGAAATGGGACCAACCCTCGAGGCGAGGATGCGAAACAGGGGTTCTTCTTCGACGGTGCGACCTGACATCGTGGCTTAGCGCGACGACAAGGTGAAATCGCGTCGCTCGTCTAAGAATTCGAGACAAGTTTGACACCATCACTCCCGTCCCTGTCGTCACTAGCCCTCAAGCGCCATTGCCATTCCGGGAAGGCGTGCGGCGAAGTCGAAGTCGAAGTCGGTCGTCTCACCACGCGGACGGTCCAGGGTGGAAACCGTCTGATCTCGGCGGTTGGCTTAACAATGGGACGGACCATTGTCAACATGTAAACAATGTATAAAGACTGTCGATCATGTCCCATTTCGATGGTTTACCTTTCCTCTCTCTCAAGCCAGTCTTCGAGTCCAACGTCCATCCTTCAGCTATTCAATTCTTCCTCTGACCGCCGGCCGGCCTTCATTCACCTATACATTCACAGTTAAGTTTCGTTCCTATTTTACCGACAATCATCACCAAAGCCAGTCAAAATGCAGCTGTCTCTCGCGACCATCTTCCTCGCCATCGCCGGCCTCACCTCCGCCCTGCCCCAGCCCGTAGAGGACAGCGCTCTGGTTGCCCGCCAGAATGCAGGCCGGCCGGTCCCCAACGGAAACTGCTGCGTTCCCGCCACGAGCGTCAAGCAGGATACCTGCCGCGCTGCCAACGGCCAAAACGGCCGCTGCGTACCCGGTGGCAACAACTGTAAGACAGCGATAACCGTCGCGGCTGACATAAAACATGACTGACACTCTCTCTAGGCGGCGGTGCCCTCAGCTGTGTAGCCCAGAGCGCGTTGACCTGCAATGCCAACGTCATCGAGCGTGGAAAGTCGCTCTGCCGTGCCAACTTCCCCGGCGGCGGCTTCTTCGATGGCGCCAACAGGATCAACAACCTGAACCAGGCCAAGGTCAACTAATAAGGATGAAACCAAATAAGGAAGAGTCCATGTTCGGAGGATTAGCTGTACCGATAAGACGTTAAGTTGAACTGTATATATGTGGCTCGCAATACATATCTCTTCCCCGTGCACATCTTCCCCCCCTTCCTTAGGGCCGTGAATTGATGTCCTTGTGATGCTCAAGGGCGCAGAGGCAAAAAGATGGGGTTCGTCCGGGGATTGAACCCGGGACCTCTCGCATGTTGCTGTTGGGCTGTGAGCCCTTGAGCGCTACTCAGGATTTTACCCTAAGCGAGAATCATACCGCTAGACCAACGAACCTTGGTGATTTGATAAATTTCACTACCGGGAGTTTGTCTTTTGTTGGTGGAGCGGTGGGCGGAGCGGTTGTGGATGACGGGGTGGGACTCAGGGGTAGACCCGGAAAGCTTCCTCCTCTTCGGCAGAACGGCTGTGCCTGAGGCACTGCCTCCATCTTTGGCGGAACGTCTATGAAAACTGCCTCGGGGCGTACTGCCTCAGGTAGGCGATACGATATCGAAGCGCGTGAAATATAGCGGGGGACAGGCGCTCCATTGGGGTTCATTCCGGTAATAGGTACGGGTCTCGGCCGCTTCTGAGGCGAGCCTAAAAGAAAGCGGGTCTTGGCAGCTTGAGGAGTGTTCGTCCGGCATGAATTGGCCACGACTACGTTGCGAATCGGTACTCCCAGAAGTGGCGCCGTTGTGCTCGCCGCCGAGTTCTACTATCGGCTCAGCCGAGGCGTTCGGAGGATGTGCGCGCAGTTGATGATGAGAAACCCTGTGCCAAGAATACAAACGTGTCAGCCGCGAATCAATCACCACAAATGACCCAATTCCCAAAGATCCAAGCTGGAAACGTCTTGGGCAACTTGTACCTGTAGATGCAGGAAAAAACAGCGCCCTCCAGAGGGTTCGGTCGATCTGTGCATAGCGCGACGCGCCCTAGCGAAGGTGATGCTGAGCTGCAGGGCTGGCCGAGAAATATGCTCAAGCTGCTGCCCATATCGGTGGTTTCTGCTCACAAATGCAGAGACAGGATGCTCTGCTTTGCTCTGCGGTGTTGCCGTTCTCACCTTTCGCAGATTGCCCCTTCCCACAATCAAACACCATCCCATTATTTCAAGGTCATTCCATTGCGTACCAAAAATTCATAAATACATGCATCACTACCATCACCTCCCAGGTCATCAAACCGCCTTGCAACTCCCAGTCCCATTAACCCTCCCACAGCCATCCGGACACTTGTACTCGGGATCAAACTGCCACGCGAAAAACGGATCCGTCTCCTCCGTCAACACCTCTCCCATCAACCGCGTCGGCTTCCCCAGATCAAAGCTTTGCGCCACAACATCCAGCGACGAGATGCGAATCTGGCCCCACCCCTTCTGAATCAGCGTGTCGATGCTGGTGCCATACACATACTCCTTGAATCCGGCCCAGCGAATCGCCGACGCGCACATCGGGCAGCTCTCGGCGTTGGTGTAGAGCGTGAGGTCTGCGAAGGCGCTGAGCGCCTGCGAGGGCGTGAGCTTGTATGGGCCGTTGGGGTCGGTCAGGATAGCGGAGCAGTTGCTGATGGCGGACATTTCGCCTGTGGTTGTTAGCATGGTGACTCTCGCGGAGTGGAGGTGTGCATACTGTGCAGGGTGGGGTTTCCGGTCACACTGTTCGAGTTGGCCCCCGTGCACACCAGCGCCCCGAGCCCGGTTGTTGCGGTGTGGTTTACGATGACGCTTCCGAAGGCGGCGAAAGGGCAGGGTGCATTCAGGCAAGATTTGCCTGCCGCATCCAGCGCGCTCTGGTGGAAAAGGGGACGCCATTGATGCTGAGCTTGGGGTCTCCAATCGGCGCTTGATGGGTCGATCGGCCCTCGTGACCGTGGGGGTGGGAGACGCTGAGACCAATGGCGCTGCCCAGGAGAAGCAGGATATTCATGAGCTTGGCCATTTTGAAAGCAAAGGAGATGGCCTGTGAGATGGATGTGGAATCCACGTCAGCATTGATACTGGCAAATCCAGACCTTTATAAGCACAGCGCCATTGACATCACCACGAGAACCGCCACGAGACATCGAAAGCTTGGCTGCTGTGGGGGCGGGGGCCGATCCACTCCGTCGGGTCAGCCCAACCTGACCCCAGCTCCGTGATAAGACCGCTCTTCCGGGTCTGGCGGGATTGCTTTGCCGGGCGTGCCGGACTAGCACCGGAGCCGGTGGTCTTGGCGGATGCTGTCGTCGTATCACGAGTGTGCAGTTAATCTGTCGCTCTGGTTGGCAGATACCAGCCACGATAACGCAACGCAGCTCCTTTGGCTGCGAGTAACCCAACCAACATGGCGAAAATCCCTTCCAATGAGACATCAAGAAGACATCCTCCGTTATCGCACGGAGTTGGTCATACAGCCCAAGCGGCCCACACGGGTACCTTGCTGCCGACTGTGTGTAACCCCAAACCAGCTCGGGTTTCTCCGCGCACGAGAGACGCGACAATTCTCACAACCGACATACCCGCTTGCCGAAACACCAGGCTTCCTCTCGTCGTCACTCAGTGCCTGAATTCGCAAGCCGCCAAGCCACTGTCGGGTTAGAACACAGCCTGGCTCGAGTCCGGGAAATATAACAACCACTCATGCCTGAACAAGAGCGGTCAGTCTGCAATGCCTCGTTGGGCCACAAGGCCCCATCCACGCAAGTGATAACTGCCCGACTGATCACAGGATTCAATTCTCGGTCAAATTTTGAGGCAGTGCATGAGAAACAAGTTTGATGAGTCGTTTGTCGAATGCGCTGGCTCAGAGCCAACTTGAGCCTCCAAACTGACAAGTCGTCATTGGCCGGGCACGGTGCCAATGGGTTAGGTGACTCGTCTGCGCGTGGACGCCTGGATGCCTTGTCCTTTGGCCTGATCAGATCGATTCGTGTTCAACGAAGATTGGTATGCTGCTTCGATATGTTTCGTCGCCTTGAATTCTCGTGCTATTGCCCAATCAATACGGAAGAACACACCGGTTCCGACGTTCATGTGTGTATAATAAGCCGTGTCGAGTGAGTTCTGTTGTTGAACTCATCATCATCATCATCATAACAGGCTCCTCTGCTCCTACCTACCAACAAACACTGGACATCAACCTTGGACTTGTTTCAATCAATAATTTCAAACTGCTCTTGAGCGACCGCCAAACACAATGCCCGTTCGAAGCCCCAAAAGCTCTGGCGAAAGCGTCGATCGTGCCCCTCCGGGAACTTCGAGCGATTCTGTTGGCCGCGACAACGCCCTTCCTACCAGACGAGAGAGAATGCGACAACCGAATGCGGACCGCGAGGCTAGGGGCCCTCTCCCTCTCCGGCAACAGGTCCAAGCCCTGAAAGAGAGGATCCAGTCTCTCGAAGAAGACAAATCGGCCTTGATGAGCGAAAACTCCGCTCTCACCACCGCCGGCCAAGCGTTCGAGTCCAAGAAAATAGCCCTCCACAATGAGGTCGAGACTCTCCAGACTGAACGATCCTCCCACATCGAAAAAATCAACGCCCTAGAAGAGGAGAAGCACGCCCTCGAGACCGACCTCGCTTCCCAGAAAGACGGTATCGCAGCGCTCGAGAATTACAAATCCGAAATCGAGAAGGAGAAGCTAGCTTTGCAGCAGGACAAAATAGCACTAGGAGAGAAGATCAGAAGCCTCGAGGTAGAAAACATGACGCTCGCTGACGGAAAAGCTGCTTTGGAGAAAGACAAGTACGCCTTGGAAGAAAAGAACTATGATCTCCAGACTTCTTGGGAGAGAATGCAGAAAGACAACGCTCGACTTCGGCTCGCATTCGAAAACCAGCTCGAAAAGACTCGGGTCCGTTCCCAAGAGGTTGACACCCTGTCGACTCAGCTTAGCAACCTCGGTGAACAACTGGTCATACTCGACGCTGCTAAGCGCGATGCTGATGACTCGTTATGTCTCGCCACGGAGGAGAACTCGCAGCAAGCCGACACCATCGATCAGCTCAGTCAAAAGGTCAAACAGCTCGAGGAAGATCTGGACACAACTGTCAAGAAGAATAGAGACCTCGAATCTCAAATCGTGGGCTTGACAGCTGAGAAAGAGGGCCTAGAGCAGGCGCTTACCCCTCTGCAGTCTGAGAATCAGAAGTTAGAAGAGTCCAATACTGAGCAGCAAGCCACCATCCTCGGACTCCGAACCGAGAACGAGAGACTAGATGTCAGCGTGAAAGAGGCAAGAGAGCGGCTCGAAAAGCAAGACGACAGGTCGTACGGTCTCACCAGCGAGCTCGGCAAGGTAACCGCCGAGAGAGACAACGCCCAACAGGAGCTGGCCAAGGAGGCCGACGGTCAGCAAACCCTCAAGAGCAGCCTGCGGAAGGCGAATGCGAAGGTCATCAAGCTTGAAACCGAACTGAGCATCGTCCAAGCCATGATGCAAGACGCTCGCATCACCAACGCTCAGCTCAGCGAGACCGAACAGGTCCTCAACGATCGTGTCCTACAGCTGCAAAGATCACTCAGCAAAGTCAATGAGGCTTCAGACACCTCCAAGTCAACAGAAAACAACCTCCGGTCCGAGATTTCTGCTTTGAAGGCCCACCTGACTACCCGCGATGGCCAAAAGAAGGAGCTTCGAAGCTCTCTCAGGGGAACTCAGCGATCCCTCTCCGAAGCCACAGACCGCATCTCAACCCTGGAGACCGACCTCCTCGCCAAGGACCAACGCATTGAGTCCATTCGCCACCGGCTTACGGAAGAGCATCGTCTGCGAGCTGGCGTGGCGCGCGAACTTCGGACGCAGCGAGTCAAGCAGAAGGAGCTCGAGGCCCTCGAGGAGTCATCAGTGGAGCGCATCGCCGAAGCCGAACGCAAGGCGGCCTACGCTGTGGAACGGGCCGATGACTTGGCGCGAGATGCTGCGTCCGCAAAGAACGCGTCTGTAACGCTGCGCCAAAGGCTCAACGAGGCAAGACTGGAGGTGGCCAAGGCGGAGCGCCGTGTCGACCAGGAGCAGGAGAAAGTAAGGCTGGCCAGGGTTGAACTCCAGGAGGTCAATCGTATCGTGGATGGGCTCGACCCCGAGAGGACGTGGCGCCAGCTGGCAGATGAGAAGGTCGGACGTGCTGCCGATGTGGCACGGCTGCAGGCCGAGGTCCTGGCAAGGGAGAAAGAGCTGGGGGGTGAGCGGGTCAAGCTGGCTGAGCTGGGTGCGAGGGTGAAGGCGCTGGAGGTGACAGCGTCGCATGATCAGTGTGTTGAGAGGGTCCAGGTGAGGGACCTGGTCAGGGCAGTTGGGGACCTGGTGTCGCAGTGCGAAGTCCGCCCTCGGGGGTCGCGGTACGAGTGGTCCTACCCGGAACAGCTCGTGCAGCGGCCCGACGACAACAAGTGGGAGATTAAATTTGTGAAGAAGTTGGCCGTGAGGCGACGGTGGTGATTTGTAGTAGGATGCATGTTGATAGTTGTGATGCAGTTGGTGTACCCCTATTTCCAGGATGTCGGGTCATTTAGCTAGCATTGGAATGTGAAGTTGTGTGCTCAATTGCGACCACTGCCCGAAATTGAGGTCACCTCAGCCATTTCACTGCCGGGCGTGTGGGGCCCGGGAGCTGCCAGCGCCAGTGGCTCCCCCAGAATATTGCCTTTGACGGCCCCGTTCCCCAGCAGCGGGATGACCCAGACGGGAAGTTTAGCTTGACAACGCCGCCAGTACTTTTGGACTCGAGGACACCAACGCTGGAACCGTTTGTTGGTCATGCTGGTGTGCGCAAAGTGTAGCACGAAACCGCTGGAACCCCTGCAAGCGGTGGCGTCAATGTTGGTCAATCATGTGAGCAAAGAGCGGTGATCCTCCAGCCCCCGCGCGCGGAGGCCAAGCCCCAAAGTCCGACCTCCAACGGGAAAAACGGCCAACTTCCGCGTCACACGCGCTTTGTCCGCCTGCGTGTCCATCCGGATTTCCAGATGCACAACGGTCGCTCAACGAGACATCCGTCAACTCCATCGTACAAAAAGCTCGACCGCGCCGCCCAATGCGCACAGCTACAGTGGTGCAACGCCGATTGATGCCCACACGTCAGACAGCCAGAGCGTCATCCGAACCGTCGCCAAGATGCTGCTCGACAAAAAACCCCCGGCCATCGCCGCGGCAGGCCGTGGCACGCCAAGGACGAGAGGCTTCATCATCGACACCATGGTCGCCCTGACCGCTGCTATCGCACTGACGGTGCTGTATCTGAATGTGATCGCTTGGGCACAGCAACCGACACGTGCGTTATCCCTAGCGTTTAATCTGTCTGCTTTATCGTGAGGATCAAACTGACTGGCACATAGTCGTCCCCTGGGCCATCCCCCCCGTGCCCGTGGGCTCTGTCGTCCCATCAGGATGGCTTCTCAGCGAGATGCAAACGGTGAGTCCTTGGGCGGGAATTTTGTTTCTTGAATGGCCAGACTAACTCCGGCCTCAGATGGCCCAAGGGCTGGCTGGACATGAACATGACTTTTACCTTTATGTGAACGAGTCCAGATGGTTGCAACCGGCAGGGACCGGAGGGAACGATTATAGTCGCCTGAACGAAGCCCTCCCGTATTGGTTCAATGGGTTGGTCCCTCTGGCCTACCTGCTTGATGACGAGCGCCTCAAAGCCCAAGTCCACTCTGTCGCAACCACGGTGCTGGGCCTGCAGTCCGAGGATGGCTGGATAGGCCCCGAGGTACCCTCCGAGCGGAACTTTTGGGCGCGAGCCCCCTTTTTCCTTGGACTCACTCAGCTTGCAGAGGCAAACTCAACCTGGAAGCTGCCGATTATCAACGCACTGCATTCTTTCAACACACTCGCCAATACCATGCTACGCAACGAAAGCCAGGGGCACCGCATCTGCCCACCGGGCTTAGAGTGCTACTGGGGCCAAACGCGCGTTCACGATCTTATTATCTCCATCCAATGGCTCATTGATAGTCAAGAATCGCTCGACCCGATGGAATCGGTTTTGGTCGAGAATATGAACATGTTCTATGACCAGAGCGACTACAAATGGGACGAATGGTATCAAGAGGGAACCTATCTGAAGGTTGTCGACGATCCAACGACTACGAACCCCAAATACCCCTATCTCCACGGTGTGAACGTTGGTCAGGGTAGGTCCTCCTTTCAACCGTATTCGAAGCACCAATAGCTGACGGTGAAACTAGGCTTGAAGGCGTCGGCGGTTGTTCGCAGATTCAATCGTGACGACACACTCATCGAGAAGACCAAGACTGCTGTCACCTGGACCTATGAGTACCACGGCGCTCCCTCGTACACGATATTGGGTGATGAGATTCAGCGTGATCTCGCCCCATACATGGGCAGCGAGTTGTGCACAGCCGTTGAGACCGCATACTCAAGTAAGTGCCTGTTCCCCCCTGTCTTGGGAAATGAGAATAAAGTCTTTGCTCTCGAGTCACAAAGCATTGTCCCTAAATCAGATCAAAGCTAACTGTTATTAGTGGCTTACCTGTATCATGCCTTTGGAGTCAACGACTACGCAGACTTTGCCGAGTTGGTGATATACAATGCGATGCCCGTGATGATGACAGGCGATATGTGGGCTCACCAGTATCTCACGCAACCAAACCAGCCTTGGGCTGCGATAAACAACGAGGACTACAGTCATCCGGATGGCCCGCTCCTCTTCACAACTGCACATAGCGGCCGCGCAACGACATTCGGCATGGAGCCACAATATCCGTGTTGTACGGTAAATCACCCACAGGGGTACCCGAAATTTGTGACACACAGCTGGGGATACGTGGGCAACAACGGCCTTGCGCATATTCTCCTGGGACCGAGCAAGGTCAGCACCCCAATCGCCACCATTGAATGCGATACATCGTATCCATTCGATCTCACCCTTGGGTACACAATCACCTCGCTGGAAAGCTTTGATTTCTATGTCCGCGCCCCATTCTGGGCCAACAAGCAGACCTCCAACATCACAATCGGTCTCTCCACCTCCAAATTGGCAGTTGATCAGCAAACGGGCTTGCACAAAATCTCGGTTCCTGCCGGCACCACAAAGGTAACGTACAACATCGGCGCGAGCATACGGTTTGTGGAGCGCGCAAACAACACGGTATCGGTCTACTACGGAAATCTCCTCTACGCTCTCGACGTCGGGTCCGTCAATGCAAGCTCGTACCCCCATGCGTTCAACGATGCCCGTGGTGCCGGGATAGACTCCCTGCCTCCGCAGGTCAGGGACTACTATTTCAACAACACGAAAGCTTGGAACGTGGCCATCGACCCCGATACAGCACAATATCACGGCATGCTGCCTGGTGTTGAATTGCCGAAGCAGGTCTTCGATTATGGCGCCCCACCCAACTACATCACTGTTAAGGGGTGTGAGATTGCTTGGGATTTGCATCTTGCAGCAACTCCGGGGCCTGCGCCAGAGAACAGGACTTGTCTGAGCAGTATTTCAACTTACAGGCTGATTCCGTATGGGTCAGCAAAGGTGCATATGTCGGAGCTCCCGGTGATGCATTGATCAAGTAGCTCTGTTTTGGCGGTTATTTGGGCGTACGGTACATTGCATGGAAGGCTCTGCTTTGGATAATTCGCATCACTTTTGGTAGCGTTATAGTTTGGATATCAAAATACTCTTGACTCGCTTTTCGGCGAACAAGCAGTTCCTTTGTTCCATGGACTGAACAAATTTTAGATAGGCGTTGTGTTAACACTAGAAGGGCTGTTCCCACAGCCCATTCTGTGCCAAAGGACACGGTGTGACGGTTGAATCCAGAATTGTGACCGCCGACGGCACTGTAATCGGTCGCTGTGGCGTTTTGAATATGATGCGCGGGCGCTTTACGCCTGCTAGGGTGAAATATTGCCGGGCTGCAATAACCAGTGGGCACGTCCAGTCGGAGTGCAACTCTTGCTGGCTGGTAAACTCTTGGGACGAAAGGATTGTCAGCGTGAAGCTAGCGCAGGCCACTCCCGTTGTTTATCGGACGCTTGATCAGGTTCGTCTGTTGATGGGTGGTGTGTGTGTTGGCGGCCCGCTGGCGGATCACTGGCGGCACTATGACGCCCTCTTTTCGGAGGAGGCATCGAGACGTCTCATGGATAAAGATGAGATTGAGAGGCCGCAGGATATTCTTGCGAGATGTGCTGCGTTTATTAGTTAGTGGCAAGTGTCTAGCTTTGTCAGTGGCGTGAGTTTCCCAAATTGTTGGGATCGGGAGCAATATTTGGAGCGGTACCTGGCGCCGCTTTGTGTGGATAGACCGACATATGAGGCTCCTCAGGACAAAGGACAAAGGACAAAGAATGAAAAGAAAAGAAAGACCGTCCCGAAAGATAAACCCGTGCCCCAATCAATGCCCCTGTGATCCGATAAATAAGAAAGGGCGTGAATGTATTCGAAGACAAACTGTGTGTGCCGTCATGTCAGACTCGGACCCTTGGTAAGCAACATCAATGGAATATCGGCGAGCGGTCGTTTGGATCATGAAGCCATTAGTTTCTGTCTTGGCGGGTCCGCAATTGAACTTGTGATCCGGGTGCCAGTTCGGGTTTGACGAGACATTGGAAGCTCCGAGGGGCCGAAAAAGCACGTAGCCATGGCTGTGCGGTATCGGCAGGAAGGCGCCCCTGACTACCTGCGTTGCGACCGCCAGCTCTGTCAGCAGTGCAGACGACATTCGCACCCCTGGCAAACCTCATTGGCTGAGTCACCAAGCGAACCTGATCATCGATGCCGCAAAGCAACCAAGTCCATTCACCCGCGCGACTCACAGTTTGGTCTAGCCCCTTGATGTCTTTATCAGTCTCGAGGATAAACATGCTGAAGAGACTGGATGCCGCGACCCTTATCGCGACTGCTACTCTCTCCCAAGACTGGCCTGCAATTCCCTCGCTGCAACGACGACCGCACCAGGTCCCCCGAAGGACCGGGCTCACCTAGCTGGGAGTGCACAACTGGCTTGTCATAAGTATCTTTGTTTACCTTCTCGCAAATCTCTGCCTCTGACCTGGGTCACTTTGCTGTTTCCGTGCTAACCAAGGGGTACCCAATTAGGCTTTCCGGCACGAATGAGACGTACGCACCCAGCATTCTGGAGCCCAAACATACCCACCCCAGGTTCGACCCTAGTCACAATGAATCCATTTCGCCGTGGACTGTCCTATTACTGGCAGGTTACATTTGGCCCTGGACGGCCAATGCACCATAAACAGTTGGATAGCAATCAAGCTTTTCCAATAAACGAGCCGGCATTAAACAAATTTATGGATTACGTTGCAGCGAGACTAACCGACGTCTCCTCGTCATCGACGCGCCCGGCGGTCTAGACCCCTCTCTGTACCAGCCCGGTGGGAGAAAGCTCATATTCAGGCAATTGGCTGGAAAATTGGAAGTCCAACCCAGTTCCCCGTTTTATCGGCGAATGTTACCCAAAATACACACTGCATCAGTTTAGGCAGAATTTGCCGCGATCGCGCAATGGGTCCCGGACGCTGACAACGTCAGGCAATGCTGTATATGTGACACATGTTATATATGCGGTTCGGCGTGGTCTCCGAGAGAGAGAGAGTTGTATCGAAGCTTCTGGTGAAAGCTCTTCCAGAACGATGACTGGATGATCGTCCACACCTGCACGTCCCCGTCCCCCCAAGCAATGCGGCTGCCTTGGCAAAACCCCAAGCCCCGGCTATGCCAAATTGCCCAACAACAAGCGTTTGGATTGGTCTTTGCCCTCGATGAGCGATTCTCTATCAGCGGAACAGCTCGCTTGGCACACGGCTGAGCCTGGCAACACCGACATTGCCACGGGCGGTGGCCCCCTTCCACCCTTCCCACCCTCTTCGCATGTCGCTGTTCCGAGAACCGACAGTGATAGTGACGCGCGCCACTCAGTTGCTCGATGCTTATTTGCTCTCCCCCGCCGGGACGATCACCCCACGTCTCGTCACTCGATCACATCATCGTTCCGGGTATTTGAGTTGGTTGGATACTCTTTCTTCCCTCCATCTTCACAGATGAACCTCGGCTGCCAACCGAGCGGAGAGGTGGGGGAGGGCAGATACCTGTTGTTGTTGCTCATGTCACGTCCTAACCCCTTTCCCGGGAAACCTTGCTTCTCGAAGCCGGGCTGTGGGTGGCTCAGTGTTCCATGCCGGCACAGGTCTGGCATTTATTAGCTGGCACCTAATCCGCTGATTTCTCGTGCCAAGACATGCCCACCATCCTTCTCTGGCGCCTTCTTATGCGTGCACGACGCTGCCAAGCCTTGCCCCTTCTTACTGTTATCCTCCCCATCTTGACAAAGCAAGGTCTCGGTAACGTCTTGAGGGCTCCGTGATGGGCTCCCTACCTCCCCCAAAGCGTGTTCTGCTGTTGACAAACTCAGAGCATGGGCAAGCCAATGTTTATCTCGCGACGAGCTATGCCTTCCTTACGCTCAAGGACGAGGATGTGGAAGTTCACTTTGCGTCCTTCCCACCAATCGAGAAATTCGTGGCGCTGACTACCCAGCATGCCCTGCGCGACAGCCCGCGGGCGAGGCCCATTGTCTTCCACCCTATCGACGGCATCGACATGGTCTCGGCGTGGACACGGCCGGAGTTAGCCTCGGAGCAGGAAGGCCTCAAGGTCATCGACGTTGTCAAGCTGATCTACGCCATCCGCCGCATGATGCTGTTGCTCAAGATCACACTCCCATGGACAGGGTCAGAGTTTGTCCAGATCATGTTCTCGGTCATCGACATTGTGCACAAAGTGCAACCCGACATCATCGCCGTCGACCCGGCCTTCTCTCCGGCTCTGACGGCACTCCGCCACATCAAGGCGAAGTTTATCGTCCTCTCGCCTAACACCATCAAGGATTTCGCTATGCCACACCAGCCCAACGGCGAACCCCTCTGGAAATACCCCTGGTAGACCCCCTTTCACCTCCTTTACCAACAGCAAACTGACGATTCCAATTCAGCATCGGCACCTACTATCCCTTCCCCGTGCCCGCCGTCCACATCCCGGAGAACATCTTCCTCGTCCTCCTCGCCATCATAGTCGGCTTCTTCTTCGATTCCCACCGCCGCTCCGTCCAGGCCCACGTCTCGTCCCAGGTCCCCGGCGCCCGCCTCACAACCCTCAACGACCTCAGTCTCAACCCACACCTCGGCATCCGCTTCCTCGTCGCAAACCTTCCCGAGATCGAGTTCCCCCTTGCCGTCACACCTGATACAATCCTCCCCTGCGGCCCGATGATCCGTCCTGCGTTACCACTGGCAAAGGTTGATCCTGGCCTGGCAGCATGGCTGGGGAGGGCACCGACCCTGTACGTCAACCTAGGGACACACATGCTTCTGGACGAGGAATTTGCGGTCGAGATGGCAAAGGCTCTGCGGCATGTACTCGACGCCGTCGAGAGCGTGCAGTGGCGGGATAAGCGGCTGTCAGGGCTGCAGGTGCTGTGGAAGCTGAATCGCAAAGGGGAGTATGAGGTTGCGAATGAAGGGTGTAGAGTCTATGATATTCTGGGAGGGGAGATGGAGACTGGACGGGTTAAAGTCGTGGAGTGGTTTGAAGCGGAGCCGACGGCGGTGCTAGAGGGGGGACGGGTGATTTGCGCGGTACACCATGGGGGCGCTAATTCGTTTCTGGAGACTGTTAGGTTGGTCCTTTTCTTCCTTTTTCTGTGTTGCTGTTTATGTGGATGCGTGAACGTGTCTTACCTCTCTCCTTTCTTCAGCCTTTCTCTCCTTTGACCCCTCTTAAAGCTTTTGGTGATACAATACTGATGTTTTCTGTGGTCTTTAGTGCTGGCATCCCGCAAGTAGTTGTCCCAGTCTGGATGGACACGTACGACTTTGCGAGGCGGGCTGAGATTCTGGGTATTGGACGTTGGGGTAACCAGGGGACAGAACTTGGCGTCATCTACAATGGGCGGGAGCTGGGCGGTGCTATTGTTGATGTCTTGGTAGGGGGTCGGGCATCAGTGTTCGCAGCCAGGGCGAAGGAGTTGGCTGAGTTGTGCAAGAGGTCGGGGGGCGGTAGGGTCATTGCGGCAAGGCGGATCTTGGCTGAGATTGAGATGGAGGATACGAGTGAGGATGAGAAGTTTTAGGTAATAGGGTAGTATTTAGACGAAGCTTTGATCTGGATACACACATTCCCGGCTAGGTGACCAATGTTCTCGCTCAAAGGGAGGGTCCTCGGTCCCTTAGCCAGTGTGAAAGATGCCTTCCCTGCTGTCGAACCAGCACATGGCTTTTGTTGTTTCACCACCCTAAAATCGACGCCACCCATGCTCATAGTCACGTGACTCTTCGTCACTTTTAATCAGTCCAGATCAGCCCCAGCTCAGCTTCGGCTAATATCTGCCCATTAAACAGCACAACCTTCCGAGAAGGTGCAGTTTTAGCCGAAGGGCCCAAAAATGGTCCCGTGCAAGCAAAGGGCCCAGAATTGGGACATTCAGCGCAATAGCCACCACCCAGAACTTCATGGACAATTCATCTAGCCTTCCGCTTGGGAATGCTTATATCTATTACTAGTCGTTAATACTACATACCGCGTGGTCCAATCGCCCGATATCTGTACTACGGTCCCGATCAGCGTGAAGGGATACCGAATGAATGAGGTGAAGGCACGCCGGAGCGTCTCGAGCGGGGGGACGAAGGTTGCCCCAGGAGGGGCCCAGGAATCAAGCGATCGGAGAAGAGGTTAACTGTCCAATTCAATTCAATGCCTCAGGGCCAAACTCTGGTCAATTCGAAGGGTGACGGATGTGTCTAAAAGCAACTAAAGTCCACGCGCGCGCATTCTGAGCCCTTTCTAACGGGCATCCACGTGATCCAGGACCGATCGGCCCGGGCGCAGCGACGCCAGTCCCGGCTCAGTTTCTTCTTTGCTTTCGTCTTCCATGGACACACGATGGGCTTCGCTCTTGTGGTCCACAGCTACGTAAAAAGCAGAACAAAGAATCAACGCAGCCCCACACAAAGATGCAATATTAGGAGATATACCCCAGACTAGTTTATCTAGAATGAGAATGAACACCAGTTGTACGTAGATCATATGTAACGCCCGGGACGAATTACTTTGCTGAAGAGCAAGTGTCTTGAAAAGAAACTGAACGTGGAAAAACGTAAGCAAGCGCACTTAGTTAAGGCTATTTTAGAGCGCAACCTACCATGCCAAAGCCGCCAATAGAGAGAAAGGCAAGAGAAGTCCATTCCATGATCGTTTTGGGCATCACAAGCTGTAGTTTTGGCTGCAGCGCGAATGATGCTGCAGAAAGCATCGTTGAGCAACTGGCAAATGCATTAACGATGATGAGCGGGTGAGCTCGCTTTCCAATCTTGCTGGTGATAATCAGGACACTCGCCGACCCACAGACACCCAACAATGCAACGGCACCATAGGCAATCCGTTGAATAGGAGTAGCTGTGGTCAGGGTGGATGGCGTAGGCGTATTAGTTATGTCGTGAGTCCGGGTCCAGAGAAGAACTAAAACTACGCCGATTGTAGAGACGAGGCTTGCTAGTTTTGCCGATAGACTGAATGTATCGCCGAAGAGTACCGAGGAAATATAGCGCGCGAGTGGAGGCGCCAGGAATCCGATAGCTGTTGCCTCCGACATTGAGAAATATAAAAGCGACACTTCGGCAAACGGAGTAATTATTAGTGTCGGATAGTCAGATGAGGTGAGAAGTTTCTACATCATACCGTGCATGCAGGCTATCATGATAAAACCGCTGATTCCTCTAGCCAGGAGCAGAACACGAACACCAGACTCGCCGAAAGGGTGGTCTGGAACATTCGAGTGCCAAGAATAGAGGAAACACAGAGCAGAAGTCACTAACATTCTAATGAATAGAACCTGTTGCTAGTGTCAGTTTCCAAAATTCTACCTTGATGTAACAAGGAAACCCACCTCAAATGGAGACATAGTTTCTTCCTGAAACTTTGTGGCCGTCGTCATTGCTGCAGTAAGTATCTGAGCAATGAGCATATACCACAATCCATTCGAATTTTTCCATAAACTTTGCAGTCTTTTCTTGATCTCGACTGAGATGGATTGGAGGGTTGTCCAGGCGTTCATTTCGGTTGGTAGAGTCAGACTTTGGTAGAAGGCACAAATGTGGTTACCGCATCTAGACCGGGCTTTGGTTATTTGGGGGGACGATGAGTTCAGAGTCTTTGGTTTTAGTGGTCAAAGCCGCCTTGAGGAACAATGCTGATAAAGGGTTGAGGAAGTAGATATTTTTGGCAATGACGAACCCTGTGTTTCGGATGTTGTAATAATGAGTTTCGTAGCATCGCGGTTCCTTCCCCTACTTCCGGCAAACACTTGACGGATCCTCAGGAATTAGAGTGGAAGGTGGCAGAAACCCTGCAGCTTCTAGGATGAGCGATTTTTCATTACGCATGGAGACTCTGGGTTTGGTAATCGGCCGGGTTTGGGCCGGAATTCCCTGGGTTAGTAGAGATTTCCCCCTTTTGCAGAAGTCCGAGAGTTGGAAATGCGAGATTTCCCTCTTTGCAGAAGTCCGAGAGTTGGAAATGCGAGATTTCCCTCTTTGCAGAAGTCCAAGAGTTGGAAATGCGAGATTTCCCCCTTTTGCAGAAGTCCAAGAGTTGGAAATGCGAGATTGTCACAGTGCTTGTCCGAGGCAACAAGCGAAAGCATGTAGCTTTCCAAACGGAGCCGAATGAACTCCGAACGCGTCTTCTCCCTTCGTCGAAGCTCTTGCTGGTCCAGGTCGAGTTTGTTCCCGTGCGGGAGAATCCTTGGAATGCGCGACCAGCCCTTTGAGCTGCGCCACCTCCTCGCGTTTGCCCTCCCTCCTTCCGTTGTTGCAGACACGCTAAGTCCTCTTAATTGTCCGGATTCTGCAGCTGCTCGTCACAGAACATGACAAACTGATGGAAGACCCTTCCGGCATCAAACACCTTCGATTCTGGATTCCGGTTCCTTGAGCGCTTGCTCTAGATCCTTCTGGACGTTATCCGGACCCTCCAAACGTGCCGCTGAGACCTTGTGACCCATGTTTGACAGAAGGTGGGAGCGGTTGATGGGCGGCATTTGCTTCCTGAGCAACCGGTCCTTGTCAATGCCCTGAAGCATCCGGAGAGACGAACCCATCTCGCCTCGGTCCCAGAGAGAGTTGGCAGCCTCTATCTTAACACCTTCAACTTTGCCTTGCCGTCGAGCTTCGTTCTACAGGGCTCTTTAGGCAAACGCTTGCGGTTTGCGTCTCTTGTGTAGAGGACGCGAAGAAGGGGAAGCCCAAAAACCCTACAGGCCCGCAAACACTCGTCGGTTTTGGTCACGTGCGCACGCGAATGTGCGATGCGACCGCGTCGTTTGTGTCGTTTGTAATGCTTGTTTCAGTTCGCGCAGGTCCGCCAGACGGCATGCTCGGGCACTGAGGCGAAGCTAGACCGCTTCTTTGAACTTGAAACCAGCAATGATAACGTCGTCACCGGAGCGAAGGTGAAGCGTGAGGTAATAGATGTAGGACTACCCAAACCACCTTCTTATATCCCTAAGAGAAGACAATACTGACGTTACACTCGGGGATAGTTTATCGAGCGACTTCACTCGCACCAGCAATGCACCGACTTCATCCACGACTTCCTTAAACTCATTAAGGATGAGTTGCTTATTATCGAGACTCGCGAGAGTCCCCGCTATACGAGCCAACAGCTCAAAACCGAGCTGTTCAGGATGCATAAGAAGATGCAGGAGGTTGATTGTTATGGGACGATGCCCACACCTAGAGGTCACTGACGGCACTGAATCAATTGATGACGGTGATCCCAGCACTAACGACAGCAGCGAAGTCGCGACATCCAACATCTGTTCTCCAAAGTTCAGCGCGCGAGCAACGATGCTGTGTCGATGACCGCTGGGAAGTTTCGAATTTCAATCTTTAGCTGTTAATATCAGGGAGGGACTGGACGTTGGAAGGCACTTGACGGACGTAGCAACATGATACCCCTTTTTTTGCAATTTCAGATAGCGTTATCGCACCATCCTCCCCCGCATCCATCATGCAACATCCCGCTGTCCTGTCGCACGAGACGAGGCTCTGGACTCGGCGCCTAATTTTCCTGCAGGTCGGCACATCAAATCGGTCCCGCACCTGAATCACGCTTTAACGATGAGCCACCCCTAGCCCCCGAGCAATATTCTTCTCCTTGCGATGGAGCTTGAAGCGATGTCACACGGAGTCAGGTTGTCCTTGTTCTACGACCTGTTCTAAAGCAAGTGTATGCAATAGGTATGTAACTTGCAAATGGCGTGAGCCTTGGCAGAATTTGCAGATACCTCTCATTTGTAAGTTCGGACTATCGTTTGTGAGTTCGGTCTATCGCCTGTGGGTTCGAGATATCGTTTGTGGGTTCGGACTATCGTCTGTGGGTTCGGATTATCGTCTGTGGGTTCGGTCTATCGCCTGTGGGTTCGAGATATCGTTTGTGGGTTCGGACTATCGTCTGTGGGTTCGGATTATCGTCTGTGGGTTCGAGATATCGTTTGTGGGTTCGGACTATCGTCTGTGGGTTCGGATTATCGTCTGTAGGTTCGGACTATCGTCTGTGGGTTCGGACTATCGTCTGTAGGTTCGGACTATCGTCTGTGGGTTCGGACTATCGTTTGCGGGTCGGACTTACAGTCGAATGTGTAAAGCAACCCTGAACACCGCCAGGTCGACTCTATTGATGCATTAAACTCCTGCCGACTGCATCGGATCAACGCCTACACGGATATAAGTTAAACTAAATTCCCCCTAGCTATCATTACCTTGGTCTGGCAATCAAAAGTTTCACGCTGCCACTGAGAACAGAGTAACGACCATGGCTACTACAAGCATTCTCTCCATGCAACCCGACCTTGTCAAAGACTTGACTCGTCCAGACTTTGCTGTGAAGACAGCTAGCATTGGCTGGCAGCCAGATTACAACAAGTTCGTTGAACGATCTAAACGCCTCGAATCCGCTCGCTCTGAAACCAAACTACCTGAGGGATGGCCCTCACGATTGGAATCGTCTTTAGTGTGGGACGGAAATGAGATCAATGGTGAAGATGACTATGTCTATCACCTAACAAGTGGCGAACTGGAAGAATTGACTGCGTCAATTCGTCACTTCAAAGGTCTGTTCAGTAAATTTCAATCATTTCGACGCCGATAACTGACATTCAATCTCTAGCCCTTCAGTTGGGACTCGAACATGTCAATCAGGAGACATTTCCGCTTCCTAACATGAAGCACCAGCTTTCGAAGCTTCGAGAAGAAGTCTTTGTCGGAAAAGGATTCTTCATTCTTCGAGGCTTAGATCCTGCCCAGTTCTCTGCAGAAGACAATGCTATATTGTTCCTTGGCATTTCGAGCTATATTGCCGAGCGACGAGGCCAGCAGACTAAAAGTGGGAAAATGATTGGTAAGTCAAACGTGCCGCTTTAGCATATTATTGACGTCAAGTTTCGAACTAAAACACTTGCAGGCCATATCATCGATGCGGACTGGGTGAACGGGCCCAAGGGCATGAGACAGCCACTCTATGCCAACACCGCACAGGTATTTCTCCAAGAAAATTCTAGAAGATCTGGTCTAACCGTGTTGAAGCCGTTCCACTCCGATGTTGTTTGCGAAGTTCTCGCTATGTACACGCGCAGCCTCCCCACTGAAGGAGGTAATAGTGTCGTTGCATCATCCTGGAAAATCTACAACGAGTTGGCCAGAACGCGGCCAGATCTTATTCACGTCCTTTCTTCGCCTGACTGGGTTTATGATACGTAAGTCTCATATGAGTATAATAGCAGACGTAAACCTACTGAATCTTATACATAGGTGCGGCCAGAACCAGCCCTATCGCAAGCAGGCCCTGATGCACTGCGAAGATGGGAAAGTCATTCTCAACTTTTCGCGACGGTCGCTCACAGGGTCACCAACATCCCCGAGGCCTGCTCATATTCCGGGTATTACTGAGATTCAGGCCGAAGCGCTTGACATGGTGCAGCATCTAGCCGAAAAACACCAGCTAGTAACTACGATGCAACCAGGCGATATGCGTTTCATCAACAATTTCGGAATTTTGCACGCGAGAGATCGCTTCAAAGATGGTATTGGCAGCAAGCGGCATCTACTTCGGCTGTGGCTTCGTACCGAACGCGGAGGCTGGAAGTTGCCTCTTCCGTTGCATAACGCAATGGATTCTATATTCAATAGTTCTGACACGTCTATGCAGAAGTGGGAGGCTGATCCGGTTCTCACCACCGATCAGGTCACTACTGCTGTCGACACTTGTTCTTGAGGGTGTTTTTCCTATATGGTCTGCTTGAGGAGGGTTGAGTGGGACAGAGATAAGGTGATGTAACTGGGTGGAAATCATTCAGTGCACTATTCGTCGAATAGCTGATGATTCGATCACATCCTTATTTTCCATAGTTGCCAGCACGATTCAACATCGTCGGCGTAAATGATGCTTTCCCCGCAGTTTCTTTGCACTATAGCGAACGTGTTGGGCTAATCGATGGTGATTTAAGCCTATCGACGTAGTTGTCATCGCGCTCAATCCTGCGCTGGGTTTTGTAAAGCATTGGGAGCATTGTGACGAACGGCACCTCCACGGCTCAAATCGATCAAATACGCAGGTATGGCAAAGATTCCTCGATTGGCTTGATCTGTTGTATTGCCCGAAAACCTCTCGCTTGTGGAAGATTCTTCCGTTTGTGGCATTTGCTCATCCGCACCGGAACCGTGGTTGTTCGGGTCCGAAACCGCCAGCTGATGGAGCCCCTGATCCCAACTGACACATTGGCACACCTGTTGTCTAATTGGCTGGATCCAATCGTCATGCTGGATTAGCATTCGCCATTTTATCTGAAGGGAGATCCCCTAGTCTCCTTAATTCAGTTCAAGGCATGCTTTCTTGCCTGCTTTTGGCCTACTTATGGATTTTCCAAGGGTTTAACATATCTAAACCTAATTTTGACACAAGTTGGGTTTCCTAGCCTAAAGCAGACAAGCGACTCGAAATAACTTGTATACTTTGAGATCTTTCAACCAGTGCAAAATGCTTCAGTCCCTGTCTTAACCGATGTTGGAAGGCCAGAATCTCGCAGAACGTTCGCAGCGAATTTTGTGAGTGGTATGTCGGTGCCTATGATGGAACAAATTAACAGCGGTTTGGAATCGAGACCTTCTAGGTCACAAGGCATACCTCGAGGACCAAGAATCCCGACGACAAGTGGTAAAAACTCATTCTTGTTGCTAATGCGAGAATTGTACGGTATCTGACCAACTAGAGATAGGGTAACGTGTTAGTAGAGTCTCTGGAAATTCGGGGAGTTGCACTCGCTTGGGATCATAACTTCAGGACAACCCGTTAAAGACGAGATGAAATTACGGTGGAATCCAGAGCCGCCTCTCCAAGAGTCGCTAAAATGAAAGATCAGCCAGAGGTCAATAAAATTTCGACAGTGATTCGTACCCTCGATAGTCATCGCGATATTTTGGCTCTTCATCAGAAATTGGTGCCACCGCAATGACATTCAGCTGACCCTCGTCATCTGTCGACAGGATTGAATTCAGAAACCAGCGTGCAAAGAGCTCTTTGCGATCTATTGCCGCGCCTTGTTCTTCTGCTGAGGAATTCTGTGCTTCAGACCTTTAAGGCGTCAACAATCATATCTAGTAAAATGACGGAGCCCTTACCATCTTAGACGGACGCTAGGACTAACATAGGGCTCCTTCTTAAATACCGCCCTATAGTCAGTTCTGAACTTCTCAGTGTTCTTCCAAAGATCAAACTGCTTGATTATTTTCATGGTTTGTTGCTGAAATAACAAAGTTAACAGGGGAGAACCGAATAACTCATACAGATGTAGAACGAACCTTGCCAATGTAGTCAGCCAAACTTCGGCCATCGGAGGCAGGATTCTCGTGCTTCCAAATATCCTCTAGGCACACCATAGTAGGATATACACCAACCGTCGTCTCTAATATTTTAACAAACTTGTCGAATAGGTCCTTTGCAGCGCCAGGCTTGTATAAAAAATCAGAGAATACGATAATCTTTTTAATCGTCTGGGAATAGAAAAAGTTAGATGCAGACTGCGATTGTTGGTCAGACACGCACACTGTTTATTGGTTTTGGCAGGAAAGAGAGCCACGCCGAGGTAACCATGTGAAGGATATCGACATCACGACACAAGAAACCAATAGTGTCGAGTGTGCTTGAGAATGGCTATGGTTAGTTATGAAAACTCCCAGTTAGCAAGTTATTAGGATAGCTCTTACGACGCAAGTGGGAATACACCAGTGACAGAAAGAGCACCCCAGCTTGTTCGAATACCGAAGAGACCTTGCTGTGATGATGGCCCTCTCAGGCTTCCTCCTGCTAAGACTTGTTAGAAACCACATTACGAGGATTTAATGAGGAAAGTACACACTGTCGGTCCCGATGCTAACATCTAGCCAGTCGTATGCAGCAAGGGCTACAGCTCCTCCCGAGGTACTTCCTTGGGGGAGCAGATACCCATCACCACGTGGGTTGAACGGGCAATGGAAGTCAACCCAGTCTACCGTCGGGACCTCCACCTCGGCAAATTGACTGAGTTTTGTCTTGCCTACCACGATGCCACCGAGGTCAAGTATTCGCCGGAGGGCAACAGCCGTGGTACTGCAAGGGGGGTAGAGCTGCTCCCAGGAACGACACGCTAGGGTCGTCTTGGTTCCCGAGAGATCAATGTTGTCCTTGACAGAGAATCTGAGTCCATCTAGAGGCCTTTCTTCATTCCTTACGTAATATAGTCGAGATGGAACAGGAACTGCAAGTCGAAATCCGTTGCAATACGGAAATATCCCATAGCTAAGATCCATTGTCAGCAACCGAAGATATGCGGGGTTTACTCTCACACCTTTCGGATTTGTCCATGGGAGGTACTGTTGCTGTCATGAATGCCTCTTGAACATCTGCAAATACCCTCGAGACTGCATGGAGAAGACCATAGCGCATATAATAAGGGCCGCTAGGGAGGGTTTCCGTATCTGCCACTGCGAAGGTGGCGAGAGAGTTCCACGAGTCTAACATCTGCAGTATCGCTAGATCCAAGCTGGCCGATGGATATCCTTCTTCTCGAACAAAAATGACATTTTGAAGGAAGGTTCTATCAAACACATCATCAATTGATTCCCAGACTTGGACTGTTTGCTGGAGCCAGTCTTTGGTGATTGTGTTTCTCTGGGGGTTCAGAACAACGACAGGTCCACTAGGGACAGGATCTTCGATGCTGATACGAGCGTTGGAAAGCTGCGATCGGAAGCGTCAGGGACATCTTATGAGGGTCGCTACATGGCAACATACTGGACGAGCAAAGAATGTCCTTTTTCCTTGGCCAAAACAGAATCCTATCTCTTCGGTCCATGTAAAGTGCTCAGGCGGCGTGGGCGAGGTGGCAGTGAGGGTTGTCATGACTTGAATTACAGTCGGTCGAGTCAGAAATTGAAGAAAAGTAAGTTTTTTTTTTAAAAGAAAAAAATGAAATAAAAGGACTGGTTTGGCATAGAGCTAAGTTGGGCCAAGCTGGAGTTGGGACGCAAGATCAACTACGCAATGCTGGGGAAGTGGGGATGATGGCCTACCTTAGCTATATAACACTCAATGTGCGGGGTAGGTTTGTTCTCTTGTAAATCACAAAACGGGTGAACTATAATTAGTCACGTAAGCTAACCCAAACCTACAGCTTGCGGCATGAAAAATGACAGCAGGAAGTGGGAAGGCTCGAGCGAATAGACTGCAGCTATAATGCACTGGGCTAACCGCTGGCAGGGGTTAAGATGTCGTCAGCAAGGGATTGGCACGTTGCAGCTAGCGGGGGAGGGAGAAGGATTGGACCCACTTACCTTGCAGAGGGCACAGTACATACATATGTGGAGGAGTCCACACCGCGTCCCCCCCCCCAAAAAAGGAAGACAACACGGTGTACGG
>Ga0247780_1000776_pt1 | contig 25905 bp, 24 predicted proteins | sample UWRJL079202R5_FD_179927 | JGI IMG/M metagenome (GOLD analysis project Ga0247780, IMG submission 179927) | Plant litter microbial communities from Arlington Agricultural Research Station in Wisconsin, United States - UWRJ-L079-202R-5 | ecosystem: Environmental > Terrestrial > Plant litter >... | reverse complement strand
TGTCGCTACCGTTGTACTTATTCGCCCAGCATGGCTTGACGATAATGATGCCATTCAGCTACCGCCAGGAGTACAATAACAGCACCACCAGGCTAATATGTCTGCGCTTACGCTAGTTCTCTTCCTCACACCCAGCCTTCATCTCCAAGGACGTACGGCAATATCTTCATCATGTTGGCCGTTCTCCCAGAAAAACGCGTTACTAGCAGCTTCTTTAATAGTACTCTTCGCTGCGGAACTAACAAAACTCCCATTTCTTACCGCTAGTGTGTGTTACTTAACACGGTGTAGTGGCGATTATATATATACATAACAAGCAGAAATTTCCAGGCAATAAATACATCTACGAAAAAACGATCATCGATATTTCCATCGAGCGAAGCCGTCAGCGCGGTCTAAAGAAACGCTTTAAGACTTGTTTATTTCATCGCCTGCCGCTCGCGTTCCGCGGCCCTTTGATTCGCGTACTTCGTACTGCGTCATACACATTCCAAGGTAGTCGACAAGGATGGTCTTGGACACACCGCTGCCCGCTTTTCCCCGAGACTTTCCGAGTGAGTCGGTCCTCCAGCTAGCTAGCCTGATCCAAGGGGTGTACCGCATGGCTCGATACTTCACCCTGAGCCAGAAAGAGGTAAGAATCGACAGTGCTAAAGATTTACAGTCAGCCGTGCACAGCATCTGGCGGGCCGGATCATTCCCAACATACTGATGGTCGGAGGGAACGTCCAGAGCCATGACAGCGACTCATTTGCCTCTTCAAGTCTATTTCTGGCCTCTGGAACCGAATAGATGGTCTCAACTGCCGCCAAGAATAAAACAAAGATACCGAAAAAATGCGGAAAGCATCGACTTCCTCAGGTAAAACGGCCTCCAACTACCAGACGGAATAGCCCCTGGGCCGGAGGATGGTCGCGGGGCAGATTGTTCGGCAGCCCTGGCAACCGTCTCGATTGCTCCATCGCTAGTTCAGGGTATGGGTGAGGTCAAGGCGATGATGGGCCGCGCTGGGCATGCGTTTGCTTTTGGCGGCCAGTCTTCCATTGCGTCCTGTCTGCCTTGGTGGGCGAGGTGGGGGCGGTGGCGAGGTCCCATGGCGGTGCCTGTTGTGCGACACTCTGGGGAGACATACAATCGTACGGAGAGGGTTATTTTGATGGCAAGAACCTCCACATGAGGTGCACCTTCCTCTCAACCACTCTGACTTTCCATTCAATCCTGAGAACAAACCGAACATTCGCTCCATTCCCAATCCCTCAGAACGGGTCGCTGGCCCAAGAATGCCCCGGATCTCCAACAATGTTTACTTGGGTCGAGGTCTTGATGGACAATTCAACACACTACACCCTCAGACCCGTTGGCGGTGGGTAACGTGGGGGGCGGGGTGAGTTCAATTGGATGGTTCGATTTTACAGTCTGGATGCATGCGCCACCCGACTGATTGGATGGTGAAAGGGAGGGAGATGGGTCATGGGTTAGCGGCAGCGATATCCGGCAGCAGCTGCTGCAGCACGCCGGCCAATCGCGCTGTCAGATCCAGAACTTTTGCCGGGTTTGCGCTGCATCATCACCAGAAGGCAGCAACCGTGATGCACTTCGGCGCGTTTGGCACCTGGAAGCCGCTAAAAGCGGGAGTAGGAACTGCATGCACTGCAGGATTGTATGCACCTATATCTCCAGCCAGCCATACGCTGAGCTGGTCGTGCATCCACAGGTGGTGTTGGGGTGATCTGTGACAGGAAGCGGGGAAGGAGCAATGCCTTAAATGTTCCAGTGATGCATCCGTCAGAGCGCCGCTACTTGTCGCTGTTATTCTGCTTGACCCCATAACCGTCCCGAATCCGAACATTCCAAACCAGTACGCCAACTCGGAACGACGGATTCCAGACAAAAAGCAATGGCTGAGCCAAGCAACACGCAAGCTGGGGCCGGTGCCATCGCGGTCGTATGCTGGCCGGCTCGCAAGTTTTTTTTCAGGCCCAGAGAGTTAACCATTTCGCAGGATATTGCAGACGAAGGAGAGTCGGTTCTGGAACCCGACAAGTGCGCTGACTGAGACTCCCACCAACGTGGCGGCCAATGAACTACGCTAACCTCATCGCGCACAGCGCCAGTTCTACAGCGTCCCTGACATCGAGCGTGCTAGCATTCCGCAAGATCCACGGCAGGACATATCACAACTTCCGGACAAACGTCGAATACTGGTGCGTCTATTATGCGCAGTTTGAGCCCGGACTTAACTGCGTCGCAGAGTTCCTCACAGTCTCACAGGGCACCCAACGACGAGCAGCAAAACGATGGTTTGGACATCAAGTGAGTGCATCTCGACGGCTGCCACCTTCCCGGCCGTGACGGACGCCTGCTAAGTTTTCAGCGTAAAGCCATCAGATGATGCTCATGATGAACGATAATAAGCTGCACCGTAGCCCTCTCAGCTCCAATCCGCAAAGGGTCCTCGACGTTGGGACTGGTACTGGAATATGGGCAGTGTAAGCTCTCTCTCCTGAGCATCTTTCCCTGCCGATTTATTAATCGTACTGGTAGGGATTTCGCCGACGAATATCCAAGCGCCGAAGTGATAGGTACTGATGTATCGCCAATCCAGCCCACATGGGTGCCTCCGAATGTGAAGTTTGAGCTGGACGACGCAAAGGCGATACCATGGCCATACCCCGACAACCACTTCGACTTGGTGCATATGCGTCTCCTGGTTGGTTCGATCAGCGACTGGGTCGCCGTCTACAAGGAGATTCTCCGTGTTTTAAAACCAGGAGGCTGGTTTGAGCATACAGAATACGGCTGTGATTTCGTCAGTGATGATGAGTCCCAATCTGCGGGCGCCGCCTTGAGCCGATGTACGTGGATTTAGACTTCCTTTAACTCGATGCAGAACAAAAACCGCTGACATAAAGGTTAGGGGGAGCGTTATTCACCGAAGCCGGCGAGAAAATAGGCCAGAGATTCGACGTAGCAAAGGACCAAAATCTGCTGACGTGGATGAAGGAAGCTGGATTTACTGCCATCAAGGAGCACCCTTTCAAACTTCCCCTCGGGTCGTGGCCAAGAGACCCCAAGATGAAGGAGATTGGCAACTTCAACTTGGTGATGACTGACGGATCCCTTGAGGGCTTTGCCCTTTATCTCTTCACCAGGGTTCTCGGATGGTACAGGGCCGCCTCTTCTTCCGCACTGCGATGGCTGCCTCGGCTAACGTTGGGATCAGGTCCATCGAGGAAACACACGTGTACATCGCTGAGGCGCGAAAGGAGCTCCGGAATAGGTGTATCCACACGTATTATGCCGGGTAAGTCGATACAGCCTCATTGACCCCGACAGATGGATTAACACCCTCAAGCATAACCGTATGTGGACAGAAGCCCAAATAATAAACAGCCATGGAGAAGGGGGACATCATGGGATCGGCGTCCGTGTGGGAATGGGTTTAGCTTTGTCTCTTCTTATCGTCTCCACGATCTATTTGGTGTTGTGTTTCTTACATCCTCATTAGCTTACGGCTTATAAAAGTGACACTGCTGTCGTCTCTATCCCATCTCCACACTTTTTCCTGCCGTCAGTAACTCAAACAACTTGACACCCGCGCAGAAATCGGAGCTTGGGGCGGGTCATGTCACACGCTGGTGTCGAGGGTAGCAGCAGGCGCCATCACGTCGGGTAATACACTGGAACATGACTTGCACTTTTTGGCATTGAGTGAAAATAGGTATGTGGTTTGCCGCTCAATGTTATGGGCCTTGTAGGTATTGACGGCATCAATGTCCGATGCTACGCTGCGGCTGATGGACAGAACTGCCGGCTTTGGATTCGGTGTCATGCCACTCTCAGCCTCCGGGTGTGTGGTACGATGCTCTGCGGCGAAGAAGTCGTAGCGCTGAGGCGCACAGCTGAAAAGCTAAGGCGCAATATTGGTGGCCGCTAGTGGTTTGGGCTGTGTCGGCCTCAGAATGTGCCCTCAGAATAGGGGCAAGGCTCTGGGCGGGCAGTGCTTATAACGACTTTGGCCTGTTCTTTGCAATTGGTCTAGGTAATTGATAAGCCGGTCAGCATTCTGTGCTTTTCTTTTCCATCCCTCGTTTCTTCCTAAGTCGCTCTTTCCCACTCTAGTCTCTCGTTGCTAATTTGCTCTGGTGCTCGTGAACAACGGCAGGCACCATGGCGTCCCTTCTTTTTTTGTCGCTGCAAGTGCTGTCGATGTTTCCCGCGCTGTGTCTGGGCTTCGGAACGTCGACGACAGGCTACAGCAACCAGGCCGAACACGAGAAGATAACAAAGGGGGCTCTGCGATGCCCTGCTGACGATAACTCCAGCGGGGAATGCTTCAGCCCGGATTCCTTAAGCCAGCTCGCCGGCCATCTCGCAACCTTCGGCACCGTCGGTAATCCCGACGATCCGTTACTTTGGGGCAAAACTCTCAAGGCCCATCCCGCACACTGCGACATAGCCGACTTTTTCAACGGCCCCAACTACCCGCAGAGCCGTAACGTCGCCATTAGTATTCTTCTAGAGTACGTTACCCACATCCACGGCCGTTTCGGCAAGGCCATTAAAGCCGCCGCCGGCATTCTGGACGACAACGGATACATCATCCCCAACAAAGCAAAGATCCCGCCGGTCACCAGCTGCATTTTTACCAACGCTGTCACCTCCAGTAACTCTAAATGCTCCACCATTCTGGGCTTCGGCCGCACCCTCTATAGCGTCCAGGACTTTTACTCGCACAGCAATTAAGCCGACAAGGCGAACGCCAATAAACCCATCTCGGTAACCAACCCTCCAGGCCTACGTAACACAACACTAGCCCCCTTTCTCAACTATCAATTTGTCAGCCCGCCCTTTATCCCCTACAGTTTGTCCACTGGGTGCTAGACCAGTAACGATAAGGTAATTGGCGTTAAGGAGTGCGCTAGCCGCGTCTCATATAAAAGCCTTAACAAAGACAGCAGTGTTATTAACTCGGACAGCTTAACCGGTGCAGTTACAGAAGGAAAGGGGCCACAGGCGCTAGTCGGCACTAACTTTGACCGCGCTGTCCATATAGCCATTAAGGAGACTAGGCGACAGTAGCGCATTTTCCGAGACCAAATCATTACCAAGCACAGGGAGGTTAACGGAACATAGATAATCTGTGCCTTAACGTGTAATAAACCACTTAAGGATTATAACGGACGGAAGATTAGCCTGGTTATCAACAGCTTTAGCTCTAACCGCGTCACTAACCTAAGTAACCTACACGTCTCTACCACACAGTAAATCAATATCGAGCTTGTTAACGCAGCAGAGGCAATTAACCTTAACTTTAAGCCCGATCTTATCACCGTTATCGACTTTAACGATTCGGCCACCGTTATTTATCCGTTAAGTGACCTTAACGGTGCCGATTTCTCCAGCATCGACTTAAGTGGTAACATATACATTACTAGTAACATCTTAACCGTTATTAACAAGATTATAGCCGACATTTAGTATAAGACCTGTAACCACTCTGGTATTATCGTCTTAACTAATAGAGACGACGGTAATACTACGGCTAAAATGGTCCAACTGGCACAGGTGAAGCTGCTTGGGATTAAGGTCTTATAAGGATTTCTGGTACCCATTACAATCCCAGTGTTAAAGAGGGATAGTAGCAAGTTGCAAGCTCGCTAGTCTACCTCGACCGATATTCTTACTGCCGTCTTCTAGACGGGTGGTGTTTTTACCACTATTAACTCAGCCAAGGCGCAACAAGCATTCGTGGAGCTTATCCTGTCTAATAATCTTACCGGCTCCGACAACAACAGCGGCATAACATCCTTAGCCAAAGGACTTGGAATCTTTAGGCTTGTTGACGAGAGCAAGACCACGAGCTACTATAAGTACGAGGCTAAAGCCGGCAAGAACATCACGTTGGATTTCGAAGCCAAGTCGGCATGTTTGTTCAAAGTGTCACTGCTGGACGTCGGACACGGTCTTACTGTAGCGGAGGCGTCCTTCTCTTCAACCGACAGTCTGGCCTACACGGTGCCAGCGGATACAGCGCTTGAGTTATCATTCACGGCGACGCCTCTGGGTTCTGATCTGGAGTGTGTATTTTCCGTCCACCGCTGGGTGGTCATTCAACGTGTCCATCCTGACCGACATCCCCATGGCCGAGGGGCGCCGTTCCGACATCTATGAGTTCCCCAACAAGTCATTCACCGCAACTCAACTCACCCTCAACGCCCCGATTGGCCCTGGCGTCAAGTTCAACGACTCATGGCTCCTGTGCGTCATCGATTGGGCTATGGACCTTCACTCATTCCCCTTCAAAAACGACGATGGCACATGCTCCAGTGTGATCAGCAATCGATGCGCCCGCGCCTTGCAATCGAATGTCCTCGAGGAATACATGTCGTCAACCATAAGTTACGCCAACAACGCCTGTTCCTGTCCCCCGATCGAAAAGATCTCAGAATGCAGCGAGCAGGAGGTCAAAGTGTTGAGGTCGGGAGGATCTTGCGGTGCCTCTGGTAAGAGAGTCTTCCCAGCACGTTGAAACTCAGATGCGAACTTTCCCGGCCCAACTGACCACACCCCACAGTTTTCAACACCACCGGCATCAGCAAATGGCGCAGTGGGAAGCTGACTATCCGTCACTATGGTGGTCCGCCTCATGACCGCGGAAACCGCACGGCATATGACGAAACGGGGAGTCTTGTGTGGCCGATTTTGCTTGTGTGGGGCCCTTCTGAGAACGCGAGCTACAGTGACAGGCACAATGTGCAACCTATCCCGGAGAATTACGCCAAGTTGACGTGCCCGAGAGCCAAGCAGGCTGTGGCTGGGAGTGTTGTGCCTGGGAGTGCCGGGGTAAGAGTTGGGGTGGATTGGTTTTTGGTTGGGATGTTGTTGGTGGGTGGTTGGGTTGGGTTCTGAGTTGGTCAAGTTTTGTTTTATTTGGGCAGTCGCGATGGAATAAGACGCGATGTTTTGCGTGGATGTTGGCTGTGGAAAGAAAGAATGATCCAGCGGAAGAGGAAGCCAAAGACGGAAGAAGTGGGGTCAACAGTTCATTCCCACAGATCTTCAATCCGCACCTGCCTTGTATATGAATTGAAGTTTTGCACTTGCAGAAGCGTTTCCTTGCTGTACTTGAATTGCGGGTTTCGAGTCGACCCCCAAACGACGACTGGGTGACCGAGTTCACCCACCATCCATCACACCTTGCATCTGGATGCCATCTTCCATTGGACGCCTCCATGCAGGCGACAGCCTTCATCATGCTCGGTTTCTGCACCGCCCAGGCGGGGGCCCAGACTCGACCCCGCTTCCACACGAACAACCCCAACGATCGCACCACGATCGCTCGAGACACCGCATCTAGTCGCATTTGACAGCTCGTCACGACAGCAACATGAGCGACAGCAGACTTTTTGTGCCGGGCCCACACCCGGAGCCCGTCGAAGACCTCTGGGAAGCGGCGGCCAGATCCCTCAGCGACGACCTGAGAAGCGCGATTGAACCCCGTGCCGACCGACGAAACGTCTTGGAAGGAGCGCTTGCTGAGGCAACACAGAAGCAGAAACAGTGTGTGGAAAAGAGGTGGAAGATCAAGAACAAGAAGGGCGACGTCATCATCTTGAGGGATGTCTTCGAGAAGATCATTACATGCATCAATTCCTTCAAGGGCATCGGGGACTCGGTCGCAAACATGGGGCCGGGCTGGGCCGCCATTCCCTGGGCCCTGGTGGGCGTGCTGCTCAAGGTTGTCGTTGCCGATAACGAGACGTTTGCCACTATGGTCGAAGGCCTGGAGAAGACAACCACGATCATCTCCCGGTACTCCATCTTCGAGGTCGTTTACCTCAAGAACAACACAGCAGCGACGTCACAGCTTCGCTCCTCGCTCGTCCCACTTTACGCTTCGGTACTCACTTTCCTGGGAGAATCGCACCGATACTTCGCCAGGACCACGACAAAGAGGTTCATGAAGGCATTCGTCTTTGACTCGGGCGTCGAAGACTTGCTTGAGGACATCTCAACGAAGCAGGCAGAGGTCGATCGCGATTCCCTGCTCGTGGCAACCGAAGTCCTCCAGTCGACCGCGCACGAAATTCGAAGTCTCTCGACACACTCCACGTCCGTGACATCTCAACTCACAGTACTGGGAACCCATCTCGAGCGAATCCAGCAGTCCCAAGTGGTTGCCAGTGACATTCACGCCCTCCGAGATGCAATCACAACCATGGCACATCCCGTTCAGAGAGTTGTTGCCACTGTGCCATTCTACATCGACGGCCTGGATTCAACGCAGCGGAAGATCATCTTGGATTGGTTATCGCCGATCACTTACAAGATTCAGCACGTGTCTGAGCGGCACCGTCGTCTCCCCGACTCTGGCGCTTGGATGTTTAGCTCTGATGAGTTTCGAGCATGGAAAGACTCAAGCATATCAGGGACTCTCTGGCTTCATGGGATGCCAGGGTGTGGGAAAACGAAACTGCTGTTTGTCCTCCAAGTCCAGCTCATGAAAACTATCAATTGGACCACTGCAGCTAATCAACCCTGTCAGATCTGCTGTCGTCGACTACGAACTCGAAGAAACCGAAAAACACCCAAGTTCAGTGCCAGTCGCCTATTTTTACTGCTCACGCAACACAGCTGAGCCCGAACGGTCCAATCCAGTTCAGATCATGCGCTGCATAGCCCGACAGCTTTGCGGCGAAGATCTATCAAACTCGGTCCCCGAGCAACTCCGCCGTGTCCACGAATCCTTGGGGTCCCCAATGCCAGGGACGGCTAGCCTCCCATTGCATGATACGGTAGACATCATTCTGAACCTTCTGAAGAAGAATCCGGCCACGATAATTATCGACGCTCTTGACGAATGCGATCCTAGCTCACGGCACGAACTGTTTGAGGCACTGGACGAAATCGTGGCCAAGTCAGAAAATATTGTCAAGGTCTTCCTCACAAGTCGAAATGATGGAGACATCGTAGCTCGCCTAGCTTCGACGCCAAATATCTATATCGATGCACAAAAGAACAGCTCCGACATTGGTCGTTTCATCACCGCCGAACTCGAACGCGTTGTCCAACATAAGCAGCTGCTGAGAGGGCAGGTATCTCAGGGGCTGAAAGACCTGATCACATCAACCTTGAATGACAGGGCTGATGGAATGTGCGTATCATGGTGATTGGTAACGGAGACGGCTTTCTAACCACATTTCCAGGTTCCGATGGGTCACACTCCAGATCCAGAATCTTTGCGACACAAGACGAATGCGAATCGAGCGGGACGTACGGGCAGAGTTAGGGAGGCTGCCAAGCACCCTTGCAGATCTTTACTCGATCTCTTTCGACCAAATTCTCGCGTTGGGCGAGGGAAGCTCTCACCTTGCCATCAAGGCGCTCACGCTACTCCTCGCCGCAGTTCGACCTATGTCTTGGGCCGAGTTCCTATATCTCCTTTCGCTTTCCAGCCATGGAGCACAGCAAATCACGACCAAGGATGAAGTGTTACACGTTGCTTGTAACTTCATTGAACCCGACCTACAAACCGATCGGGTAGCGTTTCCACACCTTTCAGCCCGCGAGTACCTTGAAACTCGGTCCGAGTTCAACAGCTCCCGCCTACACATCACTGCCACCCAAATCTGCTTATTCGGCATTAAGGACCCGGCAGCTCCCACATCTCCTGCATATGAGGGGGAACGGATAGTGGATTTCACGTATCCGATTTTATACCTTGGCGACCATCTCGCGCGGCTCACCGTCTCAGACCGGCGCGGAATTGCATTCCTAAATGATCTTCTTTCCGATCCGGTCGTATTTCGGGATTATACACGTAAAATACAAAATGTCCGTACAATGACGGGCAATTGGAAGGGCGGGAGATTGACAGGCTATACCCGAACTTACGATGACGTACAAATGGCCACGACCGTTATATATTTGTGTTCCAGTCCCTTGGCAATGATTTGCCTCTACGGCTTGGAGGAGTTTCTTCCTCAGGAATTGGCAACCAGCGGCACAGAATCTGTATACCAGGTGCCTGAAGTGTTGAGCAGCAGGTTCTTCGGTTCGATAGCCTCTGCCGTGTCGAGGCTACGCGAAAACAAGAGATCATACCTGGAGATTGGCGTGGTGTTTGGACACAGCAACCTATTACGTGGGATGAGCTCCCTCGGCATCTCCATGGATCTATACAACGAGCTTGGCATGACTCCCCTTCACGTGGCGTGTAGCGAGGGCAAAGACGAGATGATCCGTGTCTTGGTAGGGTTGGGCGCAGATCCGAATCGAATGACCAGGCCGGAGGCCACGAAAAATGTTCAGGATCCGCCGGATTACCGCCGTACCCGGCCCTCGACCGGACTGGGATTTCGACCCGGCGACACGGTGGCGCAGGGAATGACCCCTTCAACCTTTGGGACCGAGCAGGAACTTCGGTGTCCCATCCACATCGCAATATCCATGGCCAAGAGCATTACTTGTGTGAAGATTCTCGTGGAGCTCGGCGCTGACACAAATCTCCGGACTTCTAACGGGACCACCCCTCTCCAGCTGTGCTTTGAGCTCGGCGATGGCAGTGAGAAGATTGTCGAATTTCTGCTAGCTCGTGGCGCAGACCCCAACGCCAAGATCGGCATGGGTCGCAGTATGCTCCACGTCGCCGGCGCCATGGGTCTAGGACGGGTTGTCGACTTGTTGGTCGCCGCTGGCGCGGACGTAACCGCCCGTGACACCTTTGGGCAGACGCCTTGGGATAATGCCACGCGATATGGGCATGATGGCATTGCAGAGGTTCTCGCTCGAGTAGGAGGCCGTCCGGATGTCTCACAGCACTCTATGCTAGATAATTACCGTGAGGATGACGAGGAGAGCGAGGAGTACGTCTTCGATGACACGGTCGAGGTGATGCCACCTGATAACACGGTGATGGAGCATTGGGAATCATTGCCACAAGTGATGATGGAAAGGACTGGCAAGATGCAGACGAATGCGGGTGTTGTACCGGCTTCACAGATGGGGACGAACATCTCGCAGGTCAACGCTTCACAGCCAGGGACAACCGATGATACGAGGATATCGGGGAAAGTGAAGAGACACTGGGCAAAGCTCAAGGGGAAGCTGCGATAGCACAGAGGTAGGATCATGGGCCCGATGTTGATTGAAACCGGACTAATGTGAAGATAATGTGTTGGAGCATTGCGTATCCATCGCTCACATTGCTGACGGCGCGAGTGCGTCATGTCAATTGGTATGGATCGCGTTTTGTTGCTACATGAAAAGAAAGGGGGTCCCAGGGGTTGTCTCTACTTTTCTGCCCCTTTTCACTTCTCCTTTTACTCTTGGCAGCCACACAGCCGTAGGGACAACCCCCACTAAAGTGAACCAACGGCAATGCGACCAGCGGGCTGTGAAGCGAACTTCAGCATGTAAGAACTCGCTCGAGAATGCACCATTGCCAGCAGGATAGAAATTCGCTCCCACTCAACCGGACTCCCATCGAAACCCTCGACACTACACAATGGCACTCGGGCCGAGGCGCGTTGATGTATCACGAGAAGACACGACACGATGAAAGTTAGATGGTATAGTATTTATTACAAGTATATATTTGTCAAGAAGCCAAATCCTCCACATCATCATAATCTTCTTTTCCTGCAGCTCTATCCCAATGCCAGCTTCTTTCCGAATGGCTAGCGTCGATCGGTCAGACCGCTTACTGGCCATTATCAATCGGATCCACCTCGCAAACGCTACCGGTGGTGGTATAGCTGACGGCGGCATGGATGATGACATAAACATCACCACTGCACGTCGGCCAGGAAGGGAGACCTGTGGGTCCAGACGGCGTTGTATACGCATCCTTGACCGGGTTGAAGGTGCCCGAGTTGAAGGGGTAGTCGCCCTGTGCGCACTTGTTCGTCTTGGGCGCACACCCAACATCGATGTGTGTGACTGTCATGACATAGTTGCCAGTGTAGTCGAACTCGACAAAGAGCTGGGGGTTAGAGCCAGCGCCGGCGGTGATGGTGAAGGTGCCCACGTTGGTGCCCTTGGTGATGTCGTTTTGGCCAGCGCCGACGTAGAGGATGCCGTCCACGCCACCGTTTTGCAGGTCGTTCAAGGTTGGGGTGGTGAACCAGCCCCAGCGGTTGCAGCCTTGTCCGCTGAGGGTGTCGAGGGTGGTGTGGTCATCAGGGACATAGCCGAAGGCGGTGCCGAGGCCGCAGGTCTTGGTGGCGACTGGGGCGCTGGACACGCTGGAGGGGGCGACGCTGGAGGAGGCTGATGGGACGCTCGACGATGGAGCACTAGAGATGGGGGCGCTTGAAGAGGCGACACTCGACGAGATGGGGGCGCTGGATGAAGCAACGCTCGAGGATATATTTAAGTCTTTTTAACTAGTATACTTTATCCTTTAAACGACAGTATATAACTAGTCTTTAAACAGGTTAATAAAGTTAATTAAAGTGTAAATACTAATATATAAACTAATTTAATATAAGCCCTCCGCCTTAAAGTTATAAATTATAAGTGGATAAGGATAACTAGTATAAAAACCTAGGTATTTAAAACGTTTACTAAATACAGTTACTATTTTTATCTTTCTTAATATACCTTTTACAGATATATCTTTAAAGAAGGGGAAATTAAGGATACTTTCCTTCTATTATAATTAAAGTATCTTTCCCTTTAACAGTTATATTATAAAAAAGTCCTTAATAGTTTCGTAATCTTTAAACGCCTTTATAATAATAAGGATAATTAAGATTAGTAATATAGGGTTAAAAATAAAGGGTATTAATCCTAATCTTTTATATAATACGTGTTTAAGCTTACGAAAATTTTATTTAATATAACTATATATTAATAACCTTAAGTCAGTCTTACCTTTTCCTAAGGGTATCTATTATACTCTTTATATCCTGTAATAATTAAATTATAAATTTTACATTTTTATATTTATTAAAAAAGACCCTAAAGGTTATATCTTAAGGTAGGTATTTTATTAATGTACGTAATAATATAGCTTTAAAGTGTTAAATAATACTTACTTTATAATATAAGCTATAACTAAATCCTACATAACAGGTAGACTTAATATACTTACTAATATATATAGAAAAGCATATAATAATAAGTAAGTTTACTTAATTATATACCTTTATAATTAACTTCTTATACATTACTTAATCGTTTTATAATTACCTTTTTAAATAAATAAAGTGGTTTATTATGTTAAACTTGCTTAATCATTTATCCTTTATAAACTTTTTACCCTTTACTTTAAATATCTTAAGTAACTTATATTTTATAAATTAAAATTAAGTTTATTAACTTAACTTATAATCTATTAAGAAAGGGTATTATATATTTATAATTAAAAGTGTGATATTTTTAAAAATAGCATTATTATTATAACATTAATTAGTTATAAACTGTTTTTAATACATTATAACAGTCCTTTACGTAAGATTTAGGTTATTATCCACACTGTTAATATTAAATATAATATCTTTTATAAAGTCCTTTAAAAACTTAAAGTTATAAGTCTTAATGTTAGGGTAATCTTTTATATATCTAAATAGATATCAGATACGGATATCTTACATAGATTTAAATATCTTACTAATTTTATAAATTAATTATATAGTAATAATCTCTTAATACCTTATCTGTTAGCTTTTTATTAACTTAAGAGCCGTTTATCCCTTTTATGTAATTTTTTAAGCTTTTCTCTTTTCCTTAACGAAAGAACTCTTTAAAGCTTTTCTTTCTTACTATTATAAAAGTGAGTATAGTATAAGGTTATTAAAAGGGAGATTAAAGAAGGGAATATAATATAAAAAAGTAAAGAAGAAGGGAGATATAACTAGTGTAATATAAGGAGTAATAATATAGGGATAAGAAGGTAAAAGTTATACGGTAGGTAATAAGACTAATTAATCTGTATCTTTATAATTAGGAAAATAACAGTCGTGTAATAAATAGTAAGATAAGTTAAACTGCCTCTTTATAGTCAGGAGAATACTAGTCGTACAGTAAGTAGTAAGGCGGGTTAAGCTGCCTTTTTATAGCCAGGGGTAGTTATATAGTAAGTAAATATAATTACTATAATGTAAAGTCTTAAAACGGAGAATGAAAACGTTAACCTTAAACCCATTTCTTACCTGCATTTTAAAAAGTACGTTTATTTTATTAAGATAGTAGTCTTATATCTAGGACCTCTTATCTTAACACCTTTTTACAGAGGTAACTTAAAATCAGTCCCCATATTGCGTAAACTTACTAATTTTCATAGTAGGGTGAGTAATGGTGAGCTAAAGCTAAGCTGGGAGTGAAGCGAGCCTGATTTTGGGCTAACCATACTCAGACAGGGCCTACTTATTTTCCGTGGCATTTTACCTCTTTAGTCACCCCCATAACATTTTCTAACTAAGTCCGGATTAGTCGCAGAGCCTAAGCCGAGAGTGAGGTGCAGCGAGCACCTCCTTAAGCTAAGGTGAGTTTAGGGAAGCGATCTTTAGCCTGGCTATAGTTTCTATAATTTAAAATGGAGTGTATGTGGGTTACAGATCCAATTTTAGGACACCGGCCCACGTTAAGTACTACTGTTTTCCTTTACCTAGCAGCTACCGTTAATTCAGTTTTATAGTAAATAACTTACTATACGTATAATATTTACTAATATAGATTAACTGTATTATAAAAAAGCATATTAGAGAGTGTAGTAATTAAAGTTAAAAAATGGAAGAATAACAGTACCTATTGGAAGAGAGCCAGGAACAGCGTAATAAATTAACCGTCAGTTACCCTATTATTACTATTTTACTCCTTAGTGATGGAATAAGTACTATAAGAAGCAGTTACCTAATTAAAGGGTATAGGATTATTTTAGAAAGAGGAGAGATTAGAAGTATTACTTAACCTACCACTAGTACCACTTTACCTACAGAGCAGAGGCAGCAACCCTTACTACACCTACAGCTCTGTAAACAGCTGCAAATCCCAGCGATATTAAGCATTATATTAAAACTCTATTACAACCTATACCTGACACAGGCCTTAAGAGGACTGGACAGGTTAAGACAAAACGTATAACAGGACACCAAAGGTTAGTGGGCGTTCCGAAGACGGCTTGTTAAGCTAACACTCCTAGACGGGGAGTTTAATGTTACTGTACGTCGTTGTCACTATAGTGCACAGAGGTGAGTCTAAACAGTAAGACATAAATGAACAATTAAATACTAGCGTGAGGAACTAGAGTCCCTCACGGTGGTTGTGGACACAACCTTAGCTATCTATACTAACTAGCTAAGAGGTACACCGTACCTTGCTCGTGGTGTTGCAAGTGCTCGCAGTGCGAGCACTCTGCACTGCGCGAGCGCTCTGCTCGCGAGACTTCTTCTGCTCGTGGTGCGAGCACTCGGCATGCTGCGAGCACCTCCTCATTAGTCGTAGGGGCTTCGGGTCTTTGCACCCCTGGCCCGGTGCGCAGTACCGTGCGTACTGTCTCTCTGCACTGTTCCTTCTGCGGGGAATTCGTCGGGCCGCCCCGGCCCAAGTGACGGCCTGCAGGGTCGTCACAGAAGTTTATTTACCAGAAATAAAGCCTATAAGGCCAAGTGACTGGCGTCTACTTATTATTAACAAACACAGCACCTATAATATAGAGGAATTCATGTACCACTGCCGCCTTAACCGCATTTTCATTCTATATCTACTCTCCCACAGCTCCCACAAGTCACAACCTCTAGATCGGAGTATTTTCTCGCCTCTTAAGAACTACTTTAGGCAAAACACCAAAGCCTTAACCCACTATAAAGCGTCGTCACCAGCCAACAAGCAAAGGTTTCTACTTTATTATAGGGATGCCTCTAAGTAAGCCTACTCAGTCTCTAATATACATAACGGCTTTAAAAAGACCAGTATATAGCCACTTAATCCATCAGCTATACTGGATAACCCTAAGGCAATAATAGGAGACAGTCCCCCTTATCAGCAGCGGACCCTTACCTCCCCTATCGTCACCACACCTACCCCATCGCTTCTCAACACCCCCAGGAAGGCTCCCCAAAGGGCCAGGAATTGGCTATCGAGCGCGGCATTACCGGGCATGTCCCGCGGCCAGGCCTCTGCAACACGTGCGCCAAGCTTTTGACGGCCGAAGACTGGCCGAACAAGTCTCACGAAGGGCCTGTCAACGTCTTCGCCAAGACGTTCGTGTTTTACATCTACCACATGGCCGTGGCATCGGCCAAGGGGTGCCGCATCTGCCGCGTCGTGGTTGGCGATGCGATGCGGGCCGTGGGAAAGCTCAACGCGGATGTAGTCATCGAGGTCGAGTACTGGATCCACTCGGCCTTGTCGAACTGGCACCTGCGCGTCTTCCCCTGCATACAGGGCGAAAGATTCCACCCGGCCGTCTGCCGCTTCCACCTCTGGGCCGAGCCCATCCGCCAGATCAAGAGCCCCCTATCCGCCGCGCCGGCCCACACCCTGGCCCCGAAATCCTCGTTCTTCAGCACCATATCCATCGCCCGCAAGTGGCTGCACGACTGCACGCAGGAGTATCAGACCTGCGACAGGAATAGAGACAAGCGTTGGGTGCCCCCCCCGCCTCCTGGACCTCTCCCGGCGTACCATCCGGCTCGTCTGCTTTGAGGACGAGGTTGCCGAGAAGAGGCCCTATGTGGCGCTGAGCTACTGCTGGGGCAGCGACCCCGATGTCTTTACCCTCACCTCGACCAACCTGCCCGACTTCCGCAGCGGCATCCCCGAACGGAGGCTCGCGACCGCCATCAAGGAGGCAATCCAGATCTGCCAGGCGCTCGGCATCGACTACCTGCAGAACGCGTGCGAGTCCAACCAGCCGCACCCCGGCTTCCAGGTCCTGGGCGTGACCATGCGCCTCCTCGATGGCCGGAACCTCTTCGACCAGGTGAACTCGGCCATGCTGAAGATGGAGGCGGTGCTTGTTCCCCTCGCCATCCCCCTGCACAACAGCGACGACGCCGGCATCTACCTGAAAGGCCGCTACGAATTTTTCGAGTGCACCGTCAACGGGCTCCAGCCGACCGAGAAGGAGGAGGAAGGCCAAGTCAACATCGACCCGCCCCGCGCGAGCACGGGCTGGATAACCAAGGGATACCAAGAGGGCGTGATTCACCTGACCCTGGCGATCCTATGCGAGTCGTCGTTTAGTGCGGGTCTCCACGGACTCTTGCTGGCGCCGATGAGCGGATGTGACGGGCCGGAACCTGGTGGACAGACGGAAGCATAACTGCGTCGTCCCGGCTGTTTGAGGGGTTGCATCCGAGTAAGGTTACGGTTATCTGAGCGGTGGCGCTCGGCAGGGGATGGAGATGGGATGGAAGATAACAGGGGACCAGCGCCCAGAGCAGGGGTTCTCCGAAGCCATGGTCGTGACAAAGGCACCGTCTGTGATAGAGCAGTTAACCGCACCCAACATGGCTGCGCCGTGATCAGTTTAATAGATATCTCGTTAGCTCTACACCCAAGTATGCCCATCGACGCTTTATCCACGGCACCAACTCAGACCCTCCCATCTTGGGAACGGGAAACTTCTACATCTTCATGGCTACCTCCCAGCCCGGTTGCACCACCCCCTCCCATCTGCCCCGCGGCATAGCGTGCCTGTCGTGGAAGAACTTGAAGTCGTAGCGCTCCATCTGGATGTCGTCGTCTAGTACAGCACCGCGTCGAGGTGGGAAACGCCTGCTTACCTAGGTAGGTATCTTAGGTAAGAAACTTTAGCATGTTCTGTTTCTCGCTGCCATTTGTATCGCCCACCTCACTGCCAATGGCGACCTAAAATCCCGACATGCCGTCCAGCACTGCTCGGTTTCATATGTCGTCGGGCTGTGCGGCGGCCTGGTGGTTTCAGGTGGTGGTGTCGCGGTCAGTCGACCGCCATGACGCCGGCGCCGAGTCGGGTACGGGCACGAGAAGCTGCCGTCAGTCGTGCGTGCTCCTTCCAGATGATATAGGTAAGGCCGGCTCGGATGTGCTGGCGGTGGTGATTTGCGTCTTTGCGGCTGATGGTTTGTTGCTTGGTTCTGGTTTGGTACCTAGGTAGGTAGGTTGAGTTGCATGCTGTGTCGAATGCCTGGTGCGTTGCTGGGAGCAGGTTTAAGGAAAGGAAAATATCGGGTACCAACTCAAGATCTGACAAATCCGAAGGCAGAACCGTGGTTGCGGACAGGGGTAGCGGGGCCTTGCTGCCAAGCCCTACCTCCTATCTTATCAAAGTTATCAGTCCCGTCCCTGATCCCGCGGAGATGGAATACAATGCTTGGCATTGCCGCATTTGGAAGGGTCTGCAAGTCTCAACCTTTCAGCGTCTTTCTTTCCCCTTGCTTTTGCTACTTGGCTTGGGAAGTCTTATCTCGACTGTCTGGGGTTTGGCCGGCCCCCCCAGCCCCCACCCCGGATTCCCTCCACAAAATGGGTTTGATCCCCTTGGAGATTTGATGGAGGATAATTAACGGAAAGACCATGCGTGGGGCGGCGTGGGGAGGGTTGAGAGACCGGAGATGTCGGATTTGAGATTAAATTCTTTTGCCTTGATTTTTGAAGGGACGGGCGCTGGTTTGAGGTTCAAGTTTGGTTTAAGAGAGGGACGTCTGGGGTCTTTGGCTTCGTTTTGCCTCTGCTATCTGTCTGTCCCGTCCGTCAGTCAAGTGACCCAGATGGGAGTTGGATTGCAATCTCGATCCAGACAACGCATCAACCGCCGTGTCCTCGACGTATCTGCCGGGCGAACATCACCATCACAATGGGCTTCAAAATCTCGGACCTCTGGCGTGCGCCCGTCCTCAACCCCGTCAACAAGAAAGCGCGGAGCGTCCCCGTTCTGAACGCCGTCGACCCCCATGGCCGCGTCTTCTTCTTTTCGTGGTTGGGCTTCATGATTGCCTTTTGGGCGTGGTATGCCTTTCCTCCGCTGGTATGGTATTTCGTCTTATTACCCCCCTCTGCATCATATCTCTGGTCTGCTGTTGCTGATAATTCATACCCCACCAAACAGCTCACCGTCACCATCAAGTCCGACTTGCACCTCACCTCGGCGCAGGTAGCCAACTCCAACATCGTCTCGCTGTCGTCAACCCTCCTCGTGCGTTTCGTGTCGGGCCCGCTGTGCGACAAGCTCGGCGCGCGCAAAGTGTTTAGTTTCATCCTGCTCGCGGGCAGCATCCCCGTCGGTCTGGCGCCCTTGGTGACGAACGCGTCGGGGTTGTATGTCATTCGGTTCTTCGTCGGGATTCTGGGCGGGTCGTTCGTCCCGTGCCAGGTGTGGTGCACGGGGTGGTTTGACAAGAATGTCGTCGGGACGGCCAACGCGCTTGCAGGAGGTATGTCTAACCCACCCCGTCTTACTCATACCAGCATCTGCGTGAAGTTTGTTTCTGACACAAACCAGGATGGGGAAACGCCGGCGGCGGCATCACTTACTTCATCATGCCGGCCGTGTACGACTCGCTGATGCACCACTTTGGCTACACGCCGGGCGTGGCGTGGCGCATCACCCTCATCGTGCCTCTCGTCTGTCTCATCTGCAGCGGGCTGGGCATGCTGCTGTTGTGTGACGACACGCCGATGGGCAAGTGGGATCAGCGCCACGCCCACGTCAAGGAGAACCTAGAGTCTCACGGCCTGTCGGGCGCGCTCGTCAACGTCACCGGGACCATCGCCGGCCCTTTGCCCATCGACGGCGTCACGCCCGAGGCATCCTCTGACGTGGAAAAGAAGAGCATACGCAGCCACTCGGCCGACCCAGCCACCCCGCACAGCCCCTCGAGCGAGAACATCCAGACCCTCGAGCACGAGGGCGCCCTCTCCCGCGTCGAGGCCGTCGAGACCGCCCAGGGCGAAATCATCATGGCGCCAACAACACGCGAGGCCATCGCCGTCATCTTCAGCCTGCACGGGCTCTTCCACGTGGCCACGTACGCCCTGTCCTTCGGCGGCGAGCTGGCCGTCAACTCCATCCTGGGCGCATACTACCTCAAGAACTTCAAGCACCTCGGCATAGGACAGACCAGCGCCGGAAACTACGCCGCCATCTTCGGCTTCTTGAACTTCATCACCCGCCCGCTCGGCGGCGTAGTTGGCGATTTGCTGTATAACGGCTTCGGGCGCAGCCTCTGGCTGAAGAAGATCTGGATCCACGTCTGCGGGATCCTCACGGGCGTGTTCCTGATTGTCATTGGCGTGATGGACCCGCACGACATCTCCACCATGATTGGTCTTGTCTCGCTCATGGCCGTCTTCCACGAGGCGGGTAATGGCGCGAACTTTGCGCTGGTGCCGCACGTCTACCCCTTTGCTAACGGGATTTTGTCTGGGCTGACCGGTGCGGGTGGAAACTTGGGGGGTGTAATCTTTGCTATTATCTTTCGGTTTATGGATGATGGGACTAATTACGCCAAGGGGTTCTGGATTATTGGTGTTGTGCATATTGCGGTGAACTTGGCGGTTTGCTGGATCCCGCCGATTCCGAAGGGGCAGATTGGGGGGCGTTGATAGGGGGGATTCCATACCTATCTGAGGTAGTAGTTGAAGGACGATGGGGTCCCTTAGCCTGCATATCTCCGCGCTTTTCTCGACGTGGCACATTGCTAAAAGTTCACGCCTGACCCAATCCGAGAACCCCAGTCCAATTTCGACGTGTTCCTGGCCTCTGGTTCTCCCTGACGTCCTTCCTCGTCACCCACACCGGCCTCCAATAAGCGTTTGACAATTCGCTTCAGTTCTGCTGCCTCCACCGGCATGAAATTTCAACAATCGGATGCTGGACGCGGTTGGTAGTGGGTCATATCGAAAGGCAAGCCGGCTCGGCGTGCATTGGGAAAAGCTCAATACCGAGATTACGTGTAAAGGGTGCAGGGAATAGGATGGGTTGAACGGGCAAAAGGTGGGAAAGAGTGCCAAGCAAAGGTCAGGTTGTGCGAGAAGGTCCGAAACTCGGAGACTGACCAATGAAATGCTCCATCCAGCGTAGCTATCCTTCTGACCTGATAATGAAATCGTAATCTGGAGTTTGGGAAGCTGTGATTGGTGTTGAGGAGGCTGCGATTGGCCATGAGACCCCCCAAGAGATTGGGCTTGCGTCATATTTGCAAATCGCAGTTTCCCGAAAACTCTTCTACGTCAACCTCCACTCAAAAACACGATTGTCGGCCTACAAGTTCCCTTGCTCTCCTTCTTCGATCGCCCATCAGCGAGATGGATTCCCCAGACGGCTTATGTGCAGAGTGTGTGAGAATCGATCCTGTTGGGGCCTTGGAACACGGAGGGCCCCGTCTGCTGGGCGACAACTTCGTGCTTCAATCTGGCGGGCACTGCAAGTTCTGCAACCTCTGCACCAGCGCATTCAATTCCGCGAGTACCGCTGCCGGACAGCCTTCCCTTGAGCATAGCTTCAAGGTCAGAGTCAGTTTACGGGAGCGTTGGAAGTATTTGGCGGCCGAGACACCTGACTGTTATGTCAACTGGCTCGAGATCTCCATCGTCAGAGATGCGCCAGCGGCTCCTAGTGACGAGCTTCCGGTGATTCTCCCTTCCGATACAATCCATATCCAAATCATCCGTAATACCGGAGGCGCCGTTTCCGATAGCAGCTCCTATCTCTACGGACGTCGAGTCTACAACGAGGTTGACCTTCGCCTTGTCAAGTTCTGGATGTCGGAATGTGCCGACAAGCACGACTCTGACTGCAGAATCATGCCAATACCTCTTGGTCTGCCAGAATACCTGATCGATACTTCCGCGCTGATGCTGGTGCCCAAGGAAGTTGGCTCTTGTCAATACGCGGCGCTCAGCTACTGCTGGGGTGACACAAGCGTTCCCCAACTGAAGCTAAAAGATTTGAAAGATCTTGCGCCGAATCTCAATTCCTGGCCGCTTGAAGATCGCTGGACAGAAGTACCGCAGACGATCAAGGATGCCATCCTTCTCTGTCGACTTCTATCGATCCCATACCTTTGGGTAGATGCTCTATGCATCTTGCATGATCGACCCACTGAGTCGGGACTCTGTGACACCCATCTTGCAGGGCAAATGCAAAGCATCTACGAAGCTGCACATCTCACCATCGTTGCTGCAGCGGGCAGGGACTCCTGGGCTGGACTGCCAGGCGTTCGCCCTGGAACGAGAAGCGTCGGTCAGCACACGGCTCAAATTCATGGCGCCGTTCTTGCGAATGAGCTAGGATCCCCCCACAGGGTCATAGGATCTTCGACATGGAATACTCGAGCTTGGACATTCCAAGAATCAATTCTCTCAACCCGGCTGTTGATTTTCACAGAGGTCCAATGCTATTGGACCTGCAGCTTTCCAGGTGCTACCTTTTGTGAGGACATTCACCGAGAAACAGTGCCAGCAACACTCCATCCTTGGACAAATTTTGCAGGCCCTCATTTAGAGTTTCGACACATCAAACAGGATCTCTCGGCCGGCTTGAAGGACCCCAACCTTAACCGACAATGCCTATACGCCGCCTTCCCTCAGATCCTACAAGACTACACGAGTCGTGCTCTGACGTACCCGCAGGATGCGTTAGAGGCATTCAGTGGCATTGCTTCTTTTCTGAGCAGGACCATCGACACTCGCTTTTTCTGGGGTCTCCCTTTGCGATTCTTCGAACAGGCTCTCCTGTTTCGTCGAAATCCCGATAGTCAGCGACCACTTGTGAGAAGGAACCCGTTTCCAAGCTGGAGCTGGGTCGGGTGGCACTTCGGCAGGGATAGGGATGATTGGATTACGTGCGACATCCGTGTGGTCTCGCGAGCAAGATGGTGGCAGTTGCAAGATTTCCCACCCATCAAGTGGTATCGTTTTACGAGAGCCATCGATGGGAATTTGATGCTGTTTGAAGCTTTGGAAGGAGCTGGAAACTCTATGGAAGACCTGAGTCAGCGGGGTCCGAAGTTCCGGACTGCAGTGTTGCAGTCTTCGGTGCAGGCCTCAAACGTCCTCCTTTTCGACGCGATGGCTATTCACCTTGATGCGCTCTGCCACAACCCGAGCGACGAAATGAACGACGGATCAGAGTCAGTCTCCTTTTACCTCCCAGGCAACCAGCCCATCGGGACAGTAGGTCTTGGAACGGGGTGGAACAGCAACCATGCTTTTTACCTTGTGGCGATCGCCCAAGAGACCAAAATTGTCCGGGAGACCTGGCTTGGGGAACAACAGTCCGAGATAAGCCAAGCCATACACACACTTCTTGTTGAGACGGATACCAAAGGTGTATCGGAGAGAAGGTATAAGGTCAAACTAGATAAATCCGATTGGGACGCGGCAGAACCGCAACAACACACGTTTATCTTAGTTTAGACGTCTAACTCACAGAGGTAAAATATGACAAGTCACTTTGTGTATTTTACTCTCGCTACAGTATTTCAATAATATCCCGTTCCCATAACGTTAATAACAGTATGATACCATTAAGTAACAGATATTGCAATAAATACACGTATAAGTTATATAAAGTTATATTACCTGGGGATAATTTTCCTTATAGCAGATACTTGCCTTCTGCTCCCAGAATGCCATGTTGAGCCGTGGAAATTCAATCGGCAGCAGGTTCCCTGGTGGTTGGCTTTACGGTGGACTTGTTACCTTGATCTGTATTTGAAGTTGACGGACGGGATATATTAGAATGAATGCAAAGTACCTCTTTAGTCACCCCCATAACATTTCCTGGCTAAGTCCGGATTAGTCGCAGAGCCTGAGCTGAGGGTGAGGCACAGCGAGCACCTCCCTAAGCCGAGGTGAGTTAAGGGGAGCGATCTTTAGCTCAGCTATAATTACCATAATCTAAAATAGTATGTAAGTCACAGACTTAATTTAAGGATATCAGTCTACTGCTAATTACTACTGTTTTCCTTTACCGATATATGTAACTACCGTTAGTAGACCTACTGAAACTACTTTAGGTTCTTAGAGCGTAACTTTAATATATCTAAGTTACATTTTAATTCTTTAGTAAGCAGCTTACTGTAGATATAACGTTTATCAATATAAAATAACAATGTTATAAACAAGGAGTATTAGAAATAGTAGTATATAGTGATAGAAAGTGAAAGTATAACAGTATATAAAGAAAGGGATCTAGGGATCACGTCGCGGGTTGACTGTTAGTTACCTTAATATTACTATTTCACGTCTTAATAATGGAAGTATTACAGGAAGTAACTGCTTAACCTAAGGTATAACGTTACCTTAACAGGATTTAGTTATGGATTTAATATATAAATTTAATAAGATTACTTTAAATAGAACGGATGTTATAAAAATTTATCTACTTAACTTTAAGTAGTGATTTGCTTATATTAAGCTAACAATATCTATAAATCCTTAATAAGAGCTCCCTCTTAAGATATACTGCTTTTAGTTAGTTATCTTCCGTTCTTAAATTCATTAAATCTGCTTTACCTGTTCCTTTAATATCAGTAGTTATTTCTGTTAAACTTTAAGAACCTATAAGGCTGTAATACAGCGCTGTGGCTTAGAGGAAGAAGTGTAGTACTGGTATAAGCCGACTACAGTGCCGTAGGCATTGTAAAAAGCAAACAAAGGCTAGAATTACAAGGCAGTGCCACTATAAATAAGAGTGCTACAGTGAATCTTAACAATGTAGAACAAGAGGATCCGGAAGGCAGTGCCTTATAAAATGACTAGATTTCAAGAGAGTTGTTTACGTAACTAGAACTATATTAAATCAGGGCGTTTGTTCAGGCCGACCCTGTCGTTCTTTTTAGGCTCTATATATAATATTACTGTAGCCGCTTTTGTACATAGCGATGCGTTCTCTAGCGCGTGCTACCGTTAAAAAGGGGCTACGCTACGTGGTTCTTTAAACTATACTTCTTTTAACAATCATTAATCCAATAATTTTCACCACAAAAACCTCCTATTAAAAGCCTAGTGACATTTTGGCTCTTTAATTAAAGGAGCATAACCTAATCCACAGTCGCGTTTCCTTTATTATTCTATATTAGGCTCCGTTTCATACTAGGCTCCGTCACATACTAGGTTTTGTTCTATATTAGGTACGTGTCTGTTTTTCTACGTCAGTTACATTTATGTTCCTCCGATCGGAGGACCAGTAATCTAAGAGTCGGCCTGGAAGGCTGACTATAACGTTCTGTAGGTGTGGTTCTCATTGTGGTTTCTTCCCTGTTACGTCACCGCACCAGCTTATTAGTAACCACTATAATATAGACCAGACTGGTCTCTTCTAATGTATATTCCTATTATTAAGCTTCGTTACTGCCACTCACCCTAGTTTAAAGAAAGATAAGGCTTACATTTCGCTGGCTTTTACTACTAACAATACAAGAACAGATTACTTTAAACTATAGGCTATTAGTAAAGCTAAGGAACCTTAAGTGTTAAAGAGGTTTAACTTTCAAGCCTATAAAGTAGTCTGGAAAAGCAACTAAAATTCTTAGTTTACATCAGTTTTAATAAAGCAAGGGTATAAGTCTTTCTTTACTCACATTTAACACACTAAACTAAGGCAAAAGGTTCTTCTTTTACTAAATAACTTCTCAGCTTACAAGAAAGCCCTTGAGGCTTGCCCCCTCCTGAAGGTATTACTGTCCTGTTTATTCCTCTTAATAACACCTCTTATTAATAACCGCTTAATTAAGCTATCATCTCCAGCTGGAAATAACTTTATTATAAAGCCTTCCTTAGATTATAGAGTTAATGGAAGGAGGGTTAATAGACTTTTATCTAGTTAATAATATAAATCTCTGGCTAGCATTTATTACGACCTGCACCCGACACAGGCCTCGAGAGGACTGGCGCGGGTTAAGACAGAACGTATGGCAGGACGCCAACAGGTAGGGGGCGTTCCGAAGACGGCTTGTTGAGCTAGCACTC
>Ga0247780_1000774_pt1 | contig 25920 bp, 26 predicted proteins | sample UWRJL079202R5_FD_179927 | JGI IMG/M metagenome (GOLD analysis project Ga0247780, IMG submission 179927) | Plant litter microbial communities from Arlington Agricultural Research Station in Wisconsin, United States - UWRJ-L079-202R-5 | ecosystem: Environmental > Terrestrial > Plant litter >... | reverse complement strand
CTCCACCCTCCTCGCCCCCACCGAATCCGGCCCTCAGCTCCTCCGCCTGCCCATCCCCTCATTCCTCTCGCGGTGCCTCCAAACCCCCGGCGTCTCCCCCGAACAAGCCCAAGCCTTCCAGACAAAATTCTGGAAAGCCCACGTCGACGCGCAGCAGCAACGCCCCAGCACCACCGCCAAGGGCGACGACGACCTCGGTCTCGACCCAGAAACTGTGAGGCAGGTTAAGCTCGATTGCAGCGCTGATCCTGAGGAGGGCGCCGAGGCTATTCCGTTCATGCAGCGCATTCGGCCGGGGATGGTGGTGCAGCATAACCCGAAGAAGTATTTCTTGGGGTGCAACTGGCGGGAGAAGAAGTACGCCATGATTCTGAGTCCGGCGTCGGCAGTGGATGAGAGGGTGTGTGACCTGATGGGCAAGCGGGTTGAGAGTAAGGATGAAGAGGGGAAGGATCGTGGGGGGAGGTATTTGGCTGCAATTATTACGCCCTCACTGCTGCCAGGTTCTTTCTTGGTGAATTTGTGGAAGCAGATTGTGGTGAATGCTGACGAGATCGAGGCGGAGGTGTTGATGGAGTATGATGAGGCGACAAGGTACTATTACTTGACAGTCTAGAGGTATGGAAGTGGAAGGACAGATATATGCGGAGCTGGTAGATATATAGTGCATATAACGTGTTCCGCGCTTTTCTCTCAAAAATTGATATTCTTCGTGTATCGCACGCAAAGGGATGGCAGACACAGACCATCTCAAAAGACAGAAACTTGACTCTTCCCACCAGACACGGCCTTGACTCTCGATCCGATCTCCAACGGGTTCCCCTCGTGTATCACGAAATGCCCGTCTTTGACGCCTGGCTCCTTGACTCCCAGAATCTTGTAAAGATTCGTGCTCACCAAGTTCAAAGCTCGCTTCTCGCTAAGACGGCCGCCTCCATTCTTGTACGCAATTGCCGCATCAAGAGCTAGGTTTCGCGTCTGGGAGTCTTCTTTGAGCCCAATGGCCACCTCGACGCCAGCATCTAGCAGGCGGTCGATCGCTGTGCCATTTGTGAGTGGCGCGCCCGTCAGTGCCCGGCGCTCCTCCCAAGTGGTTCTGTAGGAGAGCAGTGGGGACAGGACCACGCCGACCTTTGCTTCAGCGAGGTCTTCAGCGATGAGCCAGGACTCAGCGCCTCCGAGAATAACCAGGCGGATGGATGATTTCGTTGATGCGTCCACAGCGGCCTTCGCCTTGAGAACGGATGCGATGATGTCGGCGCTGTGAGCGGTGATGGCCAATGGCAGGCTGCCGTTGACAACCTTCTGGAGGAAGGCACTCTCGGAGTACTTGTCCGCAGGAGCCTCCTTAAGTGCAGCGGCTTCGAACAATTTGCGTCTCAGTGCGCCAATGGAAGCAGACACAGTGCCTCCCCCACGTTCACCATGGGCAAAGGTATAGTGCACGGCCACGTCGCTTGCGAAGACGGTTCCGTTTTCGAGGGCGGTTGTCGACCCTGTTAGAAATCCGGCGCTGGTTCCGTGGTGCGTGCCCCCTCCCCCGTACTTGGGCGCCGAGATCGCCTTCGTTACGCCGTATCGGTACGCAACATGTAACTTCTTATCGTCGAGCTGGAGGCCATCCTCGGCACGGCTGAAGACATCCCCGTCATCCCCGTTGTCAGTCCCAGCCTCCATATCGATTGCATTTAACCCGATGGTAGCACCAAAGCCGGTAAATGATCCACTGAGATAACCGTTTCTCAGCTCTATAACCGGGAACTTGGATTTGGCTGCGGTCTTCATAGCCTCCAACTCAGCGTCGCAAGCTCCAACGCAGGTGATCTTGCCGTTCGAGACCAAAACTTTCCCAGGCGCGCCGGTTGATGATATATCTGCGGTCAGGATATTGGACACGCCAGTGAAAGCCATCTGGTCCAGAAGCACCGGCTCCTCAATAATCTCGGAGAGCTTCTCGTCCGGTACGATTAGTTTGGCGGTTGGCTTCTTCAGCTCCACTGGGTCTTCAAACTGGGCTGTGCCATCGATCCAAACTTGAACTGGGGCGGCTCCAACGCTGAGAGGGTCGCTATCCCATACCACAATATCGGCGTCGAATCCGGACTTGACCTTGCCAAGTCTCTTCCCAAATCCTAATAGCTCGGCCGGTGCGGTGGTCACGGCTGCCAGAGCGACATGGTAGGGAAGGCCGTATCTGTAACCCTTGGCCGCCTCAAATACAACGTGTTGGGCATTCAAGACCGGGTTGTCACTGACGTAGACAACGGTCAAAGCGTTGTCGTTCAGAATCTTTCCTGCATACTCGGATGCAACATACGCCTCAGCTTTGTAGTACATGTTGTCAGCAAAAAGCGCAGAGGCCGGTGGTTCCCCTCCGTAGGCGCGTTTGAGAATCTGTCGGCCACGTTAGCTTTACAGTCATGGCATCTGACAGAAGAGCTGATTGCTTACGTCCGGGACTAAATAGGTTTGATGCGCGTGGTGAAATGCCCTCACTTTGAACTTGAACTCATTGGTGTGGTCGACGAAAGCCTCGAGATCCGGAGCTGTGTAGCAATGGGTGTTCAATCGCACCTGGTCACGCAGCAGCGCCGCAAGAGATTCCCAACGGATCTCCTGGGGCAGGTAGCCTTTCAGGTTCTCCAGACCTCCTGCCGCTGCAGCGTCACACCAATCATCCTGACCGCGGACGACTTCGGTGGCCTGCTCGAACGCGTGACGGAACTCCCAGCTCTCGCCCATTCGGCTTGTCGGGCCATGTTCGCCATACTTCCCGTACACGCGCTTTGCGTTCTCGCCACAGGCCATTTTCATGAAACGCCAGTTGCGGTCTGGGTCAGCGAGCAGGTCAGTCGCGCTCGTCTCGTTGCGGCCGTCGGGCTTGCCGACAGCGTGTTTGATGACGTAGGCTTCACCGCCCATGTTGTTGCCGGACCCGGGCAGGATCAAGCTCGTAGTGACACCACCGGACTTGATGACCTGAATCTGGTGGTCATCCACCTGGATGCCGTCAATGGACCGCACGTAAGGGGTGATGTCGGACGACAGTTCGTTGCTGTCATCGTTCCCTACAAGGCCAGGGAGAGAGCCAACGCCAGCGTGACTGTGCATGTCGATGATGCCGGCGGTGAGTGGACGACCGTCGGCGTTGAAAACGATAGCATGTTTGGAGACGCTAGAGGCAGCAATCGAGGCCTCGACGCGTTGGATGAGGCCGTACTCCAGGTAGACGTCCGAGGTGACCCAGCGGTACCCCTTTCCATTGCGTGCATCTTCGAGCGACGTCCCCTCGACGGGCTCGCCAATCCATACGGTCGCGTTTTTGATCAGAGTCGGCGCATGGCCGTCAATGTAGCGGGCATTCCGGTCCCGGCCGGCGCCAATTGGGTCCTCGGGCTTCTTGCGCAGCTTGCTGCACGTGGCCAGGTCTTCCTGCAACCGCTTGACCGACAGACCGTGAACCGTGATGTCTGCGCTTGGCGGGGCTGGGGATGAGAGCTGTTTCCACTGCGCGAACGCGATGAACGCAAGACACGTGATCGCAACGACTCTGAATGCCTTCGCCCTACGAACTTGTCCGCGCCTCCAGGGCGGGTTCTGGGAAAAGGGACTATAGGCGGGTGGAGCGTCCTTTGCATCCATGGCTTCGTCTTCGCAGATGGTGATGGTGTGTTGAGGTGAAAGACGGATGTGAAACAGAACAGCGGTTCAGCAGGAGTGTTGGAGAGACCGTGCCGCTGACTGTGGGGCATTGCGCAATTAGAGTCGTCATCGTAGCCAATCAGAAGTGTCGCCTAGATTGGAAGGTGAGTTGCAAATCGCGGGGAAACAACGCCCTAGCTATCAGTCACTAACAGTTTCGGGTGGTCTTATCACGGGGTTGCGATAGTGCGAGATGCCGGAATAGGATGGTGGCATTCCTTCCAATCTATGATCATCGGCACGTAATACAACTCGCAAAAACGGCCAGATGGATGTTGCTCAACCAAAACTTTCGATATGATACTTGCCTCGTTGATGCCGGCGTCGAGACGGAATACCTGCTTTCCCACTTGAACAGTACTCTGAGTTCCATCAGTCGTCCAAATCCGACACTTTCGCAAACAGAACTCTTGACCTAGTTGAGGCTGGAAACCTCGACGCCATCCAAGCTCTCGCTGACAGTATTCCAGCCATCCCCTTTCGCAGTTCCCGGACCAGTTCCAGTGAAGAAGGTAGCAGCCGTGGTATTCCCTCGCAACAACCATTTCGCCCAATTGGAGGCCGCGACACCGAACTTGCCACCATTCGCTTGTGAGTACGTCCCCATGTGGCCCACGTTCAGATTTCCCTTCCACTTCGGAGTGATGGCGGGAAGGAACGTGTAGTCCCGTTCGCCCTGGAAGGAGAGCATATAGTATCAGCGGCCACGCTTTTCAGGGGGTTTCCCCCTCTTCTCAGAGCTTTAGAGAGAACAGGAACCTACGTTTGTGTATGCGATGTCAGTTGACCCCCCAAGAAAGTAAAAGATCGGCTTGGTGGTCTTAGACGGCAGCGGGTCTGATGCGTTGATGACGCCCGAGTTGAATATTCCGATTGCCGTAACTCGCGGGTCGGGGGAGACAAATAAGGCCTGCATCCCCCCGCAGCTTTGGCCAGCGACAGCCAGCCTCGAAATATCAACATCGGCATACTTCCCTGTTCCGGCTACCTTCGTCACCCAGTCGATGCCAGTTCGATGGAGCGTGGTGTTTGGGCTTCCGGTTTCGGCGACTCCGTTGGGGTTGCCTGGGCCATTCGGTGTTCCGTTGGAGAGGATGAGGATGCCGTGGGACGCAACCTCAGTTAGGAATGCATCGAATACTCTGCCGTTGTAAGTGCAACCTGTTTGGCCCCAGACGAGGACTGGCAGTCGGAGACCAGCTGGCGGGTTCGTCGGTGCGTAGATGACATGGCTGGGCAATGAGGTATCGGTTATCCATGACTGGCAGTGTAAGATTTCCAATTGCAACAGAGCGAGTGAAGAACAAGCCACTAGATTTACATACCGCTGAGTATGGTCCTGTGCCTGCCTTCATTTCCATCAGTTTCTGGCAGAAAAGGATGTTTGCTACAAATCCCAACTTACGGCAATGGAGTTCACAGCCAACGAGGCAAGAATGAGGGCGTTCATCGCGATTATGCAAAACACTGCCAACACTAAAGTTCAAATCTGACAAGTTTGTATGATATGTACGATTTGGTACCTTCATTGTGGAAAATGCGTTCTTTTCCTTCCCCCGCCGTCTTTATGTCAGAGCCGCCAATCTAGAAAGTCCTACACGAGGGTGCGCAACGCTTACGTACACACTATACAGGCCTTCAACCTCGGAGGTCACGATGATTGATGATTTAGCGACACTATGAAGAACATCATTCGCGATTAATTCCCAGCTCCGTGTCCCATTTTCCACGTATCTCCGTCCAGGATTGGATGTCGGGTATGTCCCCCGCCCCGGTCCGGTGGGCCCGGAGATTGACCCGGAGCGACTTGCAACCAGGAAAAGAAAACCGGTTGGCCGGTTATCTCGATAGCAATCTATTGATCCAAGGACCCCAAATAAATTGAGATTTAGGACTCAGCCGTAGCATCATGGTTCGTGCGCTACCAGGTTGCCTCGTATGTTCTGCCGGCTTGACTGCCGGGACAAGTGCTATGTTTTGTTCCAAGTTCATTGGCGAGACAATGAGGCCGGCGCCCGTGCGGAATCATGCTGCGGTATCAAGGACCGCACGCACCCTTAGTTATCGGCGCCAGACTGCGACGAAGCGGCGCTAGGCGGGGTTTCGGGACGGGAATTAGGTCTCGGCGGTGGGAAGAGGTCCGGGAGACGAATCTAAAACAACCAGCAGCTCGTCACTGACGTGTGGTCGGCATCGCCGGACGGGCAGCTGGCAGCGCAATTTGCGACTATCGATGCCCGGCCCGCCAAAGTTGAGCAATGTCTTCTAGTCGCTCGGCAGTGGGCCAGGGGTAATGCTGACGCCATAGCCACCTACGACCGTAACATGCGTTGTGGTATGCCCCCTATTAGTAAGAAAACAAACGAAAGACGATTGATTTGTATATGCATTGTCAGCACGCATTTTCCGTTTCCGCAACTCCTGCTTTCCCCACCGATGTTTGAGCAGCGTTGTGGATGCTATCATCACGATCAGTCAAGGTTCTAGCGTTTTGCTCTCGATCGCCCCATCACAGGCTGCCATCCCACCATGAGAATGTGGGGCAGGTTCATCCCTTTGCGAGTCGCGACGCATGATTCAGGTGAGAGTGCCCCTCCTGCTGTTGGGTATCAATCCTTTGCACCTGCCATTTTTGCAAGATCGCCCCAAGGCCTAGAAGAGGGACGCTTTTCGTTTCCGCTCGTGCAGACCTTGATCGTTGGCTTCTACCCGTGGAAATCAATGATCTATCTCTTCATCTGGCCAAGTGTGGCCAGTCATGCCACAGAAAACGTGGCAGGGTCTGCCTGCTATCTCCACCCCATTCTCACCGCTAGCGCCATCGTTAGATCCGGAGAAGACGTGCCCTAGGTAATTTCCCTCCTGGCCCGTCGTCGAGGTGCTGAAACCCACGGCCACGCATCCAGAGAGCCGCATGTTGCCAACGCCGCAACGTTAAAGCGACATACGTCGAATTACGGGTGACAGGTGCTTATGCTGTAGTTGAAATAGTCTCTCAACAATTCGCGATCTTTTTTTGCCGCTATGGGCTCCTGTCCCAGGCCTTCTCGCTCTATCCCGCCCAATCCCGCCCCGACAGCATTTGAGATTTTCACGGGGGTGGGCCCCGATGCCTCGGTCCTCCTTGCTCATTGTGTTCCAGCCCCTAGCCGATGGCACTGCCACAGGGCTGGCCCGGACGCATCGCAGGATCGAGGGCCAATGGATGCTGCATCCACCGCGAAACGGAGCTCTCTAGCTCGCCTCAGCTGAGGATGACGCCTGCGCGCCAGCTACCCCGTTGAGGAATCATGGCCGATCGGCAAATCTTCTCGGCCCACCCGATCCGCCCGGGGTCCGCCCGAATCCGTACCGGAGACATGGAAACCGTGGAGACGGTACCCTGGCCGTAGAACTCCCCGCAGAATCGGCACGCGGGTTGTTTTGTTAAAGATGAACAGCTCCGCCACTCACCCACGCGGCGACTTGGGGCTTCAGGTCCCGCTTTCCCTGATCTCGCGGGAAGTTCGGAGTGACTCGGTCTGGATCCTCGAGTATCATGGGTTTCGTCAAGACGGCATTGGCCGCGGGCCTGTGTCTCTTCGCCATGTCAAATGTGGTGGTCGCAAACTCGGAGCCTCTTTCGCTTTCTTCGGTCCTGGCCGGCCTGTCTCCATGCGCAGTAAGTGGAATTCTGCGTGTATTTCCACCAGCGATCGGAACCGGAAACTGACCAGGCCTATTCAACCTTTAGCTCAGCTGCTTCGAGAGCACAGTCCCAGCATCTGGGTGCAACATGACCGATATCAAGTGTCTCTGTCCTAGCGATGCCCTCAGGTTTGGCACAACCGCATGTGTTCAAGCCAAATGCACAATCCGAGAGGTTCTATGTGAGCGAGCTCCCTCACGCGCCACCATCTTGCAATGCTAATGCCCGATACAGCGGCGAAGAACATTACGTCCCTGCTTTGCAATGATCCAGTCAGGCAGGACAACAGCATCACGCCGGTTCTCGCCATCTTCATTGGCTTCGTTGGGCTTGCGGTTTTGCTCAGAGTCCTGGCCCGTGTCCTGACGCAGGCCTACTTCTGGTGGGATGACTTGTTCAACCTTTTCGCAATGGTACGCCGGCCAAACACCTCTGGAACCCGAAGGGGACTGAAGAATGACACAGGGAGGTTGCATTGCTTTCACTGCTCTTTCCATTCACTGTGAGTTGGGCGCTGAACGTAACACCTCCAACAAGACTGATGCCAGACACAGCCGTCAACTGGGGGTTGGGCAAAGATGTTTGGCTCGTCGACCCAGAACACATTACTGAACTAATAAGAGTGAGCTCACGGTACCCAATCCCTCCACCGTGAACGAGCTGTGGCTGACAAGATCTCAGAGTTTCTTTATCAACATGCTGTTTTACACAGCCACCCGCTTCCTGATAAGGGCTTCCATCATTCTCTTCTACGTTCGTGTCTTCCCACCGAGCCCGACGAGTAAACTCCACAGTATTCTCCGCTGGACGATGGTATTCAACGTTCTTTACAATCTGGGGTTCTTCTTCGCCGTGGTCTTTCAATGCAACCCAGTCAATATGTACTGGACAGGATGGGACGGTCCAAAACAATGCGGAGACGCCAACCTCCTGGCATGGTTGGCTGCCACGACAGGCATTGCATTTGATGTCTGGCTGCTGGTGATACCTTTCCCCCAGCTTCTAGCTCTGAACCTGCATTGGAAGAAAAAACTCATGGGAGGGTTGATGTTCAGCGTCGGCACCTGGTACGTTCCTCACTCCCACCCCTATGTAGTCCGAGTTGGACGAGAATTAACAGACCGGTACAGCGTCATGATCGTCAGTGTTATCCGGCTCAAGACCATCAACGAGTTCACAAGGACGCACAACCCAACAAGTTCGCAACCCCAATGATTCCTAACCCCCCCGCTCATCCGCTAACTCAATCCCAGTGGACACCGTCGCAGTCACCGTCTGGTCTGTCATCGAGCTCGACGTAGGTGTTATCTGCCCCTGTCTCCCCAGCTTCCGCCTCCTTTTCCGCCGCATGCTACCGCGGATCTTGGGCTCGACAGAAAGTTACGAGCTGGACACCACTGAGGGCGGCACAGCTGATCGGATTTCGCGCATGACTGGCAACCAGACAATTGTCACGGGAGGAAGCAAATTGCGGGGCAGGGACCGTGACATTGCGATGCCGTCGAGGGGAGGGAAGAAAAACTCACATGAGGAATCGAGCGATGGGACAAGCTTGTCTGGCAGCATCACTGGTTTGGTGGTCTCGAAGGGTGTTGAAGTGCGGCGGACGTGAGAGGGTGGGGTCGGGGGATGTAATATTCTTGTGTATTGAATACGGACGCTGCTATGTAAAACGAATGTGAATGTGAAACTAGATACCATAGATGCAATTGTCTTATTTATTTGACGAGGATCTGTCTGCAATTGGCTTTTAGTAAGGTCAACCCTTGCAAAAATGGTGAGGAACGCTGCCAGGTGTGAACCGTTAAAATGTTGCCATTTGCTGCTTTTCCTTAAAGTGCGTCCTGGCAGTGTTTTCCTCCAATTCCCTTCAAAGACCCGCTCAGTTACAATTCTGCCATCCTGCAAAATCCGTCCTCACCGTCCTCAACGTCCTCGCGCGATTTCACGTCAAGTTATGCACAACGCGAAATTCCTGCCCATGGTCTCATAGATTCCTCTAGGGCCTGTATTCACTTCTGCTCAACTATCCCTTCTTCTCCGGACCACCCCAGCCGTGGTGCCGTTATCAACACCAACTTGAGATGGATAGCGCCAAGCCACGCCCTGGTGCCAGCGTGAGCCGACTGCCGTCATCCTCTCGTACGTGGCACTCAAATCTTTTCCCGTCACCGACCGGCATCACCATGGTCACAACCCGATGCCCTGGGCGGCTCAGGACTGCCCCAGACAGCGCCATTGCGGTACCAGACTGCCAGCCTACCGAAGCTGCGCACTTCAGAGGCCATTTCCATCAGTAAATGAGGTTCAATTTGCTAAAATTCAATTTTAGTCACCAGCAAATGCCTTCACCCATCGTTGGCGCAGATTGGCTTGCCCCACATCAAACAACTCGCAACACCCAGCTCACCTCCACCACGATATGTCTCCACAGTAGTCAATAGTCCACAGGAGCAAAAAGATAGGCGTTCGATCCACCCAGGGGTCGAACCTGGAACCTCCTGATAACACCTTAAATCGTAGTCAGACGCTCTGCCATTGAGCCAGCGGACCTCGCATCACGATGTGATACTTGATGGAGCACGATGCAACAGCCCCTATGTCGTGGGGTGGCTTCGGGATCTGCACAACTTAAGGTGGCCGTCACCTTTACATACATAGTCGCTTACTCCCGCCCTCTAGCCCGCTGACCACCTAAGAAACCGGACTATTTGTACCCACGGAACTCGCAGAGCGTGCAGAATCCGGCGAGCGCGAACTGTGGCGACTGGGATGGTACCGGTAGCGCTCGGGAATCGAGTTGGGGCCAGAACCCGAACAGTCCGGGTGATTAGAAGGGGAGAAATAAGGGACTGATACAGGGGATGGGAAGGAGGGCGGTGCCCCAATGATCCTGGAAGACCGGAGCCGGGAGGTGAGTGGGGGTATCTATCAGGGGCTTAGCGGCGGTTGTGATAGGAGAACTTTCAGTGAAAGTGACTGGACGTGGAAAGATGCTCTCCTTGATTAACTAACTTGAACAGAATAAAGTTTATATGCGCTTCGTATTTTTGTTACGCTTTCGTCTTTGCTTGGTTTGATGTCGACAGGACAGGGAGCGGGAATAATACGCCATTGAATGGACTGCCACAGCATCACAAACCAATGTCCAATGTCAAGACATCTTGCACACCTTCATCTTCTCCCCAGGATAGCTTCGATTTCCTCCGGCTTACGATCCGGTCTCGGCTATCCTGCCCTTTTTCATAGGTACCCTTGCTTTTTACGCGCTCCGGTCAATGCGACCGGGTTTTCCCTCCTCCTTCGCCCCGCCTGCAGCTTACTTTTTGTTCACAACAGGAATGGAGTTCATGAAAGCGTGCGCACTCATGAACAAAAGTCCCCACAGCGCGGCGGCTGTCTTGGCCTGCATAATCAGATGTGATGAACTGGCCCTCCCGCATAATCAGATGGAAAATCTCCTCGCTCTAGTCCTATCTTGGACGGCGTCCGACAACGCCAAGGGGATTGGGACATGACCCCGCGGAGAAACCGGCCCCTCATCCATATCAAGTTGCATTGGTGTCGAGAAGGGGGACGTGATGTGTGGTGGTGGTACTAACCCTCCATTGACGGCGCGGTGTCATTGACCACGAGCCGGGATCGGAGGGGCCAAGACAGGATATGATGGGTGAGGGTAACGTGGGGAAGATTGAGAGCTAGTATACGTCGTATTCAGAACTGTTCAGGGCGTGGGAATCTCGGAAGACTTGGAGCTTGGTCCACATTTAGTCAAGGTAGCCGGGTAAATGCTCTTGCCTTGCAGATCAGACGTTGTCGTCAGCAAATGATACGTTCCTGGTGGCGATCCTGGGAACGTAGGGTAGGTAGGGAAATTTACGCGAGCAGAGCCACGGACAAAACAGAGGGACGGATGCCATTTATGATCGCCCTGGGCGATATCATTATGATGCTCTACCAGATAGATAGCGTCACTTTCAGTTGTGTAAATAGCAATGAAGGCTTGTCAAATCATTGGCCTACCCAGCCATGTTGTTGAACACTGACCCCTTGAGAATACCCCTTCTCGCCAAGCCCCCTTCCCGCATGTCTTTTTGTCCACAGCCCAATCACCCCTGGCTCTAGCACCGTTTGGAACCTGTGCTCCGCGGTCTGACTGCATTAGCCTCACGTTAAGTGTCTGTCGAAATTTTATCAGATCATCTGATAAGATGGATCACTCACCCTTGGGAGTGGCGATATCGGTCTTGTACTTCATGGAAGTTATGCCGAGACGCAGATGCCAGCGCAGTTGGACTTGCAACTGGACGGGAACTTGATGCATACCGGCCACTGGGACGGGCAGGACTCGGCGGATGGATCGGAGAGACTGCAGGGCCGTCCGCCACGGGGCTCAAGGGCGGGCGTGGCTGCGGCGGTGCTGATGAAGGCGATGGCCAGGAGGGAGAGGAGCTGGGAGAGCTGCATTTTGATCGTAGGTGTGTTTGAGGGTATGAAGATGTGAATCGAAGTGTGAATGATGATGAAAAATATCTAGCCACTTGAGTCTGGCAACCATCAAGTCTTTATACAAATTGCAATCCCTACGTAGGTTGCTATTCCTGTACCCCCCGCAGGACGGTAAAATAAGAAGTTCGTCTTGGCTGACAAGCGAGGCGGTCACTGTTCACCACCCGCGGGGTAAACCACACACTGGAGCTGCAACTATGTTCCGGAAGGATGCTTGGCGTGAGTGACACTGTGATGCCAAGTTCACCACGCCAAAAGAAGTATGAATGTCCGGGAGAGTACCCCTACGACTCACAAGCTCTAGTCTTTGTTATCCTGGGAGTCCGTCATACATATATCGGTACCAGCCCAGGTCTGTTGTCCGGAATGGATACAAGTGGGTTCTTGGCAACCGTCCTGGCGCAGGATATCAACCTCTCACCCCCTCCTCGGAGACCTGTTAAACAACCCACCCCTTCTGTGTAATGGATAGTTGATTGCCCGACCCCGTTGTGGTTTCCGCCGGGTCACCTTGAACACCCCCGCCCTATTCTTGTCCTTTGTCAAGACCCTGAGCAACAATGACTGTTTTTGTGCTTCATTTTGCGTCTCCATGTTGGAAATCCAGTGAGGCAGCAACATTCAGCTTCATCTGTAGGTACTTATAGTCGATATCTGCGTGAGAGTCATGACTCCCTCCTTATTCAAGTCCAAACAACAGGCTGACACATACGACCATACCCATTGGAGAACTCGGGATCCCGTCCGCTCTCTCATCGATAAACCAGTGAGGGCCAGGTCAGTAGTTGGGTCGGTGACGACCAGCGAATTCCTGGTGTTGTATGTTTTTTGCCGTTATCATCCATTGCATCTTTTTCTTTTTGTAGCTCCATGCAATGGGTTGCGAAAAGTTTGCAATAGCAATACGATTGGGCTGCCGCGGCTGACCTACTCCCAGCCCGCCACCACGGACTCATCCCATTATGCTAAAAACTCAAGACAAAATACCAGGTATTCCAGGCGGATACTCCAAGCCAGATCATCAAAACCGGAAACTGAACCCCTTCCTCAACACCCATGTCCCATTCATTACCCTCGCCCCATCCTCTCCCAGGATCTTAACCCTTTCTACCACCAAATCCGCCCCAAACCCAAACGTCCCATTCATCACAAACAACTCCCCATCCCAGCTGAACTCAATCTCGGACCTATTCTCCCCCACTTCCAAACTAACTCCATCATCTAAATACAGACTCCCCCTCGCGGTCCCATCCACCCCCGGCGCGACCAAAACCTCAAAGTTGTGCCTCCTTACCTCCGCCGTCGTCATCCCCGACGCGACCCTCAGCGGGATGATGGCTCCCCCCCTAACATGCACCGGGATCTCCTCCCACCCCAGCCCCGTGAGATGCACCTCCTTTCCCTCCCCTTGGACCCTAATACCCGTCCAAAAGTCATAGAACACATCCCTCGGCAGATAAAACGTCACATCCTGACTCTCATCGTCCACGACGGGGGACACCACCAGCGCATCCCCCCAAAGCCACTGCGTCTCAATCCCATACGTCTGTTCATCCCCCGGCCACGCAAACCACAGCGGGCTCGCAACCGGCCGTCCGGTACGACTCGCCTTGTGCAGCGCCGTATACACATAATCCAACAACCTATACCGCGCGTCAATCGCCCGCTTCGCCGAGACGATAACCTCAGGCCAGCGATAAAACTCCTGGTCCAGCGCGGTGATGTCGGCATGGTTTCGAAAGAAGGGCTGGAAGGCGCCCATGGCGGCCCAGCGCGCGCACATGTGCTCTGTGGCGTTTTCGTTGAAACCGCAGACGTCAGAGCCAACCATGGGCATGGCGTGCAGGGCGGCGAAGGCGAGGAGCTGCCGGATGGCAGTGCGGTAATGCTTCCATGTGGAGGCGTTGTCACCGAACCAGTGGGCGGCGACGGCGCCGGTACCGGAGAAGGTGGAGCGGGTGAGGACGAAGGGGCGGAGGGCTGGGGAGCGGGAAAGCAGGGCGGTGTAGCTGGCGGTGGCGGTCATGTGGCCGTAGAGGTTGTGGGTGTCGTATTGATGGGTGCCGTCGGAGTTGGTAAGGTTGGTGTAGAGAGTGCCGCCGGAGAGGGAGTGGTCTTTAACGTGGTTGGCGATGTGGTAGGAGGGGGTGAAGAGATCGCGGTCGGGGAGGCCTTGGTGGAGCTTTGAGGGAGGAGGGTGGGCGGTTGGGGGAGTGTATCGGGCGCGGAGAGTGGGTGATTCGTTGAAGCAGGAGGTGTTGTCGCACATGTTGGAGGCTTCGTCCATGTCGACCCAGAGCCCGTCGACGTTGAGGCCGGCTTGGGGGTTGAAGGCACGGCGGATTTCTTCGGTCCACCAAGATTGGGTGTTGGGGGCGAACCAGTCCGGCCAGACGACTTCGCCGGCCCATTGTCTACCGCGGTAGAAGGAGCCGTCCTCGGCCCGGAGAAAGGCGCCGGTTTGTGCGCCGCGGTCAAAGGTTGGGTAGCCAGGCGCATTCGCGATACCAGGGTCGAGGATGACGACGTAATGCTGGTTCTTCTTGTGCAGGGCGTTGATGAACTCCTTGTACTGGTCCAGGGGGAAGGCGTTGGGGTCTGAGGTAAAGTCCCGATGGCGGTCCATGTAGTCAATATCACCCCACACTGTCTCCAGGGGAATGCCAGCGGCAGAGTAGTTGGCAACCACTTCCTTCACGTGGTTGAGATCTTTCCATCCGTATTTGCACTGGTGGAAGCCCAGGGACCAGTAGGGCATCATCGCAGGAAGCCCCACGACAGCGGCGTACTGCTCACTGACTGTCGCTGGCTCAGGTCCGGCGAAGAAGTAGAAGTCCAACACGCCACCGATGGTGTTGTACTCCAAATACCGCCCGGTGTTCGTTTTTCCCAGATCGATGTTCATGCCGTTGGAGTTGAGGAGGAACACGCCATGTGTGCCAGTTGTGCGGTGGTCGAAATACACGGGATGGCTGCCGTAGAGATTCGAGTTCTTTGGAATAAACGGCGACTCCGAGTTCCACAAGGTCCGCGTGTAGTCGGACTCGGGCAGCCGGAAGCCATCCGAGTGCTCGCCAAGGCCGTACAGGTTTGCATTTTCCGGCAAAGAAGTGCGCAGCCGGACGTATTGTGTCTCGAAGATGAGAGGGCTCGACGACGTGTCGAACAAGATCTCGCCGGTCTTGGCTCGTGTCACCTGAAACGTAAAAGGGCTCTCTGTGTAGTTGAAATGAAGCAAGCTCGTGTCCGGTGTGCTGATCTTGAGATGCCACGGCCGCGGAAGCACCTGCTCCTGGACCTGGAACACGTGAGAGTCTGCGTCTTCGATTCGGGCATGAAGGCGGAAATCTGCGATCGGTGTCAGCAAACATTTCTCTTGGGGCGCAGGCCGTTCAAAGCAGGTCTACGTCGTGCTCACCTGCCTGGTACTCGACGGAAAGTCTGAGGTTATCGATATCCCTGCCATGCAAATTGCAACCACTGCCGGCGAGCTTGAGGGACGCAGTCAGGAAGTTGCGACCAGTTGTGACTTCTCCGACCTTGTAGCCTGGACACCGCCCCCCTTCCGGGTCCGAGGTATTTGAAGCTGTGGGTCTTGACAGGACCAATCCGATGGTGCAAAGCACCAGCACTGCGGAGCCCCCGAAAGACAGCATGATGATGTCGCTCCTTGCGTCCTTGCATCCAGGTTCAGGAGTCGAGTGCGCTAGAGTCCGAGTCTGCAGAAGGACCCGAAGGAACCAGGTATAAATCACGCCTGGCACCTTGTTACGGCGCTTGACAATTCAAGTCTTGGCAGAGATGCATTAGTTGAACCACAGCGTTTGTGTACGAGGTTGATCACAAGTCTAAGTTGAATGTACCTATCGGCTTGGATGGTCTCGGTTCCCTCTGGCTTCCAGATTATGTTGTTGCATTCGACTCGTTGAACGTATCAGCCGCCACATGATTGATGGGTCACGCCGTTATGTTTTCACCTGCTTCTGCGGTCCCGTCCAAAGATTTCAAGCCCTCTTATGATTGCTTAAGGGTATTTAATGCCACGTGCACGACTAGCAGCGCCAATCCGCGGTTGTGACCTCATGCTGTAGCAGTTGGGACGGTCCTACCAGTTACCCCAATGCATTGTAGAGACAAAGGCAGAATGACCACTGTTGTGGGCCCGCATGACCGCACCAATTGTGTGTGACATTGTTTACGGGACGAGAGAGGAGCCCGTTCAGCCAATCCAATGCAAATTGTAAGTTTCCTCACCAATCGTCATCCACGTGGCAGCTATTCGTCGTTGCCCGCTCTGCTGTGCTCGAAAAGGGGTAGGTACAAACATGTCTCGCTGCCGCATTTCCTTGACGATCCATTTCTGCTCTTTGCAGAGCGCAAAGATTGCCGCTGAACGCTGCTTTGAAGTACTCGCTCGACGGTAGTGCTTTGGTTTCGCATCACCCGCCACGTTGAGTATTTGTTTGTATTAGGTTCCATGTCGCTGCAGTGTCGATAGAGCCTGCTTAGAAGGATCAGTGCTTGGCAGGGGTTATGCGATGCTTATACCGTCTTTGGCGACTTGCGATGGGGTCCTTCGCGAGGACTTTTGATCGCACGAGGCGGTAAGGCTTGTTCATATGTGGGACAAACTCGTGGATTTCCTATTTTTTCCGAAAGATCACCGTTTGAAGGCACACGCACACGTGCAACCAGGTCAAACTCACGGGACACTGGCACCGGCAACGAGGTGAGTGTCGCTCAGATCTGCTCGGGCATTTTTGGGAAACAACCCTCAATTCTGTTTCGATAGCGATGACTGGACCGAAAGCGAGCCTTGAATGATTATTTGAGGTGCTACACAAATGAGCTCAATCTTAGCCGGAGTTCTGCGTTGATCGTCGAATTGGCATGTCATTGTTCTATATCGAATTAATGATTAGTTCTTGATTGATTCATGGCCGTGCGAGAGTTGCCTGTTAGGCCAAGGGGTAGCAAAAGTTGGATTCTACATAATTGAGCTGGAAACTGAGTTAGGCCCTGGGAGGAAGGAAGCCGTAGATAAGTTGTCACATGTTCGCAACTCGGACAAGTTAAAACGGGTATCTTATACTGATCTCCTCTCCTCTACCTACTTTCGCTCATTCTGTGTGACAAGATCTTAAAAAGAAGGGACCTGTCTGACACCCCAACGCCAGACCACGTGGTTCATTTATCTCAATAACAAATTGCAACCCAAAGCGCCAATACACCAAAGTCCTGACAACCCCTTGACAATCCAATTTGGTCATAGATCAGTTTTTCTCCCCAGCAGGCGGAGGATCCAACGTCGAGTCCTCGCTCACCCGGGCCTTCATGTCCCCGAGGGCGTCGAGATCGTCGAGATCGTCCAGGCCGGCCTTCGTATGCGCCGAATCCTCGAGTCGGGCAAAGTCATGCGGTGTCCTGCCATCAACCGGCAGCGCCCCCGCATGCGCATCGTCTTGATGCAGCCCGCCGTCTTCTCTGGGCAGATCTTCCTGCTGTGCGCCAGCCTGATATGCAGCCCAGTCCTGCTGGTTCGCCGCCCAACGGGCCATGTACTCGGACCACGGGCCTTGCATCTCTTCGGCCCTTTGCACCTCGGGGCCTCTATCCTGAGCCACCGCCTCCTGTCGTCCTCTCCCCGGGGCTCCCACCAACGTGTCGCTCGCTTCTAGCCCCCTGTCTCCCCCCGTATTGACGCTCGTGGCCGCAGCACCGGCCATCAATCCCCGCGCACCATCCCCCAGCTCGCCCTTCTCACCCCTTCGCAATCCCCTCCGCCTCCTCTGCAGCAACAACAACACTGCAGCAAGAATCGTCACCGCCAACACTCCCACCCCGGCGCCAATCCCTGCCTTCGCACTATCGCTCAGCCCCCCAAGCCCCGGAACCACACCCGGACTCTCCGTCTCCCGTGCCGGGCCATTCGATCCCGTCGGCGCAGACGTCTCAGGTGGCAAGCCTAGGACAGCAATATCCGACTCCTGCCAGCGGACATGCAGTGCACGCACGAGCGCGGTCTTCGGGGTGTCGCCGGTGAATACGAAGTCGTTAATATTTCGCAAATCAGTCTGGAAGATGCCGACTGTGTTAGTTGGCACGGTGCGGGTGCACCAATCGTGGTTGTCATTGGCCGCGAGGGAACGCGCGCCGTCAAAGGTGTAGCCGCTGTGGGGTGGAGAAATGGTGGTGTCAGTTGATAGTGGTGCCACGTTGGACGGACAGAATGGAGTGGAGTGAGGGGGACGGGAGGGGACGGGAGGGGACACACGAAGAACAGCACACTGCGCCGGAGGTTCCGCCCGGCAGGGTGTAGGATGTGGCTGTTGCCCATGAATATGGGCAGCGACCGGGACTAAAGGTCCCGGAGTTTTCGTAGAAGCTGCTGGGATAGCAGGAGCTGGCGTCGCCGGAGCTGTAGGCGAGCCAGAGCGATGTGGTGGGTGCTGGTGCCTTTGCGGAGTGAATGTAGGTGAAGGGGCATCCGCCCTCCGGTGGGGTAAATTCGGCGGTTTGGGCTGGAAACCCCGCTGTCCTGGTAAAGTCGCGGGTGCCCGCCATCGGTGGCCGCTTGTCGCTTCCACTTCCAAATTGCAAATTGCGCTGGGTGCCGGCAGGGGCGGATCGGAACGGTGCGAGAGCAAAACAGGACCAAAATAAGGTTTGGAACGCAGATTGCTTCGGGGTGGGAGACCGGGGCATTTGAATCACTTGCCAGCTTGCCAGCAGGGCGGGAGATCGGAGGTCGCGCAAACGCCGAGCTGCGCCACTGGTCATCTTTCCGGACCAGCCTCTGGGGAAGCATCTTGGCAATGCAGCCCCGAAGTGATGAGTCCGACGCATCACCAGCTCATTGGTCACAGGCACGCAAGGAAGTGGGCGATCGTCCAAGAGATTGGTGACAAGGTGGACGCCCAACGCCACCGGTCAGCTTGTTTGCTCAGCTCACTGACGGCTTGCGCGGCCGACCACTGCAAGACTGCAGGAGAGCAAAGATATCAACATGCGGATGCGGGCACCTCCTGCAAGTCCCGCAGCCCGCCGTCTGCGACCGATTTATAACCGCCATCCAGGTTCACCACATCGAACCCCTTCTGCTTCAGAATGCGCTGCGCTAAATAACCCCGGTAGCCAACCTGGCAATACACCAGCGTCTTACGGCCCTTATCCAGCGTCGCGACATCATGCCGCAGGTCGTTGACCGGGATGTTCGACGCACACTTCAGGTGGCCGCGTGCAAACTCGCCAGGGGACCGCACATCCACCACCTGCAGCTTCTTCAAGTCTGCGGGACTCAAATCCTGCCCGTGGACGATGTCCACATCACCCCGCAACACGTTGCTGCCGATAAACCCGACCATGTTGACTGGGTCCTTTGCCGCGCCGTACGGCGGCGCATAAACGAGCTCGAGATGCTCCAAGTCGAAGACGGTCATATTCCCCTGGATTGCCGTTGACAGCACATCGATGCGCTTGTCCACGCCCGCGACACCAACGCCCTGCGCTCCCAGAATCTTCCCCGACTCCCGGTCAAACGCCACCTTGAGCGTAAGTGGATGAGCGCCGGGGTAGTACCCGGCGTGGTCCGGCGGATGCGCCGAGACCCACAGTGGATCCCGGCCCAGCTTCCGGAGCTCGGTAACCGACAACCCCGTAATCCCAACGGTGAGGCCAAACACCTTGACCACCGCGGCGCCCACGTTCCCGCGGTACGTGACATCTTTCCCAAAGATATGATCCGCCGCCAGCCGGCCCTGTCTGTTCGCCGGCCCCGCTAGCGCAAGCACCTTCCGCAGCCCGGTGACCTTCTGCTCCGTCTCGACCATATCTCCCACGGCATAAATATCCGGATCCGATGTCTGCATCTGCGCATTGACACTGACACCAGTCTTCCCGATATTCAACCCTGCCTCCCTCGCTAGATCCGTCCGCGCACGCACTCCCACCACAAGCATCACCATCTGCGCGGGAATCTTCTCTCCCCCCTCCACCACCACCCCATCCCCCTCAATCTTCTGAACCGTCGTCCCCAGCATCAGCTCCACCCCATTTTTTCTCAACTCCGCATGCACCGGCTCCGCAATATCCGCATCAATCGGCGGCAGCACATGCGCCCCCATCTCCACAATCGCAACCTCCAGCCCCAACAGCCTCAAATTCTCCGCCGCCTCCAAGCCAATGAAGCCCCCTCCAATCACAACCGCCTTCCCAACCTTATGCGAAGCAATATACTCCTTCGCCCCTTCCAGATCCGCAATCGTCGTCAGCTGAAACACCCACGGCGAATCCACCCCCTCCAGATTTGGCCGAACCGGCTTCGCGCCCTGCGACAAGATGAGTTTGTCGTACGGAACCTCTTCCAAGGTCCCGTCCTTTTTCGACCGCACCATCACCACCTTCTTGCCGCGATCGATCGCGAGGACTTCATGGTTGATGTGCACGTCGATGTTGAAACGGTTTTTGACCGACTCCGGGGTCTGAATGAGGAGCGAGTCCGGGTCGGGAATGATAGAGCTGAGGGCGTAAGGGATGCCGCAGTTGGCGAAGCTGACGTAGGGCCCTTTTTCGAAGACGGTGATGGACGCATTTTCGTCGAGGCGGCGCGCGCGTGTGGCCGCGGACATGCCGCCGGCGACACCGCCGACAATGACGAGGATGCGTTGGGTGGCGGAGGGCATTTTGGTGGTCGTGGTTGATGGGTCGGTGGAGGCAGAGGTGGAGGTGGAGGTGGGTGGATGGGAGGAGGGATTTGGGGTGGAGGCCAAAGGGGACATTTCTTCCTCTTGTTCTCAGGATGTTGGCGGGTGGGTGTGTTACTATGACGACGTTATGACAGTGCTGCGTTGCGGTCAGATCGCCGCCGACATGGGCATCGCTGTACCGTACTTTGAAGAGTAGCTGTGCTTGGGTCGTCGGTCTATTGGGTTTCGAAATATGTCTACTCCTTGCTGATAATAAATGGACGCTGCCAGTTATACTTGGGGGGCTATATCTGATGAGGCGGTATGCACGTGATATGGTGGTCTGATGTGGTGGTGTGATGTAATGGTGTGATGGGTGTGAGTGTTAGTGCATGAAAGCAAACTTGGTGGGTGCACTAACACTCAACTTTGCAAGCCAAGACATCAAAAACAAAGTGCATTTGCGGGCTCTCCTAAACTTGAGAAGAAAAGTATCTACGACTTTGACCATATCAGATCTGAGGTATCTAAACTAAAGGAAACACGAAGTATCAGAATTCCAGGCGTTTTCACCAAACGCTACGCTGGGTAAAGACAGAACGAAAGAAACTAAGTACCAATTACTCGCAGCCCTTCCGTTCTATAATTAAGTCGATTATTATTTTTGCATTCCTGTGCTCTTTGAAAATCTGATCAATCTTTACTGCGACTAAGAGTTACTCCCTTCGTAGCCCTAAGAACACGGCCGGTGTACCGGAAGCAATGGCACAGAGTTTTGCGTATCGTCTTGGTACCTCTGACCAGCAAAATAGCTCGCCGATGCCGGCGCTGGTGTCGTCACCGGTGGACTTTGTTGTGGGAACCTGAAACTCTCATTGGGCGAGGGCGGCCCCAGAGTTGAAACAGAATTATTGTGACTCCTTGAGCGTTTCCCAGATGGAGCGGCTGATTTTGGGATCCCCAATAGCTCAGGGGCAGTTGCGATGTGGCCGGCGCAAGAATACTCTCCGCGTCCACAGCGGACCAGTGCTAGGGGCTTCTCACTAGGCTCTGGCAGATCCTCGGAGCACACCCAGTCATCCTCGGGAACACCAGTGCCATCCTCGTAGGTGTTGCGGAGGAGATGGATGGCCGAAAAGGCCCGGAAGCGGGTCCATCGGTCCTTATTGAAGCGTGAGAATGAGACATCCTGATGGGGGTCGAGGATCTCAAGATTTCGGTCCGTGTAGCTTTGATACATGTTGTTGGTATAGAGCGTAAGCTTGAGCGTGAGAAAGAACTTGACGACGAGAAGGACAAATGCCACGCAAGCCGTGGTGATCAGCCCTGTGAGGTTGAAAGTCTGCACATCGGGGGTTGTAACGACAAAGTCTTCTGCTCCAGGCAATATCCCCGTGGTCTCGTTTACGAATAGGTTTTTGGTTCTCATTAACTCTTTTGTCGGCTGGGCTCTGGTCGTGTCAGGAAGGATGTTGAGAGCGCTTATGTAACCGGCAAAAATGAGACGTTCCAGATCCTTATAGATGCTCGAGTTCTCGGCATTTAGAATGCCATCGCTAGACTCCTCCGTTGATACAACAGATGCGAGCGCAGACATGCCGGCAAAGGAGCCGACCCTCTGGACCGGCGGGTAGAGAAGCGCAGTCCCCACAACGTCGCGGAGCACCTCGGGCACGGCGATGCCAATCAATTTCTCCATGTTTCTGCTGCCATTCGCCGACTGCCCCCCACAGCAACTCCAGATGTCTTGGTGCCAGCACGAGAGGGCGGGCAGACCGCGTTTGATACGCCATTTAAGCTTTTCGCCCCCAAGGCCCTCAGACTCGTTGAATTCAGTCCGATACCACGGGTCGCTGTCTTGGCTTGTGAGGCTCATCCGATGGGCCAATCCACCCACCACAGCGTAGGACACGTTGCCAATTTTCGTTTCGTTGTTTGCGAGTTTCGTCGCCTTAGTTTTGAAGGCAGCTTTTGGTATGACATTCAAGTGATCCCCACTCAACAATACGGTGAAGTTGTTCATGGGATCGTCAAACAGCTCGTAGTAGGCCTCGTTCTCCGGGTCTCCGGGACTGGGTTGGATCCAGTTGTACTCCGGTCTGCATTCGCCGATGGCGGACATCTTGAGGTCGAAAGCGTGCTTGAAGCCGAGCTCCACGCCAGTAATGCTATATTGGTACCGCAGCCCATAGTCTTTCAGGCGCGTGATTGTGACTCGGTCCCTTACAATGTCTTCGAAAAGCTCGACGTTACTGAGCGCCCGCATCGCTGGGCCGCCCCGAAAGGCACGCAACGTGGCGGGGTCAATGTCTGTGAACTTTGCGGCGTTTGGGGAGTACAGGACGTCACGCTTGACAGGGGCCGCATTTCCAATCTGGAGGTATGGAGGGCCCAAGACTCCCATGACGATGCTGCCGACGACAACGGCGAGGGCGAGCGTGACCAGCAGCAAGCCGAAGAGGGAGTCCTGCCAGGTCGACCGCAGGTATCGGCGGGGGCGCGGCCGCAGGCGGAAGCAGCCCATGCTGTCGAGCGTGAAGCTGGCAAATGCGATGAAGGCCGACCACGGATCGGCCGAGTTGCGGAGCGCCACCAGCGCGACGAGCCGCCGCCGCGAGAACCGGTGCGGCGCGACGTAAATGATTGCGGCCGCGACAAGCCCCCAGAGCCACGCGAAGATGAGCGTGAACACAACACTGAGCGCTGCGTTGATGAACTGGCCCGTCTTCGCCTCGAACGCGATTGCCCAAACCGTCCGATTCGCATTAGTCGGCATGTCGAACCCTGTGCGGAGCATGTACGCCCCCGCCGGTGCAGCGCTGTAGAGGTTGGATATGTTGGACGTCGACATTGTGAACGCGGTGCAAATGCGGCAGACAGGACGAGAATCGCATCCCCTTCGACGAGAAGACCGCAACGACGCCGACTCGACGTCGAGCCGGTCTGTGAACTGAAAGAAGAAAAAGAAAGCTCAAAATGATCGCGAAACCACTTTAGTGCCACAAGATGCTCGCCGCTGGAACGCCAAAATCAACGGAGACATAGACGGGCTTCGACAAATGCTCAAGTGCGTGTCCGATATCGTCATTCCCATGTATGTAATCGAGTGGTGTCACCACGAGCACGTCGACACGGCTTCAACACGGCTCGTCGATTCGACCAACCAAAGAGATGCGCCATATTAATAGATTACTCAGATTCCAAAAGCTCAGGTTGTTCTCAGCCTCCCCTCTGCAATTATAGGCCCCATTCGGGACCGGGTTCTGCCTAACGTCCTTGGCGGTGCACTACCACAAACTCCCCGCAGCATCCATCCTGCGCATCCACGTCCGGCCGGCTGCTGAGAGGCCAGCCTGCAGTTCTTCTGTAGTGTGTCCTGCAGTGTCTTCGAATCCCATCGCAGCCCATGGGAGGTGCCGCAAAATTAGGAGCTGCAACTGGACACCACCGTGAGTTATCACGCAGACTCCGCAGCCCAGTCTTGCACTGCCCGCCCCGCCCCGTCCCTAAAGATGGGGATTCAGACGCACCAAGATGTATCGGGAACCAGAGTGCGCCCCGCGCACCAACCAAACGCGCCCAACACACAGCCTTGCGAGCCAACGAATAATATGCTCCACAAAACAGAACTTAGAAGACTTGAGCCGCATCAACCGCGCAATCCATGTTGACGGCTGACCTACTTGCCGCAGAGAGCCCCAGTCGGGCCAGCCTTACATGTACACCGCCGGATGGGGGCTGGCAATGGGTGCGGACTGGAAGGAACGACTCGAGCTGCAGTGGAGCACTGGCGTCGCACGGCACAGCCAGAACAACGGATGTCCGGGAGCATAGCTGCATCAAGCTTCGCAGCTTCCTTCGAGCTCTCGTACTTAGTTCCCCGCTTGGCACTGCGAGACCAGACCTGACAGAGCTCCCAACTCACCAACTCACCCCTCACCACCTCACTGCCGAAGACCATCATGGCCGGCAAGTTCCTGCTCCAGCTTTTTGCTCTCCTTGCGGTGCTCGCCGTCGGATCCCTCGCCCAATCACAGCCCCAGTCATCCCTCCTCGAGGTCCTTCGTCGAGAGGGCTTCACTGAGTTCGCCGCATTCCTCGAAGGCCCTGCCGGAGCCAATGTTCTGAACTTCCCTACCGACCTGCTGGTTTATGCTCCGACCAACGCCGCTTTTCTTCGACGCAAAGCGGCCACGGATTTGTATGGACGCTCCATTAGTGATGACACCGCAATCGGCGAAAATCAATGCGTCCCTACTTCCCCAGGCGACAAGAGGAGCAAGAGAGATGCCGTCTGCACCGAAGTGACGGCTCCTGGTGCTGTGGATCTGATGACGCTTCTCAGCGATCCAGAGTTTGTAAACCTCCCGCTGGGCCAGAACTCAAGCATCGTCCAGAAGAACATGCCGAAAGGCGCCCTGCCCGTCGTCCACACCGGTCTCGGCGATGTCATCAAGGTCACGGGACTCGATATCCCTTACAACAAGGGCATCATCCGCCCTGTCTCTGGCCTGTTTACCCTCCCGCGTCTTCTGTCCGTGACGCTGCCCTTCATCGGCGCCGACAAGACTCTTGGAATTTTGCAACGGACAGGCCTTATCAAAGACTTTGATACTCGCACCGGCATTACCTTCCTCGCTCCAGATAGCTCCGTCATCCCTCCAGGGCTGCCTGACAGCGTCCTTGCCGAAATCCTGCGGAGGCATGTCATCGTCGGCCTGCCCGTATTCACCTCGGACCTGAAGCATGGTGACACCTACAAGACCCTCGCCGGCACTACTGTAACAGTTACAGTTCAGTGCGCCGATATCTTCATTGGTGGAGCCCGGATCCTTGCCGGCGATGCGATCATCAAGAACGGTGTTGCCCACGTTGTTGATAAGGTACGTCAACCCATGCTCCCTTCCAGATCACAGACTAACAGGTGTAAAAGCTGTTGGAAGCACCAATATTCTTCACAACCACAGAGATCAAGACAGAGATCAAGACAGTCACCGAGACAGCAACGAAAACAAACATCCAGACAACAGAAATTACAACAACAGCCACCCAGACAACTGAGAAGACCAAGACGACCACACACACGGCAGAGACAACAAAGGTGACCACCCAAACCTCCTGGTCTGAGAAAACAAAGACGGAGACGGCAACAACGACACATGTCCAACCTCCCCTGCCGCCGCCGTACCCGCCCAAGCCATCTACACCTTGCACCACCTCCACAAGTATTGTCCCGCTGCCACCGCCGCCGCCGCCGCCTACAACTTGGACCTCCACCACTTCTGTCCCCCCCCCCCCCCCCCCCCCCCCCCCCCCCCCCACCACCCCACCCCCCCC
>Ga0247780_1000773_pt1 | contig 25929 bp, 18 predicted proteins | sample UWRJL079202R5_FD_179927 | JGI IMG/M metagenome (GOLD analysis project Ga0247780, IMG submission 179927) | Plant litter microbial communities from Arlington Agricultural Research Station in Wisconsin, United States - UWRJ-L079-202R-5 | ecosystem: Environmental > Terrestrial > Plant litter >... | reverse complement strand
GAGGGGAGGGGGGAGGGAGGCCGGGGTGGCGAGGGCGGTGGTGGTGGCGAGGAGGGAGGAGATGACGAGGAGGAGGGTTGGTTTTGTCATGGTGGTGGTTGCGGGTGGTTGCTCAAATCGTTGACTTGAAAGTTGACGTGTTCAAGTCGAAGGCTGATGGGAGCTGATTTATACAGTAACGTATTTGAGAGGATCTGTCAGGTTTGATTTGTGATACTGGTGTAATTGTGGGGTCCTTGCGACTTATACATCACCACAGGTCCTGATGTCACATTGGAATCCCAAGGGAGCGAGTGAGGCCATCGTCACTCAAGACGCCAACTGTCGGTTACCACTGACCGGTAATTAGTACGATCTGTGTGTCCACCGACCAGTAACATCGCATAATTAGCCACTCCGCTAAGTGAAATACAACACCAGCTCCTCCTCCCGTTGGCACCACTATAAATTGGCTACCAGGACCCGTCACGATGTAGATTGACCGAGGGTATGAGTTCTAGAACCGCTTTCCTTCAGGACTTGGTTCCGGGCTTGGGCGAGTAAAATTTCAAAAATCTCTTGAGTTGGTTTGGCGGTGTCTGGCGCAGGACTCGGAGCCCCGTCCGGCTGAAAGGCCGGGAGAAATCACCGCAAATTGAATGTACCCCAACTTCCTGATGGGTGCTGGGAAGCGGGGTCAGGGGCATACATTCCGCAGCTTACGAATGCTTATTCGGTCGATCTGGTTAATTCTGGGGGGTTTCTCCAGGGCTGCTACCGGGTGTCTTTGGAGATGGGCGGGAGAGAAATTGTCGTGATTTTGACGGCGGGCCCTGACAGCGGGTTGCTGATTATTTGCTGTATTTGAGATTTCGCAGATTCTTGTAACTGAATCAAGTTGTCTGTCTTGCAACGTTTCCGATCCTGCAATGTCTAAATCAACAAAGAGCGTTGAGATCATGAGACTGCATCACACCTCACCGAATGCAAAATGAGACTCAGATGGTGTAGCTTTTCCCTTCCTCTGGGATTGGCACTAGCACCCTTCAAAAGTCTTTTAAGTTGGAGCAAGAGATACTTTAGCATCGAGTCGGGTGTTGTCGTTGGTGATCCTTCGGCAGTCGGCGAATATATGGTGCAGGGTACGCAGCAAGGGTGGCTATTTCAGGGGCTCGGATAGCGTCAACCTCATACCAGGGCCACACAAAACTCTAAAGACTGTGCCTCGCTCCCAGGGTCTTGGTAGTCCATCAATGCGGGATCTACCGACAACACCAACTCATCTCGATGCGATTTCTGGAACAGAATATGAATGCATCCGCCCCTCTGCCCATAGTATCCGCTCGGCCCCTTGCCGAACATGCGGAGCGCCTCTAGAGCGACTGCATGCCGTTTTCGGAAATCTGTTCCTGGATCTTTACTCGTCAGCACTGTTTTGGATGCCGTATCCCGTTCCCGAGTCCAGATTTCTCGGCGCATATGTCAAATCCGGCCATGACAAGAGCCTCTTCATAATAAAGCCCATTATGCCAATTAGCCGCACTCGAACACCGCGCCCACGGTAGCTGTAATCGGGACTTGCGGCTAATACTGCCTTCTACGATATAACTCGTCTCATTAGCACTTACACACCACAAGCCTCAAGCTCACAAACCTCAAACTCACCTCCCACCAACCTCACCACCCTCTTTCCAAAATGACACCCCTCTCCCTCTCCCTCCTCTTCCTCTCCCTCACCACCCCCCTCCTCGCCCTAACCCCCTCCCCCGGCTGCGGCACCACCCCTAAGCTAGTCACGGCCTCTTCCGAAAAGACTGCCCTCACCATCACCTCCAACGGCAAAAAGCGCGAATTCTTCGTCAAGCTCCCCGCCGACTACAACAAAGACCACCCCTACCGCTTCATCTTCACGCTGCACGCCCTCGGCGGAAACGCCGGACAAGTCGTCTCTGGCACGAGCGGGTATGTCCCGTACTATGGGCTGTCGGGCCTGGTGAATGATACCCTCGGGGCGATCTATGTCGCGCCGAATGGGCTGTCGAATGGCTGGGGGAATGCCGGCGGAGAGGATGTGACATTTTTGAGGTCGGTGATTACGGCTGTGGAGGCGGATCTGTGCGTGGATCAGGACCTGCGGTTTTCGACTGGCTTTTCGTACGGCGCGGCGATGAGCTACTCGCTTGCTTGCTCGCTAGGGAAGGAGCTACGCGCGGTTGCGGTGCTGTCGGGGAATCCGCAGATCTCAGGGTGTGCGGCGGGGAATACGGACGCGGTCGCGTATTATGGCCAGCATGGGGTGAGTGATACGGTACTGCCGATTTCGGGGGGCAGGCAGATGAGGGATCGGTTTGTGAAGAATAATGGGTGTGCGGCGACGACGGCGCAGGAGCCGGCGGCGGGGAGCCAGAAAAGGATTAAGACGGTCTATACGGGGTGTAAGGAGGATAAGCCGGTGGTGTTTGTGGCGTTTGATGGGCCGCATACGCCGACGCCGAAGTTGACGGGCGATGCGGTGACGTTTTCGCCGGGGGAGACGTGGGATTTCTTCAAGCAGTTTAAGTGAGTGCGTGGGTGAGGAGTGAGTGGGGGAAATAGGGGCTTCAAATTTGGGATTGCTACATATTTTGTTCGTAGAAAAGATGAAGATAATTTCAGGTCTTGGCTTGTTGACAATGTCGTTTTGCCCGATTCTCCTCGGCGTCCTTTTCGCTGCTCTTTCCGCCGCTCATTTCTCCGTCGTGTGATTTGTCCGTTTCCTCTTGCCCGCGCCTCCGTTACGGGTCCAGTGTCGAAGGCAGCAGCTGTGCCAAGAGCTGCGACTTCGGCTGTGCACGTGAGAAAAGAACGGCGACCTCCTACGAGGTTCAGCTCCGCAGACCGCACTTCGCCATAAAAGGCCTCACCTCAACACAGCACGAGCGATGGCCTCTGTCGGCTTCAACACCACCATATGGTGCCCCCGGGAGCCAGGATTGAGGGGTGTCTTCGAACTTGCCATTTCAGACCCCAGCATCAACATCACCGAACTTGTCGCAGCCTGCCCTGAAACCTGCAAGTTGGTCCTTGGCATGGGAAACCCCGACATTACCGGGATTGCGTAAGAATAAAGTATTGAACGTGTCTTGGGCTATGCAATCTAACCTGTCGCAGGTAAACACCGCCTATATAACTCAATTCACCGCCCCGCTACTCTTCAGCCCTATCGCCTTCCTAGTACTATTCGTGTCAGACCGGCGAAAGAGCCTGAGCCTCAGGGTCTGGCTGCTGTATCGCGAACTCCTTTACACCCTAATCGACCAAAACGCCGCCTTTACCATCCCAGTCGGAATCGCGGCATGCATCTCGGTTTCGCAGTGCCCGACAGCTTTTGAGCTCAACTTCCTACTTTTTGTGGTGAATCTACAGTTTCTCTGTCTGATTTCTGTGTTGATTACACTGATCTGGTTGCCCGTGACGTCCAGCGACCGGAATCCGACCGAGAAAACACCGCCAGCCGGCTGGTTATCCGCCGTAGTACTAACTCATTTGGACAGAGATGAAACCGCTATCCACCGGTCTGTATTGACAATACTCGTCATATGCGGTGTAATGATCCTCCCAGCAGCATGCGGTTTGTATTATTGACCTAAACGACAGCTATCGAGACATTGTCTACCATTTGACTGCAGCTTGTAGCATATAGGAAAGGTTGATTTCTAATAACAGAGCTAAAGTATTGCTGATTGGGTCTGCACATGGTTTAGTATACTCTTCCCGTACCTATTGCTTCTTGTTAATACGATAGCGATGCTTTTATCCCCTGCCTACAAGAGATCGGTGCGCTTATTCTGGGCTAAGGCCGAACAGGAGTTGTTGAAAAGGCGCAAACATGGTACTTCAGGGTGGTTGTAACGGTTCTTGTCAATTACAGTTCCATTAACTATTAGCGGCTTCTTATTTTGGCTTTTAATTGCTATCCAACAAGTACGAGTTTCCCGCAAATTTACCTCCATTTGTGGAGGCCGGGTGTCCGATCTGGACGCAAGGGTTGCCGACGATCTGTCTTAAACGAGGAAACGATCTAATCACATCTCCCTTCTTCCTTACTTTTGTACATCTTGTTACCTGTTTTCACCTCCCTTTAAGTAGCGTCATACTGTACCCGCTTTCACAATGCCGAGAAAGTAGAGTTTTGAGGAGTTCTTTCGCCGGAGAAAAGAGAAAGGCTCAGAGATAAGCTCAAAAATGGAGTCTGTGCTTGCGGAGATACGCCAGCCTCGTGCCAGTTTGAGTAAATCCTGAGCACAACAGATAGATGCATACAATCAAGCAATTGCAACCCTTTCAAATCCACCCAATCCAGCGTGCAATGCTTCTGACAGTTTCCACAGAGGAAGCGGTCTGGACCACATGTTAGTGAAGCCAGAAAAATGGCGTTTCCCCCCTCTGACCGGTTGGCGCTGTAATTGTGCGTGGTTGCTTCGCCAAGTCATTCAGCCCACGGCAGGCGTAAAACTAACCAATCAATATCTTGATAGCCATTTCCCGCAGCTCAGCCCTCCGAGAGCTGGCATGGCTGTTGGCCTATAAGATATTGGCCTATGTTAGTTGACCGGTCTCGATTGATTTGTTTGCAACCTTGGAACCTCATGTCTTACACAAATGATCCGTTTTTCTCTTCCCCGGCCCGCCTCGTGAGCAGATTACGACGCCACCTCAGGCCACCTTTCATCCCATTGCTTTCGTCTGCTAAGAATATAAGAGAGTGCAGGTCCACCCTTTTTTACCCTGGAGAACTCCTGCCCTGCTCTTCACCCTGAGAATTCCACCATTCATTCTTGTCTTGTTCTATCTTTGATATCAAACGCTTCGCGTAAAACCCACCCTCCTAGCCACTATGATTCCCCCACTCCCCAAAACCCACGAGCCTACCGAGTACAACACCAACTACATCCTCTACTTCAACAACCTCGCCCTCGACCTCAACCGCCTTTCCCATTCTTTGGCCACCGCCCCCCAGGCCGGCCCCGCACTTTCCTCGCGCGCCCTCGGCATCCTCCATCTCGCCATGCACGATGCCTACTTTGCTATCCACCCCTCTGCCGACGATGCCTTCACCTGCTACCTGCCTGAGCTGCCATCCCTAGACGGCGTTCGCGATGCTCGCCAAGCCGTGGCCGGTGCTGCCATCACCGTCCTTGAGACGCTCTATGCAACCACAATGCCAGACATTGCCACCGCGACTACTTTCGCCTTGAAACGCTTCATTGCCAAGGCCGTGGATGAATTTCTCAATGTCGATGTCCTCTTGCCCGACTTTCAGTTTGGTGTTGCCATTGCCAAGGCCATCCTGGATCTTCTCCTCTACAGCGGCGAGCCGGGGGCCGCCAAAGGCATGTACCACACCAAAGAGGGCCCATTCAAGTTTCGAACCGAGCCTAATCACCCCGTTCGACTCGTCCCCGACGATATCAACAACCCCAATGGTCCCAAGCACTCCGAGTCGCCATACTATGGCCCTTTCTATGGCACCGCCACTCGACGCGTGGCCGTGCAGATGAAGGTCAACGGAGAGACCACGGAACACATACTCGCCGATCCGCCAGTTGGATTCAGCCGACACGACCCCATCGAAGACAAAGACTCGCTCCTCGATGCTATGCGCTCGGGCACCGTCTTGTCAGATCCGCGAGTCCGTCGCTCCGCTTCCCAACACGCCACGGGATACTTCTTCGCCTACGACGGCGTCAATCTCATTGGGACTCCGCCTCGTCTCTACAACCAAATTCTCCGCAAGATCGCGTACGAACGGCGCGTTTGCGAGGACTTGACGGCCGAAGCCAACAACGCCGACTTTGCCCGCCTCTTTGCGCTTTGCAACGCAGCGCTGGCCGATGCAGGTATCTTTGCCTGGAAGGAAAAGTACACCTTTGAGTTCTGGCGGCCCCTGACCGGCATCCGGGAGCATCCCTCGGGCCTGGGCGATCCGTTTTTCCAGACGGTGGGCGCGCCCGAGACAAACAAAAACATCACGTCCTTCAAGCCGCCCTTCCCTGCCTATCCGTCCGGTCACGCCACATTTGGTGCTGCCTTGTTCCACATGGCGAGGCTCTACTACAAGGATAGAGACGGCTTGGACTTTCCGCTCGATGGCCCCGATAACATCGAGGTTGAGTTTATCTCGGACGAGCTCAACGGCATCAGCAGGGACCTCCGTGAGCCATACGATGCGACGAGGCCCATCGAGGAGCAAATTGGAACGGTGCGCACTTGTTTCCCCATCAAGTTTACGTCGTTATGGTCCATCATTTATGAGAATGCCTTGTCCCGCGTCTTCCTTGGCGTGCACTGGCGATTTGATGCTTTTGCCAGCGAAGACGTTCTGGTACCCAACGTCAACCCCCAGTCCGACATGTCCCCGTACATGCTGAACGCCGATGGTTCGACAAAGTACAAGGCTCTAGAGGAAGTGAGGTATAAGACCATGGAGAAACGGTTTGATCGCGAGGGCAAGTACCCAATTGGCGGTGTGCCACTGGGACTTGGAATCGCCACGGATGTTTGGGAGGGTAAGTTGTCCCCGACGCCGGCCCACTTGCAGCCGAAGAGCAAGGGGGGCTTCTAGAAGGAGAGGCAGGTCCAAATGACCCAAAAGGTTCTGAACAACTAAGCGGGGCCTAACGAGACCACCACCACCCCCTGTAGTTAAGATCAGAAATGGAGTCTGTGCTTGCAGAGATAAGCTCGTGCCCCGACTTTCGTCTTGTCTAAGATTGCCATGCCACTTGAATCCAGTCCGCAGTCGTACCCACCCTAAATGCCATGACTTGGACAGAACGGCCTTCATCCCGTCGCCACTTTCTCTTCAGACCCAACTTTCCAATCGCATCGTAAATTTTCGGCCCATTCATCGCTAGAACTCCCTTCTTTGTGACAATAACGTAGCGCCTGTACTAGATATTTTGATAGAGCGCATATTATTCGAAGTTCTCATCGACCCGTAACGGTAACTTCTTAGATGGAAAAGAGAAAACGGTAGTTACGTGGCGAGGGAAAGTGACCGTTGCGTGCAGGGGGGCCGGTGTCCCAAAATTGGACCTAGGTTCGTTCTTGCAACCCCACTGCCTCATTTATGGTCACGGCAAGTATAGCCGGGGCGAAATTCTTGGACTCACCTTGGCTCGGGTAGCCCTCGGTGCGGCTCACTACTTGTTCAGGATTGGCGACTAATGTGGACTCGGCCAAAAAAGAATGTCAGGTGTGACTATAGAGGTACGCTCCACCGTTTGCTGACATTACCACAAACAGCAATGCATCTATCGCCCGAGGCAGCTAGAAACCATACATGCCGAAGTCTGGGACCAGCAGGATTCTCAAGAGCCTGAGAATGTCCCTCCGGTTTTGCAAAGAAGAGGAACCATCTGGGCCAGGATATACTACCGAGCAATCACCCTCGATACCTCATTTATCACATAAATATACGCCCTGGGGAAGATAAAAAGGGTGCGAAAGACTATTGCGAAAGAAATGACAGCAATGTCTCACCGAAACATCCTCTCGACATCCCACGGTAAGCTTCACCAAGCCAGACATACCATGGGCATCACTAGTGCCGGAGAGTGTAACATGTTAACGGGCATCCCTTTCTAACATTGAATGCAGCTAGAGTTGGGTGGGAATTGTGAGGTCAAAACGGCATCTCAGGGGTCGCACGGAGGCAGATGGAGCAGTCCATATGGGCGAAGTTTAACTTGCGGGTCGAATAAACAGTGTTTTGGGGTGTTATTTCATGTCAATCAGAAACACGAGGTGTGAAGATTCAGACTACAGCTGGTGGTTTAGGGCGGATACCTAGAGTAGGATAAACATATCGGTACCTGTCTACCTCTTTGCGGGTAAAGGGGCAGGCAATGGGCGCAAGATTAATTGTATAAGGCGTGCCACGGTCATTTCTCAGCCTCTTCCAATGTAAAAAACGCTGATTTCAAATGTGATGAAGACCTTTTACAATCCGAGAAAGACTTACTGGATTCTCGGAGGGTCTTACTCCTTTCACTGGAGGCCTTGTTGCACGTTTAATAAACATCTTGCAATGCGGCCAAGGCATATACTAACTTTACCAAGGCCTTTGGCAAACAAAACTAGGCCTTGTTAATTTGGCAGTCATCCCTATGCACCAAATAAGGTACACGTACTCGTACACTTGATAGACCCCCTTCCCGTCTCTCAAAGCTGCGTTGTGATATGATAATGCAACAGATCCCTTGTCGCAAGAGCGTCCTCAAAGCTGTCATGGCCCTTTTTACCGGTCTGGATGGCACGACCCAGACGCTTCATGGTGAGCGCCTTCAGAGAAATGCCCTCGGGGTTGTATTTTCCCTTAGGGGTCTTGGGCGAAGCACTTTGTCGGTCTGCCTCTTTGCCCTTCAGCTTCTTGTCTCCGTTCTGGCCCTGGATACCTTTCTCTGTCTGAACGCTGGGCTCTCCCTCCTCAGCTCCCTTTTCGGCATCCTCTTTGTCCTTCTCAGCTTGCTCCTTTTCAGCCTCCTCCTTCGTGCGCCGCTCTGTCTCAAGAATCTGCGTGTCGACAACGTTGTGGTGAATCCATCGCAGAGAGCTAAGGTCATTTCCAACACTGTGTCCAACAACGATAGTCGAAGGACCTGCAAACTTGAAAACGGCCGTACGAGCAGCATTCATCCCTAAGAGGCACTGGCCCCTCTGGCGTGCATCGTTCATCTGACTCTGGGTGATGCCGGACCATCTCGTGTTGTAGTGCTTTATCTTGATGTCCGGGAAGACCAGGTTATTAACGAGGCGTTCGCCGGTGAAGTAGTCAATCACGGTGACGCGTATGAGCTCAGAATCCATGTCGATGGCCGTTCCCATCTCACAGTCGGTGGCTATAGCGAGTCGGTGCGAGGCTTGGTGCGTGGTTGGGGTGTGGTGGTATTTCCAGCGCTTCTCGAGCACCTCGTCTGTGCCGACAGGCTCATCGTGGTTCTCTCTGCCCCAGCACGGCGGAGAGTTGAATGGTTTTCCACAGCAGGACCAAGCCTGCGGACCCGTTAGTTCTGTTGGTAGGATCGCGGGAGTGTGAGCTTGTAGACCTACCTTGGTTGAGTAGCCGAACGAGCCAGTGTGCCGCTTGCAGCATAAGATGGGTGCCAGTAGGGACTTTGCTTCGGTGAGGGGAGTTTTGTCGCCGCCAGGGGCTTTGTTGACAACAGGGGCTTTGTTGGCAACAGGAGCCACACTAGAAGTCTGCAAAATTGTAGACTTTGGCTTGATTTCGGCACCCTTTTCATCTCCGTTCTCGGGCTTCTCCTCTGTGCGGGCCGCATTCTTACTCTTTTTCACTACAGAAACATTAGTATTCACAGCTTTTCTCAAAACCAAGACAGCCATGTTGTTTGAAACTTACCTCTCGAGCCACAGGTCCTGCACCGTTTCTTGAACTCCAGTTCCTCTTTCGTGAGCTCCTCGACGACGAAACCTTTCGACTTTAGGGCCGCAACTGGGTGCGCAAGACCTCTGAGCTGAGCCAAATACTCATCGGTCGGCTTGATAAAGGTGACCGCGCTTGTGCGCGGCACCACTAGGTCGCTGCGCGATGAAGCCATCACATTGGTCGGTTTGCCTGGGTCGGTCGTTATGTTGTGTTCTGCGGCCGAGAACACGGCTGAAAGAGGGAGGAAGAAAGTGTGGGACTGTAGGTTTGAGTCTGCAAAGTTCAAGGCAGGGCAAGTACCATGGAAGTGTAAGTGGAACGCAAATTTAGCGCAACCTGAAGCCACTAAGGTTTGGGTTGGTCGCGTTGTCTGAAACAAGGGAACCTACATGCAATTTCTATTACACTACCCCTCTGTCTGCATGTGTACCTACATTTGAATAGTACCTTCAGTTACCTAGGGGGTAAGCCATAACCATCAGTACCTACCATTGTATTAACGCGAACCATGAACTTTCAAGTTGCTATGAAGATGTACAACGCTCTCAGAGAGTTTCTTATGTTCCTCAAAGCCGTGTTTCAATAAAGTTAATAAGTCTTATACTAAGTGTGAGCATGTAGAGCGATAACCTAGGCCCTTGGTATGGCATAAGCTGTGCAGAACTTGAGAATAAATTTAAATGGCTACTGTATGAATGGGCTGAGACTTTTGTGCAAGTACATATCTCAAAACACAAACTGTCATTCCTGCTTGATCCTTTGTTTGGGGTTGTACAGCTTGTGTTATAATCAACATTAGTCCGAATAGGAAAGCAAGAGATTGTCCATCTCTAACAGCTGTGCGAATGGCCCACATGATTCCAGTTAGCCTTTTGTTTAAAGACCTGCCAGGATTCCAAGGTTGCGAGTTTGAAACTGGATCATGCCCTTCAAAGCCATGACTGCCAGACCGTCTTCTGATTGCGGTATCAACCACTCTGCCCTGCGTAGAATTTTGTCCCCGGGCCTCTACATGCTACAGAAGTCCGACGGGTAAGGCTGCCCCACTGCATCCCAATCTCTGCTAACACGACTGGACCTCGTCGTACTCCATCTCTGCTAACATGTCCTCGTTGTATTCGGTATGTCAACAAGAGCGCACGAGCAACGGTTGAACAACATATCAGGAAGCCGAGCGGGTACTTGTGAGTTCCGATATTGCCTTTGATCATCACAATCTTAGGCACGCAAAAGCCGAGGGAGGCGATGTTTGCCTCAAAACGTAAAGAACCTTACTCCATTGAACAACAATGCGTACCGGGTAAACTTAAATGTCTAGAGTCTTATCAGAGCCTTAGACTCGCTGCTTTCAGCATCAAACTTGAGTCACGAAGAGACTTCTAGTCAGTTTGAACTGGAAAATGAGATTCGAAACCCCGTTCGTCCTCCTTGACGAGGAAAATTGAATTTCCTGTACTCGATTCCAGCGTCTTTTGCGGTGTCCTAGGGGATGTATTTACTATTGATGTTCGTGGTGATCGTCCTATTACTACAGCTTTGCCCCCGAGCCCCTATTCCTTTATGTTTCTGCCGACCCAAGTTTATTTGCTAGAAGTGAAGTTCAACTTCAGCTCTCTTCTCAGGCGTGGTCGGTTTGGCTTCCAAGAACCTTCATGGCGCCAGGTATGGCGTTGAGAAACAACCTTATTTTGTATTAAAATATCAGACCATGAGGCCACATCAGAACAAACAAAGCATCCAGTCCATATTTCATCTATTCTATCTCATAGTCACTGTACATGTCGGTCATTTAATCATGAATATACTCCCACGTGAACCAATCATCATCAATTTGTCTCGTTTGTTCGTCCTGGCTCCCTCGATAGTCCATGACCTGGTGGGAAATAAAAGGATGGCAACTCGGAAACGCCGTGTTGTCTTTGGATGAGTGACCCGGCAGAAAGTTCAGTGGGTGTGGCTCGCGATCCCGAAGCATCAATATCCTCTGTCTTGTAAGCCGGCCATTGCCCTGCATATGACTGGCTCCGGTGCCTTCCACTTGGGTTTGCAAGATATTCAGGTTTCCAATGCTCTCGGACAGTAGCATACGTTGCAACGTCTAGGTTTCTGGGAGGACTGTTACTCGGGAGTTCGCTGGCCGTGCCTGTATGGGGCAGAAAGAAGCCAGCGGAGGAGCGTTTTGGGATGTATTCGTTTGTGAGCGGCTTTGACACCATTGCTTCCGCTGGGCTCCAGAACAGGGGATTGTCTTTAGGTAGCGCACCGGCTACCCCGTGGAAGGAGACAGAAGAAGTTGCTGATGTGACTTCAGGTTCCTTTGAACATGCCTTTGAAGGTAGGGGGGGATTGCATGTGGATACCAGCGAGATATTCGACACACCTGCAGCTGGGTTACTCGCGAAGTAAGGATACCCTGGTTGTCTGGGTGGGGTACCGAGGTGCCCAGTCGGAAATCGAGATGATGAGGGCACGGCCAAAGCCGCAGCGGATGTCATCGATGGCTGCATCGGGGGAAACGACATGGGCCGCTCAGTGGCATCCTGCCGATGTATGAGCTCTTGGGGTATTGTCGAAAGTGGTTTAACGATGATCCGCTGGTTGACGGACATGGTTGGGTGTGGTGGCTGGAGATAATGTTGGAATGACATAGACGTGGGCTTAGGACCTGCAACGTTTGGTGGTTGCAGTAACGGCTGGACCTGTAAGTTGGGAGTTGAAGAATTCCTGCCGAGGTAGAAGCCATCCCCTGTCAAACTCAAAGTACTGGGCGGCGTATCCGCGTCCCACCAGTTTCGTTGCCTTGCTGGTTCCTGGTTGCGTATCAAAGGCTGCTGCACAAGTGGTCGGAGGCTGGCATGGGCCCCGGGAGTGCCGAGAGCGCTGTTAGAGTTTGGATTTGGAGGCGTTGCTGACGCAGAGTTTGTTTCGTGAGAGGTCGTTGGTCTGTATATCTCTGAGGCGACTTGTTGAATCGGCTGTTGAGAGTTGGTGGAGATCACCTTGTGTTTCGGAGAGATACTCAGATCCCCGAACAAGAACGAAACTCCGGTGCTGTCAAAGGTGGTTCTCTTCTTCGATGATTCTGTCCGCATTGGCCGGGAGGTGTCTTTAGCCCGGGAAGGAGCTGGATCTTCTCTGGGCGGATGGATGGTGTCGCTAGCCCTCTGACTGCTGGAAGCCGACACACTGTAGACGAGCGGCGCCGATATTGCTTCAGGTAACGGCAAGAACGTGTTGGGGGACGAAGTAGGTGGCATGGGGGAAGCATACGGCGGAGACGGGTCGCTTGGTCTGCATTTAGTTGCTTCAACGGTTGAGACCTGGGACATACAAGACCTGACGGATGTTGGCCTTGTATTTCTCGATTCGTTTAGAGGACGCAAGGGTTTCTTGCCACCCAGCATCTCGTTGAGGAGAGCAACATTCTCCCAAGCCACCACCGGCCGCGACTCTGACGTGGTACTTCTTCCTCCGCCAGCCGCACTACTTCCGATGAATGGGGCCGTGGGGGCCAGCTGCCTCAAACAACTCAGCTCGTCAACGACGGCGCTGTGCTGGCGCGATATGAGGGGCTCCTGAGTGCTGAACCCTCGCGAGTCAAAGATCGGCCGCTGGGACTGACCCCTGAACGGTGTGTTTTCTCTGTGTGTCTCCAACCGTAGATCCTCCACCAGTCGTGCAACCTCGAGGAGACTGGCGTTGGCGTTATATATGGTGGCATTGATGCGCTTGAGGATGGTGGGCTTCGACTCGAGCGCTGGAAGGGAGTCGTTTCGGAGCTTGATCAAATCTTGGAGGTCGAAGTGACAGGTGCGCACCAGTTCGATGCATCGGCGGGCGGCAGTGGGGACGTGATCGAGGTTGATGCCGAAAACAAGATGGTTGTACGCAATCGTCAGAGATCCAACACCTTGCTCTGTCTCCATCTTGCTGGTTGCGCTGCGCGCATCGCAGTCGGGGACATTCGAGATGGTTTGATCGCGAGGGGACAGGCGATGTCGGGCGCGCACGAATGGGAAATAGGCGGGGTTCGTGCGCCGCGGGGGAGGGCCCGTATCCGTGGCCGATGTGCGAGACGGGTCATGGACTTCGTGCAGGCCAGCCAGGGCAGGGTTGGGCTTTGTCGTCCCGCCTCAGGACATGCAATCGGATCGCTTCAGGAGGTTGGCTGGTGCTGGGGCCGGGGCCTAGTTGTTGATGATTCGTTTGTCGAGATGACGAACAACGAGCGGGATGAATTGACAGTGCCCAGCTCCCAACCCCCACCTCGCTCAACCTGCACGGCCCGGCGGTGTCAATGAAGGATCAAGGCAACCAAATTCTTTCAAGCTGGTCAATTGGTGCTGTGACCTGCAGATAATGCGCCGGTTTGCCGCGAGTTGCAGGCTCTGGCCTCCGAGCTGAACGGCAACCATCATATGGTGGAGATTTGCAGCCAATCTTAGGGACTCTTTTCAGAGCCTTGCCTTAGCAAGCATGCAAACAGCTCACTCCGGCAGCAGCTTTGCTTGGCGGCACGCCAGGCACAGTGCGTTGTACGGTGGAGGGACCTCGGGTGATGGAAGTTGGTTTGCAGAGCCTCACTCTCGGACGAGAAGGGACGATCCGCTGTGGACAGGAGAATTCGCTCAGATGTATTAGGCAGCCTGGCAGTGCAGAAAACCTAACTGTCTTGGCGGCATTGCCGCTTGTTTCTCAGACCAGCACAGTTTGCGGTGCAATCACCTGCTTCGGTGCTTGATATGGCGTACCGTCCTTGTCCGTGACCTTGATCAGGCCCGCGCAGACCACGGCGACGCGACCGCCCGTTTGCTGGCTCAGGGCATGCACGAACCGCCACTCGCTGGGCTGCGACAGCAACACATATCCAAACTTTGTCGTCTCGCCGATGACTGCCTGCAGATGGCTCCGTTGCTGGGATCGACTACCCTCGTCGCTCGCCACGAAATACCCCAGGAATGGTTCCAGCGCACCGGCAAGCGCTGCTGCCTGCGGGGCCACGGCTGCGTTTGACGTCGGGAGCGGTGTGCGCTCGCTTCGAGCGGGGTGCAGCAGGAATGCCGACAGCGCGCGCCACTGGTTCAGGGCAAATGATGAGACTGCGGGGTTGACGAGTGTTAACTGCTGTTTGCATCCCCAAAACAACACTCAGCTGTGGTTGGTACTCACTTTCCGTTTTCTCCCCCGTCTCTCTCTTCGGCATCGATCGCAGGAACGCAGCAAGAGGCGCCGGTAGCATGGACAGCTGGCTCCGCGAACTGACATCGACGCTTGTGAACAAAACCTGCGAAATGACGTGCTGGAGCGCAACCTGGCGTGTGCTCGGCTCCAGAGCGAGTTGCGCGAGTGCGTCTGGCGCCAGACTGTCCCCATTGCCAATGCCGAGCTGTATCAGCGACACGGCGAGGACTCGGGGATCTTCCTGAACAGGGTGAAGGTGGTAGTTGTTCTCGACATGTTGTAGAATCAGTGTTCCTAAGGACCGTAGTTCTGAAGCGATCTCCTTGTCCGGACTGGAGTCGAGAAGGAACATGTCGAGCTGGAATTTCCCCCCGGCGAGGGGCGAAGGGCCCGCAAAGAGAGCCTTCGATTCGTCGACAGCACCGTGGCCATCTTCCTCTTTCTGTTTCCTGCGTCGAAGAAAGAAGAAAGCAATGGCAAAGCCGAGGAGGAGACCGGCAATGAGACAGCCAACCGCCGCCCCAGCAATAGCTCCGCCGTTGGCACCCGAGTTGGATGACACACTTTGAGATGAAATTGGGCTTAACCCGCTTGTTGTTTCGTTGCTTGGCGAAGGCGGGGCAATCGTCTTAGGAGTTGCCTGAGTGTTAGCCGGTCCTTGCAGGCCGGTCGGTACTGTAAGCCCTTCTCCTCCAACTGGTGTTGGTGATAAAGTGCCAGCCCCCGAGGGTAAGTTCGTGGTCGACATGGCTAGAAAGACGGAGATCAGGTGCGGGAATCCTTCGAGAATCAACGCTGCAATCTGTGATTGAGGAGGAGGGCGTGTGAGGTTTAAGAAGCGCTCCCCGTCCTGCAGCTGCACCATGTCACTGTGTCGATTTGAGCCCATCGCACCGTATGTACAATCCCCGGCCTTGTTGAACTGGAGTAGGTGCAGGCTCCAGGCTTCAACGCCAAGCTGCGCACCATGGAAAAGTGGCGTCCGTTCTGGGATCTAATTGACAAGTCAAGTCCAGGCCGATGAGCGAGGGGGCCATACCCACCTGGCGGCCAGAAAACTCCCATCAGCCAATCTGCATGTCGCGCGTGGCTGGGTGCATGGCTGCAGTGCTGCAGCATGCACTGCAGCAGAAGGTTGCGCACCTAGGTAGCTGGGGGGGCGGGCAGCTGGATTTCCTGCTCCTCTTCCAGCTCATCAAGCAGCTTTGAAGCCCGCGATGTCGACATGCTAATCTTTCTTTTTGTGGAGTAAAAGAATTGAAGAGCTGCTCTCGTTAGCACCCCTTTCACCAGAATACCTGGAATGCACGCTCCCTGTTGCGTTGAGGAAGACAAGACAAGATGAATAGAGATGATTCACCAGAGATCATGGTCGCTATCGACCTGGGGACCACATATACCGGTGAGCACAAGTCAGCTTCGTGGCATCGTACCTCAATTACTGAAATAAAATTCAGGTGTGGCATGGATGACTCCACGGACACCAATACAGGTCATCAGCGACTGGCCAGGAAGCGGTGACCGTAGTGAGCGCAAGGTCCCCACAACACTGATCTACCACGGCAATGGGGCGCTCTCGTCATGGGGCTTCATGTGCGCTGACGACGACGACTCCATGCCCGGCAAGGTCAAATGCGAGTTCTTCAAGATCTTCATGGATGAGGACACATTGGCCGGAGCCCAGCAACAGGGAGTCTCAGGCGCACCGGCGTCTACCGTGGAAGCCCAGCACTTTGCCACCGACTTCCTCCGGCAGGTGTACCTCCACATCAAGGAGAGTATTGAGACCGAGATTGGACGTCGCCACATGGGAGGCTGGAATGATCTGGGCGTTGAGTTTATCTTCAGTGTGCCAACGACATGGACGAGCATTGGTGTTGTCAACACTTTCAAGGACGTGATTCGCATGGCGGGCTTTGGCACCGACGGGCCGCGACACTCCGCTCAGGTCGATCTCACCGAGGCCGAAGCTGCCGCAGTTGCAACGTTGAAGACCAGCGCTGTAGCCTTCGACATGGGTAGCCTGTTTTTGACTGTCGACGCCGGCGGTGGTACGACTGATCTTGCTCTGATGCAAGTTACGTCGGCGAACCAGCGGATCCCGCAGATGTCGTCAATGCATCCGGTCAGCGGCGTGGGAATAGGGGCCTCGGTTATTGACCGGCTGTTCGTTCGCTTGGTCACGCAAAGATTGGCGGCATACCCCGAGATTGTCTCCGCGCTGCCTCCTGACTACCCAATGCGCCTGTCCCGCAGCCACCAGTTCCGAACACTAAAGCACAAGTTTGGTGAGCGTGCGTACATGCAGCCAATGTTTAAGATACCTATGGATGGTGTCGCACATCATTTCAGTCATCCTGGGGTCGGCATCGAGAATGGCAGAATGCTCTTTACCGTGTAAGTCAACATCACTGATCTTACATGAACTTCGACCAGCTGATAGGAGGTATTTCAAAGCCACGAAATCCAGTCGCTCTTCGACCCACAGGTCGAAGGAATTACAAGGAAAATCATCGAGGAGCTCGACTGGCTCAGGGATAACGGCCTGCCCCAACAAGTGGTGAGTGAGCAACCCCAACTACGGGACCAAGGCCCGCACTAACACAGAAAAGCAACACATGATATTATCCGGCGGCCTCGGCAGCTCCCCCTACGTCCGGGATCAGCTCCAACAGCGCTTTATCAACTACCCGCACCCCAACGCCAGCCGCGTGGCCGTCATTCCCTGCAACGACCCCCAACTCGTCGTCGTCCGCGGCCTCCTCCTCGACCGCCAACAAAAATGGCAAACCGGTGGAATCGCCTCCGTCCTCGCCGCTCGCGTCGCCCGCGCCAGCTATGGTATCATTGTGCGCGAGGCATACATGCCCGAGATACACATCAACGAGGAGGTTCGCGACGATCAGTACGAGCCGGGCAAGAAGTGGGCTATGAATCAGATCGAGTGGCTTATCAGGAAGGGCGATACCATCAACCCTAATGTCCCGCTTGTGAAGTCTTTTCAGATTCGGCTTGCAGGCGGGGATTTGACCAGGGCGTGGGACACGAGGATTATTATCTCACATAACGATCCGGGTTTCTTGCCTAGGAGTATGAAGCAAGGTGATTATTCCTCCGATTAGTTCATCCTACAGAGGTATCTCATACATGATGCTGACAAACTATGCCTATCACAGGCGGCGCGACCCAACTTTGCGAAGTCCGCAGCAACCTCGACGGCGTGAAGCAAGAGGAACTGGTGCATAAGTATAAACGGGGAACGTGTTTCAAGAGGGGATACAAATTCTATGTCTGCCAGTTTGATGTCAGGGTCATCATTGCGCCGGCTGATCTGAGATTTGAGCTGTGGTTTGGGGGACAAAAGTTTTCGGGGAATCACGAGCCGATCTCTATTACTTGGGATGAGCAGGGGACGAAGGTAAAGGGTTGAGTGGTCGAAGCTAAGAGTGCTGAGTTTGTGTGCTGGTAATTTGTAGGCGGGCAGAAGTCCCGAGGTAGATTAGGAGTATACTGAAGAGAGGAGACTCATGATTGCTGACGAAACTGGATAGAAATGCCAACGAAGGGAACAAATTCCAGGATTTCCTCGGCCAGGGTTCGAAAAAACGTCGCCTTGCTTGGTAATCACCCTTTTCTTTTCATTGCTAGTAGAGTCATTCTTCTGTGAATGATACGTGCCACACCCGCGGGTACAAGATAAGCCACGAACAGTCTTTAGAATAGCTTCCTGCCCGCCGTTCAACTTCGGCATTTCAATACTCGACTCTGCCGCACATCCTGTTTCTTGCGTCTCATCGGAGACCCAGTGCCGAGACGCTATCACCAAGATAGGCATATGGAAAAGTGACAAACTCAAGTTACTGCCAATAACGTTAGCTCAAACACCACCACCCGAGGGGCATGCATGCGACTCCAATCACGTTCGAGCGGCACGAACATGTGGCCACCACCTGGCCCTGTCTCATTTGTCAACATTGTGCTCAACGTCTGGTGTGCAACCACCAACAAACTGCCGGAATGGTGGGCATTCGTCAACAGGAGTTAATGTCACCTAGTAATCGATTCGTGGGATGGGATGGTTCCCAGGTATTTAGAGCCAGTGTGTTGCGGAATCTGCTGTTCTGCTCGAATTTCGAGTTTGTTAAGTTTCTCACTCACTAGCATCTACTCCGTCCTCACCCTGGGTCGTCTCAGGAAGTGCCTTGCTTACCTACCTATACCTATCCCTCTTGATCCGTCATCTGCTTCTCGTCCCGAGTGCAATGGGACCCCCCGCATATTCAAGCTACCACATGTACGATCCCTCCCTCGACCCTCGAGTAGTCCCACAGTTCGCCATGGAAAGAAACCACTCGGGTCTCCTTCCCGACGATTTCATCCCTGGCGATGATGAAGCACCAATGGTGACGGGCTTCGAAAGCCTCAATCTTGGTGACTCGGACGCAACTGCGGGTTCATATCATGCCCGTGCCGAGTACTACAGTGACAATTATGCCACCGCCGACGTCACTGTGCTCGATCCCCAATCACAGACGCTCGAGGAGCGATGGCCCGTCTCGTCCACAGGATTTTCGCGCGAGCAGATCGATGGCATCGTGCTCGAAGCAATCCAGCAGGCCAAGCAATTGATGCCTGACTCGGAATTCTCGCTCATCACGAACCAGGCCATCGACGAGGCGATCGAAGCCTCAAGGGCTGCAAAGGGAGATTCTTCGGACCATGGCTATGCAGAGGCCGAAAGCAGATTAGCAGTGCAGTCCGTTCTAGCCAATGTCGCACGCGCTTATTCCCCGTACTTTTTCGGCCCGCAAGCAGACATCAACACCGTCTCCGAGGCGTTCCGGCAGGCCGCCTGCCAGCTAATGACACTGAACCCAATGGACGGCCACCACACCGAGGATATCTGCTACTACGCTCTGGTCATGACTTTCGTCGAGGTTGAATCTGAAGCGATGGCCTCGTCGTCGTCCAAGCCGCCCAAACTTGAAGAGCACAAGACATTTGTTTGCCGGGCTCCCGAGTGCAAGAAAAGGGTTTTCGGCCGCTCTGCCGACCTGGATCGACACAACAAGATGATCCACACGAAAGAAACCCGGAAGACGTATCTTTGCGACTACAAGAAGTGCCCGCGGCATAAGGCCGCGTTCTACCGCCAGGACCATTTCAGAGACCACCTGCGGGATCAGCACAAGGAGGACCTCATCCGGCGGTCTGTGAGGCCCGACCAGAATTGGTGGGAAAGCCGCTCCCATCGTGTTCTAAAGGACTGGTGGCGTTGTAATCGGTGCTTGGTACAGCGAGTCGATATTGCGACGAGTGGGTACGTTTGCCCGGTGTGCAGGAAGTCTTGTGAGCCTGAGCGCCAGATGTTTCGGGAGTCTGCTGTGAAGTGTGGATAAGGTTTTCAGATGATGTTTCACTTTGTGCCAATGGTCGTTGTGCGCTGGCCTTTCCAGTTTGGCAGGTACGTTTTCGGTGGGGAACTTGGTTTGTGCTATTTCTCTAAGTTTTCACCTATAATGAGTTCATGATCAACGCAGCTCGCACGGGCAGTCCTTCCTCTGAAATTTCTCGCATCCGTGAGTCTGCTGCCTGCTCTCTGGCAGAGCTTTCCAGCCCATCTGCTCAAAAAGAAAAAGGTCGGCCCTCATTTCTTGTCACCCAGGCCAATCCCCTGGCCGTTGACATACACCCGAAGCAATTTTGTCTCATCTTCGTGCAGCGCAGCAGAGAACTGCTCCCAGAGAGCCGACTCGAAGACGGCCTCGGAAAGGCACACGCTGTACTTGACGCTGACGCGAGACTGCCCGACTCTGCGCCCCTTCGCCATAGATGGCGTCAAAAACGGCCTCGCGGAACTCGAGGGAGAAAAGGCGTATATTTTGCGCCAACAAACACCCAAAAGAGTTAGCGCCTAAGCGGCATTCCAAGCGATGAGGAAGAGATGCGACGTACAGGACGTAATGCTTTTGGTAGACTCTTCATATACGTATTTCTCCGTCACGACGTTTATCATCCGGCTGGACTACCGGGCCCCCTGTAAAGCGGCTTCATGTTGCGGAACATTGACATACCGCAGCGAAGGGAAGTCACGCTGTGTCTCCTGTGCCTGAGCCGCAATGACATGGGGCAGCGGCGTCGGGATTGTGCTGGAGTCGGGGGCGCTTCCGACCGCGCAGTAGAACTCGGGCGAGTTTACGGCGAGTCGAGCTATCTGGTCCGGTGGGACTGACGTCCCTGCCTGGATGGCCTGGACCATTTCGGTGATCGACAGGAAGGGCATGGTCGAGGAGAGAAGATATGTAAGTGATGGAACGATGAGGACTGATGCGCATTTCTTGGGTGGGCAAACGAGCGACAAAGGAGTAGGAGGGGGGAGCAATGAGCAGAGGACCTAGGAGGGGGAGTCGGCGGGTGCCTTATTTAGGTAGGTAGGTCAGCCGTCTCGTTTCTTTGCTGCAGGATCGGGGTACGTGAGCTCGGCAACGGATTTATCTGCGTGGAGCACACATGATGCGAGTAGGCTGGGAATGTCCGGGCATGCGCTTCTTCGGCTAGGAGAGAATTTGATGCCATCTGACAGGCACGGTCTAGTCAAGGTAGGCACCTAAGGCAAGTTGGGACTCTGCAATCACTTTTCCAATCTCGACTGCTACGCCCGTTTGATCTACATCCGCAGGCCCCTGAGAGCCGACCCCGCGCCCCCCCAACAACTAGTTCGCAGCCGGGTTGATGGGAGCAGGGAACTTTATCTTGCCGTACTGCTTGAAGGTGGCGCCGGTAACCTGCTGGAAGATTGCCTCTAGCTGGGGCTTGGCGGCTAGCCATCTGTTGACGTTGAGGTCGATGTTGATGACAACGTAGGCCACGGGAATCAAGGCGACCAGGAGTTCCATGCCAGTTCTGAAAAGCCATTTGACCGCAGGAATAACGTGGAGCAGGTCGTTTGGCCACAAGTGACCGGAGATAGCGTGCAGGTGCTGGTGAAGCCTTACCGCATGATGTTGTCCGATGTACCGTTTGCGTACGCTTGGAAATTTTCGCAAGAATAGATAGAGTCGGGTAGCCTAGCACGGTGTTGGATACAGCGGTAGAAGGTGGCTTATGAGATTTCATTGTGAGAATGTCTATTTGCATCGAAGTTTGAGAGTGAAATGCAGTCGAGAAACCCTTGAACACCTCAAAACTAGAACAAAAAGGCCGTATTTGCATTGTCAGGTGTTATTCGAATTCTGACATGACGTATCGGTGTAATGGAGGCAACGTCCCCGTGTCCTGTAGCCCCCTGATTTGAGCCAACCGGACACGACGGTGTTCTTTGCCGCGGGAAGAACACCAAACCTCGACCGGCGGGTTAACGGCCGAGACGACCGCCGCGCCCAGAGCCACCGGGTCCGAGAAGCCTCCCCGACCCGTTCTGTCCCCGCTCAGCTTGCTCAATGGAGGGCGCAGAGGAGTAGCCTCCGCCGGGCCCCACCTGGCTAAGGCTCATACCCTGCTGAAGTTTGTCCTTAAGCTTGTCCTTCAACGACTTCTTCGGCGGGCGATCATCGACCCATTCTCGGCTCCCGCAGGTCTTGATCCGGTAGTGGCCGAGGTACATGAAGATAGCCAGCACGATGTACTCGGGCACTAGCGCCATTAGCGCAAATGCGGTGGCGGACCCGAACAAAGGACTCCACATGGAGGTAGTGATGTTGTTGCCGGACGCCTCGAAGACGCTGATGATCCCGTAGGCTGTGCGCAGGGCTAGCGGGGGCGCGGCAAGGAGCATCCAGCGGAGGTACTGTTCGGCGTGTCAGTATCAGTATCATGCACGAAGAATTCGGAAGGGTGTCGTATGAACGCACGGTAAGGTGATCCTGACGGATGTGGCTTCCTGCAGCGAAGTAGAGATACCCGCAAATTAGGGTCAGGATCACAAAAACAGCGAGGAACTCGAAGTATGCGATTTTGGACAGCTTCGTCTGTGACTCGGCTCCCCCCGGCTTGCCCGCCATGCCTCCTGCTGTGCCCAGTAGCCCGGCAGCTACGAGGATAAGAATACCGCAGATCTTCTGGATTTTCTTGAGGCGCTCGTCTTCGGGGAAGTTGGCGGTCGAGCTGTGTGGGTAGTCAGTTAGCAAGAGCATCGAATACATGGAAGCTCTCACGGACGGCTGAGGGGAGCACGGACACCAGGGCCGACAAGCGGTTGAACGCCGTCAGCAGTGGGACGAGGCCAATGTTGAGGAGCACATAGGTGGCCTTGATCAAGGTGATATTGGTGCGGTCCTGTTCGTAGGCGATTACGAGGCCTCCACCGGCGAGCCGTACTGGGACTCAAACGTTAGCCACTGCCAATGGACCGGTGCCGATGCTGGATAAATTTTTGACTCACCTAAGGCAAAGGCCATGACAGGGTACCAGACCATCTTGGGTCCATATTTCCAGCAACGAATGCCAATGTAGAAGATGTAGACGACCGCAGGGACGTAGAAGACGATTTGGGCGATGCCCGCCGCAGTGTGTTCGTTCATGGCTCAAGGTAGTCCGGTGGATATCGTGCGAGGCGAGCGATTGAGGCCGACGGGTCGGGAGAGACAGCGAAGAAGATGTTGATCCAAGACCAGGCCAAGACGACGAGATGTTGGTCCTCGCGGGACCTTTAAGGTACGCATCCTGTTGGGTTCCCTCCAATGGGCCCTTGCCGGACCGCCTATAGCAATCCGACTATTCTCGCGGATTCAGACCGAAAAGAGTATCTGCCGGACGTCAGGCATGCAGAGATGCGCAGAGATGCGCGTCCTCGTTGTGTCGTGGACCTCGTTTGGCGTTTGCTCGGGCAGATACGCTACGCCGCATCAGCCGCGCCTCAGGGGCCCCCTGCCCTGTTGCTTTCCCGTCTGCCCCACATGGCGCCCCACATGGTTCGTGGTTTTCTCGCGGATTGTCGACTAAACGGGCTTAGCGCCACCCATGCCTAAATGCTTCTTTCGATGCGCGTTTCGCGGACCAACTCACTCAACGTCACTCAACAGCCCCTGTGCCACATGCCTCTTATAGGCGAGACGACGACGACAACGACGACAGATCGATTGTCTCCTAGATTAGCGCGGCGCATCAGTCATCACCGCGTGACGGGCCTTAGATGCAAAGCGAGAACAACCGGAAGTTCCCCGTCGGGCTGCTCAGGTGGGATCTTGCGCCCGATCACCCATTGGTCGTCACGCAACGTTGAAATAAGGGCAGATAAAATCCATGGACCTTATCGAAGTCTTCTCGTATCTGAGTTCCCTTTCGTACAATTACATCACAGACGTTCGTCGCATCGTTAGAAGATCAACCAACTCCCATCCCCTGAACATATTCCCTCTCTGACTGTCTCCTCTACGCAATATGGGGGACCGAGATGAAGTACGGCCAGTTGAACAGTCAGCATCTCAATACTCTTTGCGGCTCTGGCTGGTGCAGTTGATACGGCCGGAGCCAACATTACCAGTTTGCTGGCAATCCAGCTTCACGAGCGGGTTGGGCCTCCCCTTGCACCTGTGGCCCCGCGGAGTCCCATTCCATTGCGCAATAACACTGTGGGGGCCGGCAGAAAGAAGGGGATTGGCCCAGCGCGCCACGTGACTTCAGACGACGCCCGCCACATGCGCCTGTTCGTTTGAACGTCAGGCTCCCCAGCGCAACCGCCAAATCTATCCCACTGCCAAACTCCCTCGTTCTAATTCACAGTCTCCACTTTCGTAACTTTTGCCTTATAAACCCCAGTAATGGATCCCTCAGCTCGCCTGAACACTTCATATACGTACACGCCACTTGGAGAGGACTTCTTTCGGGTTATCGAGATTGCAGCCGTTGAGCCCATCATCCATGTCCGCCTCGTCAAGCATCCCGACGACAATCCGCACATCTATTACGCCTTATCCTACGCATGGGGGACGGGTCCAAACACCGAGATCATCAGTTGCGACGGCGCTGATTTCAAGATCACGGCCCATCTCCGCGATGGCCTCCGCAGTATCTACAAAGCCCTTGGCTGCACTAGACTCTGGGTAGACGCCATTTGCATCGACCAAACCTCCGACTCGGAGAAGAAGACCCAGGTGGCCAAGATGCATCGCATCTACCAACGAGCGGCTGGGGTCTACGTCTGGATGGGAACCGCCGAGAGCCGAAGTGACGATGTCATCGACGCATTCAACGCCGTCAAAATCCCAAACCGCCCCCCGCTCTCGCGGGAGGAGGTGTTTGAAAGAGTCGTGCATCTCAAGTCAGGCGCCAACAAACTCTTTGCAATCGAGCTCTTTGAGCCCATAGCTGCCCTCAGCCGACGGTCTTGGTTTAGAAGGCTGTGGATTGCGCAAGAGTACTTTTATGGGAAGTCGGTTCGGATTGCTTGCGGCGAGAAGGTATTGGATGCAGAAAAGCTCGTCAGGGTGGTTCGGAACATGTCCATCTATTCGTTCGGTGGCGTGGAGCCGGACATCGCCGAACAGGATGACTTATTTGGCGGATACCATGCTTTGATTGCGCTCGACAGCCTCAAGGACGCACAGCGATCCGGAAAGGCCCTCAGCTTCTTCGATTTTGTCATGCTCGGGCGGAACAGATTTGCAAAAGAGCCTGTTGACAGAATCTACGCCGCATTCGGCATGGCTGAGGGCATAGACCGAGTCTACCGGGACAAGATCGCTATCGACTACTCGCCAGAGGCAAGAGAGAACTATTGGCGCCTGTATACCAGGTTCGGAATGATTGCGCTCCTTCACGAGCCCAAACTGCGTCTCCTCAGCCTCATAAGCTCTGAGCAGCGGCCCCAGAAGCTCCCTTCCTGGTGTCCTAACCTCAACTCCCCGCACAACATGACCCTGATCGACAACACAGGCGTCTACTCCGCCGGTTGGCCGTGGAAGGAGCATCTGGCTGGCGACACGTGTAAGCAGCACGCTGGATTCAAAGGGAACGACAAATCCCACGTATCCTTGTCATTGGACTCGGGTTCTGACGCTGTGTCCTTCGTTGGCGTCGAAATCGGCCGCATATCGGCCGCATCAGAGCCACGGCACTGGGATGCCAACGTCAATACCGAGGAACTTGATAGCATTCAAGAGCTCGCATGTTCGATGCTCGTCTGGCTGGAGGAATCGGAGGCATTCTGCAAAAAGCACGGGAGATATGAGTGCAACCCTGTCACCGGTAGGACCGCATGGGCCGAGATTCTGTGCGGAGCAACCTGTGAAGCTCGACGACGGAAGAGTGGGACGCATTCCGAGGACCCAACCGCTTCTAGCACGGCTGATATGGATGGACAGTATAGGGGCGGGAAAGACGATGCGACAGATCTTCTCCCT
>Ga0247780_1000772_pt1 | contig 25989 bp, 23 predicted proteins | sample UWRJL079202R5_FD_179927 | JGI IMG/M metagenome (GOLD analysis project Ga0247780, IMG submission 179927) | Plant litter microbial communities from Arlington Agricultural Research Station in Wisconsin, United States - UWRJ-L079-202R-5 | ecosystem: Environmental > Terrestrial > Plant litter >... | reverse complement strand
GCGTGCGCGTGTGTGTGGTGGCCTGGAGTGGTGGATTCTGCGTGGTCATTGTGGGTTTTTGAAAGAGGTATCTTTTTGGTGGAAGTTGCTAGAATAGTGACTTGGATTCGACAATTGCGTAATGTGGGGCCAACCCTGGCCACACCCCTGGAATTCACTGTTCTAACAATTCATGGGCTGGCGGAGGAGTAGAGTCATTGTCCCCTTAAAATCCGGGCTACCTTCCCCAACAGGCTTAGTGCACACTGACCCTCAAACTCTCTTTCTCTGTCCGCTGTTTTGTCAGTGCTCAAAACATCAGCTGCTGCGCTGCACTGTCCGCCTTTGATGTCACTCATGCAGACGTCAGCAGTCAAAATACAGATTAACGTTTGCCACGACACGCCTCACCCGTTTGATCCAATGGACGTCGGCGGTGCCAAGACTTCGAACGAACGTTGCGCAGCGTATCGATAACCAACCTGCATCCTGACAAATGAGAGCGGTTGTATTGATGGGACACAACGAAGCTCGGATGCCCAGAGCACCATTGCGGCGTGTCACGCCTTGCGATCTGGACTGGTCTACGCGGCCAGTCTCATCCACCCCCTGTCAGTGCAACCGCCAAGAGCCAAGAGCCAGGCAGGTTTGGGCGAGCGCACTTACAGGGACGCAAGATAAGAGCGCCGCCACGGACGACGATGATCTCATAACAACAAACAGGTCAGACCAACTCACCGCATACGGATTTCAATCGAGCGCGCGCCCTCAAAGATCCCGTTCGTTACGCTTTAATTGCGCACAGAGATCTCTATCCATTGGGCCGCTCCAACATGTAATGAGGCTCCAAGTTCACGATGCAAACGTCTCGTTTGACGAGGAGGAGCGGGCGTAGCTCACGGCCGTTCGTGGTCTCGCTCTTGCTCATCAGCTTACTCACCACCTACTCCCTATTAATCCGACGGTCGCCGGTCTTCAGGCCCCAATCTCATACTGTGACTCTCGGCTTGAGATTGGCCCACAAGCCAGATGCCGATTGTCGCGACGTCCACCATGCCGCCGACCAGTGCGCATTCATCCTTGCCAACTGCGAAGACGACGAAGCCGGCCTCCTTCACTACCTAAGCTTCTATTACTGTACCCTAGGGAACGCGAAACCAGTAGCCTTCATCATACTCGTAGTATGGCTGGGTCTGCTATTCACCACCATCGGGATTGCCGCCAGCGACTTTTTCAGCATCAATCTAAGCACTATTGCACGGGTGCTGGGACTTAGCGAGAACCTGGCTGGGGTGACGTTTTTAGCTTTTGGAAATGGGTCCCCCGACGTGTTCAGCACGTTTGCGGCTATGGGCTCAAACAGCGGAAGCATGGCCGTGGGTGAGCTTATTGGCGCCGCTGGCTTTATTACCGCTGTGGTGGCTGGGTCGATGGCGTTGGTTCGCGAGTTCAAGGTCAGCAAACGCACGTTCGTGCGGGATATCGTTTTCTTCATCGTTGCTATCAGTTTTACTATGGTGTTTTTGGCCGACGGCGAGCTGCACCTCTGGGAATGCTTCACGATGATTGGGTTCTACCTTTCGTACGTGGCTGTGGTTGTGGGATGGCACTGGTATACCGTAAGGAGGCGGCGCCAGCGGTTGAACGAGATCGCATCTCGAACGCATCTGCATGGAGCTGCTGGCCAAGGAAGCGATGACCTGGAGCCATATCGCGACATACCGGACGACGAGGATGCGCCGGTGGATCGCCGAGTGGTCAGCGCCCCTGAGCTCGCTGATATTAGCGTACTGGAGCGTGGCCCGAGGATTGAAATCGAGGGTGCGGGCGCATCGAGCAGCGCCGATGATGAGGACGAACAGCGAAATATGCACGCTGCCGCTGAGATGACCAGCAGCATGCGTGTCAACCGACCCCGCTGGGGACGAAGCAACACCACAATCACCCCGACGAGACCCAGCTTGGTGGGCGCGCTGGAATTCAGATCTGTGCTGTCGTCGTTACAGAAAGCTAGGAACATGCAACTAGGGCCACTTCCGGAGCGAATGTACTCGGACCACGCGCAGCAACTATCTGGGGCTTTGGAACGGTCAGCAACTGGTGTTCAGGACGCTCGAGGTCGCACCCGCGCCCACACTTCATCAGGAGAATCGCCCAGTGCTGGGAGGGAGAGAGCCCTTTCGCATGGAAACACCCCCTTGAATCTAGGCGGAAGCCATCCTTTCCCCGTCCCTGAGGCTATCCCCGAGGCCCCCGTTCCCGGTTTAGGGAGGACAGGGAGCTCTACAATTGACGGGATGCTTGCGCCACCAAGTCCTGCTATCCCAACGATGGAACATTCGGCACAGCAGTCTCAAACGTTGCAGCGATCTAAGCGATCTGAGCGACCTCAGCTTCAAATTCCAACTCTGTCAAGGGGTTCGAGCATTCGATCTTCACCATCACTCTCACCCTTCCCTGGCTTCACTGAGTCCCCCGGGGCTCTGACGCCATTGCCGCCAAGCGAAGACCCGACTGCTTTCATGTTCCCGATTCCCTCTGAGAGAAGACTCTCCAGTGCTAGACCCCTTGAGGACTACGAGACGCAGCCGAAACCAGTGAGCTGGTGGCCTTATGGAGCTCTACCACCCCCACATATCCTCTTGAGTACCCTCTTTCCAACGCTTCAGGGATGGGGAGAAAAGAGCTGGTGGGACAAAATCATCAGCTTAATATCAGTACCGAGCATCTTTGTCCTGGTTACTACTTTACCTGTGGCAGAGGCTGACACCGGAGACGATCCCAACGGTGGCCTGCACGGCATGCAGGAATCTATCCAGCCTGGACACACCTTACCTGTTCCCACACAAGAAACTACTGATGCGCCGCCCGAGGAGGCGGCATGGCAAGAGTTCCGGCGGCGCACGAGATCTATATCTTCCAGGTCTCCTCGTGCGCTCTCCCCACATATTCTACCTCTGGATGGCATCGAAACAGACGACGAAGTGGGTTCAGCGCAACTCACCCACCGGCCATCGATCAGTGTATCAGTCCCGCAATTGGCACAGTCGACCCTTGCCCAAGAGCCTGACGTTATTACGACGACGTCCATTGAGGAGGATCAGGGTTGGAATAGATGGCTTATTGTGCTTCAAATCTTCACCGGGCCCTTGTTCGTCGCCTTCATTGTTTGGGCCAACACATACGAGGATATGGAGAACCCAAAGCAGGCATTGTGGGAGCTGGCAGCATACTCGCTGGTCTTCTCCTGTTGTCTTCTTGTCGCCCTTCTCCTCCTGACGAGCCCCGACAAGAAGCCCAAATACCACTACGTTTTGTGCTATCTCGGGTTTGTGATTAGCATAGCATGGATCTCGACAGTCGCTGGCGAAGTAGTGGGAGTTCTCAAGGCGTTTGGGGTAATATTGGGTATTTCGGAGGCTATTCTTGGCCTCACGATCTTTGCAGTGGGCAACTCATTGGGCGATCTTGTGGCGGATATTACTGTCGCACGTCTTGGATACCCCGTTATGGCACTGTAAGTCACTGATGCATCATGTCGATTGTTGGGCTTCAAATGCTAACGAGATGGTAATAGGGCCGCTTGCTTTGGAGGCCCCATGCTCAACATACTGCTCGGGATAGGCATTGGCGGCGCCTGGATGGGCATGTCATCTGCAAACCAGAGACACCAGAAACACCCTGACCAGCCGCTTCATTACAAGCCTTACCGTATCCAAGTCGGCGGTACACTGATGATATCTGCGATTGGGGTGCTGGCAACCCTGATCGTGCTTTTGATCGCGGTTCCGGCAAACAAGTGGGTCATGAGCCGCAAGATCGGCTGGTGGTTGATTGGCATCTGGTCGTTCAGCACAGTTGTCAATCTGATTGTCGAGGCAACGGGCAAGTGGAGGGACGTGTCGTGATACCTACAGCAACATTAGCGAAGCGAATGAATAATTAACGGTACGCCGTTTGCGAATGCGAAACCTAAAACTCGGCTTGTCCGGCGAGTACATCCTAGTGAGGCGGGCCGCCGTGGATCCCCGACCCCAGCCGTGCTGAATTGTGCTCCGATCGGGCGGCCTCCCGACCCGCAGGGGCCGAAGAAGACTCCACTTTGGGGCGGAAGGACGCGCAAGCTGGGGATTTCTCAGCTGGGTCGGACGACGACCTCGATTTCGGGGTCCATTGGAGCGCATCGCGGGGTACGGATACTGGCTAGGCTGATCTGAGACATGACGCCATGGAACCGCTGTGCGCCATATCTTGGCCACAGCAATGTACGGCATGATCTAGACCGTTGGAGACGGGATCCCCGACCAATTTGACTATCGATGTGCAACTCCACTAGGGGGACAGCGCTTGCGTTCGTGATCACCTCGTTCGTTGTGATGGCGCAGGCTAGCCCTCAGCCTATCCGGGATGAACGTGGGAAGAGAACGGGACTCGGATGGTTCGATCATTGTCTGGCTCCGTGGATGGATATGGACCAGTATGTCGGCGGCCATTGGTGTCGTTGTACGCAGTATAAGAGTCGGTCTTGGGCCCCCTTTCCTTTGGCCAGGTCAACGCTTGGCTTTCTCCATACATACTCGTTACCATTATCAACCAAGCTTCAACTTTCATACCCTTAACAGTATTCCTTTCTCTCTACGTATCTGCCCATCATGTCCTTCAACATCGAAAAACTCGCTCTGAACAGCAGCAGCAACAACGACAACCAGAACTCGAATAATAACCAAGCAAATGCCGGCCAAGACCAGCAGTGGGCAGAAGTCGGCCAGTCAGTCAAGAAGGCCCTGGACAGCTACCAGACCAACGACAAGGTCGATTATGTCGAGGTTGGCGCGCTAGCGAGAAAGGCTGCGAGTGCGTACCACTCCAGCGGCGGGAAGATGGATGCCGCGGAGATCGGCAAGGCAGTTATTGCCGGCGCCATGGGAAAGGGCAACAATAAGCTGCAGGGCCAGGGCCAGGGTCAGGGCAAGAATGACGACGAGAAGAAGCCAAGCTCGACTGTAAGTCTTGACAATTTGCGTGTCTGTGAGTCAGTGAGTGGGAGATGCTGACGGTGGGACTTAGTATGGTGGTAGTAAGCCGCAGAGCGAGAGTGGAAGCTATGGCGGCGACAAGAAGGATGAGGAAGAGCGGCCTGGGAGCTACGGCCAGAGCAACGCCAGCAAGCCCGGTGGTTACGGAAATGATCGCAAGGACGACGAAGACAGCAACTCCTTCGGTGGCAAGAAAACATATGGCCAGGACAACTCCAGCAAGCCTAGCGGCTATGGCAACGGCCGCGAGGACAACGAGGATAAGCCTATGAGCTATGGCCAGAATAACAGCGGCAAGCCAAGCGGTTACGGGAATGATCGCAAGGATGACGAGGATAGCAACTCGTACGGTGACAAGACGTATGGCCAGAGCAACGCCAGCAAGCCTAGTAGGTATGGAAACGGCCGCGAGCATGACGACAAGCCTACTAGCTATGGCCAAAACAACTCCAGCAAGCCTAGCGGCTATGGAAGCGACCGCAAGGACGACGACGATAGCAACTCCTACGGTGGCAAGAAGACATACGGCCAGGACAGCGAGGACAAGAAGTACGATCGCCCCACTAGTGGCCGTGACGACGAAGAGCACAAGTTCAGCAGCTACGACAACAACTCAGGCCGGGACAGCAACCGTCCCAGCGCTGGCAGATATGGCGGTAATGACGAGAATACCAACAGCAGCAGCAACTACGGTAGCCCTGGCCGGGACTCAGATCGCCCCAACCAGAACAGTAGCAGCGAGAGCTACGGCAACTCCGGCCGGGATAGCAACCGCCCTGGGGCTGGCGGGTATGGTGGCAATGATGAGAGTACCGATACCAACAGCAGCAGTGGCAACTACGGTGGATCCGGCCGTGACAGCGACCGTCCCCGCCCAGGCGGTTTCGGGAGGGACAACAATAACAACGGTGATGATACCCAGCAGAGCTATGGCCAGGACTACTAGGTAGAGATGGAGATGGCAGAATGAGATACCAACAGTGCGGAATTGTAGTTGTTAGGTAGCTTTTGTTGTGGTGCGGACCAGCCTAGGAGAGCGTGAAATAACTCGAGTCACAGCTGAACAAGGAAATGATATGTGCGTGTTAGTGATGGGCTTTGGGTTTGATGTTCAAAGGTAAGCCAAGGCAAGGTAAGGTCAATCTAAAATAAATGCGTGAGGTGCACGCATTCTACTATGTCAAAATGGAGACGGGATCTGAAGGTATCGTGGATTAATCGTTTGCTCTAAGACTGCTGCGACATCAGCTGTAAGCCCTGCCGAAACCGGAACACCGATGTCAACAAACATACCCCTTTCCAGCTTGTCCACGCAAACACACAGCCTTCGCACGGCGTCACGTCAAACCTGTCACACCAGCAATAAAGGAAGCTGACCTGCTTCTGCATCTTGGGTATCAACTCTCTGTTGCTTGCCAGCTATCCGGTCAATAGGTACCAAAGCTAGCTGTGCTACATTATTCCCACAATGAGCATACAAACAAACCCTTTATCCTACAAGCCAACGCTGGTGGTATATCCTCCGATCCATCGACCATATCATAGGTATTCATCACGCCAAAGCCGTGGTTGGCATCCCTTGTTCACCCAGCTACCTAAGAAATTAGTTATCTGTGGTTTCGATCATGATGAGGTCTCAATTCGTTCGAGTCCAGTCGCCTTTTTAACCCTGTTCCACTGTGCCATGAAAAAGAAGGAAAAAAACGTCGCTTTCCATAAATGACCCAAATCCCAGTGTCCTCTAGAATTGCTATTCGCCCAAGGATGCAAACCAAATCTTTTTTCGCCACGCATAAACCCCGCTTCCCGTGATAGAGAGTTCCTGCGTGCATGTTTCTTGCCTGCCGGTTTCTCGCCTGCCAGTGTCTATTAAGACGCCGGATTCTAAATGCCGCTCAAATATCAACCAAATAAACCACATAGGTATTAGCGCCAGCACACTGCCACATCAAATACTGCCGCGAGGTAACATGTTGTGCTTGGCCACCAGCTCTTCTATCTTCGGAATCAATTCCGGAATGCGAAATGGTTTCGATATCACGTCGTCCTGCCAATCTCTCTGTCAGCTCTCGAAGGTCTCACAAAAATAGGAGGGATAACTCACCACCCCAGCGGCCTTCGCATTCTCGATTTGCTCAGGCCTCGCGTACGCCGTGACTGCAATGATGGGGATGTGCTGTGTGAGCACTCCTAGGCTCTCCAGCCTTCTGATCTCCCTGGTGCAGCTCATGCCATCCATGACAGGCATCTCTAGGTCCATCAAAATGACAGAGATATTGCTCTTGTTCTCCTTGTCGCCACTGCTGGCAGCCAGCGTCGTCCCCGGCAACGATTTATCCATCGCTGCCTTTTCGTCGTCCCAGAATCTTGAGCGTCGCAGCGCCTCGAGCGCCTCGCCGCCGTGGTTGGCGACGAGAGTTTTGTTGCCCGAAAGCTGCAGCTGCCGCTGCAACACCTTTTGGTTCACCAGGTTGTCCTCGACAATCAGAACGTCGAGCATCTTGGTGGGGTCAGGATTCGCCGGGTGTAGGTTGTATCCGGCCCCGGCGGGCTTGACCCCCGGCTGCGGGGGGACCATTGCCGACGTCAGCTTGGACTGTTTGAGCCGGGGCGTCGCCGCATTGTCGGGGAAGCCCTGCTCCGGGATGTTTGCTTTGCGGATCTTGATGTAAAACGCAAAGGTGCTGCCTTCGCCTTTCTGAGACTGGACACCAACCTGGCCACCCTGCATCTCGGTCAAGATGCGGCAGATAAAAAGCCCCAGTCCCGAGCCTCCATACTGGACGTGGGTTCGTGGGCTGACCTGGGAAAAGCGCTGGAAGAGGGTGTTCTTTTCTTTATCATCCAGTCCCGGTCCCGTATCGGTCACCGCAATATGCAGGAAGAGTTTCTCGCCATCACCCCACTCCGCCGCGTCGGTAAGATCGTTTTGATCCGTACGCCGCGGTGGAATGAAAGAGAGGCCTTCGGTACTGCCGTCTGTGGATGCCCCGAGGCTGATGACAATGGATCGTGACGGCCGGCCTTGAGTGAATTTGATGGCATTGGTCATCAAGTTGATCATAACCTGTCGTAGGCGCGAGGGGTCGAGCTTCACCCAATCCACAGCTAGCTTGTTGAAGGACTCCTCGATCCGGAACCCCCCCTTGATGTTGTGCGACCCGAGCTCCGCCTCGAACATTTTCAGCACGTTCTGCACTACCTTCACAGGCTGCACATCAACTGGCGTGACAAGTAGCAAATTCGAGTCAAGTTTCGAGAGCGTCAGGATATCGTCTACGATCCGCTTCTGATGGCTTGCGCAGAGCGAGATGGTATTAGCCGCCTCCACGCAGCTTTCTATCAGCAGATTCAGCGTCTCCGGGGTGTGGAACGATGCATCGCTTGTCTTGTATCGGTTGAGACAAGAAGAAATCTCGTCGGCACACTGCAGAATTGCGCTGAGTGGGTTCCGCATCTCATGGCTTGTTATGTCGATGAAATTTTCCTGCTGCCGCTTCAACTCAACTGCTTCGTCCCGCCTCCGCTTCTGGAAGTCCTCGGCCCATTTTTGCTGTCCAATGTCGGTGATGCAGCCAAAAATGCTCTTTAGAGCACCCGATTCGTCTTTTTCTGGGTATGCGCTCATCAGTGCCCAGTTGTCGACCGAGTGGCCGTCCTTCAGCAGCCGGGAGCCCTTGAATCGGAATTCGTGTGTGACAGCCAACTTCTCTTCAACGAGGCGGCGCCAAATGCCCTCGACCCCGGCGCGATCCTCGCCCCGAATGCTCTGCATCCATTCATCGGGTGCGGTTCCGCTCTTTTGGTGGCCCGAAATCTTCCACCACATCTCGTTACAATACGTGATGTGTCCACCACCGTCAGTAATGAACATTCCCACCGGGCCGAACTCTGCCATTCTCGAAAACCGATATTCATGCTCCACCGCTTCCTGCGTCCGCAGATGGAGCTGCATCGAGAGCTCTTGTCGATCCAGGGCAGCGAGGCGCGCAGCTCTCATGTTCCGTTTTATCTCCTCTTCAAAAAGCACGACGGATGCCATCGAAGTAGCCAGCTGCCGCGAGAGCAGGTTTACAAAGAGTTCGTAGTCAGCATCGTACCGACGCCGAGGGTTGATACCGAGCACGATAAAGCCAACCACCGAATCCCCAGCAGTCGTTGGATGCACTGGGAAGACAACGATAGTTCGGGAGGGATCCCCAAAGCCTCTCCATGCGAGCCCCTCCAGCAAGTTGCTCGGAAGAGTGCCGTCCTCTTCGTTCAACACGATGGGCCGAGTCAGATCGGACATAGAGTCACGCATGTACGGCGCAAATCCCTCCTCGCTCGACTTCAGGTCAATCAAGGAAACGGCGCTGGGGTGGCCAGCCGGAACGCCCAGAGAACCTTCGAGCACGATCTGGGGAGGGTTTAGGAGGTTCCCTGAATGCATAGATGACACCTCACTCCCGGTGCCGTCGTCGACTGAGTAGATCAGGGCAAATGGAACATCGATTTCGTTGTATTCCAAGCCCTCCAGCACCTGGCCCCAGAATCCCTTCACGTCGCGCGCAAGCGCCGCCTTGACGCCAATTTCGCGCAGAGTTAGCATTCTCCGCTCGTTGATCTTTCGTCGGGTATTTTCAAAGGCCGGGTTGTAGACGGCGACAACGTTGCCGTCGCCTCCGACCAGAGGTATCAGCGCCCAGTTGAAGTACGTCTCCTCCAGAAATCCATGCCGAGTGAGAAACAGCAAGTCGTCGTATTTCATGGTCGCATCTCCGTTACTCCAAGCCCCCTTCAACACGGGCTCTATTTCGCTCCAGATTTCCGAATACGCGTCCTGGTATCTCGCTCCCATCATGCGTGGGTGTTTCTCGCCTGCAAGTCCGACATATGCCTCGTTGTATATGGCGATATGATCCTGTCCCCAGTACATGGCTGCTGGATGGGGACTTCCCATCATCATATTCGACAAGATCCGCAGATCTGGAGACCAGTCCTCAATATGGCCAAGGGAAGTAGACCCCCAGTCGACGGATCTCGCAAGGCGATGGTGGACGCCAAGATTTGGGTCATTAAGCGGTATTCGTGTCCAGTCAAAGGTCGTCTCGAGTTGAGGGGGGAGCGAGGATGCAAAAGACAGTTCATCGGCCGGCGTGACGAGTTCACCCATCGCCGTGCCTGGTCGACTACCGGGCACCGAAGTGGCGCCCGTGCGAGCCGTCGACGGCGATGCAATGTCTCCTACCAGCCCAAAGTAATCAGCCTCTGGAGTATCGTTTTCAGGTCGCGCGGTCTCTTCGGGCCGCCTATAACAATCCAACGATGCAAGCGGCAGTATGCTCGGGGATGCTGGGGTGTCGGCAGCCAAATTCGAGTTCCCACACACGAACCGGAAGCGTTTTCTCAGGGTTGAACACGTCCAGTTGATTCCTCCGTATTCGAGAGACTGTGGCCATGAGCCCGGTGACTCCTGATCGGCTCCATAGGCGATAGCCCATGCTTTAAAGCGGGAAAACTCGCGACGGTGGCTCGGATCCGCGGTATCGGACTGAAGTTGTTCTAGGACATCGCGCGCGGCTCTCAGCGAAGCATTTGCATACGCCATGTGTATTGGGCCGGTGTCGAAGTTCGCAGCATCTTCGAGATCGATAATAAATGCCGGTCTTGGGTCGATTTCCAGGAACTCTGTCAGCCCTATGCCGTGAACAAGCTGAATGGACGACGTCGAGGGCCGGTCATCAGGGCTACGCGGCATGGCAGATAGCTCGTTCGAAGTCCAGCTGCCCGGGGTACATGAAGACCGGGGAGGGCTAGCCGCGCTGACCTGGCCTTTGGGCAGGCGCAAAGTGGTGACGCTGTCATGGGGCCAGTGGACAGTTCCCATGACGAGCGGAGCCGCGTCCGAGGCCTGAAAGCTCGGTGGACGGCTCGGCATGTGGGCGGATGGTGTTGAGTTCGAAAAGAGGAGAGGAGACGGAAGATCCGGCCGTGGTGTTAGGAGCACACCCCGGGCTTGCGGAAGCGAGGGCGGCGGATGACTTCCTGGAGCAACGAGTCGGGGTTTTTTGGAAGGAGATTCGAAAGACGACGGCGTCGCACGTCGTTGCAACTCGGCTGACCGCTTGCCCAGATGGCCTGGCGAAGCGCCCGTCACAGCGTTGTTTGGGGAAGCGGATGGCGGAGGATGGGGTTCAACAGCAACAGACGGGGAATGACCATCCCCAGGAAGATTACGGGCTGTGGGAGGGGGGGTCAAACCATTCCGACTGATTTCACGCGGCCAACTCTCCTCAAGGTTCCTTTCGGACCGGCTGGCGGTGTCGCCAGGCGCACAGTGGCGAGTGCCGGTGAAGCTACTGCTGCGGCGGCGGCGGACTGAGCAAGAGAGCGGGCCCGGGGAGCCGGAGCCGGAGGGCGAGAGCGGAAACACGGGGGCTGCGGACGAGGTCAGGACAGCCAGGACGGGAAGTGAGGAGCCCAGGCCAGCGGCTTCCGAGGGCGTGATACGGGGCTCGACTCGGTTCTCTAGCGTCATGAAGGAGGGACGGCGACGGGGGTCAAGGGGACCGTCAGGGGTGTCTGTGTCTTTCTTTAAACAGGGCGGGGCCGCCGCGGAAACCAACAAGGCGGCGGAACAGGCTGCTGGTGAGGCTGCCGGGATCGTCCTCCACCCACAACCTCAACGCTGGCCACCGACAACGACCGGTTGACTGCTAGGCCAGAGCTCATGCACAGAAGAGAGCCCAAGCAGCAGGCCATTGACAGAAACAAAAGGCCGTGGGGTCCTTTCAGAGGCCGCGATAGCCGGGCACACCAGAGGGGAGGGAATCCGAAACCCGACTCGACTACCTGACAGAAGGAGAACGGGCAGCAGGTCTTCTCCCTTGGCACATCGGGCGAGTGCAGGCAGAGTGATCAGTCATACAAAGCCGTCTTGCGTCGAGGATGTGTGCGCGGCCTCGGTGTCGCCCTGGTTCTCCCCCGAGGCAGACAACAAGCATCCGGGACACGTGAGCGAGGGCGTTCTGGAGACGAGGATAGGAGCGCGAGGAGACGAATGGTGTTGACGGGAACAGCACCGTAGCTCCTGTCCATGCGCGAAGTGAACTGCGTCGAGACTATCGCTACAAAGAGGGTTTGCGCCGGCCAGGCTCTGCGAGATTGGCCCAGTGACTAAGAATTTTCGGTAGGTTTCGTTAGGTTGGAAGGTGGCAGGAGCAATGGAGAGAGCACGAATCCAAGCAACGACAAGTGCAGCCACCACCACAGCCCAAGCTACAGCAGCTCCGGTACGGCTCCGTAGGTGCCTGAGGTGCCTATGGGGTCCTAGGATGTCTAGGACAGAGCATGCCTGCCGTTGATACCTAACAATTGAGACCTGCTAGGCTCTGGCTAGTCAGAACCCCGAGGGGCCAAGGTAGGATGCACATAACGGGCACGACGCAGCAGAGGCTGGTTGCCATAATGAGGGCGAAGGCATTGTGGGCTGATCGAGCAGCACACAGCAAGCAGGGGTTGTAGGTCCATGGAGGCCCAGACCGGGAGCAACAAACGGCAGGCCGCATTTCCCCCGCAAGCCGAAACGTAAAATTTCACCAAAGCTGTCCACTCCACCGCCCTCTCACCACCCTGTTCCACTCGAATCAGACTCGCTCTGGATTTCTTGCTGCTGGCGATGTTGCGCAAGAACCCGAGTTCGAGGGCTACTGAGAGCGTGACACAGCGACGCTGCCCGCGGATGTGCGTGAATGATGTGCCCATAGGCCCTTGTTTATTTACCCCCCACGCATGTGCATACCCTCATGGGCTTGCAACTTTCATGATAAGGTTGGGAAACAGGGGACAGCCAGACACGTCGTCAGCTTTGATTGACCGAGACTCCAGATGTGTGTTGTTCTGGTTGGCTCTTTTTGAAGGTGAAGAGCGAGGAAATGAGCAAGGCGAGTGAGTTAATCAATCGGAGCTCTGTAATAGCTGCAAGAGTGATCTCCAGGCTTGTCAAGCTCAGCATATCATCATTCTGAAGAGTCTCATAACCTCCACCAACAAGCTGCTCAGCTCATCAGAGACGACTGACCGAGACACCTGAGCTGGAAAACGGCGGCCAGCACGGCCCGTCTGAGGGAGGGACGGGTCACTTTGGGAAGTCTGGGACCAGCCTGGTCTGGACGAGTCCATTCGCTTGGCCCTTGATTTTTTTTTCCTGATCTTGCAGCGGGCAGACAGCTGTCAAACAGGACATGGCCTGATCTTGGAACACGAAATTCCCATCAGCCGACAGCGACATTTGCTAATTCCCATGTTGTTTCTTTTATTGCTGAATCCTACGTACTTCGGGCACCACAACGGCCTTCCCAACATTGGCGGCTTATGATGACTCGCTTCTCACACTCCGGATCTTGATATTTGAGCCGCCGAGAAGAGCCTCCACTTAGTTTGGGCTGGCATCGGGGACCAGGGTCTAGAGTTCGCGCGGCTTCGTCGCAGCACTTACACACCAACGTGACTTCCATCCGAGGTTGGCGACCTGCGCCAGCAGCCCAATCTTTGTGGCGCATACCACGATAGCATACAAGAGAGCCTGGGTCCCATCGAGATGAGAACGGGTAGACCGGATCGAATCCTAGCTAGTCATGGAGAGAGAGAACCCATTAACATGCATTTCATGATAAAAACTTGGCGTCGCGATAAGCGAACTGAAGACAGCTGCTGGATTGTTTAAGTTCCCCGCTAACAGCCCCTCGCACATTTGCGTGGGAGACCCACTCCAACCTGTTGGTCATTGTTGGTCCGGGCAAGCAAGCGGGCTCTTCTGGCACCAAATCGGACGGCATTGAGAGCTCCTGCTCCAGCTCCTTCACCTGCATTGAAGATACTCAATCCCCGTGAGGATATCCGGAGCCTTTGATCTCAGTCAGTGTGCATACCAACGAGTACGTATGAGTTCTAAAAGCAACTATCCGGGTGACTTTTGACTGCCGAGAGGCGGCTCCTTCTATCAAAATGGAAAGAAAAAGATGGACAGCATCCAAAACGCACAGACCACCGCAGCCGTTGGACTTGAGCTTCGTCACCTTCAGATATTTTTGTAGCAAAGTCCACGTCGATGCGCCTAGCTCTCTGTTGGCAGCAGAACTGCATCACAATCGCTGAATAGAGCCACCAAGAGAGAGGAACGAAAATGCAGTCATCATTCTGTATCTGTTCTTGGCTGTCTTTTGATGCCCCCCTCCAACATGCCCTGGAAGTCAGCTCCAAGAAAAGCAACCGCCTGCAGTGTGGGAGCTTGGGCCATCTTTATCTGCTTGCCTTAACAATTTCCAGCGTGAGGACCTACCGCTCAACTGAGGTTCGTCCAATTTTTACCCCGCACCCAGTATCAAGCCGTCCATGGAGCCCTTCGATGAGACCAAAGGTCAGAGACCGGGCCTCACTGAGTGGGTCCGTACCTGAGATGGGGCTTCTAGTAAGAGTGATAGGGGTTGTCACAATCATGCTCTCCTGCCACAGCGCGTGCTGCAGTGGGGTGGGTTTTATTTGCCAGCGACAGAGCAGACCACTTCTCTCTCCCACCCTCTCGGCACTGCTAGACTGAACGGCATTTCCCGGGGGCAAACGTAGTCTCGACCGCGTCGGCCAGTCAGAAGCGACAGACCAAGCGATCGCAGATGGGGGCCCGATTGCTCACAGGGATGGATTGCTTGCTCTGTGCAGGACACGGGAGTGATGGTGGTCAGTGGCACCCCCCTGCTAACGCTCCCGCGATACGCCCTCTCGATTGGAGGGCAACGGGCGCTTACACGCCGGGGCGGTCATACCCCTCCGACTCTCCGATTGGGCACCGCCCTGTGATTGACCTGCCACCCGCATCTTCAGGCTGCTCGGCATGGCGCTGCTCGCACTCGGGCGGTACTGGGTGGGAGGCAATCTGGGCCATGGTCGCTGGCGCTCTCTTAAATCGCTGGCCGTGGCCCCCTCTTTTTCCGCCTTGGTGAGCTCGAGTCAATTCAGCCGCTTTGCTGTGTCGCCGTTGCCGTCGTCGCCGTCGAGTTCGAGTTCGAGTTCGAGTTTTGGGTCACCGACTGCCCGCGAAAGACGAGACCGTTGCGCAGGAGTTCAATGTAAGGCATCTCCAGCAATTGCTGGCAAAGCCGTCAAGCGCAGAACCAACCCCCCTACGGGCCGTACGCCGATCCTCTGCACAACGCCCGGCGACAGACAAAGCGCATTTAAGAGGACCATTACCACGAACCGGGCGAAACTCCACAAAGGAATTAGAGAGAAATAGGAACATCGGAATTTCGGTTCTTCTAGCGAGACCTGTGTGGTCAACAAACATTCGAGATGGCGCGCACATACAAAATCCTGCATCGAAGATGGAGAGCCAAGAGGCCGTTGTACTGGGGCATGGTTCCGGAGCTGTTCGGCACAATTGCCGTACTCGTTCTCTTCGGCATCCAGCAACCAGACATGTTCCGGACTGTGTTCTGGAGGATTGGAAATGAGTTAGGGTACAACTCTAGCCCAACGGTGATCCTCTACGCACTCTCGAACCACAGGACACCGCCGACTATCCCGTTCGTGTGGTCGCAGACGTAAGTCTCAGTATTGAGGAAGCCCGAAACGCAAGTCACTAATCTAGACTTGTAGGTTGACCAACTTCAATGTGGCCATCTCCATCACCTCACTGTTCGTCCTACTGGGCAAAATGATCATGACGATCATGAAGCTCTACTATCCGATCCTTGGCCTAGTTCTCAGTATGTGCCTGACAGCTATGTACGCGGTGAGCGTCTATGGCCAGATGGGGCCCGATTATCTCGACCCTACACACCCGAGCCCGATGGCCTGGTACATTCGCTACAGCTGTAGCGTCGCAGACGGGTACAAGGTCGGGAAACACTGCGTCATGGCAAAGGCTACCTTTGGTGTAACGATTTATATGATGTAAGTGTCTGGTTCTGGCTCTATTACTTGGAGGTGACTTGCTGATTGGATATCTAGGGCCCTCTATCTCTTCAACTTCGGCATGGCTGCATGGGCAATGTGGCCCAATCCGGAGCTGGATGTCCCCCAAGACGACGACGATGACGACCACATGCGCTCAAAGGAGGAGGTTGAAATGCAACCTACGACGCCGTATGCCACACCAGCGGTCCCGTATACTCCAAGAACACAGGCGTTCCAGACGCTTGACAGAAAACTACCATTACGCTACTAATAAAAGTCTAAAGACGAAAAGATCGGCGAAACTCCACGTCTACGGACTATTCGGCACTACCCGCCACGCCATTGAGAAAAGCTTGGGACACAAATACCCAAAGCGATTGTTGTATATCTCACCACCTATGGAATGCAATTTCCTTGATCGAGACCGAGATGCTAGAGCATGTTCCCTTGGATATGTATCAGGTTCGGAGTTCTAGGGAAGGCAAAGGGAAGGGGTGGCCGGACGTTTTTTGTCTATGCACCAATGTGCCTAGGGGTGCGAAATGCACTAACAACCCCTCACTGGTTATCGTGAGCGAGGTTAGAACCTGAGTTTTTTGACGAGTCTAACTAAACAAGACACATAAGTGCTTGTAATGCTGTCATATCGCCAAACGATGCTTAGTCTTCCAATGTGAGCCAATTTGGGTCCATGAGATCGAATCCCTTATCAGGACCTTGCAGATACCGTCGCGAGAGAGCTGCTGGATGAGTCTAAATATAAATTTCAGGTGGTCCCGACAGTTCGGCCGTGGCTGAAGGAGGTTCAAAGAAGTTCAAGGGGAGCATGAGCTTGTTTGTTCTGTTGTATGAACCAAGACCTTCCACAATTCTCCGACGGCCTGTCCCAATAGGGTCAAAGCCTTCCATGTTTCTTTTAAGGCTTGCCATGGAGCAAGCCAGGCCTTGATATCCCGGGACAAAACTGTGTGAGGATTCCCACAACGCATCTTCGCACGGAGAAGGGAAACCCCTTATTTTGGACCGATCCTTCGTAGAGCCTTGATTTCCATCTGGAGTTTGCAGCAGATACCACCCATATTTACAGATGAAGTCACACTACAAAGTAGCAAACCAGCTGGGCATTTTCTGGTTTATGGCAGACCTAAATCACCTTGGTAGGGATGGATGTAAGATCACCTGGGGGAAGGACGGCGAAAGTTACTTTATTTGTCAAGAGGTGATCACCAAGCCTGATCAAGACGGCGTCAAGTAGTTGGAGGACAGATTGAGAACGGACGGTTTCCATCTTTTGGACGGCGAATCGAGTCAAAAATATCTGTACGAAGGGAGTCAGATTCAGACCTAGACAGAAATCAAGGCAAATATGCCAGCAGCACTACAGATCACATCCCAACCCCATATCTGCCCCCCTTGCCGCTAGCCTTTCATCCCCATCATACCCCCCGACAGCCCCCCCAGAGCCCACAGGAAAGCTCAAAACAACCGCACTCGCATCCGGCACCTCCACACTCACCTCTCCGCGCTCCCCAACACGTACCGTCTCCCCCACTGTAACATTCCCCAGCCTCACCGGCCTCCCGCCATCCAACTCATAGTTGTAGCTCCATCCATCCCAGGTAATCCCCGAGATGGCATCGCTTCCTGCAGCCATGAGGCGCCGGACGGAGAGCTCCGTGCCAGGGGAGGGGACAGAGTCGCCTTCTGAGGCGGAGGTGATGGTGAATGTGAATGTGAATGTGAGGTTTGCCCTGGGAAGGGGAGAAGGGAGGGGAGCGATGCCGGCGCCGTCGACGGTGGTGTTGTAGGAGTGAAGGTTGAGGACTACGATGCGCGCGAGGGAGGTGCCGTTGTGGGTGTATATGGCATAAGCGGATTCCCTGTCGGCCTGGGGGTGGGAAGGGAGGTGGGAGACTGTGGCTGGGGAGAGGAGGGTGTTTCCGAGGGCGACGGCTAGGGCGATATTGCCGTAGTACGGGGCTTTTGTGCCGAGGGTGGCTTTGGGGGTTGTGATGGGCTGCCAGGAGCCGTAGCGGTAGTTGGTGCCTTGGTGCATGTGGATGCGTTTGAAGCCGACGCTAGCGGCGTAGAGGTTGAAGTCGAGGCCCCAGAGGGCGGCGCCGAAGGTGTTGGAGAGGCCGGGTCGGCCTTGGTTGTAGAGGGAGTTGTGCTCGCCGAATACGGGAGGCGGAGGGGACGGGTCGTTCTTTTTGATGGCGCGGTATTCGGCAACGTGGGCGTCGACGCTGCGCTTGGTATTAGTGTGGTTCATCAGGGTGCCCTGGAGAGTGACTCCTGGGGATTCTGCGCCGCTTATGTAGTTGTGAGTTGAAAATAGCTTGATGACTCGATCCGTGTTGAGGCCAGCCTCCCATGCCACAGGTGCTTTTAACTTGTTTCCAACTCCGCCAAAAGCCGGGGCCAAATATCCGTAGCTGTTGTCGTCCAGGAGCTCAGGGCAGTTCTCTCTGATCAGTGACTTGATGGCACGGGTACCGTTCTGCCACTGCTCGACATAAGTTTCTTCGTTCCAGCTAGACGGCCTCATAATACCATGTGTTGAGATAGAGAACAGATCCGGCTCGTTTCCGTACTGCCACATATAGAGCTTTCCCTTGAGGGCTTTGCATGCTAGCGGGACTGTGTCCAGCAAGGTCTGCCATCCGGCCGAGCTGTTCCCGCCGAGGCCCATATTGAGCCCGTGTGAGAATTTGACATTCTCCCAAGTGCTATAGGACTCGAAATACGATGGACCAATAAAGATAGTGGTTGGGTAGTCCGGGGACTTGCTCAGGTCGTAAGTTCCGTTGAGAGCGTATGTGAGTGAGGCGTTGTAGAGTGCGTAGTCTTGGGTGTTGCCGCCTACTCGGATGTGAGGCTTGGACCCTATGATATCGGCAATGTTCTGGAGGAGAATATCCGAGTACGTGTTGGGGTTCGATTTGTTGCCCGCGAAATCAGGGAAGCTCGAAAACTCGATGCTGTAGCTCATGAAGCTATTAAGTACATTATCCCCAGGAGAGACAGAACTAGAGATATTGTACAGAGACTGGCCATTTGTCAAGGCCAATATGGCAGCGATGGCAATAGTCGACGGCTTCATCTTGGCAGAGCTCTCTTCAGGACTGAGTGAGTTCCAAAGTCAAGATGAACATGGAAGGTCATCTACCTGTCCTGCTCAAGAGGATTTGGCTCTTAAATTGGCGGTTGTTGCACAAACTATGCAGATCTAGCGTCCGACTTGGACAGTCGACACGAGCTGCTTGCTTTCTCGTGGTCGAGATCAAATAAGGTAGTCGACCCCGTGGTGGCACAACTCAGTGCCACTCTTGTTGGCGTTCACACGCACGACTTACCAGGTACATTGAAGTAAAGAAGCGATTTGTTTCGCTTCGTGCTGACATCGAAGTTGTATAGATAGGTCAATGCCTCGAAGCAAAGTGATCGGCACCCGAGGCCCGGGAATATGGAAGCCAACTGATGGGACGAGTAGTGCAAATTTGAGGATTCCGTTGGACCTATTACTCCCACCTGGCCTAAAAGGCCCCTGTAACGGGCCGAATTGCATATGCCGTTCCGGCGAGAAGCTGGGGATTTCCCGTCCCCGCTCGCAGGTAGCCTGACCTATATGTTGTTGAGAGCTTCACGGGCGGTTGGTATTGAGTGAGACGAGCAGGGATCGGAGCAAGATAAATCATTCGCCATTGATGATCTGAGTATTGAGTTATGAGCATTTTGTCAAGCGTGGCGGAACACCTAGTAGCTTGAGAACAAATCATCGCACGCAGTCATCACCATCTGAATAAACGTTGCGACCGACGGCTGCATCTATCAGTTGACGAGAAGTGGAATGTGAGGTTGATGCAAGCAGGGACAGGGAGTCTGCAGCTGGAGAAGGTGCCGATGTTAGGCGCTTTCCGCCTGTCGCTTTCCCGCTTCCCCTCTTGCCAAGCTCCACCGACGGGAATGCGGGGATGGGCTGATGGATGCTCCAACGGATCGACGTCATCAACAAGAGGTTAGCGGCAGCATATTCCAGCGCCGAAAGGGCGAGACTGGACCTTTCACCAATTCTAACCACGGTCAAGCTACCAACAACCGCCCGCCATACCGCGAGGACGTAAAGATAAACCTGAGCCAATGGTACATTAGTTATTACCTATTGATGTGACCCTTTGACATCTGATTCAGTTCACGCCACCCCCGCAGCTCCTCTCAGTATCAAGGGGCAACTCGCGCTGAAGGCGTGCCGGAATGGCCTCGTTACAAAAGACACTGTTCTCCCCCGCATCTCGGGTCGCCACAAGATCCCGCTGCAACTTCACAAAAACCCGAAGAGCTCTGCCAATACCAATAGCACGAATAGTCTTCACTCACCCCTACATCCGCCTGGCATCGACAATGGCGCCCAAGGTTGGTTGAACGCCGACCCTTCCAGTTGTGTTTCTGGCGACTGACTCACCGGGACAGCTCAGAGACCCCTCTCTCTTCAAGAAAGATGTATGCTACGTCAACGGAGAGTGGGTAAAAGCTAGGTCTGGCAAGACATTTGAAGTTAACGGTATACCGACTACCCTGAGCTCACATCGCATCCATCACTACTAACTGCCGGCACCCGCACGTCTAGACCCTGCCACCGGGGAGCTTATTGGGTCGTGCCCCGAATTCGACGGCCAGGACACCGAGAATGCGATTAAGGCGGCTGAAACTGCCTTTGAGACCTATCGGCATACGACAGGTCGCAGCCGCTCCAAGTTGCTGCGTAGATGGTACGACTTGATGGTCGAGAATGCCGACGACCTGGCTACGCTCATCACCTGGGAGAATGGGAAGCCCACAGCAGACGCCAAGGGCGAGGTCACCTATGCTGCCAACTTCTTCGAGTGGTTCAGCGAGGAGGCGCCGCGCATCTACGGCGACACCATCCCCTCGTCGACCCCCGGAAACCGCGTATGGACGCTCAAGGAGCCTGTCGGCGTTTGTGGCCTCATCACGCCATGGAACTTCCCTGCAGCCATGATCACTCGTAAGATAGGGCCTGCCCTCGCCGTCGGCTGCACCGTCGTCTGTAAGGCACCTGGTGAGACACCCTACACTTCTCTCGCCCTGGCCGAGCTGGCCCACCGCGCCGGAGTGCCACCGGGCGTTGTCAATATCATCACCGCCCTCGACAACACCCCCGAGGTTGGCAAGGTCCTCACAACCAACCCGACCGTTCGCAAGATCTCCTTTACCGGCTCAACCCCCGTCGGCAAGCTGCTCATGCGCCAGTGCTCTGGAACCCTGAAGAAGCTCTCCCTCGAACTCGGCGGCAACGCCCCCTTTATCGTCTTCGATGACGCGGATGTCGACGTCGCTGTAGCCGGCGCCATCGCGTCCAAGTTCCGCTCCTCAGGCCAGACCTGCGTGTGCGCCAACCGCATTTTCGTACAGCGCGGCATCTATGACGAATTCGCCACAAAATTTGCCGCCAAGGTCCGCGAGTTCCGCGTCGGCAACGGCTTCGACTCCGACGTCACCCACGGCCCCCTAATCCACCACCGCGCCATCGACAAAGTCGACCAACACGTCCGTGATGCCGAATCCAAGGGCGCTCACATCCTCGTCGGCGGCCACAAGATCCCATCCCTCGGCCCGAATTTCTTCGAGCCCACCGTCCTAACCGGTATGACCACCGACATGGCCATGGCTTCCGAAGAAACCTTCGGCCCCGTCGCGGGCCTCTTCCCCTTCGATACCGAAGAAGAGGTCGTGCGCATCGCAAACAATACCCCGGTTGGTCTCGCGGGGTATTTTTTCTCGCGGGACCTTCACCGTGTATATCGTGTGGCAGAGCATCTCGAGGTCGGAATGGTGGGCGTCAACACGGGACTGATTTCGGATCCCGCCTCACCATTTGGTGGTGTGAAGGAGAGCGGGTTCGGAAGGGAAGGGTCGCTTTATGGGATAGGGGAGTATCAGATCACCAAGATGGTGACATATGGCGGGATGGGGCAGCCGCTGCAGACCTGAAGGCAGTTGGCTAGGTTCTCTGTTTTTGGTTAAAGATGAGTTGAGCCTTGTCTTCCTTGGTCAAGATTGAACATAAAACACTCACATTGAATTGCTGTCAGTTGAAGAAACGAGCAAGACCAAATGTGTTCCGATAACGAAAATCTATCATTATTTAGTTCATGTTGATATCAGCTCACCAGCTAAATCACATCACAATCAAGCATCTTAGCACTTATCAAGTCAAAGGCTGCGCAAAGGTAGGGCGAACTCAACACGCGAGAGGTATATTATTAGCTATTAGAAAGTTCTGCTTGACCCCCTTATCTGACGGTATGTGTCAAGACAAGTTCAAAGGCCTCCAACACCAGCAACCGCTCGACACTCTACTTCCCACAACCACACTCCTATCTCCCATCCTCCCAGATACTTTGTTTTTTCCTTTTCTGTTTGGCAAGTTCTTTCCCCTTCTCGATCTCTTCCACAGAACCAGTCGTTCCACCAAATTGCCTTCCATTCCAATCAACCGAGGGCCTCCAAAGAGACTCACGTCTTTCTTGCGGGGGGGGTATACGTTGGGTATCAAAAACACCAGAAATATAACACAGCTTTCATGTACCGAGAGCTCAGAAACGATCGAGAAAAAAAGTGAAAAGCAAAACGCGAGGGGGAATCAAGGTATCCGACAAGGAGAGAGCAGTGATGAAGAGCTGCACGATAAACTGAAAAGAAAATGAAACAAGTAGCTTGGCGGCTGGGCTCTCGTAAGAAACCATGCCGCTTCTGCTCAATGAGGGTATCAGAGAACCAATCTCGGCAGGGTATCTTGAAATGCAGATCCGATTCCGACCAAACACAGGGTTGTGTTGTGTATGTGTTGCGTGTCCTCTCAATGTTGGAGCGTGCATTGGTAAACGGGTGTCGTTGATGAGTTCGCTCTATTTTAAAGGAATTTTTCGTGTTCTAATCCGACATCATTGTCTCATGGATGGTGCAGCGGTAACGACCCGGGCGATGAAGCAGCTGTTGTCTAAGCGGCAGCAGTAACCACGGGGGTGACGGCAACAGCCTTGGCCGGCTCCTCAGGAGCAGCGGCCTCAGCCTCGACGGGCTTGGGAGCCTCCTCGGCGATGGCAGAGGTCTCGGCAGCGGGGGTCTCTTCGGTCTTGTCCTCAACCTTCTCTTCAGCCTTCTCTACCTTCTCGTTCTTCTTGCCCTTGATGGTAGCACGAAGCTTGGAGAACCGGGAAGGAGACTTGGGCTTGTCGCCCTCCTCATCAGAAGTGGTCTTCTCTTTGGTGGCAAGGAAGGCGCCGACGAAGGGGAGGGAGCTCTTGCGCTTGTCGCTCTTGACCTCCTTCTTGGTCTCACCGTTGGTTGCCGGAACAGCCTCGGTGGTCTCAGTAGGGACGGTGGCGGGAGAAGAGACCTCAGCGGACAGGGGCTCAGTTGTCTCAACAGCCGGGATGACGGGGGCGGTCTCAGCAACAGCCTCGGTGGTGGCAGGAGCCTCCTCAGTGGTAGGGGTAGGCTCGGGGGAGGTGACCTTCTTCTTGCCGAAGGACAGAGCGCCGAAGAGGCTGGAGCGCTTGGCGTGTGTAGGGCGGACCTCAGCAGCCTCCTCCTTCTTCTCCTCGGTGGCGGCCTCGGTAGCGACAGCGGGAGTCTCAACAGCAGCGGGCTCGGCAGCGGCCTCAACGACGGGAGTCTCGGTGGCGGTGCTGGCCTCAGCAACAGGAGCCTCAGCCTCGGTGGCGGCCTCAGCCTTCTTCTCCTCCTTCTTACCAAGGAAGCTACCGAAGATGGAGGCACGCTTGCGGCTGGCGGACCGGCGCTTGGGCTCCTCTACAACGGCTTCCTCCTTCTTAGCTTCCTCCTCCTTGGGGGCCTCGGTGGCAGCCTCGACGACAGGGGCTGCAGCGACAGCCTCAGTGGCCTCGGGGACCTCAGCAGTAGGCTCGACAACCTTCTCCTCCTTCTTGGCGGGCTTGAGGGACTCAAGGGTCTTTTTGTATGTCTCAGACTCGGTCACGGTAGTGGCAAGCTCCTTCGCCTCGGCAATCTTGGCCTTGAGCTGGGCAACCCAGGCGTCACGCTCAGCAGAGGTGGCTGCCTTGAAGGAGTGCTTGTGGCCCTTGGAGGTGAAGTGGAACTTATTGGCACCATCGGTCGCCGGCTCAGAAGCCTCAGCCTGTTTGATCCTTGGTTAGCCGATTAAGCCTATCAATGCGCACGAGACGTAAATGCTTACGAGCTGGATGGCACCCTGGGGTGCAGTCTTGTCCTTCTCACCGAAGAAGAGCAGGCCCTTGCCGGTCTGGGCAGCCCAGGCAGCTACGTGGTGAGCAACATCGGTAACCTTGTCGGCCTTGAAAGAGCTTGTGGCCTTAACATCGACGGGCTCGGCGCCGAACCAGAAGAACTTCTTGGAGTGAATCAGGTTCCTTTGATAGAGTTAATGCTGACTCCAGCGATAATCGCACATCCATTAAAACTTACTTGGGGAAGTTGGCGCCTTCGGGCTTGTGAGAAAGGTGGCCCTCATCAACTGGCTTCTTCTCCTCCTCCTCGGTCTTGGTCTCCTCAGTGGCAGCGGGTGCCTCAGTCGTCTCGGCGGCGGCCTGGACCTCGGCAGCGGGGGCAACAGCCTCGGCCTCGGCGACAGCAGGGGTCTCCTCAACGGTCTTCGACTCAACAACCGGCTCAACAATAGGAGCGGTCTCGGTGGGCTTTACGTCGGACATGGTGATTGTGCGGGGGGGAGCTTAGCTACGAAAGCTGGGTATCAAAAAGTAGCAGAAAAAAGAAATGGGTATCAGGGTATCACTGAGAAAGAGAAAACGGAGCAGGCTCGATGTGATGGGGGAGCTCGGCACTGGTCTTCGAGACGCTGTTGATGAGGCTGGATGTGAGGAGAGAAGAGAGGGAAGTGGTAGGACACCGCGTGATGGCTTCCGGGGGTACTTATTCCTTTATTGCGGGAAGGGTGTTGAATTTGCAGGCGGGTTCGAAAACGGTAGGACTGCTGTGCGATCCGCCCTCGGCTCCCCAGTCAGCGAAGCGAGCAGAAAAGCTACCTGGGCCCCTGCCCAGGGCGCCAGGCCAGAAACGGAATCAACCTGCTAGACTGACGGGTGGACCCCAGACGCTGGTGCTTGGCCAGTGCTTGGACAGAGGCAAAGGCAGACAAAGGCGCAAGCTCGATGGGGTGGTCAATGTCCAGTTGCTGGGAGAACACGAAATTGCTTCAACCGTTTTTGGACAGGGATCCGGATTCAAGCATGCGCTCATGCTGCAGCCACTCGAGCTCACGCCCACACGCACACTGCGCGCTGCGCGCCTGCACACGATGCACCCACTGGCCAGTGCTCCTCCGGGGGCTCGACGGCCTGCGCAAGTACTTGTGTCTCAAGTACCAGCATCCAGCTCTGCGGCCATGCAGCCCGCCATACGGATATGTGAGCTCCAGCCGGCTTTTGCACTATCGCCGCCCGCTCCAGCGCATTTGCAGTGCATTAGGGCCATCCACGGCGGGTCCTCTTCAAGCTGCCGCACGTGCCCCGGTGACTTTAGACGCGGGTAGCTTAATTAAAGAAGACCCTTTCTCCTTGTCGATCAGGGCTCACGCTGCATCGTGATTCTGGCAGCCAGGACCACCTCGCATTGTGTGGATCCTCCATCCCAGGTCTCCAATATCGATGCGTCCTCATCACTCCTGCCTCGCAAACCCTACCGGAGCTATCAACAGCATATCGGGACCTGCGATGTGGTGGTCGCCGCAGAAATGTTGTGTCTCGATCCTGCAATTTGGCCGTCGCAGCTTTTCAGCAAGCCACGGGGCGTCACATAAAATTCGATGTCCTGCCGGCCGCCGGCGTTTAGCGACGACAAAGGAACCATGTCCCAGATGTGGGCACCTCGGCCATTGGTACAGGGTATCCACACCGTAAAATTTGGTGACAGACGTTGTCAATTTATAGGGATCCACTGTTTCCACTCACGACCTCCCGTTCCCACCTTCGTAGCGGCGGCTGCACCCCCTCCCCCA
>Ga0247780_1000771_pt1 | contig 26057 bp, 13 predicted proteins | sample UWRJL079202R5_FD_179927 | JGI IMG/M metagenome (GOLD analysis project Ga0247780, IMG submission 179927) | Plant litter microbial communities from Arlington Agricultural Research Station in Wisconsin, United States - UWRJ-L079-202R-5 | ecosystem: Environmental > Terrestrial > Plant litter >... | reverse complement strand
AATATTAAGTGTTACAAAACTAAATATATAATACGCTTCACTTATATAATAGGTATTGAATTATGTATTAGTAATTTCTCCTCAATTTTACTAGTAGGGGTTGTGGAGATAGAAGCTATTGAAATGGGAGATTTTTGGTGGAAAACCCGTTGCAAAGTCAGGTCGTTGCATGATTAGGTAAGCCTTTCTACACTTCTTTGAGGAAACCATCATGGGAAAAAAGAACGGGGAAGAAACCCTGGGTTGACTGCATTTGGATTGGGAATCAAGAAGGGGGGGGAAGGCGGGGGTGAGAGAAAAGGGTTTTAATATTCCTGAGGGAGACTGGCAAGTGGGGCAACGAGAATTTGTCCCCGTATAATGAAGCAAAAGTGCTGTCTCGTTGAGGGTAGGATTCACTGTTGCGGAGAATGAATTGAATGTGTTGCGTGCATGTGATACGGCGGCCTTGTCTCGGCAACCTCAATAAGGGTCGGTCCATCGAGATTCAACCACTTTGAATCACCTGTTTTGTGCGACGAATCTGGGCACCCAAAATTTCCTTTTTCCATACCTCGCCCAGGTGACGTTGCTCACCCCGGCTCAGGGCCGGCTCAAGATTAGCTCAGGATCTGCTCAGGCTTGCTCAGCCTAAGAGCCATTTCCGGAAGGCTGCGCCGCAGCATACACAAGTACTTCAATTCTAGCCGAGCGAGCCCAGAATTGATCCCATACATAAAAATGGCCAAATTGTTCCCCTCTTTCGAAAGAGAATGGTTCTGTCAAAAAAGCAGAGGTGGTTCAGGGACCCTGGGCTTCTGGTCAGCAAAAGAACCACACACAACAAGCAACCTTCACATACGCAATACAATCAACCCGTTACAACCCACAAGATTTCCTCCGAATCCAGAGTGCAGTGTTTCTGACACCATTACACTCCCTCCTTCTAACATTTGAACATTCAATAAATATGCTAAACTTGTTAACCCCCCTCCCCCCCCGACTGGCGGTCGTATCCCCCCCATTGGCTTCATTGGCTTTAATGAATATATATTCTCCCTTAATATCATCAAGTATACCTGCAGACTGTGGAGCAATATTGTCGAAGCAGTTAACCCTGCTGCAGCAATTGTCACTGTCATCATTGGAGCTAGTCTCTTTCTCATTTTACTTCTGCTTATCAAGCTTGCGAAGAGGCAAAAGGTTCGAATCCTGGATAAAGAATTTCTGCCTCGTGATCGCAAGCTGAGGTTAATGAGAAGACCAGCCCGTCTTTGCCTATAATTGAAACTTTGTCGATAATCGATCCGCTACGGATCTTTCTGCTAGCACAAGGTGGGACACCAAAAGCAAATGCAGCAATAAGCAGCACTTGGATGAGTGGCCGTCCTTTTATCGGCTCGAAGCTTGACCCGCAGCGACAAAACTGCTGCGGCGGTGCAAATGAGCGCCTTCAGCTTTGGATTATTCGGGTTAGTTTTAGCCCCCATTTGGCTAGCTCATGATGACCCCTCTCGATCATTTGAACTCGCGCCTACACTAGGTTATGCTGTTGCAAGCCACGCAACTGCAATGGGGCGATTGGCCGATAATTGTGGGGCCAAACTGGCCATTTTATAAGGGTCAACTGTGCCCCCCAAGGGGTGGTCCCCACCCTCCGCAGTCACCAACGCGAATTCAGGCTACCGATCAATTAAACCCTGCAATAGATGCTGCCTCATCATTTTCTCGACCTGTCCCTGTTGCTCCCCATTCTTTCCACCCGCAACGCCCGGCACGAGCCTTAGTCTTAAGGATGGACCCCGCTAGCGGGCTCGCACTGGCTTGCAATATCATCGACCTTGTAGGTAAGGCCGTCAAGGGCGGGGCCGCCGTGCTGCAGGTGTACAAATCGGTCAATGGTCTCAGCAACGCCAACGAAACCATCACCCGTGCGGCCGATAGCCTCAGAGACATTGTCACGGACCTCCAGGAATGCCAGTCCCAGGCCCCAGAAAACACAGCGAACGAGAAGATGCGGCAGATATCGGCAACTTTGATATCGCAATGCGTTGAGCTGCAGTGGATCCTGGATGGGTGCAGGTCTAGCAAGAAATGGGGTGTGTTTTCGGCCAGCAAAGCATCCGCCAAGTCGCTGCGTATGAGCGGCAAAATCCAACAGCTCCAGGACCAGATCGTGGCGTCACGGGATGAGCTATTTCGCTGGATCGCTGCCAGTACCCGGTTGGTTGCCCCATACTATTATATCCTAGTTCGTCAACACGATCCAGATTAAGAAGTTGAATACTGAGTGAGGAATAAACCGGGTAGAACCGACGTCGAGGCCACCTTGCGGCAGCTCAAGGCTATTAGCAAGACGAACTGCGAAATATCAACAACGCTGTATCAGGTTAATGCCCGACTGGATGCTGCGTTTCAAAGTAGCACGGAGGAGGATCCGACCATAAATGGCGCAGCTTCATGTCTAGCAGAAATTAGACAGGTCGTGGCAGATCGAGTGATCCTCCAACTGCTCGATTTCCCGAACCTCAGGACTCGTTTCGAAGAAGTAGTCACGCAAGAAGAGGGGACCTATGAGTGGATCTTCACTAAACCAGCGGCTGCCTTCACGAAAGAGCCGCGGCTGGCGACGACCTTCCCCGACTGGCTCGAGTATGGAGACGGAATCTTCCACATTTGCGGTAAACCCGGATCAGGCAAGTCAACCCTGATGAAATTCCTCTGTCGTCACCCCACCACCAAGGAGCTGCTCACCAAATGGGCAGGGGACGGCGACGAGCTACTATTTGCTAAGTTCTTTTTCTGGCGCGTTGGAGTCGTCCAGGAGCAGAGGAACATGAAGGGTCTTATCCGAGGCCTTCTATATCAAGTGCTCTGCAAGATTCCGACGCTCTCCAGGGTCATCTTCTCTCAAGCGACCCGGGACATGCTCGTCGAGGGCCTTCAGAGGCATGCTGGGGCTGAACTGGATTCGGATGAAATCATAGCGGCATTCTCGCGGCTAGTTGGGGCGTTTGGCACATCTTCAGCCCTTGGCGGCCAAGGTCTTGGTGGAATTCGAATCTGTCTTTTCATCGACGGCTTGGACGAATTTGACAATACCGGGATCCATCAATCACAGAGAGCTCGTCCAGAAGCTTTGCCATTGGACCGCCAACTCGGGCGGTCGCGTCAAGATTTGCGTGTCAAGCCGGGCCCAAGAGCCCTTCATGCAGATGGTTGACGAGAGCAAACGCTTCACGCTGCACCGGTTGACAGAGGGAGACATTGAGCTCTTTGTTGAACGGCAACTCGAGACCCATCCCAAGTTTCAAATGCACCAGCAGAAGAGTCCCGAAGTGTGCCAAGAGATGATCCACAAAATCAGGCAGGCCGCAGACGGCGTCTTTCTCTATGTGGCTCTCGTGCTAAAGGACCTAAGAGATGGCCTAGACGACGGCATTCCTATTCACCGCCTTCAAAAGGTCGTCTCTGAGACGCCAGAAGACTTGAACACTCTGCTGGAGCGCATCATGGGCGGTATCAACAAACGCTTTCAGGATGGGCCGGAAGTTCTCCTCGCCACCCTGCTCAGAGCGACAGGAACGTTGTTGTCACCTGAAGACAGGGATCCTGAATATGTTCTTTTTGACGAGGCGCCCTTCCGCAGAGTGGTGGACTTCCACCTCTCGGTCTTGGGCTCCTTTTTTGTTCTGCGGGCCATTGACAGAGGGGTGTCGATGCAAGAAGACGTCAACATGCAGGATTTCGACATTGAGAAAGAGGAATGGTTTTACGATGGCATGAACGATGATGAAATCACGAAATCGGTCTGCACCGCCGTACGAGCGCGATGCAATGGGCTGATTGACATTGTCAATGACAAGCATGTCAAATTCATGCACAGGTCCGTCCCGGAGTTTCTTCACGGCTATTTCAGTCGCTGCTCCCCTTCGAGCCTGCGTGTCGACGACCACCGAGCCACGGTAATCATGGCCTGGACATACCTGGTAGACATGAAATGGGACGAGGCGAGACACGCTCAGGGGCTATCACTCTTTTCGTTCCTTCGTGGCAACTCAGCTCCGCACCTGTCAGTGTTAGGCCAAGTCGACGGCGACCTCAAAAGCGAGGGCAAGAAAATAGGCTCAGAGGAAAAGACGCGCACTACTGCATTGATTTGCAGACTAAGGCAAATGAAGCTTGGGAGTGGCTGGGAGGACTTATTTCACATCCTTCTCTTCATCGACCAAGCTCTTGACAGAAGATGGGCATCCTCAGTCAGCAGCTACCAGCGCCTTCTTGCAACGCCCGAGTACGCCCGAGACCAACACTGGAGTCTTATCGACAGCTGCGCTTTCTTCGGTCTGCACGAGTTTATTGACTGGCTCTTCCGGAAAACCACGATCCTGGCAGATGACATGCCGCGATTTCGAGTCATGCGGAGCGCCACATCCGTCTTTTACGACGATCTGTGTTCATACTTTTCGCTCAGGGTCATGGAGACCGCGTTTGCTTGTCACGGCCTCGACGGACGCATGGCATTCCCGCGTGGGACCGAGACACTAGCTGGACGGCCCTTATGGCATGCTGTCTTGTTGGAACTAGTTCCGTTTGGCAAACCCTTGCAAACATCGGACAGCCTGCGCCACTGGAGCGCGGCAGTCGGATCCCACTCCAAGTGGCAGGATTTGGTGGCCGATGTCATGGAGCTTTGGCTTAGGCACGGGGCCGATCCTCAGGCTTGCTTCCGACTGTCCGAAGACGGGACAGAATGTGAAGGGGTTTCAAGTGCGCTCGATAATTCGGGCTATATCAGCTCCTCCGAGGCAAGGATGGGCGTCTCAAACAGGGTGGCACTCGGTATGCAGAGCAAGGGAAAGAAAGAAGTCTCGCTGCATGAGGTAGTGCTCTACTGGAAACCTCACAATGAGTCCAGCCTCCTGCACTTATTACTCACGGACGACGCCCCAGTAGGCAACTTGAACTCATCTGGGACTGGCCAAGATAATCTCGCCCCGTGCGAGCAACTGACGCTTAGTCTAGAGGATTTGGGGATAAAATCCGCGGTCAAAGACAGCTCTAACGGCGCCTGGCTATTCATTCGTAAGACTGCACCGCCAAACGTTGTGCTGGGACTCTACGCTAACACGCCACCTACCCCAATCAGATTTTGCGTTTATTAGCGTGCTGGTATTCATCGTAGCGTATTTGGTGTAAGGAGTCTTCTGGTTTAAAGGAATTACAAGTTGGTTTTCGTTCAAGGTTGCGAACTGCTCGGCCAAACCGTACCTTGGTATCTGCCTCGGATTTGAGACCGTAAAGTATCGGCACCTCAATTGTTCCACTGTTGTTGAACTAAATAAGAAGCGGAGTTTGAGTTGCTTTTGTCCTGTTTATGAGCACTACTCGGGAGTTTAGAGCTCCCAAGAATTCTCTTCCTCGCGGACACCAAACTCTCTTGTTTTCTAAGCTCCTTCGTGGCCCCACTTATCGTGCAACAACTGTTCATTCAATCTCTGTCCCTCCTTGAAGCGGGAGTTTCCTAAGAGGTTTGCTAGCGCGGGCGGGTCCAACTTGAACGTCCGTCTCGCTCTGGTGAAACTAGTATATATGATACTTGCTGGACGGTTTTATCATACGAAGCCGACGGATTGTGCTGCCGCCTGGTGAGAACGCTACTGCGTTAACCCAATCGCTATACCCCTCGAGCGTCTGCCGGTACGCGCCCCAGCGGTCCCTAATACCCGCCACCATTTCGATGAACGATAGTCTCTCCTTCCATTGCAGACTCTTAACCTCGTTCATCGTTGGGCTGAAAATGAGCGCGGAGCCATATGTTTGTGACGGAGCCCGTTCAATGATGGAATAGCTACGGACAAACTTCTCGGCATCATTTAAGAATCCAGCAAGCCGAGAATTTGCATCGAATTTCTAGAGCGGTTGGCGGTTGGATGTGACGAACAACGGGTATACATGTACCTGAACAACTAGTAGGAGTTTTTGTTTGCCATCGGAAAAGGTGGCGCGCGCCAAGGCCATTGGCAACATCAGGGCCAATTTCGAGAACGCAAGCGTCACGCTTGTCCACCACCTGTCCCTGCGCTAGTGTGAGTGGGTGGATGCGGAGCGAGCGTGCTTCACCATCCTCATGTCCCCGTGGTTTAGTCGTGGGGGATCCCAGTTTTGGGCCACCTGTGTCCCAAAATTGGGATCTCGCGAAACAGTGCCATTTGAACAGAATATTACTCGTCTAAAGCTTACTCTGATCATTTTCTGAGCAGCGCCTGAGCAAGTTGGCTAGGTGGTGGTGTGGGTGACTAGGGTTGGTGAGGGCAACTCTAGAGTAAACAACAGCCTAGGCGTACTACCTTGCAGTCTGTTATCTCACCGAGTGCGGGTTATAACACAGCTATGTACTAGTATTTTATGTACCAGTATACACCAGGCCAGTACATTATGTACTGGTATAACCTAGGTGCTAGTTTATTATGTACCAGTCCTTCTAATATACTGGTATGCTAAATACCCCCCCAGTTTTGGTACCAGAATACTGGGTGCTATCCTAGGGATTAGACTAGGATGCCACGTGCTATCCCCCGACATGTACCAGTATACCAGAAACGTGGACACAACGGGTGAAATTGAAAGGATACTTTGGCTCGGGGACCGAACATGGACCTGAGGCTGTGCGACGGGCGCGTATGGGATCATCTAGCTCAGGGAAGAACCAGGGAAAGCTCAGGATAAATCAGCCACAGCTCACCCCGGCTCAGGATCATGAACGGAAAAGGGAATTTTGTGTGCCCAGATTCGTCGCAGACTACCAGGCTGTTTTGTGCGAGGAATCTGGGCTCACAGAATTTCCTTTTTCGTACATTGCGCAGGTGGCGGTTGCTCACCCCGGCTCAGGTCCGGCTCAGGATTTGCTCAGGCTTACTCAGGCTTGCTCAGACTAAGAACTTTCCGGAAGGCTGCGCCGCAGCATACACAATTGCTTCAATTCTAGCCCAGCGAGCCCAGAATTGGTCCCATACATAAAAATGGCCAAATTGGCCCCCGTTTGTCGAAAGCGAATGTTCCGCCTTCACCTAGACTTTGCCCTCGACATCTCGCACCTACATCTAACCGCATACACTCTTCCATTGTTCATTCCCTTGGCAAATCGATTCATCGGCGCACTGGGCTACAATGCATTAAATAACTCTCGAACTCAAGGATGAAAGGAGTCACATACCACCTCTAATGCCCTCGCAATAGTTACATTTCAAAGGGAGGTCATCTCCATGCTTCAAAAGGTTGGAAGGAGGACAATCAGCTATATATTGAAAGTTAGTAGGTGGTTCATACGTTTTACCGACCCCCGAGGTCAGACTTTGCACGTTTCGACGGGAATTTAGCATTCTTAGATTAAGATTCGTCTGTAACTAGCCAGGATCTGTGAGCAGCGAGAGACTTTGATCACGATGACGACTAGGTGGGTTGGTTGAAGTTCCGGTGAATGATGGCGAGAAGACTAGGAGAGTATAAACATGTAGGAGGAATTGAACAAAAGAATAGGGAAAGCCCAGGAGAACAAAGTAGTTGACTGATGACAGGAAGACGGACATTGCATTACCCTGACCTCCACAACCTCTTATCCGGTATACCCTTGATTTGCATATTTCCCGCACGGATATCTCGACCGCTTCCGCCTGCTTCCACACTCGCGGGTGGCTTGAGAGGCTCAGCTGGTGGAACGCTTTGTTGTATCACAACCTAGTTTTTGAGCAGTATACATTACAGCTGGAGAGTCCTGTAAGCTTCAGAAATATGCACAGGATCCCACACAAGATAATCATATTTACACCGTAGCCCGGACTTGCTCCCCATCAGTGACATGGGTTCGGTAACCCGGATTTACCTGAAATACAAGAACCAGACTCAGCAAGGTTGGGACTTCGTTTTCGGCTACGAAAACCGGGAACGATTAGGGCAAGAACTGCGAGTATCCCACGGACTCGGGCCCTCTGGCCCATGATGCAGGGACCTGGGGTGTTCCATATCCCGGGCCCCAAAACTTTACAGCTTGTCTATTCTCTCCTGGCCGTGTTGTTCCGTGATTGTTGGTACTTCTAGCTCGTCCGTGCTTCCCACAGATTATCGTGATCTTATCTCAGGAACTCAGCCACTGATGCCGATATCCTAGCCCCCTCCAACCCTTGCCCATCCCCTTGACCATGATTACCGGTTTTAGCACGCGGGCTGAAGCTGTGGTCAAATTTGGGGCCGGATGAAAATTTGCACGTCACACTTGCTGTTTAGGAGACCACGAATGATCTCTAAACTGCCTGTCTGTGTGTGTGAGGGTTTTCCTCCTAACAAGCATTTTGATTCCTGACAGTGGCGTAACAACGAAGCGCAGCCCACTTGTACTTCGCCCTCCTAATAATGCAACTACCATAAATTGTGCACGCCAAGGCTCCTGCCTGCAAATGAGCTCGTCATCGAGGTCGCCGAGCCCGCAGCTCCCCCCCATCATGTCGGTGGTAATAAAAGTCGCATTCCGGGACGCCAGCTCCGGGCCACAGTGATCCTGGAAGTGATGACGACGAAGAATATATAACCCCCCGAAGAGCAGACGAGCTGTGGGCGAAGAAAATGAAGCGCGAGGGGATTATGCAGTGGAAGGCCCCAGACTTCTTCGCCTGTAAGACACGCGCCTACGCGACCCTCTCCCACCTCCAGGGCCGATACATCCCGAGGCTCCTTGCCCAGGTGTACCTGATGGTGGAGAGTCCGGTGCCAGCGGTGACGGATCTGCCCGATGATAACGATTGCCGTAATGCCGACTATTCAAGGTTGCAGGCATCTCTTAGAATATATCGACGGGTTCTCCTTACCGACCTGGCATGACTTCTGTACCGAGGGATAAATGGCACCGCATCATCCAGCAGGGTGTCGATGCAGCCCGATACATCGACGCGGGTGTCATCAACACCGACTGCCAGTCGCGCAACGTCGTGCTGCGGCAGGACACCCTCCATCTTTCCACATCGACTTTGCCCAGTGCTTCTTCGCCGAGGTTTTAGGCTGGAGGAGGTTTGGGGAGACGAATTTCAGGCTGGGCAACCAAGAAGCCATTGGGGCCGTCATGGTGGGGAAGTTGAAGAGGGCAGGTGTGCGTCTGCCCGAGATTCGGTATATCGATCGCGATTGGGATCGTCTTGAAAGCATCCTCAGCCGTTTCTCCTGCTCCATGTTCTTGCTCGGGGCACCTTGGTTGGGGATTTGGGGTGTTGTTGTTGTTGGCTTATTGGGCTGGGCAGTTGCTCGTGCTGCTGGTGTCTGACTGGATGCACAGAATTGTAGTACCAAGTTGACTTGAACAACGTATTTGAGTTGCCAAGCGTCATCACTAAGCGATGTATTTAACTGTCTAGATGATTCGCCCTCCGCGTCATTACCAATTCTCCATGTCAATCCCCCCAAGTTCATACAGGCTGATGTCTATAAGCTCCCTGCCCGTGCCTTTTTCAGTGTTGACATCTACCCTTCCGCCCAAGGTTATTCTGCTAACTGTATCCGGGATTGCGAAGCTTTTCACCAGATGGCCAGCCTCCCGCAACGCCAGGAGATAATCCGAGAGCTTTTCTTGCGTGATCTGAGGGTGTAGCTCTTCTACCGTCCCTACGAAGTTCATGAAACCAGAAGATACGGTTCTTTTCACTAGCTCGGCTTCCACTTTAACTCCGGTGCTCGACCCTCCCCCAGAATAAACCACGACGAGTTCGTCGCCGATGCGCCTGGGGCCTTGGCCGAGGGCTCCGTCGGGTTTAACGAGAATGTTGAAACTGAGGTAACCCATGAACCAAGGCATGCCTGTCACATCCACAGATGATATGTTCTCGTTCAGCTGTTTGGCCATGTTGGATGGCGGCCAGCTAGCTGATACTTGCAGTCTGTATGGACCACTGCTTGGGTCTTCGTCAAAATCCCCAGGAAAAGCGATATAAATCAACGACTCGTCGAAACGGTTTGCCACGTCATCCCAAGCCTGGGCTATATAGAGCGCTTGCCTTTCCGTTCTCGCCATAGCCTGAAGATCGGAATCGCGCGGTGAGGCAAAACAGAACCGACCGTATAAATCATCGGAAAGATTTCTGAGAACGAGGAAGCGCCTGTCCACCGCTCCGCCGACTTCTGTAGCGCAGCAGAGATCAACGTATATGAGCGAACTGGTCTCCTGCTTCCTCTTGAAGGGCGCAGTGTAGATTCGAAGCCCTCTATTGGTGACGGTGATTTCGCTCTCTCGCGAAAAAGGTGATCTTGAGGGTGCGCAAGTGCCGAGGTTGGCGAATACCCTAGGATGCGGTGCAAGAACGTCGGTAAAGACGAGGTGCGATACTGACACGTCCCATGCGAATATCGAAAGATCGGTCGTGTTCTTGATGATGTCCTGTTGAAGTCGAAGAAAAGCTCTCTTGCCTTCGCCGTACAAGAGAGGCATATTAACCTCAAAGATTCCCATTAAACAGTACGCAATATCTTCGACGCGGGAGGTTTCTCGATGTGCTGCCCAAGACATCCTCTGGGCGAGACAAATCCTTCCCAGGTTTGCGCTGTCTCCGTCATTGAGAACTGACGACGCGATCCCTGTGATTCGGGAGAGATGGGGTGTAACCTCTCTATCATTCTTCATGCCTCGAGGCCGCCATGCTGCATCCAAGAAGCAGACGTGAACCGGCGCGATGAGTTCCTGAAGAGTCCAACCCCGGGTGAACCACCGAAGTGGGCGATGATGTTTTCTAACAGTCGTTTTCTCCCCAGCTAGCTCCCCAAGAGCTACCAGATCGACCCAGCGCTGCGCAGGTTCCCAGTCATCGATGTAGGCGTAACAAATCTTGGAGCGGCGGTAATAATTGTACATGGAGTTAATGGCTTCGGTAAGCTCGGCGCTAGACGACTTATCGATGCAGACCGTGTCTACCCAAGCATAGGGGATTCCAGACTGCTGTGCCAGCGCGCATGTTTGGTAAATTTTTCGAAACCCTCGTCTTCTCGAAGTGGCAGCCGAGTTAAGGGATTTGAACTCGGCGAAACTCAACTCGTCATTACCCCAGGTATGAGAAAGGACTGCGTAGGGCGGCGTGTTCTCGGGCACTGCAAAGTATTCGAGGCCGAGCGTTTTAGTGTTAATGAGCCACATTTTAGCAGGTTGTGTGTCGATGATGCCTTCAGGGGACCAAGGCATTAGGATTGAGGGGAAAAGCAGGCAGCAGTCTCGTGACCTTTCCCTTGGCGAAACACCAGCGAATGATGTGCGAAGGCTCGGCCATGTTCAGACAGTGCAAAAAAGGCCGAGAGAGTTGTCGATGCCCCTGACTGTATTCTTTCAGGCCTTTCTGCATTTTTTAAGGCCGCTCCGTGTCCGTCCCAGGCCTTCTTACATTGTTTTGACGCCTTTCTGCATTTTTTCAAGGCCGCTCCGTGTCCGCTCCAGGCCTTCTTAAATTGTTTTCAGGCCTTCTGGCACCCTTCAAGGCCTAAAATATGTGCAAAACGGCCTCGAAAGATCGGTGAGACGTCGATTCCAATGCTTGCAACGCCTTGTCCCAGGGCGAGAAAGCTGAAAACGTACAATAGATCGCTCACCGACCTTGCGGCCCTCTACTGACATAAGGTCATCGTGGTCTTCGTCCTCCATGCTGGCGTCGTCGCCTGGGTTGAGAAGGATGGAGCGGCGGCTGTGAGGGTGGCCTCTCCCAACACGAAATTTGTTTTGTGCGACGAATCTGGGCACACCAACTTTCCCTTTTCGTACCTCGCCCACGTGACATTGCTCACTCTAGCTCAAGCTCGGCTCAGTTTTTGCTCGGGGTTTGCTCAGACTTGCTCACCCTGATTACCATTTCGGCAGGCTGCGCCACAGCATGCTGAATTGCTTCAACTCTAGTCGAGTGGGCCTAAAATTGGTCCTATACATGATGACTAACCGGTCGCCAATTTTAAAAATGAGAATGTCTCTAGGTACTGTGATCTTTGTCTCCGTGTACTGTAGCCCCACTTAAATCGTCATATAAAACCCTAACCCTGTTGAAAATTCTGCCATCTGGCCCATGCACCTCGCCAGCGTGGTCCCTGCGCGCGAGCCCAATTAGAATACCGTGGCAATTAATTCGACCTCGTCAATTACCCTCTCGCCGCCGTCGCACCAAGCCGTCCAGTCGCCCTAGATCGCTACCCCCAAGGCGCGCAGCCGCTTCCAGGTACTCAACACCAAGGCCTTCGCGCGGCGGCATCACCAAGACCGCGAGATCTCGCGGCGCGAGGAGGGCTGCCAGCAGCCATCAGTCTGGGGGGGCAGGAGATCAGTGTCGCTGCCAGCGAGGCTGCCAACGCTGCCGGCGCTGGGCTTGAGGAATAAATGGGCCTGGGGACGATTTGGGCCAATCGGAGACGTAAAAATAACATGATCACTGAATTAATGGACTCGTCAATTGAACGTGGCTGGAATTATATCTATTCGGCTGTCTAACGCGCTGTCTAACTGCGTATCTGGGGCTCGCGAGCGCTGGCGCTGACTCGGCACGGCGGCGGTGTGGCGCATGGGCCATGCCGGCGAGGTGGCCTGGCGCTGACTCGAGGCCTTATCGATAATAGTTGACCGCCTTCCAATTTCGGAAATTAAGTGGGGCTACTGTACACGGAGATAAATATCACAGTACCTTGAGACATTCTCTTAAAAATAAACAGTGTCGCCTTTACTTTTTCAAGTTACTTCCTTGACCACCGGAGACTTCCGAGGTGGGGAAGTGTGATTTTTCCGTTGCCTATCCCAAGGCATGTACTGGTATATTCTAAGACATCCCCATCCGTCCTGTCCCAACTTTTGGCCTGGGGTACCATGTACCATCCCATCGGTGCTGGTATATCATGTACCATCCCAGGGCATGTACTGGTATATCCTAGGCCAAAATTTTGGGACCGTCGTCCAGGATTCAGGCCATTAGCGCACTGTCGCGTTTCCAACCACGGTCCCAAATTTGGCCTACCCTTTACAATGGTGGCCAAGTTCAGCGTCCACAATTTCATATGTGAAATGATTTTAAGTGGAACCATTTTTGGCTCCTCATTGCTGACATACAGTGCAACCTATTTTATGCTATGTGACAGTGTCCTACCATCTTATGAGCCGAAAGTATATAGTACAGTAGTCTACAAGTATTTGTCGGGCATTTTCGTTATAGCGTTAGCGCTGTACAGGTACTTTTATCCTCGTAACTGATGAAGAAACGCTGCTGAAACTCTGCTAGTAAGACGGTTTGCCTCTCTTCTACATTAAAAAAACGTTACATCCGTATCGAGCAAGATTACTTATATACTTAGTAGGGGAGGGATGCTCCTCCTATGATACCTTTTACTGGTTTGCATTATCTTTAGTGGCTGGAAGGATATATATAGTTCAAAACAGCTGCTTTATATTCTTAGCCTCTAGCTATGCTCGAACTGTATATCCGCTCGGTATCTTGCCTTAAGTGCTCGGTGAGCAGAAAACCACCGAGCCGAGTGGTAGCATAGATCGAAAGCGTCTTCCATCGTCACCACGGGGCCATCTGCTTCTTTTAGAGAGCTGTGGCGCGACCCTGTGTAGGTACACGTAACGTCGGCGGCGTGAAGTGCCGAGAACCAAATCTTGACTTTTATAACGGTAGCTCTTTTCAGATCCATCAGGGATTGCATTGTTTCAGAACTAAACCCGTCATTTGCTCCGTCCGTTCCTATACTAGTGTGATTAACCTCTAAACATCCAGTCTTTGCCACTCCTTCCGCACAATTTGAGCAAACCCCACCCTTCTGAACTTGGCACCGTATCTTGTTACCTCGGACGGTTCCTCCGGCGTCAGTAGTATTGCCTAGTAAATCATAGCCAGCTTGCGCCCGACTTCATATCCCGGCGGTGTAGCCCAGCAGGTTTCAATGCTCTCTTTGTTGAATGTAGCGTTCACAATTCCCGTAGCTGAGAGTGTCTTGTGTTTAGGCGTCTTTGGCTGGGTATGGTAGATCACGTCGGTCTTGTCTCTTGGATTTACCCATGCCTCCTCGGATGCCACAATGGCCGTGTAGCACTCTCTCACCAAACATATCCCGCCTTTATCCTCATCCAGCGATGCCCATCCAATAACGCCCATCTCCGGGTCCATGATCTGGCGATAGGTTCCTGTTAGGTCTAGATAACAAGCTTGATCTCGGGATAGTCGACGAGCGCGTTAAAGAGGGAGTCGATCTTAGCGCCGGGCATACCAAAGACGTAATTAACGCCGGCGGCGAGGAGGGAGTCGACGACAATCTGGACGGTGTTAGTCGCCATGCGATCCTCCCGGGTGCCGCTTCTGCTGCCCTCCCCATGCTAGGAAACCCGGAAGGCGGGACCGACACAATCCCACGATTGAGGTGGGTTATTGTCCGAGAGATGATGCTGTACATGACGACTGCTAATCAATAGTGCAGATCTCACATGTTCGGCAACCACGACCGCGCTGTGAGATGCTCTAGGTGCTGGAAAGCCTTCAACTCCAAGCCATGCGTCCTGAGACACCGTGGCAAAAACGCATGCGTGGGGAGTGCCGACGCCTACCACTTATTAGGTGACAGGGGAGCAGGCCAGCCAGCCCCTTGCCCTGAGGTTACTTGGCACTGCGGAGGGGAACTGGTATCACTTATTTAGACTAGTCTCGCCTTTGGTGCTCGAGCAATGATCAGACAGATCCCGCCGCCTTTCCCCTTGTTAGATTGAGGATTCTCAAGAGAATGCTCGGTCCAGGAAGATTGAAGTTGCTCAGACTACGCCACCACCTCCTAGTCCTCGCTTTTTTCCTGAACTTAATTCGTCAGAGTTCCCCAACACGCAGGTTGAGTACGTGCCGTTCTTGTCGTCTGCCGCAGGTCCATGGGAGGAATCCACAAGACCTGTTTTTCACGAGCCGCATTCCCAGCAACCGGAGATCAATTGTAAGCCATTCAGGCGATGCCCCCCTAAAAACAAAGATAACCAAAACCGACTAGGTTCAGCTATGAGGCTGACTTGTTTGGCGGACCGTACACCCGCAGCATAACCGACAGCTTTGACCAACTATCAGCCACCGGCCATCCCTTGTATGGAGGGTGTCTCGAGAACCATCTGCTAGAAAATTACCAGAAATCCAACACGCCGGGGGCCTCAATCTCATCCGCAACAACATCGTGCGATGCCACAACATCACCCGGCCATCGGAGCTCGTATCGTAGGAATAGTAGCGAATTTCCCAACGTCGGATTCGGATGCTTCAGCACCTCATGAGCTCAATAGGAGGCCTTGTTGATCTTCTCATATACACGAAGAGCAGCGTAAGATGGCTCGTTCGTTACGCACTTCGAGCCTCAAATATTTCTCAGACATCACCAGCTAAGTCAAGGGTTCTGTAAGAAATGCTGGACTCTGGATTCGGTGGACTTGATTGGTTGCAACTCCTATAATTGCCTTGCTCCTGTGGTTCTGGCTAGACGCCTTCAAACCCACCGAATCCAGTGTGTAGCGCTCCCCGCAGTTCCTTACATACACGAAATTTGTTTGCACGGCGGATTTCTTTGAGAGGGCTATCTTGTCAGCACCAGCAATTACTGTGTAGATGTGCCGGTTTGACATTACGTGATAAACATGTGACCTCCTCAGGGCTATATTCATGTAGCAAAGTATCTGGCACCATATCTGGCGAGCATGATGCGAGGTCCTTTGCCGACGCCAGTTTTCATAACGGATACATAGAAGAGCTAAAAGAGTAAACCGACAGTGAGATGAAAAGATAAGGACAGGGTATTTTGAAGAGTAGCTTGGGGACGTCCGAACTCCGGGGCGGAAAGACAGCCACAGCATCTCGGCAATAACACGGCAATATAATCTGCATATGTATAATCTGCAAAGTCCGAGGCATTCACAACGCAAAAGTGAGTCTCGGAAATGGCCGTAGCGTTCGCTCTGACAGGTGCACGCAGCCTCAGCAGCCCCAGACCGAGTGAAATGCGAGACTTGAAATCTTATCGAATGCGACCTTCCAATTAAAAGCAATAATACCACATGACCTGGGTGCTTTTGTGCTTACCTGGAGAGGCCTCATTCCGTTCACCTTGGCGACAGTGGCTGTTACCACCTCGCACTCCATCGTAAATAAAAATTGAGGTGATGCTCAATCGGTCTTTCTCCCGAAACCAGGAACAGCACATGGATTCTCGTATTTTCAGGACAGACAGAAGCCACTTCTGTCACTCCATGCGTATATAGGCTGCCTGCGGAAACACTGACGAAGTTCTGTGATAAATCTGCCGTTCTAGCCACTCCTTTCTGCATATTCAACTGCGTTTCCCTCCGGCCTTTGCAGCTTGGAATCCGAACCACATAGCAGCCTTCGATATGAAATCACTTTACGCCACTCTTGGCTGTGTCATATTTGCCAGTGGCGTCCTGGCCCAGTTCCTGGAGCCGCCTCCCACCACCTCAGACCCCCAAACTATCAAGGAATGCACCTTCTGGCACATCGCCGTCGCCGGCGATACTTGTGAGAAACTGAGCTCTGAATCGGCGCTCACAGTCGCCCAACTCACCACCTGGAACCCTTCGCTTGCCAACGGTTGCAAATTTGTCACGGGCAATTCATACTGCATCGAGAAGAACTATGGTATTCCTGATCCCGTCATCACCACCACAGCGCCCAAACCACCCACCACTACCGGAAATGGTGTGGCAACACCCACGCCCGTCAGCGAGGGCATGACAAAGAGCTGCAACAAATTCCACTTTGTTGCCAAGGGCGACGGCTGCGCAACTATCACCAAGAAATACGGCATCAGCTTCGAACAGATGCTTGCCTGGAACCCAGCCATTGGGGGCAACTGCGAGATGCTTCAGCTGGGTGTCAACTACTGCGTGGGCTTGATTGGGGGCACACCCGTCACTTCCAAACCGCCTACCATCACCACACCCGCAAACGGCATCATCACACCCTCGCCAATCCCAGACAGTATGACCAAAAACTGCAACAAGTTCCACCTTGTTGCCAAGGGCGATGGATGCGCGACTATCACCAAGCAATACAGCATCAGCTTCGAACAGATGTTTGCCTGGAACCCAGCCATTGGGAGCAACTGCGAGATGCTTCAGCTGGGTGTCAACTACTGCGTGGGCTTGATTGGGGGCACACCTGTCACTTCCAAACCACCAACCATCACCACACCCGCAAACGGTATTGTCACGCCCTCGCCGATCCAAGACAACATGACCAAGAACTGCAACAAGTTCCACCTCGTCGTCAAGGGCGATGGATGCTCCTCGATTGGGACCAAGTACAGTGTGTCCTTTGCCCAGCTCTTCAGCTGGAACCCGTCCATCGGCGGCGGATGCGAGACCATGGTGCTCGGCACGCATCTCTGCGTCGGCGTCATTGGTGGAGGCACCACCACGGCCCCGACCACCAAGGCCACGACAACCTCAAAGGGGAACGGCATCGCCACCCCAACGCCCATCCGGGAAGGGACCACACCAAACTGCACCCAGTTCCACCTCGTTGTCAAGGGCGACACGTGCGCGAGCCTCGGCACAAAGTACGGCGTTACCTTTGCGCAGCTTCTCGCCTGGAACCCGACCGCTGGCTCCGGCTGTGACGGCCTGTGGCTTGATACCTATGTTTGCGTGAAAGCCACAGGCGGGCCGACCCCGCCGCCCACGACGACGAAAAAACCCGTGGCCACCACGACTACCAAAGGGAACGGGGTAACGACGCCGACGCCGACGCAGCCGGGGATGGTGACAAACTGCAAAACGTTCTACAAGGTTGTCAAGGGCGATGGGTGCCAGGCGGTTGCAGACAAGTATAAGATTACGTTGGCGAACTTCAAGAAGTGGAATTCCGGCGTGGGCGCGAACTGTGAGCTGATGTGGTTGGATGCCTATGTTTGTGTTGGGCTGATTTAGACTCTGTGGGCCGGCGGCTAGGAGGCAACGCTGGAGACGGAGGGGACGCAAATTTTGGCATGTAGATATTCCCATTTTCACGTAATGCAATACGCCTTCCTCATCTTCTCCCCATCAGTACATTTCTAGGTCCAGCCCGTTTCACTTGTTTCCCACAAGCCATCTTTATCGGGTGCCATAATTATCGGTTGCTTCAAACACGGAGAATGACACCGGTGCGATATTAGTTCCAGCCACAGATTGGGGCGGTGAATGCGATAGCGGACAGGCTAACAAGAAGGGCGTAGCAACATTGGATCCAGGCCAGCCAATCCGGGTGTATTCGGAAAATCTATGTCCAGTCTATAGAATAGGAGCGCTGGAGACAAGGGTGCGCGTCGACACTACCGAGACCCGACCTGTATCCGAGCTTCTCTGATTAGACAGGGCGCTCGCACGTACCGGGCACCATGGTACCGCGGCCGTTCGCGCTGGGATCCACTACATCTTACTTGGTGTGAATGTCATCACGTTGGAGATGTACCATCACGTCCACCCGTGAGGCAGTACAGCCTCAGAGATAGAGGTACGGCCACGTGAGGCGTGCTTGAGATGGGACGAGCAAGGTCAAGTCCCGTGCTCGGTGTGAGAATGTGTAAGTAGGGGTTGCACTGTCAAATCTCCTAGGTCGAGAAGCGAGTACGAAGACGGTCTAGACCAGCCCTTACGACCCGACCCTGGCTCCTTTGGAGATGGCCAAACTGGATATGACCATGGGGGGCAACACTGAATATCGAGCCGTCTGCGTCGAGTCGAGTCGAGTGGAGCAGCCATGTCACACGGCGTCGGTGTTGGGGCGGCCGCGGCTTAGGTGTACAATGGATGGGACAAGGAACGGAGAGTTTGCGGAAATTATGGGCGAGGCTTGGGACAGTTGGGGTTGACTGTCAGATAAACAGCAATTACTACTGCATAGAAGTAATGAGCGTTACGTGCTTGTCAGTGCAGCGGTTGTTTGCGATACTAATTTACGCCGTTGCCGAAGAATAATAAGGGGAGTCGGGCGGTTACGTTGTACCTGTATGCAAGGTTCTTTGTCCCATGTGGTGGGCCGGGAATATGATTCTCGGGAATAATGGCCGAGCTTTGAAGCAACGCCGATGCAGTGCGAGCGGCTTCGGACTCTGAGCGGGCCGGGAAACTCGTAGGAAGCTGAACAGCTGATATCGATCATATTAGCTACTAGCATGATTTCTTGGCAGTACAACTCCGCGTCAAAATTCGATATCAACGCTCCGCATCATTCATTGCGATGCTCGCACTTGTAAAGTGGCAGTAGATGGTGCGTGAGGCTATGAAGCATCCGAAATTGCAATGATAGCTGACGGCGACGAAAACCACGGGGGGTGGGTTTATCAAGAGAACAACGAGCACGAAAGTCGGACATATCGGCGGCGGCTCGTCACCATCTCCTTGTTTATGAGGGTCGACACTTATCCATACCAAAGTTTCACCGAGTGCTCCAAGTGCTTCATCCACAACAGGGGCAGCCAAAGCCGCCAACAGGGAAGGTTTTTCGTTTTGTTTTCTTTTTGGCGATCCTGGCAGCAAACACCATGGCGGCAATACTCTTCGCCCTTTTCTGGGCGCTTATTTCGCCTCTCGCGCTGGGAGATGCATCACCACAACCTCAAGCCGAAGACGCCTACGGCCCGCTAGTCCCTCGAAACGGTATGGCTCCTCGCCATGCCCGGGACCGCAACTCCTCTGTCTCCAACATGATGCTCTACGGCCGGACCGACGAGCCCGACGACAGAAACCCCGATGGAACCCCCTGGGGCCCTCTCTCCGCAGTGCCGGGATGCTTATACTGCCCCCCCGTTGCTACCCTCGCGCTGGAGGGACGTGAGCTGCTCAACAGCCTAACCACCGAAAAGATGAAGACGTACATGCGAAAGGACATTGACGACACTCTGCACAACCAGTGCGTCTTTTACACCAGCTCTCTCACCGCGCCGGATCCAAGATACCTCAGCAAGGGCACCTCGGAGTGGGCGTGCCGCAAGGGGAAAATGTCCATCTGGCATCTGTGGCCCAACAAGGCCATGGAGAGCGCCGAGCTCCAATATCGCGATTTCTACGGCATCTACAACCCCGGCTGGCTCAATTCCATTGTCGGCCTCGGCAAGATCGGCTCGGTGCCGGCACCCATCATCTACTTTGAGAACATGTCCGAGGCGATTGCGCAGTCCTGCTCGGGCGAGGTGGTCGTTATGAGCCAGTCCCCCCATGATATGAAACAATACATTGACGGCACGCGCGGCGAGAATATCTGGAAGAACAAGGAACGGCCTGCCCTCGAGATCCTATGGCGCAGAAAGATTGTCACAAAATTCTACGTGGTGGACTACGACAACATGGATGATATCTATGAATTCAACATTGTTACCAGCACGACGGGAGAAAAGGTGCCGTCGAGTGTTCTCACGTCCCGCGGCCTGTTGGAGAGTCGGGCCAGCTGCGACAGCAATGGACTGGACTCGATGCCGCCTCAGGGAGATCCGTTTTCCGATCCTTATTCGTTGTTTGAATAAGTTGGGATGACTTTGGGGGGCGTTACATGTCAGGGGGATGGGGCTAGAGTCGCTCATGTTTACTTGCCCCTCTCGTTTCTCATAATTATCATCTCTAGCTTAAGACCAACACTATCTCGCCCAAGCAGCTTCGCCAACTCACTTGGCAACCAAAAAGTTCACCTCGCCTTCTATTCCCCCCTCCTTTTCCTTCCGGGGGCGCTTTTGGCGGGACTTTTTCGGAGGTCTGCTCGCTTCGTTCGAAACGCTGGCGGGGTCAGAAATCCCCGTTCATGACGTCTATCAGTACCCTCGCTCCGCCACCCCCTTCAGTAAGCTAATCCCGTGTAAGAAAACGTATTGAGGTGTTTCGGGAAGGGGTCAATCGCTCGTGGAACCCACGGCGCTGGACAGAAGACCGGGCTCTGGGCTCGGTTTGCAGATGAATGAAAGCTTCGCCTGTCTTAGAGATTGGTGTGGGCGAATTTAGATTGAGGCCGAGCTTTTTTATCAAGAGCCATAATAAAGAACACCCCCCCCCCTCATCTCAGCAATGGTGCATCAATGCCCCTTCTGGCTATCCTTACTCCCCCAGTAGCAGGAAACTGGGGCGTTCCTACGCAGTACTCATACCCAAGACGAGCCCCGGTGCCTAGAGTATCATGTCAGCACATGGATCGGACATTGTATCCGGCGAGTAACAACACCAAAGACTCACAGTTATTCAATACCGAGGGATTCCACGCCACAAACCTCCCATGGGTGAGCCCGTACTTTGTTTCCACCCGCGTACACACCTCCATCCCCCCCTTCACCACGTCCTCCTTGGCGAGCAAATGCCACCGCGAACAGGTCGCAATCGTACTCGCCGGCCGAAACTTGAGCACCGCCACGCAGTACGTGCCTCCCGACCGAAACGCTTTGCAATCCGGCCCCACGCTGGGATTCCATTCCAGAAAGGCGGCGCGGCCCGGCGCGTCGCCGAGCCCGTACCACGCCAGAAACCCCTCGCATGTAGATCTCGCCCCTGACTCGGCCAGCTGCGCATCCACACACGCCGTCGCCGTGTCGGGCGCACGCCCGATGCTCGCGTCCCGCTGCGCGCAGTACTTTTCCCCCGGCCAGAGGTAGCAGTCCCCGTTGTTGTCGGGCTCGGCGGTCTGTTCCACGAGGGACGGGTTCCAGGACAGGAGCTGCGCGAACGAGATGCCGTAGAACCGCGCGTAGTCGGAGCATTTGTAGCTGTCCACGAGGGAGCCGTTGACGCGCACGGGGGGCGCCCGGTGGATGTGGCAGTCGAGCACGCTGCCGTTGGCAAAGGGCTCGACGTAGCCGGCCATGGGATACAGAGGGGCGCCGGTGCTGGTCGGGAGAGAGGGGACCGCGGCGAACTCGGTGGGCGGGAGGGTGAAGTAGGTTTCCGGCGTGGAGGTGGACGTGGGGGTGGGAGCCGTGGTGTCGGGGGAGGGGTTCACCCACCCGCCGCCGGGCTGCGAGACGCAGATGACGGGGCCGGCGCCCTGGGCGAGCGTGGTCAGGGACTCGCAGTATTCGCCGAGCTCGGGGTTCCAGCTGACGAGCTGCGTCCATGTGACGCCGGCGCCGCGGGCGATGGCATGGCAGGTGTCGGAGAGGTCGACGTTGAGCTGGGAGGGGTTGCAGACGCTGGATTTGGGGATGCAGAGGGTCCCGCCGGGCGGGGGGAAGTTGGCGCAGTACGCGCGGAGCTTGTTGGCAGTGAGGAGGGAGATGGTGCTGATGCCGCGGCCGAAGGATACGGTGCGGCAGTTGTCGCCTGCTTTGACCGTGTAGGTCGTGCCCGCGCAGGAGGGGGTAGGGGAGGCCGGCAAGCTTGTCGCCCAGGTGGTGGTGGTGGCGAGTGGGGTGAGAGCCATGGACGACATCTTGCAGCTCGACGTGAGGGAGCTGTACTGATTCCGGAGCTGGGTCTGACCGTAGCCGATGGGCATTTGGGCCTGGGTGCTCATGATGGAGGCGACGCAGGTGTTGCAGGCGATGCTGGGGGCGATGGTGGACGCCGTTCCCGTGGCAGAGCCGAAGGCATCTCGGGCGACGGCGTTGCAAAATTTGCCCTGCTTGTCCTTGAGGCAGAGGGCCGAGTAGGCCTCGACCACGCCCTGGGCGAGAAAGGCGGCAAGCACAGACATCCGGCCATCTGAGTATCGAGATGTGCTGCAGGCTTGCACCACTCGTCGGTTCCACGTTGTGAGAGCATTGGTACAGGCCGTGGTGCACACGCTCGCCAGGGTAGCGTCGTTTTCGAATGTCCCCGCTCTCCCGGTGAGTTTGATCTTTGCATCGCAGGCCACAGCTTGGTTCAGGACGCCGATGCAGGTCGTGGTGAAGTTCTGATATGGGGCGGTAATGTTCATAAAGTTGACTTGTTGAGCGTGGGACGGCCCTGCGAGAAGCAGGGCAAGAAGGGGGAGGGTGAACAGCATGGTTGCGCAGGTCTGGAGGCCCGACAATGCCAATGATGGCGGTGAGGGATCCTCACTGGCGACGGTGCGCAGACTTGGACTTTCATGGGAAAGACGCAGTTGGCGAGATGTACCTTAGCGAGCCATTCTCGCTCCGGCAATCACACGTTGACGATGGAGCAACCCCCGGGTGTCCGGCAAAACAAAAACAAGAGGTAGAGGTGGACTCTGTCTAATATCCAAGAGCGCAACCTCGGAAATAAGCGCTAGGCGTTTTTACAATACCGACATCAACCAAGTCCGAATTCGCGCCATTTTCAATGCGATTTAGAAATTCCGATAGTACCTATGGTGTTCTGGCCTTTCAAGTCCGAGCCAGCATCTTGGTACGATTTCACGGCGGGTGGATCACTATCGCGGCCGAGTATGCAAGGTACAGAGTAGAGTGACATTTGTTGCTGTAATTATTTTGCTGACATGAGAACCTGAGAATCCGAGCTGCCCGAATCACGGTAGCGAACGGCGACGTTTACTTGACTGCCTTGGTGTGTTTTACGAAAGAATCACGTTTTGATGGTATCGCCAGCTCCTCTAAGTCTAGGCCAGACAGGCGACATCAAACCGCACGGGCAGTCGTCGCCGTTTACTCCATATCTTGTCACTCTCTCTCTCTCCCCAAAACTCTCTCCACCTCTATTCACCCCCAACCGCCTGAGCCCAGCACAAATGGCTCCCCCCAAGATGCCTCCCTGTCTCCTGCTCCTCTTCCTCTTTTTCACTTTCCATCTCCCCATTCTAGCATCTCCCGATCCCATCCCACAAAACACCACCGGTGTAACATTGGTCTCGCGTTTGCTCGGCGTCCGCCAAGATAGCCTGCCCGTAGGCGCTTGCACCAAAGACATTCCCTGCGCCAACGAAGCCTGCTGCAACGGCGACACCGGCATCTGCGGTTTCGACAAGGCCGACCACTGCGGCCCCAAGTGCACCTCCAAGTGCGATTCGCGGGCTGAGTGTGGCCCGCACGCCGCCACGCCCGGCCAGGAATGCCCCATCCACGTCTGCTGCAGCAAGCACGGCTTCTGCGGCACGACGGACGAATTCTGTGGGGACGGGTGTCACAGCAACTGCGGCCAGCCGTCCAAGACGAGTCCGCACACGACAGATGTCCGAAATATTGTGATTGGCTATGTCGAGGGGTGGGCTTTCACGCGGCGGGGGTGTGCCAAACGCGATGTCTACAAGGATTTGAGGATCGATTCCGTGACGCACCTGTTTGTGTCGTTTGGGTACATCGAACCGGACTCGTTTGAGATCTTTCCCATGCGGGGCGTGACCGACGAGAACATCCTGGCCATCACGGGCATGAAGGAACGCGCGCCCGGGCTGAAGGTGTGGGTGGCGCTGGGGGGGTGGTCGTTCAGCGACAACAACACCGATACGCAGGGCGTCTGGGCCGACTTGTCGAGCACGCCCCAGAAGAGAGTCAAGTTTCTGGTGCAGCTGGAGAAGTTCATGGTCTACTACGGATTCGACGGCGTGGACTACGACTGGGAGTACCCGGGGGCGCACGACCGCGGCGGCAACAAGGAGGACGGCCAGAACTACGTCGAGCTTGTCAAGGCGACCCGGGCCTACTTCAAGGACAACGCGCGGGGCTGGGGCATTTCCTTCACGGCGCCGTCGTCGTACTGGTACCTGCGCCATTTTGAAATCGGGGCCATGATGGAGCATGTCGACTTTGTCAATCTCATGACGTACGACTTGTTTGGGAGCTGGGACGACCAGTCCGACTGGATCGGCCCGCACGTCTATGGGCACACCAACCTGACCGTCATCAAGAATGCGCTCGGCCTTCTCTGGCGGAACGGCGTGCCCGCCAACCAAGTCAACCTGGGCCTTGGCTTTTACGGGCGCACCTACACCCTCAAAGACGCCCAGTGTGACCGCCCCGGCTGTGGCTTCTCGGATCCGGGCACGGCCGGCCAGTGCTCGGGCGAGCCGGGCTACATGAGCTACCAGGACATTGCCCGCATCCGCAAAAGCTCCGGGGCCCCCGTCGTCACGGACAAGAAGGACACGATCAAGTACTTTCGCTACGACGAGGACCAGTGGGTCTCGTTCGACGACGAGGAGACGATCAAGTGGAAGGTGGAGTTTGCCAACGAGCAGGGCCTGCGCGGGCTGTTCATCTGGGCCGTCACGCAGGACACGGCCGAGGGCACGCTGCTGGATGCCGTGCTGCAGCCCGACGGGCTGGGCAAGTTCAGGGAGCGAAACGGCGTGCAGACCGAAGTCGATCCGTGGGAGACGCGGCTGGGCGACCAGTGCACCTTTTCCGGCTGCGGCGAGGACTGCGCCAAGGGGCACATTGAGCTGACAAGCATCCGGTGCGACTCGATCGACGGGAATGCCAGCCCCCGCAAGAAGCTCTGCTGCCCCTTCGGCAACGCACCCGACCCCCGGTACTGCAAGTGGCGCGGCAACAAGAACGGCGGCATCTACTGCGGCGACAAGCCGTGGGGCACGTCTCCGAGCCGCGGCCCCCGCAAGTGCGTCGACGGCGAGCAGTTCGTGGTGAGCGACAAGTGGTTTGTCAACGACCAGGGCGGCGATGAAGAGTGCTCGCATACCGAGGCCGACTATTGCTGCGAGACGCACCGCGAGGATGTCTGCGCATGGAGCAACACGTGCACGCCGCTCGGCGCCGCCTTTACTTGCTCGCAAGCGGGCAGGAAGCCCCTCCTTACCAAAGACTTCAGCGCCATTGCACTGGAAAAATGCGACCGCTTCAAGCAGCATTTGGAGTGGGATGTCCTCTGCTGCGAGTCGTCCATCTCGCCCCAGTGCCGGTGGGTGGCGAACATGGACCCCGACAAGCACTGCGAGGCTGAGTGTGCCTCCGACGAACTCGACTACGGGCGTCATGACTATGGCGGGGGCGAGGATTGCGAGGACAACCGGTGGCCCCGGAACGGATTCTACCAGTACGGGGAAAACAGCAACGCCCAGCACGGCCGCCTCATGTGCTGCAAGAAGGACTCGGTGCGCATGAAGACCAAGAAGCTGCCGGTCCCGCTGGACCATCTGTTTGACACCGAGATCGACAGCACCGACGAGCAG
>Ga0247780_1000769_pt1 | contig 26100 bp, 24 predicted proteins | sample UWRJL079202R5_FD_179927 | JGI IMG/M metagenome (GOLD analysis project Ga0247780, IMG submission 179927) | Plant litter microbial communities from Arlington Agricultural Research Station in Wisconsin, United States - UWRJ-L079-202R-5 | ecosystem: Environmental > Terrestrial > Plant litter >... | reverse complement strand
ATCGCGGCCTGAAAGAGCTGAGCCGGGTCCTGCGACCGGGCGGCCGCCTGGTGATCCTGGAGTTCACCGAGCCCCAACGCCCCCCGTTCTCGACTTTCTACTCCTTGTGGTTCGACCGAATCGCGCCGATTCTCGGCAGGTTGTCCGCCAACCCGGAGGCTTACGAGTACCTCGCTGAGTCGGTCCACAGCTTCCCGGGCCCGCGCGGGCTGGCGGAGAAGATGGCGACCGCGGGTCTGGATCGGATCCGCTACGCCGTCCTTGCCGGGGGCATCGTGACGATCCACAGCGGCGCCAAACCGCGCGGGTGACCCGGCCTTCCTCCGTGCCGCCACCGGTGACGGCGGTGCTCGACGCGTCGAGCCGCTGGCTGCCGGCGCGCCTGGGCGAGGTGGAGCGGCAGCTGGGCGAGCTCGTCTCCGGGCACGGCGGGCTTCTGGGCGAGGACGCCGGCGCGACCCTGGCGGCGGGGGGCAAGAGGCTGCGGCCGATGCTGGTCCTGCTTGCGGCCGGGGAGGGCGGCGACGCCTCCTCGGTGCGGGCGGCGACGGCGATCGAGCTGGTCCACATGGCCACGCTCGTCCACGACGACGTCCTCGACGACGCGCCACTGCGACGCGGACGTCCCACGGTCGTCGCCAGCTCCGGCCGCGATCGCGCCGTCGCCACCGGCGACCTGCTTCTCTCGCGCGCCTTCGCGCTGCTCGCCGATGCCGGCGACGGCCGCGCCGTGGCCCTGCTCGCCGACGCGTCCGTCGCCCTCGCGCAAGGCGAGCTGGCGCAGAGACACGATGCCTTCGACCTCGGGATCTCCGAACAGCGCTACCTCGATCGCTGCCGCCTGAAGACCGGCAAGCTGTTCGAATGCGCCTGCCTGCTCGGCCATGACGACGAGCGCCTGCGTGCGTTCGGCGCCGGCATCGGCCTCGCCTTCCAGCTGCTCGACGACGTCCTCGACGTCGCCGGCCCGCCGGAGCGAACCGGCAAGGCGCGGGGCACCGATCTGCTCGACGGCACGGTCACCCTGCCGCTGATCGAGGCCGCCGCCTCCGAACCCGGCCTCCGCGAGGTCGATCTGCACGGCCTCGACGCCGCCGGCGCGGAGACCCTCTGCGATCGCATCGCGGCAACCGGCGCCCTCGACCGGGTCCGGCGTCGGGCCCTGCAGCTCGTCGCTTCGGCCAAGCAGCAGCTGGACGGTCCCGGCATCGCCCCCGAACAACGGCAGCTGCTGCTGTTGGTCGCCGACGGCGTCGTCCAGCGCTACAGCTAGTCGCCGCTACGCGAAGTCGTCGGCACCGATCAGGTCGGCGGCTAGGGCGGCGACGAAGGCGTCGGCCATGTCGGCCATGTTTGCCTGCTCGAGCGCCTTCAGCTCATCGGCCAGCTCGTGGGCCCCGAGGTCGAGCTGCTCGTCGAAGGCGTCGATCTCGTGCTCGCCGTGAATCCCCTGGCACGACCACTCGCACTCGGGGCAGCGCCGCCAGACCCGCCACCGGGATCGACCGCCGGCCTGTTCCCAGCAGGTCGGCTGCACCAGGCAGGAGCCGCACTCGGGGCAGATGTGCAGCTCCTTGGCTTTCGTCCGATGAGGGCCGTGTTCGCTCATTCGCTACCTATCGAACCCAATTCGGGGGTACTTGATCTGCACCTTTCCCCGAATCTGTCGAACAAACACAAGTACCGGGTATTCAATTGCGCAATTCTGCGCTGATCCGACCGGGTCTGGCGGCCGTTACCATTGCCTAGATGCCCGGAAACATCGGACTTCCCGAGATCGCGATCGTCCTCATCATCGCTCTGCTGGTGTTCGGCCCGAAACGGCTGCCCGAGCTCGGCCGCTCGCTCGGCCGGGGCATCCGCGAGTTCAAAGGCTCGATCGGCGGCGACCACGACGATGACGACGAGAAGCCCAGGCTCGAGCCTTCGGAGCCTGTGAAGGCGCAAGACGACCAGCCGGCCGAGGCCGAGGTCGTCCGCAACAAACCCAGCTGAGGGGCGGCGCGATGGCCCGCCGCGTCAAGGCGGTCTCCCATGAAGATCGCCTCACCCTGGTCGAGCACCTCGACGAGCTGCGCGCGCGTCTGATCGTCTGCATAGTCGTTTTCGGCGTCGCCCTCGCCCTCTGCTTCTGGCAGAACCACCTCCTGCTCGAGATCGCCACGGGACCCCTTCCCGACGAGCACGACCAGCTGCTCACCTTGGGGGTCACCGAGCCGTTCACCACGACGCTGACGGTTTCCGTCTACGGGGCCGCCGTCCTCGCCCTGCCGATCGTCCTCTACCAGCTCTACGCCTACATCCTGCCGGCCTTCAGCCAGGCGGAGCGCCGGGTGGTCCTGCCGATCCTGCTGACTTTCCCGGTCCTCTTCCTGGCCGGCATCGCCTTCGCCTACTTCGTCGTGATGCCCGCCGCCGTCAACTTCCTGCTCAGCTTCAACGACAGCGAGTTCAACACCCAGCTTCGGGCCCGGGACTACTACAGCTTCTTCTCGATGACCGAGATCGCCTGTGGCCTGCTCTTCCAGATGCCGCTGGCGATCCTCGCCGTCACCCGCCTCGGCGTGGTTCGGGTGGAGCAGTTGAGCGAGAACCGCCGCTACGCCTACCTGGTCATCGCGGTCGTCGCCGCGGCGCTCCCCGGTGTCGACCCCGTGACGATGCTGATCGAGATGGTTCCGCTGCTTGTTCTATACGAGTTGAGTATCTTGCTGGCGCGGGCTTTTGGCCGACCGGGAGAAGGGGTCGGGGCGAGCGAGCCCTCGACCGAGGAGGCGGTGAGGAACTGATGGCATCGAACGACGGCGAGCACAGGATGCTCTTCGACATCCGTGGACGACGTAAGAACGTCGTCAAAGTCGTGTACGCCATTCTCGCCCTGCTGATGGGCCTCAGCCTCTTCCTCGTGGTCGGCCCCGCCCCGCTCAGCGATCTCTTCGGGACCGGCGCCACCACCTCCAACGCCGCCGAGCAGTTCGAAGAGCAGGCGGAACGGCTGGAACGAAAACTGCAACAGGACCCACAGGATTCGCAGCTGTTGCTCAACCTCACGCGCGCCCGGACCAACGCGGGGAACGCCCTCTCGACCGTCAACCCGGAAACGGGTGAATCCCTGCTGACCTTGGAAGCGCGACGGGAACTCGAACGAGCCAGCGAAGCATGGTCGAAATACCTGAAGGCCACCGACGAACCGAGCGTCAGCGGGGCGCAGCTCGCGGCCTACACCCTCTTCCGTCTCGCGCAGACCTCGCGCACCCCCGCCGAAATCGAAGCCAACATCGCCGGCGCCGCCGACGCGCAGCAGATCGTCGCCGACCAGCGTCCGAGCGCCGGCACGCTTTCCACCCTCGCGACGTACCGCTACTTCTTGTTCGAATACGAGGCTGCCGAAAAGCTCACGGCTGCGGCCGCAAAACGAGCGACGACCAAGTTCGAACGCGAAAACCTCGACAACGAAGGGGAACAGATCGAGGCGCGGGCCCGCCAACTTCAGAAGCAGTTCGCCGAAATCGAGAAAGCGTCCAAGGGCCAGGGCAAGGAAAGCCTCGAAAACCCGCTCGGGGGCCTCGGCGGCACCAGCGGCAGCCTGGCCGAATAGCTCGCCCGCCGAGTGGGCCGTGAAGGGCTCGAACCTTCGACCTTGAGATTAAGAGTCTCCTGCTCTACCAACTGAGCTAACGGCCCGGGGACCGGCAAGTATAGGAAGCCGGGCTGCTCGGGCAAAGCGTGCGCTACCGGGGCGTGCAGCCCTTTTCGACGCTGCCGTCGACGATCGTCCCGTCGGCGAAGGTGAAGCGGCCGCGGGTCTGGAGGATTCCGTCCGAGCAGCGGGCGGATAGGTAGCTGCGCGAGACGCCGCCCTTGGTGAAGCGGCGGCCGATCTCGACCCCGACGTGGGTCAGTGCGCCCAAGCCGCCGGCGATCGGGGGGACCTCCAGCGTCGCCCGGTAGCGATAGGCGCCGCCGCGGCGCTCGATCGGGACGACGATCGCGAAGGTCTGGGTGGCGGGCACGGTGGTGCGCGCATGCAGGATCACCGACGGGTCGCCTTCCTGGCGGGGGCCATTGAAGATGGTGAGAGGCGAGCCGATCGGGACGGGCCCGCCCGGGAGGTCGACGAGGGCGCCGATACGGCCCGTGCCGACGATCGCGCCCGCACAGGCCCGTCGCGCCGCCGCCGTGCCCGCCTCCGCCACCTGTTGTGGCTGGCAGACCGGCAGACCGCCGGGGCTGAGCCGACCGTCGCGGTCGAAGTCGATCACCGCCTTCTGCAGCGCCGGGGGCTGACCGCCGCCTTTGGCGGCGATCTCGGCCCGACCGTGGAAGGAGATCGGGGCGAACCGGTCGCGCGGCAGATCTCGCGGCTGGAAGCCGCCGTCGGCGCGGAGAACGATGCCTTCCACCTTGACCACGGCTTCTTCGGCGCCGGCGGAGGCGGCAAGCAACGCCACCGCGGCGAGGCAGAGCGCTGCCGCTTGGCTCAGACGGGCTTGCATGGAGAGCTCAGAGTGCCGGGTAGGAGGCCGCCGTCATCGAAGCTGAGTCTGCCGTAGACCTGCAGGCGCCGGCCGGAGCAGTGGGCGTTGACGTACCCGACCGTCTCACCTCCCCGCCGCCAGGTCCTGCCCACCGTCGCCTTGGCCAGGGTCGCGGCGCCGTAGCCACCGGCGATCTCCGGCACCTCGATCTCGATGCGGTAGCCGTAGCGCCCGTGGCGTATGCGCTCGACGGAGATCGGGACCAGAACGGCCCTGGCGACCGGGACGGTCTCGTAGGCGTGGGCGATCAGGCTCGGCATCCCGGCGTCGGGCGGAGCGTTGAAGAGAGTGAGGGGGGAGCTGATCTGGGTGGGTGCTTGGCCGGGGAGCCTGACTTCGGCCTTGCCGATCCCTTCGCCGACGATCGCCCGCCCGCATCGTTTCCTCGCGGTCCGGGGGGTGGTCCCCTCGAGTTTGGCGAGGGTGCAGATCGAGAGACCGCTCGTGTCCACCGTTCCGTGCTTGTCGAAGTTGAACTCGATCTTGCTCAGAGCCGGCGGCGCCGACCCGTTCGTGCTCTTGATCCGGGTGACGCTGACGATCTTCACCGGCGCGTTGCCGCGCGCGGGCAGCGTGCGCGGGAAGACATTGGCGGTGACGCTGACGGTCACGCCTTCGATCGAGCTCTGCAGCGCGTAGGCGCTGCCACACGCGACCAGGGCGGCCACGCCGATCGCGACGGTGGATCTGAGTAGCGCCTTTCTCATCCCTGACCGAAGAACAGGCTAGCGAGCGGCGAGGTGCGGGTTGAGCACTATTTAGTACCCAAACGGATACTCACGCTACCGCTCCTTAACAGAGTCTTCTGCACGCGTTCGCTGCCTCCCGTGCCTCCGCCAGTCAAACTACCTGCCGTGAGGAGGAGTAGGAGCAGGGGTCGGCCCGATCCCGAGGGAACGGATCCGGGTCGCCGTCCACCACTGACGCTGCGCCATCCCCGCGCGCTGCTGATCGCCGCCGCCGTGGTGCTGGGCGGGCTGGGCGTGATCGGGATCGGGGTCGAGGAGAGGCTCAACCCGACGACCCTCGACATTCCGGGTACGGAGTCCTCACGCTCGAGCGAGCTCCTGCGCGAGCACTTCGGCGCCTCGCTGCCCTTCGCGATCCTCCTCCGCGGGCCGGAGGTCGCGATCGACCGCCAGGGCCCGGAGCTGATCCGCGCTCTCCGCCGCGATCCGCGGGTGACCACCCTCTCGCCCTGGGATCGCGGGTCGGTGGCGAAATTGCGCCCGAGTCCCGACCGGGCCCTCGTCATCGCCGACTTCCACGTCGAGGTCAAAGAGGGGGTGAACGAGACCGTCCCCGAGCTCGAGCGGATCCTGGCGGAGGAGATCCACCCGCCGGTGCAGGCGACGCAGACCGGCTACGCGACGATCTCGAGGGCCCTGCAGGAGCGTTCGATCGCCGCCAGCGAGCGGGGCGAGCTGATCGCCTTCCCCTTCCTCTTGATCGTGCTCCTGCTCGTCTTCCGCTCGCCCGTGGCGGCGGCGATCCCCCTCGTCTTCGGGGCGCTGACCGTGCTCGCCTCCCGGGGCATCCTCTACTTCGCCACCTCCTGGTTCGATATCGACGCCTTCGCGCTCACCGTCTGCTCGATGATGGGGCTGGCCCTGGGGGTGGACTACGCCCTCTTGATGGTGTCGCGCTTCCGCGAGGAGCTTGCCGCGGGAAACAGGCCGGCCGAGGCGGCCTGGACGACCCGGCGCACCGCCGGGCGCACGACGATCTTCGCCGGCAGCACCCTGCTGCTCTCGATGCTGGTCTCGATCTTCATCCTGCCCGGCTCGCTGCTGGCTTCGCTGGCGGGGACGTTGGCGATGGTCGTCCTCCTCACCGTCGCCATCGCCACCATCGTCGGCCCGGCGGTCCTGCTGTTGCTCGGCCCGAACGTCGATCGCTGGCGGATCGGCGCCGCGCCGAACGGGCGCTCGCGCTTGATGACGGTGGTCGGGGCGGCGTTGCGCCGCCCGGCGCTGGTCGCGGGGCTGATCGGCATCGTCGTCCTGATCCTGGCGGCTCCGGCGATCGCCCTCAAGACCGGGCCCCCCAGCCCCGAACAGCTACCTGCCGACGACCAGACGCGCCAGGACGCCGAACTGATCGCCCGCGCTGCCGCGCCGGGCTACGAAGCGCCGTTCGTCGTCGTCGCGGCGACCGAGGAAGGGGCGATCACCGACTCCGAGAAGCTCGACGCCCTGGACCGGTTCCAGCGCCGTCTCGCCGAGCTGCCCGGGGTGCAGTTGGTGGTCGGGCCCGGTCAGATCGCCAAACGGGTGGCGCCGCTGCAGGACACGGGCAACGCGATCCTCGCCTCCGAAGGCAACATCGGGCCGGTCAAACAGCTGGGCCGACTCGGCCGTGAACTGGGGGTCGCGGCCGGCGGCGTCGAGCAGCTGCGCGGCGGGATCGCCGAAGCAAGCGACGGGGCGGGCCTGCTGGCGCTCGGCTCCGACCGTGCCGGCGAGGGCGCGCAGCTGATCGCCGGCGGGCTGAGCCGGGCGGCCGGTGGCAGCGAGCGGGCGGTGAGCGCGCTCGACCGCTTCGCGAAGGGGGCCGAACGCCTCGTCAAAGCCGATGAACTGGCAGCCCTCGGGGCCCTGCAGCTGAAATTCGGCGCTGACGCTCTCGGCGGCGCCAACCTGCGTTTCAACGCCCTGAGACGCGCCCGAAAGCTGGAAAAATCGCTGCGGCAGGACGCCAACTCGACCCTTCCCAGGCTGCTGGCGCCGGCGAAGGAGGCCGACCAGCAGCTGCGGGCCGCGCTGGCCCAGCTGCAGGGGATGACGGTAGGCAAAGAAGACCCCAACTACGCCCCCGCCCTGGAAGCCGTCAACCGCGCCCTCGCGGCCGTCAGCGGTACCGACCCCCGCACCGGGCTGCCCTACGCTGAGGGCTACACGGGCCTGCCGGCTGAATTGGAAGCCCTGCAGGCACGCCTGCTCGAGGACGTCGAGGAAGCGCATCAGGTCAGCGGCTGGGCGAGCTCCACGCTGGTCGGGCTGAAGAAACTCTCCAACTCGGCCAAACGCCTGCACGACGGCCTCAACCGGATCACCCGCGGCGGCAAAACGCTCGCCGACGGCGCGAACCGTCTGCACGACGCCGCGCAGACTCTCGGCGACGGCCTCTCGCGACTGAGCGGCGGTGCTGAGGCGCTGGCGGGCGGCATCGACCGCCTCGGCGGCGGCGCCGACGCCCTGGAAGCGGGCCTGGCGGAGGCCTTCGACCGCTCCGAGCCGCTGCAGAGCGGGCTCCGGGAAGCGAGCGTGCAGGTCCTCGACGGCAAGGAGCGGATCAACGAACAGGCCCGCCGGGTCGCCGAGCGCACGCCGAACCTGTTCAACTCGGGCTACTTCGTCCTCTCGGCCCTGGACGGAGCGCCGCCCGCGGATCGCAAAGCCGCCAGCGAAACGATCGACCTGCGCCACGGGGGTCAGGCCGCCTCGATGCTGGTGATCTCCCGTTACTCGTTCAACACGCCGGGCTCGATCGCCCTCAACAAGCGGCTCGACGACGAAGCCATCGCGCTGGCGAAGGAAAGCGGTTTGCAGACCGGCGTCGCCGGCGGCGCCGCCCAGCTCAACGACTACAGCCGCGTTACCCGCGAGATCATCCCGCTCGTGGTGGCGGCGATCACGCTGGCCACCTTCCTCGTCCTCGTCCTCGTCCTGCGCGCCCTGCTGCTGGCGGCGCTGGCGGTTGCCCTCAACCTCCTCACCGTCGGGGTCGCCTTCGGCATCCTCACCCTGCTTTCCCACATCCCCCCGGACCTCCCATTCGCCGGCAGGGAATACATCGACGCCGTCGGGGCGGTGATGATCTTCGGGATCGTCTTCGGCCTCTCGATCGACTACGCGGTCTTCCTGCTCGTGCGCATGCGCGAGCACTACGACCGCGAGGGTGACAACGCGGCCGCGATCGAGTTCGGCCTCGACAAGACGGCGCGGGTGATCACCGGCGCCGCGGCGATCATGATGGCGGTATTCATCGCCTTCGCCGGTTCCTCGCTGGCGACCGTCAGCCAGCTCGGCATCGGCCTCACGGTCGCGGTGATCCTCGACGCCACCGTGGTGCGGATCGTCCTCCTGCCGGCGCTGATGCTGTTGATCGGCGACCGGGTCTGGTGGATGCCGCGCTGGATGCAGCGCGCGCTGCCGCGGTTCGAGGTGTGAAAACGGTTTCTCCCAGTCCGTTGATTTCCAGTTAAGTCCCCGCTAGCAGGGGCGTTGCAGGGGGACGGCTCGGATACGATTCGACCGCCCGTTCCACCGGGTCGGAGGCCGGGGAACGAACCAAGCGACGACCCGTGGCTGCTAACCCCTTAGGCGAGGAGAAAAGCTCGGCTCCTAGTCGAGGGATCACCCCCGCTCGAATCGCCGTCATCGCTGCTCTCGCGGTGGCCGTTCTCGTCCTCGCGTTCGTCTACGTCGGCGGCGGGGGGGGACACAAGTACACGCTCGTCTTCCAGAACGCGGGGCAGCTCGTGGCCGACAACCAGGTGTTGATCGGCGGTTCCCCCGTCGGCTCGGTGGAGAGCATCGAGCTGACCGAGGAAAACCTGGCTGAGATCCACGTCGACGTCGACCAGCAGCTACACGAGGGCACCACCGCGGTGATCCGCGCCACTTCGCTCTCGGGCGTCGCCAACCATTACGTCTCCATCAGCCCCGGTCCCAACAGCAACCCCGAGCTCGACGACGGCGCCGAGCTCGGGCTCGCCTCCACGACCACGCCGGTCGACATCGATCAGTTCTTCAACACCTTCCCGCCATCGGTGCGACGCGGGCTCGCCAACTTCATCAAAGGCAACGCGGCGATCTACGCCGGCCAGGGCGAGGCAGGCAACGACGCCTACAAATACTTCGGGCCGGCGCTGAACCGCACCGACGCGTTCGTCAGCGAACTGAACGCCGACCAGCGCCTGTTCGAGCGCTTCATAGTTAGCTCCAGCAAGCTTGCGACGAGTGTGGCCGAACGCGGCGAGCAGCTCTCGAGTGCGTTCGGCAACGCCAACACCGCCTTCAGCGCGATCGCGACCCAGAACCTGGCGCTGGACCAGACCCTGCGCCGCCTGCCGCCGGTGATGCGGCAGGCCAACACGACGTTCGTCAATCTCCGCGCCGCCCTCGACGACCTCGATCCCCTCGTCGAAACCGCCAAGCCGGCGACGAAGAACCTCGCACCCTTCCTCTCCGAACTGCGACCGGTGCTGTCCAAATTCGTCCCGTTCATGCGCAACCTGCGCTTGACCGTCGCGCGGCCCGGCACGGCCAACGACGCGGCCGAATTGCTGGCGACGCTGCCCTCGGTAGAGCAGCGCGCATCGAAGGCGTTCCCGCACTCCGAGGACGCGATCGCCGCCTTCCAGCCGAACCTGAACTTCGCCCGGTCCTACACCCCGGACATCTTCAACGGCCTCGGCAAGGTCGGGCAGATCGCCGGCTACTACGACGGCAACGGCCACTACGCGCGAGCCTCGTTCTCTGCCCAGAACCTCTTCGCCTATGAAGGCGGCACGCTGAGGCCGATCCCGAAAAGCCAGCAGTTCGACGCCTTCGGAGCCTCGGCCGACGTGCGCCGGCCCTGCCCCGGCGGCGCCACCCAGCCCGCGCCCGACGGCTCCAACCCGTTCGTCGACCCGCCCCACGCCGGCAGCAGCGTCGACTCCTCCGAATGCAACCCGGCCGACGCGCCCCCCGGACCATGAGCCGCCGCCTGATGATCGCCAGCGCCCTCGTCGTCGCCGCCGTGGTGGCGGTCGTCCTCCTCGTCTCCGGGGGCGGCGGCGCCGGCGGCGACGGATATCTCGTCCGCGCGATCTTCGACAGCGGCGGCTTCATGGTCAAAGGCGAGCAGGTGAGGGTCGCGGGCGCCAACGTCGGCACGATCGAATCGGTCGACGTGACGATGCCCGGCGAGACCGTCGAATTCCGCGACGGCAAGCCGGTTTCCGTCCCGGGCAAGGCCGTGATCGTGATGAACATCACCGACCCCGGCTTCCAGGACTTCCGCAGCGACGCCGGCTGCCAGATCCGCCCGCAGTCGCTGATCGGCGAGAAGTTCGTCGATTGCCGCCCGACGCTGCCGCGAGCCCCGGGCTCGCCCCCGCCGCCGCCGCTGAAGCGGGTGCCGGATGGTGAGGAAGGCGAAGGTCAGTACCTGCTGCCGCTCGGCAGCAACGGAACCAGCGTCGACCCCGACCTGATCAACAACATCCAGTCGCTGCCCTACGCCCAGCGCCTCCGGCTCATCTTCAACGAACTCGGGGCCGGGCTCGCGGGACGCGGCGAGGACCTCGCGGTGCTGATCGAGCGAGCCAACCCGGTCCTGCGCGACGTCGATCGGCTGTTCGGGATCCTCTCCGGCCAGCGCGATCGTCTCGCCCAGCTGGCCAGCGATTCGGAGACGATCCTGGGGCCGCTCGCGCGCGAGCGCGCCCACGTCGCCGGCTTCTTCTCCAATGCCGGCGCGGCCGCCCAGGCGAGCGCCGAGCGCGGGGAGCAGCTGGAAGCCTCGCTGCGGAAGTTCCCGACCTTCCTGCGCGAGTTCCGCCTCACCATGCGCAGCCTCGAAGGTTTCTCCGAGGCCGCGGCCCCGGTCTTCTCCGATCTCGGGAAGGCGGCGCCCGCCCTGACCGACGCCACGCGGACGCTGACCCCGTTCTCCGAGGCCACCACCGTGGCCTTGAAGAGCCTCGGCGAGGTCGGCGAGGAAGCCGGACCGGTGTTCCGCGAAGCCGACCCGATCGTCCGCAAGTCGACGCAGCTGGCCAAGAGCGGGGTCAGCCCCACCAGCGAACTCGCGCGCACCTTCACGAGCTTGAAGGAGACGAACGGTTGGGGGGCGCTGGTCGAATTCATCTACAACGGCGCCGCCTCCTTTAACGGCTTCGATCAGTACGGGCACTACGGCCGTGTCCTCGCCACCCTGACCAACTGCGTTGACTACGAGCCCGCGCCGGGCGGTGCCTCCGGCTGCGTCGCCCGCTTCTCGGGTAACAACGCGAACGAAACGACTCCCGGCAGCGCCAGCTCAGCCTCGCTCTCCGCGCTTCTGTACCAGCGCCTGGAACGGGAGCTGACCGCTCAGACCGGTGGGACGTTCGCCCCTGAAGGCGGACCGACGACGGCGATCGGTCAGGCCGGGGCCGCGGCAGACGAGGGCGAGGCCGGCATCGCCGAAGCGTCTGAAACCGGAGGGACCGCCCCCCTCCTCGACTACCTCCTGGGACCATGAGGAACCGCAGCGGCATCCAGGGAGTCGCCAGCAGCCCGATCCTGGTCGGAGCGGTCACGGTCCTGGTGGTGATCGTCGCGGTCTTCCTCGCCTACAACGCCAACAACGGGCTTCCGTTCGTCTCCACCTACGACCTCAAGGCCCGCGTGCCGAACGCGAATGCGCTGGTGAAGAACAACGAGGTCCGGGTCGGCGGCGTGCGGGTCGGGGTGGTCCGTGAGGTCGTGCCGGTCCAGCTCGGCGGCGGCGAGGTCGCCGCCGAGCTCACGCTCACCCTCGACAAGAGCGTCGAACCGCTGCCGGTCGATTCCACGATCACGATCCGCCCCAAGTCGGCCCTCGGCCTCAAGTTCCTCCAACTGACCCCCGGCAGCTCCTCGGAGGACTTCGAGGCCGGCGACACGATCCCGCTCGCCGCCTACAAGCCCGAACCGGTCGACATCGACCAGTTCTTCGACATGTTCGACGAGCCGACCCGCAAGGCGATCCGCCAGGCCCAGGCCGGATTCGGCAACGCGCTCGCCGGCCGCGGCCCGCAGTTGAACGAAGGCATCGGCGCCTTGGGCCAGCTCGTGGTCAACTCGCAGGCGAGCCTCCGCACGCTGGCCGAACCGAGCACCGACTTCGCCGGCTTTTGGGAAGCGCTCGAGGACCTCTCGGCGACGGTCGCGCCGGTGGCCGAGACCCAGGCCAACCTCTTCGCGGCCCTCGACCGCACCTTCGCCGCGTTCGCCCGCGTCTCCCGCCCGTACATCCAGGAAACGATCGAAAAAGGCCCTCAGACGCTCGACTCGGTCAACGCCGACCTGCCGGCGGTGCGGCCGTTCTTCCGCAACTCCGCACGTTTCTTCACCGCTCTCAAGCCCGGGGCCAAAGCGCTCGGCGAAACCTCGCCGGTGATCGCCGACGCGCTCCATGCCGGCGTGCCGGTGCTGAACGCCTCGCCGGTGCTGAACAACCAGCTGCCGCCGACGGCGGACGCGCTGCTCGCCTTCCAGGAAGCGCCCGGGGTGTTCAACGGCCTCGACCTCCTGATCGACACCAACGACCTGCTGGGGCCGGCGCTCCGGTTCATCGCCCCCGCGCAGACCACCTGCAACTACGCGACCCTCGCCTTCCGCAACCTCGTCAACTCGACCGGCGGCGGCAACGAGCTCGGCAACTGGCTCAACGCGATCACCTTCACGCCGCCCGAAGGGCCGAACAGCGAGGGCATCCCGGCCTCTGCGCCCGCGAACGGGCCCGATCGCGCGAACCATCTGCATTACAACCCCTACCCCTACACCGCCTCCCCGGGCCAGCCCCGCGTCTGCGCGGCGGGCAACGAGAAGTACGTGGCGGGTCAGACGGTGGTCGGTAATCCCTCCGAGACCTGGGCGACGACGAAGACCGATCGCCAGATCAAAGGACAGGCCGAAGGCAAATGAGCCGCCTCCCCGAGCGAGACACCAGACAGGGCGCGACCGACAGCCGCTTCAAGTGGCGGCCGAGCAACGCCGCGATCGCGATCGTCTTCATCCTCATCTTCACGCTCGGCCCCTACCTGGCCTTCACCAAACACGTGCCCTTCACCAGCTACGGGTACGAACTGAAGGCGACCTTCTCCAACTCGGCGAACATCGCGAAAAACTCGCCGGTGCGGATCGCCGGAGTCGAAGTCGGCAAAGTGATCTCCTCCGAGCGGACCGGCGATGCGACCACGGTCAGCTTCACCGTGGACGATTCGGGGCGGCCGATCCATGACGACGCTTTCGCGGCGGTGCGGCCACGCATCTTCCTCGAGGGCAACTTCTTCATCGACCTCGACCCCGGCAGCCCGAGCGCCGCGGAACTGGACAGCGGCGAGACGATCCCGGTCAGCCGCACCTCCACCGCGGTGCAGATCGACGAGGTGCTGTCGGCCCTGCAGTCACCCGTTCGAGCCGACCTCAGCCGCCTGCTGGAGAGCTTCGGCACCGCCCTGACCCATGAGCCGACCGCAGCCGAAGACGCGACCCAGCTGCCGGAGGTGCAGGGCCGGACCGGCGCCGATGCCCTCAACGGCGCGCTCAAATACGGAGGCGACGCCGGGCGCTACAGCGCCCAGGTGACCGACGCCTTCCTCGGTACCCAGCAGCGTGACCTCTCGCGCCTGGTGGCCGGCACCGGCCGCGCCTTCGGCGCCCTCGCCAGCAGCGAGGCGGACCTGCAGGGGCTGATCGAGAACTTCAACGTCTTCACCGGCGCCCTCGCCGCCCAGTCGGCGAACCTCTCGACCACGGTCAACCTGCTGGCGCCGACCCTGCGCACGGCCCGCGCCTCTTTCGTCAGCCTCAACCGCACGCTGCCTCCCCTGCGCACCTACTCGCTGCAGCTGACCCCTGCCGTGGCGCAGCTGCCGAGCCTGATCAGCGCCTCCAAACCATGGCTTGCCCAGGTGCGCCCGCTGCTTTCCGGGAAAGAGGCGGGCGGCGTCGCCCGTCTCCTCGCGGAATCGACTCCCGGCCTCGCCGGCGCCGCCCAGGCGGGCAAGGCGATCGCGCTGCCGCAGCTCAACCAGCTCAGCCTCTGCACCACGAAGGTCCTCGTCCCGACCGCGAACCAGACGATCGAGGACCGCTTCAGCACCGGCGGGCCCAACTACCGCGAGTTCCTCTACAACCTCTCCAATCTCGCCGGTCAGTCGCAGAACTTCGACGGCAACGGGCCCTACTTCCGCATCCAGGCAGGCGGCGGCGCCCAGCTGGTCGAAACGCCAAACTCGACGGCCGAACAGGTGACGGACAAAGTGGCCTTCGCCCATACCGCCGCGGCCCCAGTCGGCACGCAGCCCTTGATCGGCGGCAAGCCGCCGATCAAGCCCAACGTGCGCTGCTACACGAATCCGGTCCCCGACGTGAACGGCCCGCTCGGGCAGGTCGGGGCGCCCTCCCCCGTGGCGGTGAGCCCATGAGCGAGCAGACGCCCCAGGTCAACCGCTGGCGCCACTTCCGGGCCTGGCTCTCGCGCCAGGCAAGGGGCCGGCGCAAGGACACGATCGCGATCTTCGTCCTTGCCCTCGCGGGGATCGTGATGATGCTCGGCATCTTCACCCAGCAGAAAGCGTCGCTGCCGGCGTGGTTGCCCCTGGTCGGGGAAGAATTCGATCACATCTCCGCCGAGTTCTCGACCGCGCAGGCGGTGACGCCGGGACAGGGGCAGTCGGTCGACGTCGCCGGGATCGAAATCGGCAAGGTCACCTCGGTGGATCTCGAGAACGGGCACGCCGTGGTCGGGATGAACATCCAGCCCGAGTACATGGAGCTGATCCATCCCAACGCGAACTTCCTGCTGAGGCCGAAAACGGGCCTGAACGACATGATCGTGGAGATCGACCCCGGCAGCGGCAGGGAGCACATCGAGGATGGGACCCACTTCACCCAGGCCCAGACCGAACCGAACACGAATCTCGATGCCTTCCTTGCGACCTTCGACGCCGATACCCGCCAGTACATCCAGCTGCTCGTCGCCGGTGGGGCCGAGGGCATCGGCGGCCGCGGCAAGCAGCTCTCCAGCGCCCTCCGCCGCTTCCAGCCCTTCGTCCACTACGTCGCCAAACTCAACAAGGCGGTCGCCCAGCGCCACGTCGCCCTCTCGAACGTGATCCACAACTTCGGCCAGCTGACCACCGAACTCGGCCGCCGCGACGCCGAGCTGAGGCGATTCGTCACCGCGTCCGACGCCGCCCTGGGCGACTTCGCGAACCAGCAACAGGCAATTCAGGATTCCCTGCGCGAATTCCCGGCCGCCCTGCGCGCGGGCAACTCCGCCCTGGCCAGCTCGAAGCGCTTCTCCGACGTCGCCTATCCCGCGCTGACGGCGCTGATCCCGCAAGCGCAGGCTCTGACGCCGGCCTTCAAGGCGACCGAGCGGTTGTTCAGCCAGACGGCGACGCCGATCCGCGAGCAGATCCGGCCCTTCACGCGGCAGATCCGGCCGCTGCTGACCCACGCGAACGAAGGCTCGCAGCCTCTGGAGAAGACCGTCCGCAACTTCGGCAACGCGCTGGGCGGCTTCAACGTCTTCTTCAACGAGCTGACCTACAAGCCGAAAGGCTCGCGGGAGAGCTTCCTCTTCTACCTCCCCTGGCTGAACCACAACTACAACGCCAGCTTCAACCTCGAGGACGCCGGTGGGCCGGTCCAGCGAGGGATGACGATGCTGACGTGCAACGCGTCGAACCTGGCGACCGGCTTCGGCCTGACCCGTGAGTACTTCCAGACCCTCCTGGAAATCGCCAACATCCCGAAGCCGCGGGAACTGCCCGACATCAAAGAACCGGCCGGCAAATTCAACCCGGCGAAATGCGGCAGCTTCGTGGAAACGAAATGAGCAAGCGCGCCCCCAGCACCACTCAGCTCCTGGTCATCGCCGGCTTCGCGCTGTCGTGCTTCGGCATCCTGCTCTTCCTCTGGGTCACCTTCGGCGGCCCCACCCCGTTCCGCGCGAAGCCCTACGAGATCAAGGTCCCCTTCAACGAGGCGACGCAGCTGGCCGAACAGTCAGACGTGCGGATCTCCGGCGTCAACGTCGGCAAAGTGCGGTCGATCGAGCTGGCGCCCAACGGCGAGCAGGCTCTGGCGACGGTCGAGATCGACAACGAGTACGCGCCGCTGCCGCAGTCGACGCGGGCGATCCTGCGCACCAAGACGCTGCTGGGCGAGACCTACATCGAACTCACTCCGGGATCGAAGGAGAGCCGTGAGCTGGCTGACGGGGGCACGCTGGCCGAGGCGAACATCGCCGAATCGGTGCAGCTCGACGAGATCTTCCGCACCTTCGATCCCGAAACGCAAGCCGGGTTCCAAACCTGGATGCAGGAAAGCGCGGTGGCCATTTCAGGCCAGGGCCAGGGCCTTTCCTACGCGATCGGCGAGTTAGAACCGACCTTCAGCGAGCTCGACAAACTCTTCCGGGTGCTCGACACCCAGCGCGTCGCCGTCGGGCAGCTCTTCCGCAACGGCGCAACCACCTTCCGGGCTCTGCGCGGTCGCGAAGGCCAGCTGGCGAGCCTGATCGAGAGCTCGAACGCGGTCTTCGAGACCACGGCCAGGCGCGATCGCGACATCGAAGCCCTCTTCCGGGCCTTCCCGACCTTCCAGGACGAGTCCCGGCTTACCCTCGATCGCCTCAGGACCTTCGCCGTCAACGCCAACCCGTTGATGCGCCAGCTGGTGCCCGCCGCCGAAGAGCTCTCGCCGACGCTGATCGCGTTCGCCAACTTCGCGCCCGAAGCCAAAGGCTTCTTCGAAGGCCTGGCGCCCGTGATCGCGCGCGCCCCGACCGGCTTCCCGGCCCTCCGCAAGCTCTTCCGCGACGAGTTCCCGCCGCTGCTGCGAGCCGTCGATCCCTTCCTGCGCAACCTCAACCCGATCCTCACCGGTCTCGATCTGTACAAAAACGAGTTTGCCGCGCTCTTCGCCAACGTCGCGGCGGTCAGCAACGCCACGATCCCGGTCGTCAACGACAAAGGCGAAAACCTCCACTACGTGCGCGTGATGGGTCCGCTCAACCCGGAAAGCGTCTCGACCTATCCGAACCGGCTGAACATCAACCGGAACAGCGCCTACAGCCCGCCGCTGTGGGCAAAGGGCGTGGCCGCCGGGCTGCCCAGCTTCGACACCCGTCAGTGCACCTCGGGGATCACGGCGACCCTCGATCCGAACACCCCCAACGATCCGGCCTTCAACGAACGGACGGGAGGCGACCTCGCCAAAGCCACCAGCCTCTTCGAGCGCCTGAAGAAATTCGCCTTCGCCGGCCAGACCAGCACGGCTTCGGTCCCGGCGCCCGGCTGCACCCAGCAGGCCCCGTTCAACCCCATCTACGGCGCCGGCCCCGCGACGACCTACCAGCACACCTTCGAGCAGACGGGCGAGTAGTTCGAAGGGCCGGGGGGGGGAGCCGGTACCCCTCCTCTCTCAACTTGCTCGGGTGGATCGCACCCCGCAGTCCTAGGACGTCTCAACCGAGAAGTACAAGCCGTTCGGAGGGTACCGGCTCCCTCCCACACCCGTCGATCGCCCGTAGCTGCCGAGAGGCGAGGGCTGCATCCGGGCACAAAGAAGGGCGGCCTCGCGGCCGCCCTTCTCGATGCTTGCCTGTCCAGAAGGCTGAGCGCGCTGCTTAGCCCTTCGGGGTGCAGGTGCGGATGACTTCAGCGCGGGCGCTGGTGCCATCGCTGAACTTCGCCTGGCCTTTGGCTTTGATCTTGCCGGTCGGGCATTTGGCGGAGAGGACGCCTTTTTTGTTGATCGTCAGGTTGAAGTCGGTCACCGAGCCGTTGCCGCCGGCGATCTTCGGGATCGAGGCGACCGATTTGAGGCCGAAACCGCTTTTCTTGACTTTCACCGTGGTGACGATCGCCGCGGGGGTCGGAACCGTCAGGTAGGCGTGGATGTAGATCGTGGTGGTGCCGCCCGCGAACCCGCCGTTGAAGGCGATGATTTTCGAGTCGGCGGGAATCGGGTTCTGTTCGGGGAACGAGATCGAGGCGATCGCTCGGCCGCTGCCGATGATCGCGCTCTTGCACACCGCTTCCGCGGCCTTGGTGTCGCGGGACTGCAATTTGCTGGCCGAGCACTTGGGCAGGCCCTTGACGTCGATGGCGCCGTTCTTGTCGGTTTCGAGGATGAATTCCTTCATTGCCGGCGGATGCGAGCCATCGACGGTTCGGATCTTGCCCGACACGTTGAGGTTGATCGGCGCGAACTTGTTGCGCGGCAGCGTCTTGGGGGTGAAGCCGCCGTTGAACGTGAGTTCGAGGTTGCCGGCGCGGACCTTGACGGGCGTCTCGGCCGGGGCCATGCTGGTCACCGTGAGGGCGATCAGCGCCCCGAGGGCCATGATTAGAACCAGGTACTTGCGCATATCCCTATATCTCTCCTTTGCGGCCGCCCGTTCAGGGCCGAGCCGTCGAAAACTTGCGTGGAACTGCCTCTCCAGCGGCTCAAACTACCACCCTGGCTATTGAATAAACCCAAAGCTCGCGGGAAAAGAGCGGCTTGGTGCAGCCGAGCTCAGCGCTCGAGCATCGACAATCGCACGCGCTCGCGCTCGGCGGCGGCGCGCTCGGCGCCGAGAAACGGCAACGTCACCCAGAACATGAGATCGGGCAGGCGGCTGGGCAGTCGGGCGGCGGCGCCATGCAAGATCTCGCTGTAGAGGAGCTCGTTGATGCCGCCGACCAGCGAGAGCGAGGTGATGCCCGGCAGCTCGACGGAGGTCTCCGTGCGACCCGACTCGAGGAAGCCCGTGAACTGCCGCAGCGCCGCGTCGCGCCTGGCGAGCGCCTTCGGCCCCGCGGCCAGCACCTCGACGATCGCGAACCGGGCCTCGTCGGGATGCTCCGCGAGGTGGTCCAGCAAAGCGCCGAGGCCCGCGGCGACCCGCTCGGCCCAGGGCGCGCCCTGCTTGGACTCGAATCCCACGGCCGTGTCGCTCAAGAGATTCCCGAGCAGGACGTCGTAGGCGGCGAGGAAGCAGTCCTCCTTGCTGTCGAACAGTTCGTAGAACGTCTTTCGCGAAACGCCGGCCACGCCGATCACGTCGACCACCCGGGTATCCGGATATCCCCGCTCGGAGACCACCTCGATCATCGCCTGGTGGATCCGGTTGCGCTGCGATTCGGTCACCGCCTCCCGCGGCAGGCCGTGCCTCCCCCTGGGCAGGCGGTCGCTCGGCCTGGTCACGCGTTTACTCGAAGGCACCCACTGACTGTAGAGCAGTCCGGGAGTTTTTCTCAGGAGTCGAGCGAGACCGTCTGGTCGCGGTCGGGGCCGACTCCGACCAGCCGCACCGGCACCCCTACGAACTCCGAGATGAAGCCGAGATAGTCGCGTGCCGCCGACGGCAGGTCGGCCTCCGAGCGGCAGGAGCCGATGTCCTCGTCGAAGCCCGGCAGCTCCTCGTACTCGGGAGTCGCCGAGTGGAGGATCGACTGGTGGTACGGGAAGCTGTCGAGCACCGCGCCTTCCTTCGAGCGGTACCGGACCGCCACCCGCAGCGGCCCGATTCCGCTCAGCACGTCGAGCTTGGTGATCGCCAGCGAGTCCATGCGGTTGAGCCGGACCGCGTAGCGCAGCGCGATCAGGTCCATCCAGCCGCACCGCCGGCGCCGGCCGGTGGTGGTCCCGAACTCGCGCCCCCGCTCGACCATGTGCTCGCCGACCTCGTCGTCCAGCTCGGTCGGGAAGGGTCCGGCGCCGACCCTGGTGGCGTAGGCCTTGGCGATGCCCCAGACCTCGTCGATGTCTGTCGGGCCGACCCCGGCCCCGACGCAGGCGGCGCCGGCGATCGGGTTGGACGAGGTGACGAAGGGATAGGTGCCGTGGTCGAGGTCGAGCAGGGTCGCCTGGGCCCCCTCGAAGATCACGGTGCGGTCGGCGTCGAGTGCGTCCCAGCAGAGCTTCGCGGTGTCGGCGATGTGGGGCTCGAGCCGGTGCCCGAAGTTGACGTGTTCCTCGGTCATCGTGTGCAGGTCGAGCCGCGGGTCCGGCACGCCGGCGGCGCCATCGTCCTTCTCGGACTCCTCGCCCGCTTCCTTTCGCAGCTTGCGCCTCTGCACCGAGAGTTCGCGCAGGGCCTGCTGCTTGGGCTCGAGGGCGGCGCGGATCTTGGTCCGCAGGATCTTCTCGTCGAGCAGATCCTGGACCCTGATCCCGAGGCGCAGCGCCTTGTCCGCGTAGCAGGGGCCGATCCCCCGGCGGGTGGTGCCGATCGAGAGCTTCCCCAGCTTGGTCTCGCCCGCCGTGTCCAGCAGTACGTGGTAGGGCATGATCAGGTGGGCGTTGGCCGAGATCCGCAGGTTGGCGACGTCGATGCTCCGGCGTTTGAGCCCGTCGATCTCCCCCAGCAGGACGGCCGGGTCGAGGACGACGCCGTTGCCTATGACGCAGGTCTTTTCGGAGTAGAGGATGCCCGAGGGGATCAGGTGGAACTTGAACTCCTTCCCCTCGCGCACGATGGTGTGGCCGGCGTTGTTGCCGCCCTGGAAGCGGACGATCATCGATGCCCGCTCCGCGAGCAGATCGGTGATCTTCCCCTTCCCCTCGTCGCCCCATTGGGCACCGACTATGACTACGCCTGGCATCAGCGCTGGGGATTGTGACTGGTTCTACTCGCCGACCGCGCGCGCCTGGACGCGCCGATCGGCGCCGAAGAGGGGCAGGGGGTCGCCGCAGATCTCGACCAGGCGGGACACGGTGCGCGGACCGATCTGCTCTTCGAGCTGACGTTGCCCCTTGTCGACGTCGCTGTCGGAGTTGCTGGTGACCAGCATCGGCCGCTGGCTCTCGTAGCGCTCGTTGATCAGCGCGTAGAGCTGCTCGACCACCCAGTCGGTGTGGCGCTCGGAGCCGAGGTCGTCGATGTAGAGCAGGTCGACCGAGGTGACGCGGCGGAAGAACTCGTCGTAGGCGTTGTTGCTTTCCGCTTCCTGGTAGGTCTGCCGGATCCGGGTGAGCAGCCGCGGCGTGAAATAGACCCCGACCGTCTTGCCCGCCGCGAGCGCCTCCTTCGCCACCAGCATGCCCAGCGTGGTCTTGCCGGTGCCGGTATTGCCCATCAGCCAGAGACCGCGGCCGGCCGCGAGGTTCTCGTCGAGACCCTCGATGTAGGTCTTGGCTGCCTGCACGACGTGGCGGGTGGACATGTCCCGCGCCATGTCGCTGACGGGCGGCCGGTCGAACGACACCCCGCGGTAGCGGGGCGGGATCGCCGAGGCGACGCCCTTGCTGCGCCCCCGCTTCAGTCGCGCCTCGCGGCAATCGCAGGGGCGGGCGACGTCTTCGGGGCCGAGGATCCAGCCTGAGCCGTCGCAGACGCCGAGCGGGCAGGCCTGTTCGCGAAAGGGCTCGGAGCGGGCGATCGCCGGCATCAGAAGTCAGGCCCCACGGCGCTGGCGTCGGCCAGCGGCGGGCCCTCGCCCGCCGGCTGCTCGATCGGCTGTTCCTGGCCTGAGAAGTCGGCGAATTTTGGGAAGCGGTCGAGGAAGACCAGCTTCCTGGTTCCGATCGGGCCATTCCTATGCTTGGCGATGATCAGATCGGCGAGGCCGTCCGGCTCATCGTCCGGGTCGCGGTAGTAGTCCTCGCGGAAGAGGAAGGCGACGACGTCGGCGTCCTGCTCGAGCTGCCCCGACTCGCGCAGATCGGAGAGCTGCGGCTTCGGCGGCGTCCGCTGCTCGGGAGCGCGCGAGAGCTGGGAGATCGCCAGCACCGGCACCTCCAGCTCGCGGGCGAGGATCTTCAGCCCGCGGCTCATCTGGCCGACCTGCTCGACCCGGTTGGCGCGTGGGTCGTCCGAGCGCATCAGCTGCATGTAGTCGACGATCACCATGCCGAGGCCGCCGCGCTCCTGTTCCTGCGCGTGCAGGCGCCGCGCCTTCGCCCGCAGGTCGAGGATGCCGAGGTCGGAGGAGTCGTCGAACCACAGCGGCGCTTCCTCCAGTTCGTTGCAGGCGCGGACCACCTTCGGCCAGTCGCGCTCGGAGACCTGCCCCTTGCGCAGCTTGTCGCCGGAGATCCGTGCCCGGCAGGCGATGAACCTCTGCGCCAGCTCCACCTCCGACATCTCGAGCGAGAAGAAAGCGACCGGCATGTTGCGCTTCACCGCGACGTTTTCGGCGATGTTGGCGACCAGCGCGCTCTTCCCCATCGCCGGGCGGGCGGCGACGATGATCAGGTTGCCCGGCTGGAAGCCGCCCGTGATCGCGTCGATGTCGCGGAAGCCGGCCGGCGTGCCGGTCAGCTCGGTCTCCCCGGTCGAGAGCTTCTCGAGCCGGTCGACCTCGTCGTGGAGGATGTCCCCGAGGATGCGGAAGTCGCTTGCCTGCTCTTTGTGGGCGACTTCGAAGAGCAGCTTCTCGGCCCGCTCCGAAAGCTCGCGCGGTTCCCCGGCGCGCTCGTTGACCCAACCCTGGATCTCCTGGCCGGCGCCGAGCAACCGCCGCAGCAGCGAGTTCTGCTGGACGATCTCGGCGTAGTGCTTGGCGTTGCCGGCCGCGGGCACCTTGGCCGCCAGCTCGGAGACGTAGTGCTTGCCCCCCGCGTCCTCGATTCTGTTGCGCTGCGTCAACGCCTCGCTGACGCTGAGCTCGTCGACCGGTTTCGCCGCCGCGTAGAGGTCGTGGATGCACTCGAAGATCGCCCGGTGGCGGTCGAGGTAGAAGTCGGCCGCGTTGAGCTTGACCTCGTCGATCACCCGCGTCAGCGTCGGCTCGGCGACGAGCATCGCCCCCAGGACCGATTCCTCCGCCTCGATGTTCTGAGGCGGGACGTGAGTTGAGGTTGGCTGCGGCATCTGCGTCTAGTTAAGGCCCCACCGCGGCGGCAGAACCTCGCCGACTCAAGCTAGCCGAGGCTAGGAGCGGCCACGTTGCACTTGCTTGCAAATCACGGGGAAAAGAATTGACACTTGGCTCACGAAGACGGGATCAGGCCTTCCTGCTCCTGGCGGTGCTCGCCGCGGCGGAGCATGCGCTGGGTGAGGATGGCGATGCTGAGGATCGCGGTGGCGCCGAAGCTGAGCTGGACGCTGAGCAGCCCCTCGCGGGTCCAGTAGACATCGCGGAGGTCGAGCAGCAGGGCGGACTCGTCGAAGGTGAGGCCGATGCCCGCCCCCATCGGAATCGCGAGGCGCTGCTCGAGGTCGTCGTCGTCGGTCAGCAGCGCCGCGGTGCCGGAGGCGAAGGCCAGCAGGATCCCCGGCACGAAGTGGTGGATGTGGCGACCGCCGATGCTGACGTTGTGGAAGGGCCACCAGCTGTCGCGGATCCCCCAGGTGGAAATCCGGACCAGGGCGAAAGCTCCGAGGAAGCCGCCGAGCAGGTTGAAGAGGACGGCTTCGCTGCGCGGCGCCTCGGTGTAGCCGCGGACCGCGACCCCGACCGTGTCGATCGCCGCCGCCGGCGCCGCTTCGATCAGCGGCTCGTGGTTCTCCCGCTCGTGCCGGCGCCGAACCAACAGCCGGCTGAACTGTCCCGCAATCACAGTGCCGGACCCCGCTAGCGCAACCACCGCCAACCCCACCGTAGCCCGCTCCGAATTCGCCCACCCAAACCGAGCCCGCGCCCTCGCCCGTCGGGTAATCCGCTTAGGAAGCCTCACCCCCTGAGCCTATCTAGGCGCTGATGAGTGCCATCTGAACCACTGCGCGCTGATGAGCGGTCCGTTGGGAGATGCCGAGAACGGAGCCAGTTTGCCCCGCCCGCAGGCATCTCCCAACGGGACGCCCACCTGGCCGAAGTGGCTTACTTCTCCTCGCTGATGATCGTCTTGACCGCGGCGACGGTGCCGTCGGCGAGCTCGATCTCGACCATGAAGGTGCCGAGCTCGCGCAGCGGCTGCTCGAGTCGGACTTTGCGTTTCTCGATCCGCAGGTCGCGGGCGTCGCGGAGCGCGTCGACGATCTCCTTGGGCCCGACCGAGCCGAAGAGCTTGCCGTCCTCGCCCGCTCGCTGGTGGATGGTGAGGACCGTCTTGGAGAGCAGGCCCGCGGCTTGGGCTTCGCGCTCGGTCCGGGCTTTCTCGGCTTTTTCCGCGACCTCGCGCCGGCGCTGGGCTTCCTCCAGCGCTCCCGGCGTCGCCGGCTGGGCCAGCTTGCGCGGGATCAGGTAGTTGCGCAGGTAACCGGGGGCGACGTCGATCGCCTGACCGCGTTCGCCGAGCGACTCGACGTCCTGGAGCAGGATGGCTTCCGCCATCAGCGCTCTCCGACGTAGGGCAGCAGGGCGATTTCGCGCGCCCGCTTCACCGCCACCGAGAGCTGTCGCTGGTGGCGGCGGGAAAGTCCGGTGACGCGCCGGCCGCGGGTCTTCCCCTTGTCGGAGAGGAAGCGCCGCAGCAGGTTGAGGTCCTTGTAATCGACGACTTCGGCGTTGACGCGCGTGTACTTGCGGGGGCGTGCGCGCTCAGCCCCGCGCCTGCCGCGCTTGTTGTCCGAATTCGTCTCTCTGGTTCTGGCCATCGCGACGCGGGATGCTACAGATCATGCGCAGGGCGCCGCATCGCGGCGCCCTGGGGGGCTCGGGGGGGAAGACCTAGAAGGGGATGTCGTCTTCGCCACCGCCGCCCGAGGGGGCCGCGGCGCCTTCGAAGTCGGAGGTGTCGGCGGGCACGTCGCTGGCGGGGGCGAAGCCGCCGCCGTTGCCGTTTCCGCCACCACCGCCGGAGCCGTCGCGGGAGCCGAGGAACTGGACGGTGTTGGCGATGATCTGGACCGCCTGGCGTTTGCCGCTGCCGTCTTTGGCCTCCCACTCGCGCCAGTCGAGGCGGCCTTCGATCGCAACGGGGCGCCCCTTCGCGAGATACGTCGCGCAGTTCTCGCCCTGGCCTCCGAAGACGACGACGTTGAAGTAGTTCGGCTTGTCGACCCAGTTGCCGCTCTGGTCTTTGCGGCGGCTGTTGACGGCGACGCGGAGCTCGCAGACCGCAGTCCCACCGCCGGTGTGCCGCAGTTCCGGATCCTGGGTGAGGTTCCCGGTGATGACCACCACGTTTACGTTCGAAGCTGCCAAGGCACTCACTCCTCTGAAGATCGCTGGTTGGATTCCAGTCTAAGAGCGGCGGCGGCGCGACTTCTCCCCCTCCAGGAGGCTTTCCCGCAAAGAGCGGCGGCGATCCGCTACTCGTCGGAGTCTTCGGGGGAATCGCCGCGGTCCTCGCGGGCTCCCGTGGCGGCGCGCTCGCGCGGCCCCGGAGCGGCGCTTACCGCCGGGGGCACGATCACCGGTGCGTCGGCGTCGACTTTGAAGATGCGGAAGCGCAGCACGCCGTCGGCGATCTTCAGGTTGTGATCGAGCGAGTCGAGCAGCTCGCTGGGCGCCTCGAAGCGGAACCAGCGGTAGTCGGCCTCGGTGCGCTTGTTGATCTCATAGGCCATCTTGCGCAGGCCCCAGCTGTTCTCGTGTTTGAGCGTGCCGGAGCCCTCGATCTGACCGCGGGCGTCCTGCGCCAGCCCGTCGCGCGCGGGGGCGTCCAGCTGGGGGTCCAGCATCAGGACCAGCTCGTATTCGCGTGGTGCGGCCAAAACGGCGAGGGACTATAGCGGCGTGGGGTTCGCCGGGTTGGCGTGGGGAGCGGGGATACCCCCTCCTCTCAACTTGCTCGGGTGAGCCCGATGCGGCAGTCCTAGGTTCCGGCAACCGAGAAGTACAAGCCGTTCGGAGGGGGTATCCCCGCTCCCTCTCAGCGCGGGGCGAACTCCATGGAGCCGTCGTTTGGTGGGGGGGAGGGTTCCGGCGCTGGCGCCGGGCTCGGAGCCGGAGGTGGTTCGGGCGGGGGTGGAGTGGGTTCGGGGGCTGGGAGAG
>Ga0247780_1000768_pt1 | contig 26124 bp, 25 predicted proteins | sample UWRJL079202R5_FD_179927 | JGI IMG/M metagenome (GOLD analysis project Ga0247780, IMG submission 179927) | Plant litter microbial communities from Arlington Agricultural Research Station in Wisconsin, United States - UWRJ-L079-202R-5 | ecosystem: Environmental > Terrestrial > Plant litter >... | reverse complement strand
GTGCCCACAACCACCGTGAGGGACTCTGGTTCCTCACGCTAGTATTCAATTGTTCATTTGTGTCCTACTGTTCAGACTCACCTCTGTGCATTATAGTGACAACGACCTACAGTGACATTGAACCCCCCGTCTAGGAGTGCTAGCTCAACAAGCCGTCTTCGGAACGCCCCCTACCTGTTGGCGTCCTGCCATACGTTCTGTCTTAACCCGCGCCAGTCCTTTCGAGGCCTGTGTCGGGTGCAGGTCGTAATAACTAAATCTCTTAACACCTTTAAGTTGTAAATATCCCCTTGTTTTTACTGTTGTTAATTTCTAGCTACTGAGTGCCTTGCAGGCTCCCTGTATTACAGGAGCCTTCAGCAAGTAACAGCCTGTGGCTGTTACGTGGTTACGTACCCTATAACTACCAGTCGAATCTTCCAGGACCCCAGAAGGTTCTAGAGGATTCCAACCCACTCCAGGGCCCCCTGAAGCCCTTAGAGTGTTCAGAACTTACTAGAATCCAGGAGGGTGGAAACCCCTAAATCCAGTGGGGCTATTGCCCCACAGAACCAATTAGAACACTGTAGTGGCCACGTCAGCTACTACGTTAACAGAACCACGTAGAATGGTTCAGAACAGTACTATTTCATTATTGTATTAGTTAGTTCCACTTTACAGAAGGCTCTGGAAGAATCCCAGAGCCTCCCACAGCTTATAGAGCTAAGCCGCGCACTAAGCGCCCGTTGCAGGAGTGTAAAGGAATACTAAGATATTTGGCAGGACTTAGAAGATTTCATAAATATCTTAACAGTTGTCAATTATCTTTGTCGATCATTTTTCCTGTACACTCCCAATTGTGTCAACGTAAATAGCGAAGTTTAAACGGAGGGGTAACGTTATGCAACAGAGGTTGCACATCCCCTAATGTTATGGCTGGCGGGTTTGGCTAACTCCATACGCACAGTGATCCCTGTGTTCTTCAGCCCGTGAAAGTCAGCAGAGGCCTCGGCCAGTCTGGACCCGTCCCGATAATTCGCTTCTGTCGTTCCCGCCCGCATCCCAAATGGCACTGCTACATGCTCCGCTCTGGCCAGATAGCTGTTTAGGACCGACTTGAACGCTTCTCTCCACGCTCACAAATCCACTTAGGTCTACAACCCTATATTAAGTACATATTAGAGGCTGAGTCGATGCTGGCATTAATGGAAGTATCTAGATGTCTCGAGCGGTTCTTCGCATTTACTTGGTAGGAGACTGTCCTCGCCGCAGTTATCAAGACTGATAACCTCAGAAGCACTTCGGCTCATGACATTACCCTTAAAGTCTTGGCCGCGCAGTTTGCTAGAGTGTGTCTCGGAAGTCGGGGACGAACAAGTATGCACCACTTAACGGGCGGAGGTAGGTGCTACAGTCAGAGTTCACAAGGGTAGAGACATTCTTTTATGGTGGAGGTGTGCCTTATGAAACTCATCACTAAGAAGACTCGGTCTAGAGCCCCCTGAACGGATGGCTGAGACAGTGAGCCTGGGATTAAGGTATAGTCTAAGGAAGGACGGAAACCTTTGTGACCTTGGTTAGCTGATGTGGCGGAAAAGATCAACATCATTTAGGTTGAGATCTTTGTTTTCGGCGGGTTAAGTGCACATAAGGACTAAACCGGTTAAACACAAACAGGATTTCCCATGATTAGTGCCTATGTTGTGCTTTGGCCACCTGGCGGCCGGTTCAATAATACCTAGGTAGCCATCAAACAGCGTTGAAGTTCATCTAGACGTTCAAACCATAGTATCGACCCTCTCCGCTCTCTTCCTAAATCGATTCTGCAGCGCATCACCTCCCACAAAGTCAACCACCCGCTGCTTGTCTTGGGGCCCCCTCCGGCGGGACTCTTCCCTCTCTTGTCTTCTCTTCGATATCTTCGCCATCGAGATGTGATTTCTCCTCCTGACCATACCCCCTTCCAACGGAGACGACTTCCAAAGACGAAGAAGACCCGTATATTCGGCTGCGTACGCAAGCGGGGCGCGAAAGCAAAGGTTGAGAATGTTTCTGACCCAGGGGCTGAAGGCGATGGAGATCGAGATGGTGATTATGATGGCGGAAAAGATAACTGGGGGTGTCAGGGAAGCTCAAGAAATAGATTCGATAAGCTTACACATGTACATGACCTGCTGATCCAGGGTCATCCACGCATCACCCGTTATTTCTGCGTTGTTCATGCCGAAGAATGTCGTAAAGAAGCCCATTGGGAGCTGTCACTGTGTTAGTGCTCCAGCAACCCGGTTGCCTAAGCCAGTGGGATGAACTCACGAAAAAGATCGTCACTAATGTAAACGCCATGATGGCTCTCCCTTGTTTGACGCTCTCATCTGCCCTCTTCAACGCTGCCTTTGCCTCAACGATGCTCGCCTGCTGCTGCTTTAGCCCCAACAGCCCTTCCAGTTGGCTGCACGTCCTCAGCGCTGACTCTTCCAGATCTTGCAACTCAGCTTGTCGATTGTCGATCAACTCCAGGATAATATCTGCCGCCTGTACTGCATCATTGAACTGTGTGGGTTGCTTGACTCGTTTCGGAACAACAGGATTCTCGGTACCAGGATCCTGAAGTGACTGCGAGAGGGAAGTGAGCACCGATCTCAACACGTCTCGCTCATACCGCACATCGCCTGACAACAAACCTAGGTGTCGACGGTAGACTTCCATAACTTGAAATTGCTGAGAAAAGACACGACGCATTATCTTGAGCTCCTCCGCGATGTCCTGTGCTTCACGAAGTAACGTTCCTTCGGGGTTGATGTCGAGGTATTTTTGGTTAGAAGGTCGGGAAAGCGTCTCGGCGATGGTGCTGATGCTGCGTGAATGCAGCGCGGTGTTGCGCCAAAAGACGTCGTAAGCAATAGTCGTGAGTTCAGTCTAGAGATCTGTGGTCAGGGGCTGTTTATTTAGGACAGGGGAAGGTGGGTCAAAAAAAAGGGGAAACAAAAAGTGGAGACAGGTGGAGGAAACAAAGGATGCATACCACGTTGCCGATAGCTGATCCAAAGATATCGATTACCTCGGGACGTTGGTCAAGAGGCTTAGTGCGGTCAAAGAAGACGCGAGAGCATTGATCGATGATTAGAAGAGCTGCCATTGTCAGCCTGTGCCTCTTAAGACGGTGGGATTGGGTTACCTAAGTGATGAATTGACTTAACATTAGGGTTGTTCGACAAGTGCTCCCTCAGGCATTTGTGCACTCCCGACGGATCCGGTTTGTTTCGCCCCCACCTACTGGGAAATGATGTGATGATGGTGTGGTCATCCAGGATCCAAAGCCAGAGTTGGTCGACCATCACGACTCTCGTATTCCGGCTATGGAAGCTCCTCCCCGCCCTTGTCTCTCGATAGACGACCTGATCCCGGTCTCTAGCTGAGGTGTCGTTCAGCGTCAAGAAGTAGTACTGATCAAGAGTACGTCGGATATGTAGAGGAGGATCCTTATGCAAGTTGTGACGGAGTAGCTGCTCATCGGCCTCGTAGTCCATAGCATCAGCGACACGGGCAAGGCAAATCAAATACTGGCCTAGGGCAGACCGCTTAGGTTTCTCAGAGGTCCTGACTGTCTTAGTGTACCAGTTCTTGGATTGATCGGCTTTCTGTCGCAGATGGGTAACTACGTCGATCTCGGTCTTGCGGGCTGATTTTAGCTTAGCTCCGGGGGCATCTTGGATGGCCTGTACCATCTTGGCGCGGCGACTTTCGGTTTCCCAGTGCAGGTATGGAAGCTAGTCTTGGTCAGAGTCTTCGACTAATCATAGAGGGATCACTACTCACAAAAAGAGCCATGTTGTTCCCCGTCCTGGGGCCTTGCACTTCGGAAGCGGCCGATTTTGCGTTTGCCGACGACAGGTTGGTATACTCCTGAACCACCATACCTGAAGAAGAGTCTGCTAGGATCGTTAGTTAGCGAGTTTGCAAAGAGTGAGAACGTGACCTACCATGAGGGACCACGGAGCATCGAGATCGCATATGTCTCGCATGCACTGGTGCCTTGCTTCCACTTCCATGCAGCTGACCTCGCCAGAATTCGCGGCAGAGTAGTCGCTCAGCTCGAGTCATCTTTGATTGCTGTTTATAATCATCGTGGACGATGTCGTGCTCGTTGTAGAACCTTGCCATAGCTTTCTGGTTGCTGTTAGTCGTGGACTTGGCCTTCCATTAAAGGCACGCACCTCTATCCAACTCATGTTGTTGGCTGGGAAATGAAAATATCGCAGATAGTCGCCCTCATTCTTTGTCAAAGGGTTGTCCTCTTTCTCCTGTAGAAGTTGGTGAACCGGGATTTTCTGATTGGGAAATTTCCCAATGAAACTCTTGTGCTTAGCCGAGGCCCCAACCCATCCTGTCCCGTCACTTTCCGGACGAAAGTACATTGCACAAGCCTTGAAGCCATGGTCTGGATCGGGTTCCTTCAGCTTCAATTGGTGACTCTCCTCGTTCAGGGGCTCGTCCTCCCCCGACAGTGGCCAGTGGCTCTTCAATCGACGAAGAAGCGCAATGTCCCTCTCGCGGTGCTCATAGACGGCGGGATCTTTATTGTACGTGGCTTCCAGATACTCATCAACATTGTCGACTACCTCACTCCTCCAGACGCGCTGCGACTCTCTCAACGCGTCAAATATATGCCGCTTATCGTTATACGCCTCGAACCGGAGACGTGTCTCCTTAATGCGATCAATCTCATGCTGGACGCGGTCGTGTTTGGCGTGGTCCAAAATTTTCAGCTGCCTCATGAACTCATCGCGGGTGTTAACTCGGATGCTAAGGAAGGTGTTTGGTGCGTCGCGGCAGTGCTTCCATGGCTCTCGGGCGTATTTCTTGGCGTATTCAGGTGTGTTGCGCTCTGGGACGATTGTTGCGAACTGCAAATCAATGTGGATGTCCGTCAGTCTGTCGTCGGGGCCGCCACGTGCAGCATCGTTGTCGAGGTCCATGGCAGAGTTTCGTTGCGTCCATTTGCGGGAAGCGCTTTCTGGGTGTGTAAGGGGGGGGGTTGACTCGGGAGCTGGGGGATGTGGCCGAATCTCCACACTCCTTGCCCCTGGCAACGAGTTTCTGATGTCGGATAGCAGTTGGTCGGCAGGTATAATATGAGCATATGGCTCGTTTCCGTACCCAGCGATTATCATACCACAGAGACTGGCGCTACGAACAACCCAAGCCCCTGAACACCCTTGGGCTATGTGCGTTGTACTGTTAGCGGGTATACTACATGCCTACGGGAAAAGATGATGGAACCACCACTTACCGAGAGGTTTCTCTAACTGTAACAACTTTGTCGGCACAGAAGTCCCTCCAATCTCCAAACTGGTTGAATCTGGTAACAGCACAGCGTCGACAGTCGGGTTGAGCAAGATTTTAACCGGTCCCGGGGCGAGATTGGCTTTCGGGATTACGTTTCGGATCTGGGTGCAAAATCCACTTTCGTCCTGGTATTCGTTGACTAACGTGTTCCCACGCTCGCCAAGGTCAACGAGGGCGAAGTCAGACGCTACAGAACTGTCGACGACCACCGAGCAGTAAGAGGCTCCCCCGGTTCGCACGGGGCTCACTTTGATTCCGGCCAAGTTCAGCACCTCCCCAAGATCCGCGGCGACCATCTCGTTCGAGGAAACAGACATAGTAACTGGAGATGGCGGGCGCAGTCTGTAGGCATCGTAGCAGTGGTAGTCGGCGCTGGGGCGTGACCCGATTGTGCTCAACTCAGCAACGCTATCCGGGTCTGTCCAGTCCGGGTCTGGCTCATTTGTCTTGGGCCCCTCCGACATCGCCTCGGGCAGTAGACCCTTCGCTTGGATGACAGAATCCCAAGCGCCGTTGAGGATTCGATGGGCCGAAGTTATTCCCACAGGGCGTCCGTCGATAAAAAGAATGCCACCTAATCGGGAATAGTTCAGATGATTTTCTTCGACGTCGCCACCTTTCCTCAGTGTCGATTGGCATATCAGCCCATTTGCTGACCGGCTCGTAGACATAATGCTAATGTGGAGGTGGAGAATCACTCCACCAGCCAGTGCTAGCCCATAGAAGTGCTTGTCGGAGCTGGCGGTGCCGCTAGAGGTGCCTTTGGCTGCTAGCAAACTTGCCGAGTCAGCGACCATAATCTTCCCAAATCCAGTTCCTTTGGTCCACGCAAGCCCCGGGTCCCGCAGAGCCCTCTTCATCCTCCGTCGACAATTAGCCGGACAGCGGACCCAGATGGTTGGCAGCAATGTGACGTGCCCGTTCTCTCCGCCAGTGGCCCTCCCGCTCATGCGAATCTCCACGGGCTCGTAGACGGAGTCGTCAACAACTCCCCGGCGGAGCGCAAAAATAGAACCAGTAGTGAGGTTGAATTGCTCTCTCACTTCTCGGAGGTCGTTGATCAGGCGCTGTTTGACGTCTTTGTCAAACCTCTCGAGAGCGTCCTGGGGAACTTGGACCCGGCCCCTCTTGGCAATAAAGATATTTTTTTCAATGTTGTAGACGGTGGCGAGTGCTGTCGGACCTAATGAGATAGTTACCGACTTTTCTGGGCCTTCAAGCTTGTTTACTTCGGCCAAGTCTAAGTCGGATTTGTGAACTCCGCTGGTTCCGGAGATGCAGGTGTCGTCTAATGAAGTGTGCGACGCCGAACCACAGCCGGCACTCTGGTTCAGAGGTGCTTTGTTGACGTGTTCGAACGAATTGACTGCCAGTGGATCCCTTAAAGGTGGGCAAAGTTCCGGCCGTCCTAGTAGGTCGAGAGCCGCCCGACTATTGTTGGCGATTCCTGGTGTCTCGGCGCCTTTGGCGGTGGAGAAGTCGAAAAGTCTGCGGATGTGTCTAGATCGGATATGCCAAGACTCTGGCCACATACTAGTCACCTCGCTCATTGGCGCTCCGGCCCGTTTGAAGGCAGTTCATCGACAACCAAGACGGATGAAGTTTGCAGTGATTGAGTGCAGTCGTTGTTGTTACCTTGAAGTGCTTCTGTTTGAGGCGCATGTGCGCTTTTTTGGGAGGGTCAGCTTCCTCGGGCGGGGTAAAGCATTGCACACGCGTGTGCGTAAGTTCAAAACCAATAGAGCGGCGCCACGCCGAAAATTCTTGTGCATTAGGTTGAAATATCGGGAGCGCTGAGGGCCAATGATTTGACAGTGAGCCCTGAGGTCTCCAGAGCCAACCCATGTCATTGGATGCCCTTGTGTGGGTTGCCCCTTCGCTCAAAGACGCCGACACCCGCGGCAACCAATGACTTCAACTTCTCCGTGTCCCCGTATCTTGGGGCACGTCTCGGGCTATATCTACAGCTTGAGCACATATCAAACGGCTCTCCGAGTTGCGAGATTAAAAAATGGGTATAAATAGCCGAAATGGCCGCGATGCTTACGCCTTGATCCGATCATTATGGCCAGCCCTACCAGAGAGAGATTTTCAGCGAGAGCAGCACAGCCGGTTTGCGGACCACGTCGCCACCGTTATATCCGATCTTTATCGCCTCTACGCCCTCCCGGAAGATGTAACTAGGGAAGTCATGTCACTCATTATCAGTCGGCAACCTCTGACTAAGTCAGAGGTTGTCGGGCTGCTGCATGGTCGGTACTCGGGTGCGTCGACGCCTCCGCACGGAAATGAGAAATTAAAGGCCCTGGAAGCAATGGCACGCCTGTGGAGTATGATGCAGGTCCAGGTCAGCGGGCCTCAATACGCACCCCGCGGCGATCTTTTCTGGGCCGAGGGTGAAACGCTGCTGGCAGCTGTTAAGCAGCACTTCGACGGTCGGAAGGCGGCAGCTCCGCCGGAGCCATCGGAAAATATCGATATGGAGATATCGGCGGCTCAGTTGATCCACTACAACGACTTGCAGATACTGTGGACCAATAACCTAGCCGAGCATCTGGCGTGGAACTCTCGGAGTCGAGTTCTGCGCGTCTTTGAGCACAAGGTCTGGATCTGGAACCACCTCTGCCACCCTGAGCACGCTGCGATCCCAGCAGACGTCTTGGACGAGCTCATGTGCACGCTCAACCTGCTGTTTCCGCTCCATGACACACCGACCCGGTCGCTGTTGGAGAAATACGGCATGATCGAGTCGTTCTACGGGCTTGGCTATTGTGGCAAAGATCGCTCGTTCGAATGGAGCACGTATAGGTACTGGAGAAGGGAAATCCAGGAGCTGAACAAACTATTGAGCGAACCACCTCGCGGGCTGCGTCAGTTCTGGAGACCGGATAGAGACCGTCGGAACTTGCTTAGCTTGGCGCTCTTCTGGTTATCAGGAGTTATGGTGCTTATTCTGACTATTATTGGGTCTATCTGCGGTATCATGTCGGTTCAGTATTCCAAGGAGCAGACGCGGTTGGCCACTCTGCAGTGGGATTTCTCCGTCGCGCTGGCGTGCGCTGATCCTGAAATACGTAGCAACTTTCCTGAGTTCTGTGGGAAGTAAATACCTCACTTTGGGTATCTAGATAGAAATCTAGCTGAGGAGGCTGATCGGAGCTAGTCGGAGATAGGCAGCCGGTTGAGGAGGCTAGATGGGGCTAAACTGGTGAAGCTCGGCAATTCCGGCCTCTTTCTTAGATACCGTCGCTATCAGCTCCCTAGTTACTTGCGTCTCTTAAAGGCAACTATGTCTTTTTATTGTTAGAGTCTGCCTATGAAGAGCACGGTGTTGACTCACAAGGTCGCGATACTAATAACCGAAGTAAGAGTGAGCTTGCAGTGTTGAAGCTGCTCTGACATGGAATTTACATAGCCCTGTTTGATGCAGCCAACCATTGCGCGATCTCGCAAAGAAAGTTTCCCATCGTCGCTGTGCCGGGTCCAGCGGCTAAGAGCGGTCCTGAACCTGTCGCAGAACTCTTTGCATGAGGCGGTTGCGACTTTCGACTGGCTGGTCTCTCTTGAGCGAAGCGAGGGTTTCGGGCGTGTCCACGTGTAACGCAGGCTGCGTCGGGGTTGACGAGGATAGGGGGTGCACTGCAAGATGGCGGTTCGTGTAGTAGGGGGTTGGGTAAGTGATCAATTGAAGCCTGCCTTCCGCTCTCTGGCTTCGCCAGAGACCTCCTGTTATACCGGTAGTATTGTGACGATGTCCGCCAGCTGAACCGGCTTCGCTAGTCTAGCTCCGTTTAGCTCCGCTCAGCTCCTATCCACCTCCGATCAGCCGCACTCCACACTCAAGGTGTTACAACTATCTCCCCTCTAAGGGGCTTTGCCCTCGAAGACCGTAGTGAGCTCCGTCATTAAAAAACCTCTCGGGCACCGTTTGGCCGTTTCTGAGGAAAAAGAGTGGCAACCTATCTACTCTTCCAAATTCTTCTTCCTTTTTGCCAATCTTTTTTCGTAGCTTTTGGTCCGTCCTCGTGCGTTGGCCATGTCTTCCTCTGGTAACTATTAGTTGTATTCTGACAGCCAGCTTACCCACTTAACTAAGTAATGTATCTTTCCATTGATCATCTGCTTGCCTCTGACTTCTTCAACTTTGTATTCTTCGGGGTCATCTTCCAATTCTGGCATTGGCAACGGATCGTCTTCTGGCCGTGGATAATACGGCTCGAGCAACTGGATCGGAAAGATGTCATGTAGTTTCGAATACTGGGTGGTCATTCTGGGAATGTACCGTTGCTTTCTCATGGCATTGAGCCTCCTCTGTGAAGCGCTCCCGTGCGTTTTTGCTTCCCGTGCCTGAGCCTGGATGGGTCTTGAATGGGCGAGTCGTGAATATAATGGGCGAGTCGGGTCTTCCCACAGCGCATCGCACCACATAGTGTCCGAGGCCGCAGGCAGGGTGAGGGAAAATATATTCCTTTCCTCCCACGTCTTCGGCTTTGACGCCATCTTCATTCCTCGGCCGGATAAGCAGCTGATCTATCTGAGCATGGCTGGCATTCTTTTGGGTTTTGGATGGTGTCTTTGGCGGCATGAATTTTCTGCCGTTCGTTTAGCCCGTGGTGCAAACGGACTGTTATCACCTAACTAATTCTGCCTAGTCCATAAGGCATTCTCGATAATATTTGCCGGATACATAGATCCTCCAAGCAAAAAGAAAAGTTAGGTAGGAAAGCCTCTGGCACGTCACCAGAGAGTCTGGGGGCTATGTTGACAGAGCCTGGTCTTGGCACAGAGCACCACAGCCAGAGGAATACGATTTCTTGCCTCGGGACAGACACAGATAATGCCCATTCACTTGAGCCAAGAGGGAGAAAACGGAGGGGTATGAGAAACGAGGATAAGCTGGAAAGTGCCTCCTGAAAGCAACTCAAGGATTCCCCTGAAGGAGTCAATATTAGTTGATCTTACCTACCAGAGCTGGGCATTGGGTCATTCAGGTTGGCAGACTGACCACCGCGCCGAAGTTCTGCTCTTAACCCGTATTTCCCTGTCATCTTGGCCACCCCAAAAACCAGCTAGCAGAAAGTGTTTTGACAGGGCAGAAGGCTCTGTAGAATTGACAGTGGAGAGTCTATTTGTAGTGGAAATAGTTATACCGCAACCTGGAGAACCACGAGCTGAACAAGCTCCGAGGCACCAGCCAAACTACAAACCGATCCGCTTCGATGGCCATTTCAAGCATTCCTTCTCATTTGCATAGCAGGACTGTTCGGCTTCCTGGAGTATCAAATGCACGACTTCCCACCTCAAGAGTACAGGCTCCTCCAAATCGAGCAGCCGGAGGTGAAGGTGCGCAATTCGAGCCGCGACCTCGAAGGGGGACGACTTGACGTCGTCGGCCGTACTGTGGCGATCCCGCCGACAAGCAGGTATCCCAAGCAGAAGTCAACCTCATTGACGGCAGTTACACAGACTTACTGCTCATCCGATAATGTCAGTAAATCGCATGGTTGAGATGGACCCGTTCGTTGGTTTTTACTATATGAGCGACGCAAACCATCTTTTCTACACATATGACAAAAGTTGGTGTCCATGCAACATTCGCCAGGGGTGGGAGAGTTTTCCTAGGGGCCGCTACAGCAGCATGTTTTGGAGCGCAGACTCGAGTGATCCCGGCTGCAACTCGGCCTTCAGATTCCTCCTCTTGGTTTCCTTAGTTCGCCAGCTCAGCTACGTGATACTGCGTGATACCCTCCCAACCATAGCCTGGACGGATTGGACCGCAACCGACGGAAGCCTGGTGGAACGTAATATCCTCAAGGTGAGATCCAGGGCCATATGAATCACATGGGTGTTCGCTGGCGGTGCTGCCGACGGGGATTATTGATACGATGGTCCTTGGGGTTCTTGGGTTACATGAAGATGACGAGGAGCATTGCAGAAAAGACTGCCATGCCATACGGCAGCGATTGCCGGAATTGAACGCCAAGTTGTCGGATGCAGTGGCCCTGCGGCGCGCCTAGCGTGCCGTGCGCGGGTAAAGCAGTGTGAGTCGGACGGCTGGGATCTCGGATCTCGCATCTCGGATCTCGCATCTCGCACGAGGCTCGGATTATGCACAGCCCCCAGCTTACAGCCCCGCGGTTGGTTCTCGGTGTCCACGCCTCGATGCGCCTCGACCCTGCATTCGGCTGCCTTGGCGCACACTTTTAGAGTCACTGAGGAGCAATGATTGATGTTGGTTGCGGGAAGGATGCTATTGGTCGCGAAAGAGGGCGCTTTGTGCAACCAGAAAAATGTTTCCCAAATCCTTTTATAAGCTAGAATGACCCAGCTTACTCCTGCTCTTGGCTCATCATCTCTGCCATCAACCACCCATCAACAAGCGACTCTCCCAACTCCCTCGCAATGGCCTCCAATTTCGCCCTCGTCGCCGCCAGCGCCGAACCCGAGCTGGCCGGTCTCTTCCTCCCAAGCGACCCCAGGCATGTGACCGCCCGGGGCCCAGGCCGCTTTCTCTCTGCAAGAAACGACTCCTCCATCCCTACTGTCAACATGTTCATGGACGGCGAGTCCCCCTCGATGAAGTGGGCCGCCTCTATTGTTGACGCCTGCATCGACCAAACCACCTACGCCCTCCAATGCACGTCCGGCCCCTCCTCCCTCAGTTTCAGCGGCGTATGCGGCGCCAACATCGAAGTAAGCAGCCTACCTCCTCCCCTTGTCCATATCTCCCCTTTCGTTTCAGTTAATCTAACACCCCACCCCGTCCAGCCCATAACCGTCACCGCCGGCCCATCCACCTACCGCGTCTCCTCCGCCGTCGCGACCACAGCACTCGGATCAACCGTCTCCGCTACGCTGCAGGAGACGTGTGCGCTGGCGGGCACCACACAGGCCATTTGCACTGTGACGCTGGGCGGGTCGCTGAATAAGGATACCACCAGCAGGTCAGCCACGACTACTTATTCGGGGTCGAGAGTGTGGCGGTATGATGTGGCTATTACGGCGGGGGCGGAAAAGTTGGCGAGTCCGGCGGCGTGTACAAGCAAACCTGCGTCGAATTCAAATTCTGGAGCTAGCGTGAAGGGGGTTACGGTGTGGGGGTTGGTTGGGGTTGTTGGGGTTGGTTTGTTGCTTGGTTGGTGATTGCAGTGGGTGCGGATATGGTCTAGTGATAGCTATGAGTGCAGGTGGTTTTTGTTTGAGGTGGTTGCGTAGGTAATAAAGGATGCCGTTTGATTAGCGAGGTATTAGAAATAGGACTCAAACTTCGCTGTATACCTAGACATTCAGTTCCACTCCGCCATCTACCATTACCGCCCCAAAGATATCCCGAACCCTTCCATAGCGGTAGCGAGCAGCTCGACCCAACAAAGCCTGGGCGACGGGGATCATTGCAGACCAAACAACGTAGGCCAAGGCGAAAAAGCATAGAACCGTGTAAATTTGGGCGATTTTGAGGAGAATGTTGCCACTGGTGCCGGATTGAGACGAACCAGGCACCGCGATAGCCTCACTACAGGCAGTCCAATCTGGATCACCAGTCTTTGTAGGTGGTTAGTATCCCTGGGAGCCGTTGTAAGGAGAGGGAATCTACGCACCTGGACGTACTTCTTGCAGTACTCAATGAACTCATCCTCCGCCGTCCGGCCCTGTCCTCTCCCTGTTTGCCAAAACAACGATCGGAATTTATACAGGAGTAAACTCCCGCTAACCACCGTCACTAGAAGGGAAATCCCCTGGAGGACGAACTGCGTCGGTAATCCCTGCAGTTTTGTCTTCCAAGACGCCGGCCAACAGTACTTGATGCCAGCAAACACGAGTAGGAACAAGGATGAGACCATGAAGAAGTATGCTGACAATATAATGAAGAACAGCAATGGGGTTATGAGGATGGCGTTAAGCGTTATGAGATAGCGCCAAACGTCATAAAACCAGGAACTGTCTTGCTGCTCATCGCTCAAATGATCTGTACCCGTAAAGGTGCTTGTCAATTCACCCGAAGAGCTTCCGGTCACTAGCTCGTTGCGAGCAACCAGGTAGATAGCCCTTGCGATATGTTGATCGACTTCATCTTTTATCTCCTCGTTGTAGCTCCTAGTGTTGAGAAACTTGAAGGGAGGGGGACCAAGCCCAACTCGAAGCTCTTGGGTGCACTCGCCTTGCAGAATGTGGGACTTTTCCTTCTAGAGTCGGTCATCGTCAGCAAGCTTCTGAATGTTGCACCTTGCACATAGCGGCGAGGTTCACTTACAAAGTGATCCCTGCACTCCTGCAGGTAGTCCTTTCGCGCTGTCCAAGCCTGTAGGGACAACCCCATGTATGCTGGAACGCAACCCGCCGTGGCAATGAACAAGCCGCCTAACAACACCATTTTGTTCATAGACTTGAGAACGTTCACGAAGCTGCGGAACAATGATTTGAATCCCCGAGGGATGAAAGAAGCGACGTTCGAGGCCGTTTCCCAGACTCCAGACTGCAACCTGCGTCGTGGGATGAGCCGCAACGGCCCCGTGGACGTCCGTGCTGACGCAGGCTGAGGTTGATTTGCTAATGTGTTTTCCTGTTCAACGGCGTGTTGGCTGGAGGGCTGGAGTTCCAATTCAATTGGCACGGGGGATGCCGCGGTGGTCTCTGTTGCCATGGCAGACGCGAGCGAAAAAAACAAACCGAAAGGCAGAACCAAACCAAATCGCGGGGTGAGAGAATGTTTACAGATTGAATTGGCCAGAAACCGAAATGGCGATTGAGTTGAAAGAGATAGTCTAAAGGTCACGACATCGGGAATCAGTAAAAATACAGCCCCAAGGCATTGCAGGACATGCAGGCCTCAGGGGCTGCTGTCACAGTATGTCTCAATACAGCTCCGACACCGCCACCACAATGCGCCACCACAATGAACCGATATTTCAGCCCAAATTTTGCATTCCTCTCTCTCGATCTTAATCTGTGTTATTGATCTTTATTCATCCTCGTAAGTCATGGTAGAAGCCTCTGGTCATTTCAATCTCTGAAGTCGCTTAATAGCTTGAAGCCCAATATCAGTGAAAGCCATTGGTGCCAATGACAGACGAAGCTGTGGCTGAATGTTCAAAAGCCACCCACGCCTCCCTTCAGGCAGCTCATTTCGCACGTTGACTCAGCCGCACTCCTCCGATCTTTGTCAGTAATCTGGGGCTGGGGTCCGAGCGTCAGGTTAAGGTCTCATGCGAGGCTAAAATTGCAGTGCAGAACGCACAGTCAAACCTGCACTGATTTGGGGGTAGCCCTGCGTTCTCAGGGCTACCAGAAGAATAATGGCCAGGTTTGAGGGTTATGTATGGGTCTAGGGGCGGTATAGGTCAGTGCGCCTTTTTTGGTGGTAGGAATAACCTCCCTGTAAGAATAATATTCCTGCGACGAGGTTGATTCTTATGTGCCGGTTCGACTGTAGTCAGGTCACGCGCTTGGCATCCGAACCACCTACTAGACAGGGAACCCACAATGACCGGAGATAAATTCCAGAACCCCCCTTTAACTACTATGTAGCTGAAACTCCAGTATAGGTACTAAAGGAAATAGCTGTGAAAGCTCGATTACACCTGATACTGCTAAAGAGTGGCCAATTATCTTACCAACTGCCCCCCTCCTCACCCCTTTTCGTTCATCTCCCCATCTGCTGGAAAGCTAGAACAATTCAAATTCTGGGGCGAGCGTGAAGGGGGCCGCGGTGTGGGGGTTAGTCGGCTTTGTTGGGGTTGTTTCGTGAGTTGGGTTGTGATTGGGTGTGGATGTGGTCCGGTGATACTTAGGGATGGTTTTTGTTTTGGGCCAGGTGGTCCGGTGATACTTAGGGATGGTTTTTGTTTTGGGCCAGGTGCGTTGCTGACGTGGAGGTAATGAGGGATGACGCGATTAGCTAGGCGTTAGAAGTACGGACGAGAGACGGTGCAGTAGATGTACCATTTACAGCTGGGCATATTGAGAATGATGGTGTACGTTCAGCACTGCAGAAGGAATTCTTTCTGCAATGTTCAGGCAATAGAACATGGTGACTTTTGACTTGAATCCTTTTGTTTCCCTTGGTGAAGCCACCTGACAAAACCAGGGACCTCATTGGAACGGATTTATTTTGCACCGAGTGACCAACCAGCGTGTCCAGTTAACGCCCAGAAACGGCTGTTTTGGGCGTACAAAATTTCCTTTTCGTAACTCGGCCACGTGACATTGCTCTCCTGGCTCATCGGGGCACCACACCCCATCCGATGTGAAACAAAGCTGATCCTAACGGCACCTCGCCGCCACTGTCTCCCAGGATTTGCAGGTGGAACCGTACTTGCAAGAATGTGCTCCGTCTATTGGAGTCTAAAAAAAAACACAAACAGATTATTAGATCCTCCTGCTTTGAGACGTTGGGAGGGACACACTGTTGTTCGTCCTTTTCCCCATAGGATCCCCAAGTGATCTGAGAAGCTGAACCTAGCACCCCGATTTTGGTATTGCCAACCTTCACGGACTGGATCAACTAGGTGCGGGGTAACTAACAGGGCCTTCCGATGCAACAAACGGGAGGGCGACAACAAAGCCTAACGAACAAAGCCACACCACCCTAATCCTTTTATCGAGCCGAGTGAATCCGGTCGGACTACAAGAGCCAGACCTCCACCTTCTTTATTTAATCTTGTGCAAGACTTCTCTTCTGCGTGCTCGGCAAAGGAACTGTGTCAGGAAAAAAACGTCTCTTCAGTACACTGCCATCTTCTGGCATGATTCTTCAGCCGGGGCCGCAAAGATGGGAACCCGAGGCCTGGAAATAGTGCGTTTCCGCAGGCGCTACTACATTACCTATCACCAGTACGACAGTGGCCTGGAGGATCTGGGCGCCCAAATCGTCGCCAGCATTCCCTCCGACCCTGACGAGTACCAAAGTATGCCGCATCCCGTGTGTGTGCTCTGCTGTGTGCTAACAAGTTTCGCAGGATGGCTCCAATCGATGCGAGCAGAGTATGCGGCTAAGGAATACGAGCTCGAACAAGGTTCCCACGAGTCGCAGCTCGGCGGGCTCTCGGCGCTTCCATCCGAGTTGCCGCGGTTCAACAAGCACGGTGCCGAATACTTCTACACTATCGACCTCGACCGCGAGGTCCTTACGATCAACCACAGCATCCACTGGCAGCTGGGAAACATCCCCCGTCAGGACGACTTGTGGCTTCACGCCATGACAGACAGCATTTATCGGTGGAAGCCCACCATCTCCCTCGACATTTGCTCGGAAGATCATATGGCCTCCCTGGCTTTGGAGCTTCCCCAGCGGAGCCCAACGATCAGTTATGACTTCCAAATCGTCACTCCGAAGCGAGACACCACAGAGATACGAACGGCGTTCCTTACATCCATCCTAGCTGAGGTTTTCGCCACCTACAGGGATGAGATAATTCGATTTGGAAGGGAATGGGGTCCTGACTCGTTTCCTTTTCGCGAACTATCCTTTGCCCTCGTCTCCATGGCATCAGGCCATGCCAAGTTCCACCCCCTTCCCGCTCCGCCGCATGGCAATCTTCGAAACTTGGGCAACATGGCGAATCGACTCCCAGAGTCCCCATCTGAGTGATTTGGCGAAGACGCTCTGCCGCTGTTGTTTGGCTCCATGTCTCATCGGCTGGGAAAGCCTCCAGGCGCATCGCCTACGGAGACAATTTACTGGCACGAGGACGTACTCATCAGCCTTAGCCTCATAGTCGATGGCAAGGCTATCACAAACGCCGTTACTTGGGGCATCAAACAGACACAACGCACTCACTTTCAGATCGTTGTCCTATCGCTCTTCGAGGTAGCTTTTGCAGAAGTGTCCCTTGGCGGCAACGGTGGCGGCGACGACAACAACAATGAGAGAGAGCCTTTCATTAGAGTCAGTGCACCCCTATCTCTCTCACCCTTAAGAGAGGAGTATTGTGTAAGCACACATCCGCGTAAACGACCAGAGCGGAAGCCCGGGATAAAGGTCAAGGAGGAGCATGGCGAGCTTGCCATCGGGTCCCACAACTGCACGGGGTCCGCTCAGAGGCTACAGTATTGGTTTCCCGGACTGCCATCTCTTGTCCACTTCTTTGACGCCGCCGCGAGCCGCCGCGCAGCATCCAGACATGAGGGCCGTCTTCTCTTGGAGATCTACCACCTGATCCTGGACGCTGTCAACCACGAGACGTGGAAGACCTGGCTGATCGTATCGCGAGGGTTCCGCGCCTACTGCCTCCGCAAATACAGGCTGGACGATCGCATCAGGCTGGTAGCTGGCCCGTTTGTAAGGCTGCGGCAGGGATATCGCAAAGATCGTATGCTGTCGTTCGACTTTGAAAACATACAGACGGGAGCGAGCTTCCCGGCGATGCGAGCCACAGGTTCGGGTATTTTTCGGACAGCCGAGTACAGCTGGATGCCGGTCATCGGCAGCGACCGGAAAGTGCTCATGCTAGATGTCCTCGCCCAGTATAAGTCGGCGGGGGATGTGCCAGTCGAAGCAGACGGCGATGATCTGGCTGAGGATGTGCCGGTCAAAGTTGATGGCGATGATGAATGAGCGTGCATGAAAGCGCAAGGCAGACGTGGAACTCGAGTGACGGTGTGGCTTTCACCAAGATCATGTACCCCATCGAGCTGCGCGAGAAGTCCGGGCAGAACCCTAGATTCCAAACAAGGCCAATGTTATCGGTATCATCCAAAAGTACACGACATTGCTCGGGAGGGTTTCGGCGTTATGATACCCAGGAGCGAATCCTTATCACCGTCATACCGGGCAAGCCTCATGAACGACTTCCCCAAAACCTCTCTTAGAAATTTAGGCCGAAATTTTCTTAATGGGTCTGAGGGATGCTTGGAATATTATGGATATAGGATGGTGGTTTTCGGTGTCGGGCCACCAGGTCAAGATTGTTCTAATCAAGCTGGATGACCGGGCAGGAACATTATCCTGGAAAAGTAGGTAGAAACGATGCCACCTCCCAGCCCAGGACCTGTCACCAGAGCCTCCAGCAGAGGTACCATACCTCGGTCAACCCGTACCCAAGAAATCACCATCTATTAGAACCCATGGCGCGGTGGCCGTATTTCCAGCCATCGCATGTGGTTCCTAGTGGCGACCTGCGTCTTGAATTCAACCTTCTCTTCCTTCGGCCTCCCGGCCCAACCGAAGGTGACATTCTTATCGCTGTTCCCCGATTCCAAGAGTGGGCGCCGAGGGCGTGGGAGGTCACCGCGCAGTACCCGAGCGTGGCAGGCGGCCTAGACTACTACCAGTGTCAGATGTTGCCGATAAGAACCCGCTGATCAGTTTGGATGTTGTAAATCGACGAAAGTGGACAGCGCTTGATTCATTCGGTGCATGTGATATCGGTGTGTACCCTGCCCTGCATCGGGCTTTTCTATCAGGTAGCTGGGGTATAAGCAAATGGAAAAGAGAGAAAGGATGTACAGGGTGGTGGGTTCCCCATAGACACTCAGTCACGAGACGAATTGTGCGGAATTACAGTCTCGTATTGGCAATATCACTACGTGCTCTCTACTAAATTCTTGATAGATGCTGTTCTGCCGCCCCCCTCCCCCTCCTCTAAGCCAAATTTGAGAAAGAAAACGAAAGTAGGCCGAGGCTGCGGGACGAGGCTGCGAATCCATAGCTCCTTTAAGAATTGCGTCTTATCGTCACGCACGTACGCTGGGCTCTGTTCCAAACTACCGCTGCGCTACAAAGCACAGAACGTTCAATTACTCTATGCAGTGGGGGAATGAAGTAGTTGTGCACCAAGGCTTCAATATTACAAACCCTTAGGTGAGCTTACATCGGGCCTGCAGATGTCATCTCCACCTCCGCGTCTGGCGGGATTAACTCGACGGTGCGGCTGAGGGCATAGCGTGCCGAGGATTGGGCGCTTAGACGATTCAGAGTTCATGCGGGAACTTGGAAATGGCGGCTCGCGTCGTCAAGTCCGGAAATGGAGCAGCGCTCAGTAAACCGGCACTAGTCGATTGCTGCTTGTGGCTATGCGAAGCTTCAAGTGCAGATCTTGGTAGGTCTGGCTGTTACGGGCTACGGAGTTAGGCTTAACGAGGGTCTGCGGGTATATCCGGGCCCACAGCACGGGCCTTGGCTCCCGGAGCTTATTGATAGCTCCGGGGCCTCCATATCTCCGCCTCGCGTCCCCAGCCCTGTAGATATAGCGTTGAGAACGGAATAAGCTGGGTAAGACAACCTAGAAATATAAATTCGGCCACCAGCTCTACTACCGTGTAATTGATCACACCACAAAGCAGTGTTTTCTTCTCGTAAACAGATTCCCCAGCACCTCCCTTATTCTTCGAGCCCGAAATGTCTTTTGATCCATCGACACTTGTCATTCGTGACGTAACTCCTGGCATCACAACTTTCAGCATTCCCTACTCTCTAGGACCGATCAAAGCCGGTGGGCGCGGCACGATCGTCCGGCTTCCATCCGGCAACCTCGTCGTTTTCTCCCCTACTCCATTGACACCCGCAACCCTTGAAAAGCTTGCATCCCTCGGCGGTCAGGTGTCATATATTGTCACTCTCAACTTCGAACACCATCTCAACATTTCGGCTTGGTCAGCCGAGTTCCCTGCCGCAGTGGTTATTGGCGTAGACGGGTTGCCCGAGAAGCGCGAGAAACACGAAGCGACGAAGGGGGTTCGCTTCGGTCATGTCTTCACGGCCGCTAACAAGCGCACCCTGTCGATCTCCCCCGAGTTCGACGCTGCGTTTTATTACGAATTTGTCGACGCCGCCCAGAATAAGGACTTGGTATTTGTGCACAAATCGAGCGGGACCCTGATCGCGGCCGACATCCTTTTCAACTTGCCCGCGACGGAGCAATACAGTAAGACCGAGCAAGATCCCCGAGCCGGACTGCTTGGCAAAGCAGCTTCGAAGGTCTTCAACGCAGAGGGGATGAGCCTTAACTGGCAGAAGCGCAACCTGTGGTATGTTGTTGCGAGTAAGGATCGCGCAGGCTTTGGGGAGTCGGCCAGGAGGATCTTGGCATGGGAGTTTGATCGGATTATTCCTTGCCATGGAGACACAATTGAAACTGGGGGAAAGAAAGTACTCAAAGAGGTAACTCGGTGGTTTCTAGAAGGGAAGCAGTGAAGGACACGCCCTGCAACTAGTTAGTTATGCACATCCATTTCCGCGCAATTAATTATTGGAAATATTTCCTCCGTGTTACCAGCTCTCGAGTTTACTTTTCAAGTGTTCAAGTCATTTGTAACAGTCATTTTCAATGCAATACTAACAGGCGCAAAACCAATGACTCAGTTAATGAGACACAAATATGCTAAAGTCGCCATCCACCCAACTAAAAAAAACTCCAAAAAAACCTCATTCTCCATCCCCTTTCACGGCATCAACCCTACACCCCAAATCCCTACCAAAACCACAAACGCTAGATCCTCCTCCAGCACCCCATTCCACGCCCCATGCTGTTCATACGAGAACTCTGTCATCTCTCCCATTCACGTATACCCCCTCCGCTCATACCACCGAATCAGTTCTCCCCACGTATTCACCACACTAAACTCGGGCCTCCCCACTCCCCATTCTCGCTGTGCGTAGTCCTCGGCCCACTGCACCACTTACCCGCCAACCTCCTCGCCCTGTCGGTCCACCGCGACCGCGAGGAGTCCGAACCAAGCGCTTGCTGCGCCCAGCTTACGCATGCTGCAGTGTGCCACCGCGAGGACGGCCGTTTCGGGGCGGGCGAGCAGTGATAGCATGGCCGTCATCGGTCGACGTCATCGACGTCATCGATGACGTCGATGCTCTCGAGGTCAATGGCATGAGCTCAGACCGCCAGGCCTGAGCTCAGCTTTCGCCTGACTACACGGTTGCGTGGAAAGACCTTCTCACGCGACTAGTCGGGTCACTGGTTGGCGGGGAGGTCGCGGTGGCAACGTGGGATGACGAAGAGATTGCTGTCATACGCGGCAGCGGCATCATCTTCGGACAAGTCTCTACCGTAGTGGGTGATCGAACTAAGGACGACAGACAGGCAATCGACATCTCACCGAGAGTCACATTTGGCACACAAGGGACAAACGCCCAGTGGATCCTTCCACCTTTCGCAAAGACCATTCAAAGGAAGGATCTTATCTGCGTCTTCCAGGGCTCCAACACGCACACTATCATTCGGCCACACGGCGATTATTTCTCCGTGATTGCGCTCTCAGTTAACCCGAGTGAACCTTATGAATCCGGTAACGGGGTCAAAACCACAGCCTGGCTGGATCAGTTCGGATCTGGTGCAACCGTTCACCAACTTTTGCTGGCATGGGACTGGAAACCCTCACCTCCTCCGGCTGGGGCCCAGGGCGAAATGTATGCAGCTTTCATAAGCAAAAGGCTGCCGAGATTTGCGGGCGTAGGGCTCGAAGTCCAAGAGGACAAAATTACGAGATTGGAGAACACCAACCGCGCGCTGAGTGATTGGAATGAGTGGAAGGCAAGATGGAGACCTCGCAGGAGTGGTGAATACTACCCCTGTCCGTTTCGAATCAAATACCCTCTCAGATTCAATTGCCGGGAATTTTAATATTGTGCCAGGTCTTCATATAAGAACATTACCCAGTTGAAGTAGGCCCTAGTACGCACTTGCACAGCTGCTTTGTCACTAACACACCGATAAAAAACACATCATCAAATACCACCGAGAGGAGCATAGCTCCGAACTGCGCGACAAGTTCTGAAGCAGAGCCGAGCACTTTGACTGGCTGAGGTTGTGGCAGGCCTTGTTCCCTGGGCATGGACGGAAGGACATCCCTCCTCCAGGTAAGTTGTAACCCCTCTAGAAGTACCTTAGTCCAACTAACAGACAAAAGACTTGGACCCCGTTGTGGAGCTCCACGATGTTATCCGAGAATACAACTCCAGCGTTCGGGAACTGCAGCCCCGGCTCTCCGCGGTGAGTGCTGGGATCACCACGTGCGCATTGGAAGACCGAAAACTCAGTCGCTTCGGGTGCTTCTGGTGACGACGCGTCCCGAACTTCCTCGGCGCTCGCCGCCGAGCTGGAACTCGCGGTCAAGAACACATGGATGGCGTGTTTTGCAGGGCAAAGTCGAGCCTAGCGTCCAAGTTGATACGTCGAGCACAGTTGTTGGGCCTGATATAGGCTAGTCGCCTTTGGCTATACCGAGATCTTACAGTCGGCTGGTTCCTGCCATGGAAGGGAATACTGTGGGCGGTAGTGGGTTGTTAGCGCAGCATGGGAAACCGACATGGAGGACCCATTTCCGCCTTGTGAAGGCTGGCAATAGTGGCATAAAGAGCGCGATTCAACCAGAGTTCAGAAAGGCAGGGTTCGGTTGCTTCCACTGCCAGGAAGCAAGTTCAGCCATCCAATGGTCAACCTATTACAAGCCACGATGGCTTTGGTGGCGCGTGTTGAAACATCTGGAACCCCTTACCCCGCTTATCGTTTAGGGGCATTTTTTCAGGCCCCAATACCTCGAGCTTTTGTCATTGACGGGAATTTACAGCACTGCCACTCACTTCACCACGATGGCCGATCCAGATCCCGAGACAGCCGCCTTCGGTATCATAGAAGTACCACCCGGCTACTGTGGCTTTTGCGGCCCTATGCTCCTCGAGATCGCGAATAGTCTGATTGCTGGCCGGCGATCCCAGCTGGCAGGAAAACGGTTCTGTTTTGTCGACACCCAGGAACATGATACAGAGCTTGCCGGCCAGTGTCAACTATGTGACGATCGCCTCAACCCGAATCCAAGGCACAGTCTGGGAATTAGGCCCGACCAAAATACAATAACGTCGCCTGACCAATATTGTGATGTTATTGGCATGTCCAATACTGGTATTGTGAAGTTGTTCATTCTGAACCGTCTATGGAAAGAGCTTCACGGCAAAGAAGTATATGTCTGTATTGACTTTCCTGGCTGGGAAGAAAAGATGTATGAAAGTGAGCATTTTCTACTTTGACCTTGCATCCCTAGTACAATATTCACCTATGCTCCATCGAAGAATGTGAACGAGCTGCGCTAACTGGTACCTTTTGGGGTGTGGTTACGTGTAGGCAAATTGAATCCCGCCAGGAGGAGCATTTGGTCCGAGCATCTACTCACCCTGACGAACCGACTGGTTACGCCAAAGCGTTGGCTAGCCGAGTGCATCGCCAACCATAAAGACTGCGCCAATTTGGTGGGGTATTCTTCTTGCTACCCGAAGCGGCTTCTAGACCTCCAGCTTTCTGGTTCTGCCGACAATCCGAACTCGGGTATCAAGCTCATCAACAGCAACACCATTCACGGCCGCCCGACTTATGCGACTCTCAGCCACTGCTGGGGAATATCACCTCAGCATAACCAAGGAGGCGTATTGAAAACTACACGGGTAACACAACGGCAACACGAGGATGGAATACCCCTTGCTTCTCTTCCAAAAACCTTCCTTGACGCCGTCATTCTTGCCAGTGAGCTCTCGATTCCATACTTGTGGATTGACTCCCTTTGCATTATCCAGGACGACACGGCCTGTTGGGAATCAGAAGCAGCCGATATGGCCGCCTACTACCAGAATAGCCACCTAACCATTGCCGCGACGTCAGCCAAGGATAGCTCAGAGGGTTGTTATCTGACTATCACCAACCATGACCTTCGGGTTCCACTCCCTCCCAGAAACCATAACACACAGAACAGAGGTGCTCAGTCACACCACGTCCGCTTTGCTATGCGGTGGATAGATCGTGCCCAAGGTTTCATATCTCACTCGCTAAGCTCAAACTCCGCGTTGAGTCAAAGGGCCTGGGCGCTCCAGGAATTGGTTCTTTCCCGGCGGACGATTCACTGCTTCAACTCGCAGTTTTATTGGAATTGCCGGCATCACTCTGAGTCCGAGGATGGCTCCATGACGCTCGAGGGACTCAATCCTGTCTATGCTAGATACACTTCACCCCGGTTTTCCGGCTCCGTGCCTGAGTTCCTTGAACTTGCTCATTGGCACAGCCTGGTGGAGCGCTACATAGTCAGTGTATTGACATTCGAACGGGACAGGCTGGCAGCTTTTGCCGGCATAACAAAGCACTTCCAGGCACATCTGGGCGACGAACCAATGCTTGGCGCTTGGAAAAGAACCGCCGCTTTCGACCTGCACTGGAGAAGATGGCACCCCAAGATGGAAGTCCCGTACACCCTGGCCGCCTACGGAGTCTCCAGCTATCCCCAGATTCCATCCTGGTCATGGCTGACCGTCCGCCCGCATCCCGACCCAACCTCGCGTGCCGGCCGCATTGTCTTTCTCATATATGCCGCGCGAACCTTAGGAACACCGCTCGCGTTCCATTATACCACACATACCCAGGTGGTGGCTTATGAGGAGTCCTGGTCCGGCCATCCCATGACTTCAACCCTGGCCTATGCGAACCTGACGATCCAAGGGCCGCTCATCCCAATAAGGTCTTTACCGACGCGCGAACAGGGCGCCAATGTTCAGTATCATCTTGATGACCCACGAGACAATGACGACGAGGGTTTGCTCTGCTTGCATCTCTACGGCATACAAGTCACTTGCTCTGAGGGGACACGCAAGGAATATTTCAGGTGGTTTATGGGGTTTCTGCTTGTGAGGATTGTGCTCCAGGAGCCTCTCACGTGTCGGCGTATTGGGGCGGCGATGATTGAAACGCAGGGATCACCTTGGTTGGCGTGGCTTTGTGGGGCTGAGAATCAAGTTATTCGGATGGTTTGAGTGTGTTGGTGTCGAACTAGACCGCTGCACCAAAACACTGCAAAAGTGAATCCACTGATACCAGCATTTAGTAACAGCGACTACATCCATATTGTTCCACAGTTGGCATCTGTCGAGTGGTGGAATTGGATACGGCTTCTGTGATGTAATGTACGTTCGCATTTGCCACTCCCCTGCTTTCCCACAATTCGCAAAGATCTCTTACTATCAGGTACCTGACATAGGCCCCTTGCATTTTCCCAAAATAACTCACGACATCATCATATTCCGGCGCCATCCCCATCCCCACATAACTCTACTCCCCAGGCTGCTTGAAAACCCTGAAAACAAAACCCCACAATGCTCGAGAAGTCTTCGCAAAAGCAATCACAAGGGCGGCGCTTTGGCCAATACCTAGTCAATCCGTCTTCCAAAAGCCCACTGGATGGTCATCCCAGTGGTAGCCATGGGGGTGAGGGAAAACGCGCTGCTGGGGAAGAAGAGTTAAAAAAGTCGGTTGCGAAGCAAGCGTACTAGGTCGGTGGTGAATCTGGGCCTCTTTGGTGCCAATCCTCAGTGGTGATATGTATTGTTCTCTTTGGTCGTTCACGACATACAGCAGGAGTTTTATAGACGCTTTATAGACCCTTAGATGCGCGCGGCGAGTCGTTTTGTGGGATCGGGGACGCTGAGATGTGACCGGGTGAGAAGCTGCTACCGGAGTACTAACCTACCTAGCGAACCGAGAAATTAATTGGGAGCCGGACTTGTATTTTGATAAGTCAGAGCACCGGCTTTTGGAACACCCCTGCCTTTGGAACACCATGCCCATACATAACCCTGAAAAGCAGGGTCGCGTAATTAATTAAGCGAAATTACTAACCAAAAGCCAAAATATATATCAAATGCATTACTAATGGCTTACTAAGAATATATAGTTATTTATTTTCTTCTATTTTTCTGTGATAGCTATATTTAACTTCAAAGTTAGAAGTTTTCGATTACTAGTAAATCCTATATATAACCCTAAGATTTACAGTTCGTTAATTACTTTTATAATACTTGATGAATAAAATATTTAA
>Ga0247780_1000767_pt1 | contig 26128 bp, 25 predicted proteins | sample UWRJL079202R5_FD_179927 | JGI IMG/M metagenome (GOLD analysis project Ga0247780, IMG submission 179927) | Plant litter microbial communities from Arlington Agricultural Research Station in Wisconsin, United States - UWRJ-L079-202R-5 | ecosystem: Environmental > Terrestrial > Plant litter >... | reverse complement strand
TGTCGCGGGGGGGGGGGGACAAACACAGCTAAAATTTGAGTTGGGCCCAACACAGACCGATCAACCGTAGCCGGTATCGCGATACCTGCTCGCCACCAAGTCTCTGCTCACATGAGGGCGACACTATGCTGACGGCTTGGGAGGAGGAGGTCGTACAAGAGAGGACTTCCCGAGTAAGGTCGTCCTCCAGGCTCTGTGGTTTCGGCGGAACTGGTGCGCCGTTGGCACGTTTGCTCTTACATGCAACACCGATCAAAGACCAGTGCTAGGTTCCTGCGCGCCTTGGCAGGAGAAAAGTGGCCTTTTATGTCAGTCAGAAGACGGCATTCTCCTTGCAGCCTCATCAGATCAGGCACTTGGCTGATCCACTTTGGCCTGCTTCTCAGCTTTTTTGTCAGTCTGTCCTGCCGTCACCTCGATGGTAACCTTCACGTTGTCAGCTGGATGCTACCGACAAAGAGAAGAACTGGAGCATCCTACTGGTCCGTCGTTGACCAGGGCGACCTGCATCATGGCTTGGAAAACCCCGTCCTGAACCTTCTCAGGGGTGTAGCCTTCCTGGACTTTGCGGTAAAAGCACTCATACAACCGCCGAGCCTCATCGCCGTTCAGAGCTCCATGGAAATCTGGCTTGTTGCCCTTTTTGGTATTCGCAAGCAGAGTGAATTGAGAGACTATGCATCGCCATCAGAGGTTGCGGGATCCGTTTTGGACAGGCATGCTCACCGCAAAGGACTTCGCCATGGATGTCCTGCACGCTCCTCTTCCAGCGGCCACCCGCTTCATCGTCCCACAGCTTCAATTTCAGAATCTTGGATGCCAATTTTTCTGCATCCTTCTCGGTGTCGCCCGGAGCCATGGCGGCAAGCACCAGGATGCCATTGCTGATAGACGAGACCACCTTCTGGTCAACTGTCACAGATGCAGAGAGCACTCGTTGGAGTATAGCTGCATTGGTCGGGTAAGCGCTGTGGCCGGTGTGCCCATTGGGACGGGAGCTGGGAAAGGGAAGGTCGGTAGGTGTAGATACCCTTCATTCTGGTTTTCAAGGCACAAAGGCAGTCCTATTTTAAAGGGTGTCAAGAAAAAAACTCCCAGGTCTCGCTTGAAGGGTCAACTACAAACGGCACGCCGATGATTTGTGCTGATTTGAATGCGACTGGACTGGGCCGGCCTCCTTGTTTGGCGGCATTGACGCCTGGGGCATCCTGAAGGCGCCAGTGGATCGCCCTTCACCAATCCCCCTGCTTTTGATTCGGAGCATTTGATATCGCCGCCAGAGTTGCGCTCCAACACATTTGGTAACACCGAAGCTGGTTTTCTGTATTCAAAATTGCAGTAAAATTCCTGATAGAAATATGAGCCCCAAACGGAATACTAAATCCGGTTTAAGCGGTTTCTAAATCAAATATCTTGAATTGAAGAAATTGCAATGCCAATTGTCCAGCTGGAGAAGTGGGGCAATTTAACTGGGGAGATAGTCGGATACTTCCGCAAGCATCCATCACGCGGCGGGCGGTGGCCAGCCGCGCCTCAAAGCTGGGCCTTGCTCTGATTTGGTGTTTGCTGAGCGTGGATTGTCTCATGAGCTGCACCAAACATCACCTCCCAGACCGCAAACGACGCAAACAACGTCTGCGCATCCCGATTACGGTGGCAACCTGCAAATACCCATCAGGTAATCTTGCCCGCCGTGTGACGTACCACGTTTAGGTTTCCGCAATTCACAACCAAAAGCTAATCTGGAAGCTCGCGCAGTGCCCGGCCACCTCTCCCAATTGCCTCTCACCATCGCGAGCTGTTTCGACCGTGGTTGCGCAACGGCAGCACCGTGACCCATCCTCCCTCCGAGTTTGATCCCTCCACCAGTGCCGCTGGCACACCAACGGCACGATGGCGGCGCGCAAGCTTGCACAAGAAGTCGACAAGTGCTTCAAGAAGGTCGCCGAAGGAGTCACGGAATTCGAGGCCATCTACGAAAAAATCGAGCAATCAAATAACCCAGCGCAGAAAGACAAGCTGGAAGACCAGCTCAAGCGCGAAATCAAGAAACTGCAGCGGCTGCGAGATCAGATCAAGACATGGGCAGCAAGCAACGACATCAAGGACAAGGCTCCATTACTGGACCACAGGCGGCTGATTGAGACGGTTTGCCTCCCCAAGATCCCACGGCGCCGCCACGCTAACATGTTGGCAGCAAATGGAAAAGTTCAAGGCCGTAGAAAAGGCGATGAAGACGAAAGCGTACTCGAAGGAAGGGTTATCAGCGGCCGCCAAGCTAGATCCCAAAGAGCAGGCCAAGATGGAGGCGACCGAGTTCCTAAGCAGCATGGTTGATGAGCTTGAACAGCAGATCGAGACGCTCGAGGCAGAAGGGGAAGCGATACAGGCCACCATGAAGAAGGGGAAGGGCCACAGCGCGAAGGTTGAGCGGATGGCCGCGATTGAGGCTATCATCGAGCGACATAAATGGCACCAAGGGAAGCTAGAGCTCATCCGTCGGTCTCTGGAGAACGGCGGTGTCGATACCGAGCAGGTGACGGACCTCGAAGAGAGCATTAGGTACTATGTGACCGATGGCATGAATGACGACTACGTCGAGGATGAGACGATGTACGACGACCTCGATTTGCAAGAAGAGGAGGACGCCTACGGCATGAACCAGGAGAACGACAAGGGGTCATCACAAGACAACCAGTCGGTACAAGGCGATCTTGCCGAGCCCGAACCAAAACCTGCGAGCATACCGGTTGGGAAGCAGCGTGCCGCAACGGACGCGGCAGCAGGGTCGGTCGGACGACGCCCCTCAGCCCAACTCAAATCGCCCCTTCCAACGCTCGCAACAGTACACACAACTCCGCTACCTACTATCAGCAATGGTCCAACAAGCAACGTGGTCATGAAGCCAGCGTCCGTGCCGACAAGGCCGGCTGGGGAGGGCCTCAAGTACGCCAGTGCTGCTGCGGCAGCTGCTGCGAGCGACAAGAACAATGTTGGCATCGCACCCTTGCCTCCACCGCCATCCGCGACGCCGATCGGTGCCCCGATGTTGCCGGCAGCTCAACCCAGGACAAGCACAACAAGTTCCCCCAACATCGCACCTATACAACCTGTGGTACAGGAGAGGCTACCCAACGTCATGCCGTCTTTAGCAAGTGCACCATCGGCCAACACACCAGCACCAGGACTGCCAAACAAGGCGGAGAGCAAGACTGTCATCTCACGGGGCAAGGCGCCAGCACAACCAATGCTCGACCCTATAGAACCTCCTATGCCCAAAGGTCAGCAGAGCCGCACCGCCATTCGCACCTCACGGGTTACTGACACTCCCCTAACAGCACAAACAAACGGTGTTACCAACGGTATCCGGCCCATAGAGGAAGAAGAGGAGGAGTCTATCTATCACCTTCCTTCATCCTTGCAAGATTTGGTGGAGTCGTTCGAGGTGACGAAGAAGCGGCCTGCTCCGCTGGGCGCAGCGTCGACGCAAAGGTTGCAGATTCTCTCGGAAACGAACAAGCCCGAGGTGACGGATGCCGAAGCGCCCCGAAGCTACCACCCAGACGTCAGATATCACACACATACACAATTCCCACAGGAACCCTTGTCAATCTTCGACGATTCTCGACTCTACAGCAAGATCGACCCAGACACTCTATTCTACGTCTTCTACTATAAGCAAGGCACATACCAGCAGTTTCTGGCCGCGAAAGCGCTGAAAGACCAGAGCTGGAGGTTCCACAAGCAATACCAGACGTGGTTCCAGCGGCACGAAGAGCCAAAGTCGATCACCGAGGAATTCGAGCAGGGGACCTACCGCTTCTTCGACTACGAGAGCACCTGGTATGTCCCAACGGAGCCCCGCATCCTTGCTAACTTACCGGGCAATGCTGACACTTCTTCTCAGGATGAACCGACGAAAGGCCGACTTCAAGTTTGCCTACAAGTTCCTTGAAGATGACGTATGAGGCGCTGTCTCCGATGAAGTATGGTGGGTTATTTAGTAAAATATCCATGTCCGTGTCTGTATTTGAGGTTTGTACGTGGTAGCAATATCGGAGTGCTCGCGACTCTTTTAGTGGCCCAGAAGGGCTAGGTTAGCCTGTTTTATGGGATGGTTCAGTTCCGCATTGATAGCTTTGATAATGAATGGCAAGGCATGTGCGACAACTACTCACTACACACTGCGGCTTATGTTGTGATGTCACGGGACACCCGAAGTGTAATCATTCTAAAGCAGGAGGTGGAGCTAGCGAACGCCCGGTCGCCCATCTCCTCAGGGTGAGGCCCGCCACGGAGATGCACTGTTGGGACATCGAGGATGGAGCTGTCAGTATCTGCGGCTCTTTCCAACGGCTAGCTTGAGACGGGAGAGCGGCCGTAGGCAGACTTTCCAGGTCTTCTATTGGGTGCTCTACCGAAGATGGTGTTAGCCAAGCAAGCTCCGATCAGACCAGAAAGGAGCGTCCACCTCAGGTGCGTCGAAGTCTGCCTCGGAGTACGAAACCTGCGGACCATTATCCGTAAGTGATGCCGCAACTCATCAGAACTATGCCTCAGGCATGTCGGTGTCGAATGAGCGACCGCTGGCGAAGGAGTGGCAGTGAACGGCCGCGCGCCGTCAGCCCTGTTTTCCCGAGAGCGCAACCATCATGACGCGAAAGATGCCTGATTGGTGGACCCGTTCATCGTTTGCCCTCTCGATGGAAAGGCAACATCGCATCCCGTGCGATATGGTCGTGCATAGAAAGAAGGCGACAGCTTCCGTGCAGCCGCTCTGACGCCCGTCTGGGCGAACCGCGAACTGCAGGGGCAATGATGGGAGCAGCGGGGAGCTCTCCTTCGTGCAGCAAAAATATGTAAAAATGCTGAAGCACGATGTGCCGTCAACGAGGCACCAGTGATTATGCTTGGCCATTACTCCCGGATCGCGACAAGCGCTATTGCCGTGGGGGGCTTGCATCAGAGCTGCTGCTTCACCGAAAATTGTTAGGGGATTCAGATTTGGCTCAGCCTGCCTGCACGCTGGAAGGTGTGTTTCGACTTCGCGGAAGTCACAGCCCGGTTCCCCACCTCGCTCGTTTACTCGTCTACATCGCAACTGAGTGGTCCACGGCAGGCAGCAGCAGCCTTCCATCCCCTTTCATATTGTGTGGCACCCACCCTGCTCGAGTAACTTGCTCCGAAAAGTCGAAATATAACGCCGGCCCATTGAACGCCCGAGAGTTTCTGCCATGGACGGGCAGCCAATGATGCAGCTTGAGCGCTGAGTCCTCCAATGGGCTCTGTTTTCGCTCTTTTCCCCCAGCTTTGGAGCTGCTCGAGGCTTCAATCCCCCTCGCTGTCCGTCTGTCACCTGCTCATCTGATTGCTCGCGGCCAGGAGCCCTCCGAGCCCCGGCGAGTTTCGAGAACTGAAAATGCCTCCCGGTCAGCCCTGGCTTGTCGAGGCAACTGTCGCGACCGTTCGTGAGGACCAATGAGATGGCTCAGTCGGCGATGGCCCCTCTACATTCGTTGTGGTGAAGACTTCTGTGCTGATATACACAGCACAGCACCGCTCACGCACGACACACGCCCACATCAACCGGGCTGAGGTCTCTGCCCAGGCCCCAGACCACCCTAAAGTCTGCAGTGTGCTGCGTCCCGCCTCGACAGCCTTCTCACCGAAGGCTGAGACGGTAGTCCCCGCTCCTCCATCTGCACCAAGCACGGCTATGAACCACCGCCTGCAGCATTAGGCATATGTCCCATCCTTTGGTTGCATGCTTAGCTGCCGCCGACAAAATCGGTGACCGGTGAGGCTGCTGTTGTATGAGTCCCCAGAGTCTCGAAAGAGAGATCGCAAGCTCGCCAGAGAATCAAGCCACAAGAGACTACTGAACAGACAGAAAGAGCTCGTGTCATCCAGCGATACGCCCCGAACTGCTTGAGAAATCCGGACTTCTATGTGCGTAAGCTGGATGCGGCATTTATACGCCCAGAGTGCGAAGCCCAATCTCTATACCCCCACCCCTGGCCTTCTCTGCTCGCCTCACCTTTCACCTTAGGTGAGGAAGTGCTATTTACTCGCTTCACTCTTTCTGGGGGTCCGCAACAGCCGTGCCACCAACCCCGGCGGGCCAGGGTATATCTCCTGAGCACCCGCAGCTCGTTGTTGACGAGAGCATGCATTATCTCTGCACCCAAACCATTAACATTCCGTGTGCTCTTCGCTGCCCTCCCTCTTGTCGCACGTTTCTTTTCTTCCTCTACGGTATGTACCGGTTCCCTGTTTGCAGTTAGCAGAAGCTCATGGCTACACCAGGCTACGCCCGTTCTCACGACAACCGGAGCCTGGAGCTCAGCACTATCTGGAGCCGTCGCAACACCGAATTCTTTGTCAGAAGCAGGCCACATGGATCCCTACTACAGCCAGAGCAACGCAGGCTACTGCAGCAGCACTGGCTTCGGAAATGAACCAAATTATCCAGTCACATACGACAGCGGAGCCAAGAGCGAGCCCATGCAGCGGTACGACTCCGGAGTCGGTTTAAATCCCTATGAGGATGACGCTACCGTCGTTGACCCGGCTCAGAGCGGTGACGAAGCAAACGGCTGGCCTATGGAGCGGAGAGACTCCGGACGTAGTGACTTAACTCTCTACGAAAATGACCGTTGGACAACCGCTACCGTCACTGGCTTGGATCAGAGTCCTGACGACGTGAACGACATGTGGCGTTTCGATGGATACCCCTCCACCTACATCAAACAGGAGCCGCAACCTCATGGTACCGTCGAATTCGCTCAGCTTCTTGTCAGTACAGAAGAAGAAATCCAAACTATTACCTGGCAGGCCACTCTAGATGCTACGTCCCTTCTCAATAACAACAGCTTCAGGCCTCTGTACATCACAACCGATGCCGTCATGCAACGGGCCCAGAGCACCAAGACAGAACGGCAAGCAGTACAGGAAATCTTATCCGAATATCTGTGCTACTACTCCAAGAACGAAGGGAACTCCCCCGATCCCACAGCACTGCTGGTCGAAGCCGCCTGCCAGATCCAATTCCACATCGAGGGAGGTCTTGTCATCCAGCTGGATACACAGTGTATATGTTACTACGCGATCCTCTGCGTTCTTGAAAGGCTGAGAGGGGTTGATAAAGTAGCGGCCCCGGAGACGCACCGAGCGTCCGGCAAGTCGTCGTCGTCATCATCGTCCGAGAAGGTGTACGCTTGCCGTGTTCCAGAATGCAACAACAGAGTCTTTGGTCGGTCAGCTGACCTCGAACGCCACAACAAGATGATCCACACTAAAGAAACGGAGAAAAAGCCCTTTTACTGCGACTACAAGAAATGCCCCCGTCACAAAACTGCCTTCTTCCGACAAGACCACTTTCGCGACCATCTGAGAGACCAACACAAGGAAGACCTAATCCGCCGATCGGTCAAGCCCGACCAAGCTTGGTGGGAAAGCCGGAACCATCGTTCTCTCAGGGGCTGGTGGCGCTGCAACCGGTGTCTGGCACAACGGGTTGATATCGCGACATCTGGTTACTCCTGCCCAGCGTGCGGGAACAGTTGTGAGCCTGAGCGGAAGCGGTTCAGAGAGTCGGTTCCATGAAACAGCACTTGATATGCGTCGACTTCGTTGCTTGCAATGTGTGAATTTCCCTCAAATTCTTCGTGCTTTTGGTTCCGGGATGGAAGTGTGTTGAGTTTGCGAATGAGGATCTCGTTCAGTCGGAACCTCCGCGTGTCGCGATTTCCTGCCCTTTGTTTTTGCGAACGACGACTTACCCGGCTCTCCGGCAACGTTTGATGACTGTCTTCCTTCCTAGTTTATCTTGACTTTGATACCAAGTTGTCCCCAAGCGGAGACATGCGCTGCTTAATGGCCAGATGATCGTCTTCTTTTTGGGGGGGGGGGACTCAAGTCTCTCGAGGTTGTTCGGTTTTTGGGCGTTCCTGCGTCTGGCGCGAAAGGGGTTGGCAAAGCTGGCTTCGGATCTCTACGGTGTTGTCAGGATTTAACCTGACCCAGGTCGTGCAGATGCACCACCTAACGTTTTCGAGGTCGGGACCGGAGATGCTCGGGCTCTCTAGGGTCCCAAGGGATGGCCTCACTTTTACTCTCGGCCCAGAACGGGCTTTGTACCAACGTTGTACTCTACGGAGTTATGGGATATGAGATACGGAGCATTCGGCGGCGGCGCTTGCTTGAGATGAGCTGCCGCTGCCCTGCTGCTAGGTTCCGAGTGTCCGGTATTTCGGGCGACGGGGGTGCCCAGAGAGGGCCCCAGGGATTGTGATGAAAGCAGGAAAACATGGCGAGGTACTCAGCCAGTACCCAGCGCTCCAGTTGCGCTGAACAACAACAGCTTGTCGGTGGTTCCAGTACACCAAGCAACAATTGATAGTCTAGCTACATCAAAATAATACGAATGCAATAGCCTAAGAAATGTGTACGCCTGCAGCCATCACCGAAATCTGCGAGGCTGGTTGTTGCCTCTCCCGTGGTTCCGTTCGTCCATCATCTGGGCGGCACGCATCGGCAAAAGCCAACAGGGGTTATGCGGGGAAACAGCACCTTCAGGCCAGCCGGCACCCCTGCAGCCTGCTCTTTGGCCCCCCACTTGCCCCTCATGCCCCTCTTGCGCCAGATCGTTGCGTTGTGGCAGAATTTGAAGCATTTTCGGCGCTGAAGCTAGCCATGCCATGTGCTGCTGCATGACATTCTGAGACCTGGACGTCGAACACTCCCGTGCATCCCATCCCACCCGCGCTCAAATACCCCGGCGAGGGCAGCAGAACACGCGGGAAAATTGCCAGGCGGCTGCGCATGTGCCCTTGTGCTCCCACAGAACGGTATACTGCGCAGTACATATACCGCAGTGTAGCCACACCATCGTGGTCCCCGCAAGGTGTCCCGACATCCCCTCTGTGTCACCAGCGCCGAGTTCAGCGTCACCACCAGCAAGCACCCAAAAAGCTCCACCTCCACCTCCACCTCCACTGGGCCAATCGCCCCGCTTCCGAGCCCACAAGCTCCAACTTCTTTCGTGGCAGCTCACGATTCCCGACTCCAGGGTCCGCAACCGGGGCATACAATCGATTAAATCCACAGTCTCGACGAGTTTCTCTCTGCCCAAGGTCTTCCGCGACAATTGCCGCGGCTCTCCATTGCAAGACCCAATCAACCAGCAGGGCAGCGCCATCCTCGGCTCTCGTCGCCGGATTCAATTTGTAGTATCCGAATTTTGATCCAGCGGCCTGGTCCGGCGCGACTCGTTTCGCCCCTTCTCTCCCTCCTCGCACGCCTACCTCTCCTGCTTTAATCCGCCCTCTCCCCAACCTGTCACCATGACTCCCTTCGGTGTAGCTGCTGTCCGAATTCCCCTCCGTCAAACTGCCTGGTCCCGCGCTGCCGTCTCCTCCGCCCGTGCCGCCCCTACCCCGATCTACTACACGTACCGACGCACAATGGCGACTGCCGCCCCTACAAAGATCAAGGTGAAGAACCCCGTCGTCGAGCTCGACGGCGACGAGATGACGCGCATCATCTGGCAGAACATCAAAGAGAAGTTCATCCACCCGTACCTCGACATCGACCTCAAGTACTACGATCTGGGGCTCGAGTACCGTGACGAGACCAATGATCAGGTCACGCTCGATGCCGCTGAGGCCATCAAGAAGTACTCGGTCGGTGTCAAGTGTGCCACCATCACTCCCGATGAGGCTCGTGTCAAGGAGTTCAACCTGAAGCAGAGTAAGTTGTGTGGCTGCTTCTCGCCTTCTTATATCCAAGACCCCTCGGCAAAGTTTGCACTGGCCCGAGGCCAGCCATCCCGGCTCAGGCACATGTGAAACCTTCTGTCATCACAAGCCCTCCATTCTCAGCCAGAACGCTAACGAGAGTTTTGAAAGTGTGGCTGTCGCCTAACGGCACCATCCGCAACGCCCTTGGAGGCACTGTCTTCCGCGAGCCTATCGTGATTCCCCGGATTCCCCGGCTAGTAACAGGATGGCAAAAGCCGATCATCATTGGTCGCCATGCCTTCGGTGACCAGTACCGCGCCAAGGACCTGGTCGTCCCCGGCCCCGGCAAGCTCAGCATGGTCTACACCCCTGAGGGTGGTGAGGCCCAGGAGATTGAGGTCTACCAGTTCAAGAACGGCGGCGGCGTCGCTCAGACACAGTACAACACCGACGAGAGCATCACAGGGTTCGCCCACTCGAGCTTCAAGCTGGCTCTTGACAAGACCCTTCCTCTGTACATGAGCACCAACAACACCATCCTCAAGAAGTACGATGGCCGCTTCAAAGACATCTTCCAGGAACTTTATGACACCAAGTACAAGACTGAGTTCGAGGCCAAGGGCATCTGGTACGAGCACCGTCTTATCGACGATATGGTGGCGCAGATGATCAAGAGCACTGGTGGTTACATCATGGCCCTGAAAAGTGAGTTGCCCAACACGTGGGGTGATTTGTTTCCTGACTCATGTGTTGACCCAAACTCGCAGACTACGATGGTGACGTCCAGTCTGATATTGTTGCTCAGGGCTTCGGCTCCCTGGGTCTCATGACCTCCGTCCTCATCACCCCCGATGGCAAGACGTTTGAGTCTGAGGCTGCCCACGGTACCGTCACCCGCCATTACCGCGAGCACCAAAAGGGCCGTGAGACCTCGACGAACCCCATTGCTTCCATCTTCGCATGGACCCGTGGTCTTATTCAGCGCGGCAAGCTTGACGACACCCCTGATGTCGTTGCCTTCGCCGAGAGCCTGGAGAAGGCATGCATTGACACTGTTGACATTGACGGCATCATGACCAAGGATCTCGCCTTGGCCTGCGGCAAGACTACCCGTGAGGACTACGTCACCACCAATGAGTACCTGGAGGCTGTCGAGAGGAGGATGAAGCAGGCCCTGAAGGAGAAGCTCTGAGCAGTTACACCATTGGGGGATGAGCTTGTGATGTGAGTGAGGGTTTGAGGGTCTTGCCTGAAATATGGGAAGAGCATCGGGTTGGTCGGTTTGGATTTTTTGGCATGTTCCACAGCATCTACATCCGGCATCTCGCGCTGCATTCTTGCGTGCTCATCAGCATTGCGTTGTCGATCTCGTGACTAGGCCATTAGATCAGATTCCTGGATTAAGAGCAGATCATTGTATATAAGCCAAAATACCAAGAACATACGTCTTTTACGTCGCACAACGCATCCCCATGTACTCTTCTAAAGTTACATCATTGTTTTGAGCTCAAATACTCTCCAGCCAGCACTCTCGTGCTGGGGGAAATGAACCGTGAGTAGTATATTATGTATTGGGAGCATTCCAAAGTATCCGGCACACTGTACTCACCCACAACAAGCCACTTTCACAAAGTGCTTCAGATCGGGATACAGATATGGATTTCAAAATCTATTATAACCCTATCCAGCACTAGCGAATGCCCTCTAGAAGCCGCTGCAGCTGGACACTCGGGCATGTTCAGAGAAGAAGAGACAGAAAAGAAAATCCTCGGGAACGCCTAGGTTCATCATTTTTGGTACAATTCAGGGACCGAAATACTGGAGCCTTGCCGCTCAAATGGCTCTTGACAACCCACTTTTCCCCTACCATGCCTAAAATCACCAAAAACACTGCGAGCGAAGAGGGAGATAGAGACCTTGCCACCTCTTGTATTAACTTGCACACCTGGCTAGCGGGAGTCTCAGTCATCTCCGCCTCTTGCACCAGAGCTTTCCGCGCCGAGGCCGCTCTTACGCGACCTCTTCGTAGGCCCCGCTGTAGGCGTGCTCTCTATCCCGCCGTCGCTCCTACGCTTCTTCTTGGTGGGTCTGCTTGAGCCTCCTTTGGGTCGGTAGCCTGGGTCTTCGTCATGGGCCCGTTTTCGCTTGCCCTTGCCGCCTGCTGCGCTGGGAGTCACTGCTGCGTCGTACCCTGTGTCCTCGTCGGCATCCATACTCTCGGCCGCGGCTGCCTTTTGCGCGGCGCTCATCCGCTTGCCGCGAATAGATCCGCCGCCCCTAGACCCGCGCTCACCCTTCGTGCGCCCCCCATGGCCCCGGCCTGAGGTCGGCTCGTCTCCGTTCTCCTTATCGGGATGCGTCTCGCCGTCCTGCAGGAACGTCTTGGGCGCGTGCTTGCGCAGCCAGTTGTACACCGAGGTGGGATTTCGCAGGGCAAAGTCGCGGTTTGACACGGAGTCCTTGCCTGTGCTTTCGTTGGCGTGCGCGAGGGGCGCGAGCGTCGGCAGCGGGGCAATCAGCTTGCCGGTCCGGGCATACTCCGTGTCGGCCAGGCGCGTGTCAGTCTCCCACATGTAGTTGTCGATGTCGTCTGCGGTGAGGAACGACGGCGGGTGTGGTTGGCCTTGTGCAGGATCGGCGGGGGAATCCCGCCCGGCCTCGAGGTCCGCGACGAGGTCGGGGAATCGCTCGGGGGCGGATGAGTAGGGGAAGTGTGGCACATCTCGCGCGAGCTTCTTGTAGGACTTGGTTGGCTGCGCTCCGTGGGGAGGGGTGGAGGGTCGGTCGATGTCGAGACAGGGGGTGTGCTCGTCTGATGGCGGATCTTGGCTGAGGTCGAAGCGCTTGTCGGGGGGGATTTGTGGGCTGTTGTTTACATCTAGAAGAAGGTCGAGAAGTCGGCTGGAAGCGCGATGATGTTAGCGAAGCTGCCGTGACGGGAAGCGCTAGTGCGAGCGCGAGATTGACGCCGACTTACTCTTTCTGGATGGCGAGCCTGCGAGCAGTCTCCAGGGCTTTTTGCTCGAGATTGTGCAGCTCCTCGCCGTCGCGCATCTTTCGATCAAAAACGATGCGCATCTTGCGATACTTCTTCTTCCAGGAGCGGTAGGTGGGTTTGTCGTCGCTCATTCTGGTGTCGCCGGAATCATCCTCAGCCTTGACGTCGCGGTCCGACCGGTGGCGCCCATCGATATCCATTGCGTCGCGCTGCGTGAGTAGGTAGTTGTGGGGTTGGCGTGCAGTGTCAATGGAAAGCCATGCCCTGGTGGTCGAGTTTTGCGGATGAGGCTATTGAGAAAAAGACGCCGTGCCCTGCCTCCCGAGAACTGGAGCTGCTGCCGCCTTCGCGGTTGGATCGCGTGTCAGAAGCCAAGCTGGGAATTCGAACCCCTGCGACTTATGTAAGGCAGACAGTGCTTGCACCACAAGATCGATGAGAGGTGGCCGAAGTGCGCAGACTGATGACGGAGTTGAGAGATGATGGTCCTAGAGCTTTGCAATCTATGAGCTGTTGCTGTATCACACCCGTCCGGAGAAAGTGGTATATCTCATCAAGATTTGCAAGTGAATCTTGTTCATCAAACCTCCGGCTTTCGAAGTTCACTCGTCAGCCGCATACTGTGTGGAGCTTGGGGCTCCCTGTCCCTGTCGCCAAAACTTGAGCTCCACAAACATCGAAGAGAGACGCTTGGTTATCCTGCTCACCAAATCCGGTATTCGCAGCCCCATCCAAAATTTCCTGCCAGCCTCAATCCACGCCCTGTTATCCAGCCTCCTCCTTGCTGCTATCCAGCGTTTCACCTGTGGATTCTCCCACCACGCATTGAAGCCTCTTTTCTCGCCGCCCAACACCCCGTAACCCCTCCTCTCGAACCCAACTTTTTCCCCCTCCTCCTCTTCACTATCCTGCATGTTCCGCCAGACCCTCGCCAAAATGACCGAAAACGCAGCAAAGAGACTCAAGACTGACGGCGGCGCCATCGCCATCGGCACCCACAACGGGCACTTCCACGCCGACGAGGCCCTCGCCGTGTACATGCTGCGGCAGCACATCCCAACCTACGCGGGCGCGCGGCTCGTGCGCACGCGCGACCCCAAGCTCCTTGACGAGTGCCACACGGTCGTGGACGTCGGCGGCGAGTACGACGCGGCGCGCAACCGCTACGACCACCACCAGCGCACGTTCGGCACCACCTTCCCCGGGCGGGCGACCAAGCTGAGCAGCGCGGGCCTGGTGTACCTGCACTTCGGGCGAGAGATCGTCGCGCGGCGCCTCGCGGCCGCCGAGGACAGCGAGCAGGTGGGCCTGATCTGGAACAAGATCTACGAGAGCTTCATCGAGGCGCTAGACGCGCACGACAACGGCATCAGCGTGTACGACCCGGCGGCGCTGACGGCCGCGGGGATTGAGAAGAAGTTCTCCAACGGCGGGTTCACGCTCGGCGCCATGGTGGGCCGGCTCAACCCCAACTGGAACGACGAGGTGCCGTCGGACCCGGTGGCGGCGCAGGAGGTAGAGGACAAGCGGTTCGAGACGGCCAGCCAGCGCATTGGCGAGGAGTTTGATCGCGATTTGAACTACTACACCAGCGCGTGGCTGCCGGCGCGCAAGATTGTGGAGGAGGCGTTCGCAGCGAGGCGGGAGTACGATGCGGAAGGTCGCATTTTGGTGTTTGAGGGACAGTCGGTGCCGTGGAAGGACCACCTGTACATGCTTGAAGAGGAGCAGCCCGAGAGCGGGAAGCCGTTGTATGTGCTGTACCCGGAGAAGCCGACGCCGGATGCTAAGTGGAGGATTCAGTGCGTGTCGGTCTCGAAGGACTCGTTCACAAGTCGGCAGCCGCTCCCTGAGGCATGGAGAGGCTTCCGCGATGAGGAGCTGGATGGGATTTCGGGCATTCCAGGTGGAGTGTTCGTGCACGCCGCCGGCTTCATCGGAGGCAACAAGACCCGCGAGGGCGCACTCGCGATGGCCAAGAAGGCGCTGGAGTTGTAGCGAGCTGCTTGTAGCATTTGCTCCTGAGCTTTGTCAATCAAAGAAATTGGCCTGATGGGACCCCACCCAACATATCCATCCATGTTATGTCTTCAAGGTGCACGTTGTAACGATTGCTGGAGTCTGGCTTGAAGTCCAGCCAGCTGTTTTCTAGGTTTGCAGGAATAGTTGACAACTTCTGAAACTAATAAAACAGTCCGCCGAGCAAGTCGCAAGCTCCGCTCACAGACATGACTCGCCTAGAGAATACGCCGCGCTTCCTATTGACGCAGGGAGGCATACCAACAACAACGATCCCAGTCCCAAGGTATATCGTGAACTCTCTTTTTCCTCCCCGAGTTTCCCCGCGCAAACATGTCGAGTATCCACTTCCACAATCTCGGTGCTTCCCAAATTCTCTCGACATCCTTTCTTCTCCGACAGAAACACCTGATTAAAAAGAAACAACTGTGCGGGCTAGGAAAAGGAGACGGCGACTTAAACAAGAAGCCAGAGACGTCCGTCCCTATACAGCAAGCGATCGCGTGGAAACTCCGCATCTCTGTTTGTTCCGGCCGCTTCCGTGTTCGTAATCGTGTGGAAGAAGTAACATCAAAACCAACGCCTGCAAAAAGTATATCGTAGTCTCATAAGCTGGCAAAGCCGAGTATCCCGTCGCTCAGCGAAGTCATCTCCGAATGGGGAGTCCCTCGGCGGCGTTGACAGGCGGGCTGAGTGCGGGGGTGTTGGCGACTCCGTCATGCTGCTGCTGCTGCTGCTGCTTCTTCTCGGCGCCACCCTCCAAATCCTCGGCGCTGGTCTCGCGGTTGAGAAAGCTGCTCTCCTTCACGGGGCTGCCGGCTTGCAGGTTGGAGTGGTGCTGCTGCGGGTGCAGCAGGTTGCTGAACCCATTGGTGCCGCTGACCGGGCTAGAAAGGTGGGGGATGTTCTCGGGCACCGGGTGTTGGCTCCCGACGGAGCCCGTGTCGACGCTGTCGCCCTTGCCAGCCTTGCTCATCGCATAGTCGCCGCTGTCGAAATACTTGCGCTCCTTGAGATGCTTGGCGAAATGGTCGCTTTTGCTGGGGAGTTTGCCATACAGCCGGAAGAGCCGCTGCTCCTCGGGAGAGAGGGACTGCGAGAGGGGAGCAAACGAGTCAGCAACTGCGTCCCGTTTTCTCGAGGCATTCTTCTTAGGTGCGGTGGTGTTCCACGGCTTCGATCCCAAAGATGCAAGGGATAGTTGCGACCCAAGAGCGACTCACCTTGACATCAATCTTCTTCGCCTGGTGGGGATTCATGGCTACCTCTTCGCTCCGCTTCCAGGGATGTCGGTGTATTTGGCTTCGACGAATTTGCTTGGACCTGAAGACGATAAAGAAACGCTGGCACAAATGCAGCGCAAAAACTAATCACTTCGACAAAGAAGTCTGATCGCTGGGTGGTCGAGAGAGGGCGGAGGTGGTGCGTCGTTCGTTCTCGAAGGAGGGGCAGCGCAACTTTTGGAGGGCGGTAGTGGGATGTGTTGCAGATCAGAAGTGGAGAGGTCAGAGTGGCTGCACTGAGTCGCTCGTTATCTTGTCGCCAATGCCCAACCCAGTCTGGTGTAAGGAGGCTTTTTACTTTTTGCGCAGCGAAAAAGCTCAAGGATGCTCGTTGCTGCGGAGAGTTGCACTGTCGTGTAGATGGGATGCTCTCGGCCGGCGTCCCAATCTCTGTCCTTTTATTCCGTCCCTTTAACTGTCGCTTTCCAGATACCCGCTGTCGCAGTGGCGGACTGGCAGGCCCATTGTTTTGCCAGGCGACCAGCAAATTTATGCGGTTGTCAGGCAAGATCCTTGCCCGGTCTGTTACTGGAGTACCTGCCTCCGCTGCGTCATTCAACCACTGATAGTGATCAGTCGCAGGGGTGCCCCCCAACAGCCGGCGTTAACCCGCACCTCCTCTTGGCGGGGATTGTTGCCATCGGAGACACAACCGAACATCGCAAACAACGTCAGGCAACGGGGCTTCGGCTGGGAATAGCACGAGGTTGCGTGTTTCCCACGTTTCAAGTAACCATCAGGGGATTCGCAACACTTATCAAACCATCTTCAAGTCTTCAGACTGTAATACTGACAATTGCGTACTCGTGCCACACAAGCTAGATATTAGAGCAAAGCAACGCGATGGTGAAAGCCAATTGCTGCCCAATGGAAGAGGATGAGGTAAGTTGTCTCACAAAGGGCAACTTGCCTAGCCCCTCGAGTCACAAGATACCCCCTCTTAGACATCAAGTGGTGTCCGCACTACACTAGTACACATGCACCTCGCCCTCAAGGGTGCGATGTCGTGGAGATACTTCCATTTCTATTCTGACTGTGAACCAATACTTGATTAATACTTCAAACCAATGCCTACTCGAGAATGTATTCCAATGCGTCTTCTCGCCAGATGCAACCCGCTTGCTTCCGCCCCAGTGCCCTCACCAGTTCGGTAGAGAAGGCATCTTGTAATATCACATCCTGTGGAGGACCAAACGATCTCCCCGGTGACGCCAAGACTCCGACCTAATGCGTTATTCCATCATGATGTTTCCCGGTCATTTTGAGTCGTAAACACCTCGCCGTCTGAATCGCAGCCCGTCCTGCGGTGGCTCTCAGGATCTGGTTGCCTCGCCGTAAGGTACCAGGACTTCAGTGCCGCAATGCCAACAGCGCAAACATCCCTCCCACAACCGGCCTAGCTACAAAGGTCGGGCCGCCCTCGGGGAAGCCCCCGGTCACAGCATCAAAGAGATCAGTCATGGCTCTATTGGTGGAGGAGTTTCCAACCCAGTGCGCCAGCTTCTTGATAAACATATCCCGCGTGGAGTTGCTAGCGACGGCGGCCGCAAACATTTCCCAGTCCGATTTGGCCCAGGTGTGGCGTGTATCAAGCGGGACTGCGTACTCACGAGCGATGGTCGGGTAGAAGGCGCTCTGCATGTCGAAGATCTCTTGGTCGACGAAGTTCAGGTTGAGTAGCTTGTCAGCGTAGATGTTGTATAGGATACCTGCTGTAATTAGCACATCGGGCACTTGGCCGTTTAGGAGGGATGCGAGACTAACCGTGGCTGTCCTTGTCCCCGTAACTCAGAGTGGTGTGGGGAGGGTTAGCATCTTGGTTGATGGCATAGCCTTTCCAGGTCTCAAGATAGTCGAATGCCGTCTTGCTCCACTTGTCCTCGTTCTTGGTAAGCTTCGCGATCTCCGACATTGCTTTCAGGCCGATGATTCCCTTGATGGCAAGGTTCGTTTGGTTACTGCATAAAGGCTGTCAGTTCGGTCCAGCAACGCGAGAAGATTACAGGGTACATACGCCAGAGTTCCTGCAAAATCATCGGTACTGAGCTGATTTGCCGGAACGATCGAGTCCTCGACCAGGAATTCTGCCCACTGCTCGAGTTTGGGGTAGTGGTCGTGGAGGTAGCCAGTATCACCTGTTCTTTGGGCATAAGCAAGTGTCATGATAATCATGTTCCCGCACTCCTCGAGAGGCATTGGCTCATCATTGCCATCCGGATAGCCCTTCGCCACGGGAAAGGTGCCGAGGTCGTGTTCGGCCCACTTGTTCGGGTAGGCGCCGCTCTCCTGGTTCTCAAAAAGGGGGTCGAGCAAGTACCGGCTGAGCGTTGCGTTGAGGTAATGTAGGATCGGGTAGGCTGGGAAGATAACGTCGACGGTTTGGATATCACTGTTGGAGCTGATCTCCTTTAGGAATATGTATGGCTTTGCTGGCGTGCCGGCGTATTGAAGCCCTCCGAACGTTTGACGAAGAGCTAGAGTGGTGATAGTTGCGTAGTCCTGACCTGCAGCCCTGACGGAATCATCCTGGATACGCGTATCAAGGCGCTGAGACGCCTTCTTCGCATATTCGTAGTCGTTCACAAACGCCGCAACGGCATCACGCTCGTTCGTGTAAAACGATGACCATAGCCCCGGAATTGGCGTCAGTCCCTGATCATGACCTGCAAAGTTGATGACTCGGTCTTGAACCAAACCAAGACTGAAAACCATTTCAACGGCCTCGCCCTTCTCAACAGAGACGTCGTGGGAGAGAGCAAAAACGGGCCTAGGAAGTTAGGGAGAGTGCGCTTCGGGTAGATGTAGGAAAGAAACATACCATTTGTCATTGACAGCACGGAAGTCGGTGTCCTGGGTGTTATCGAGGCCCGCCTGCTTCGCAAACTGGTTCCGGACCACACTGTCCTGGCCAATTTGCCATGTCGTCTACATGTCGAAATTCGTCAGCATCCCTCAACAGGCCAAACCCATAACTGAGCAGCCGAGATGAGATATCACGAGGAACTTACGCCACTGCCAGACTCGGTAGAAAGATACCAGTTCCCCCAACTAGCAATCTCCCTAGCTTCGGAAAACTCCTGCTGGTTATCGCGAAAGAACTTGAGGTACGTGACGTCCGCATTGTTGCCAATAACCCCTTGCTCCCATTTGATGGTCTGGGAGTCGTCGCCACTGGCCCACTCTATTCATCTTGTCAGTTAACAACCCTTGGATTTTAGTAGGCACTTCAGGGATGGTCTCACCTCCGGAAACGTCCATGTACACCTGAACGTTGCGTTTCTCGGAATCGAAGCATGATACCTTGGCGGAGATATACGAGAACTGCTGGGATTGCCGTGACAGATCATCCGGGTACACAGGGGACAGGAAAGTGACAGTGAGATGGACTTTTCCGTCAACGTCGAAGACGAATTCACTCTTTGTTGCCGTGTAGTGCAAGGATACTTGCTTCACGTGGTCAAAGCCAGGGGCATCTCCCATCCAAGCATAGGCTTTCCCATCGACGTGAATCAAGCCTTGCCAGCCCAGATTCGAGCCGCTGTGGGTACCCATGTCAGTATCGTTTGTCTCTGGGCCGGTGTCTTCGGGGCGTCTTACGTCCAGAATCTGGGCCACTGGCCGGGCAGAATACACCCGGTATCACCGCCCTGTAGCCATGCGTTGAGATATGGTGACCTCACGGCCAGGGGGACCGCAGGGGGTTTCGCGGGACTGGCATCCATGGCTGTCGCAACAAGGGCGCCACCCACAGCAGCCAGAACGGCCGCAAGGTTGAAGAGCTGCATCGGGAAACGCGTACGTCACGATGAGGAAGGATAGACCAAGTATGTTTACCCGAGTAACCAACCTCGTGCCAACACGAGGTAAGAGGTGAAGAAAGAATGAGGTCAGCGACCGTAAGCTTTGGGGACAAGAAAACAGACTGTCCCTCGATGGTGGCGCAGGAGTAGCTCGATATATTTATCGCGCATGGGACAGTCCGCGAGGAGTGCGTCACAAGAAGGCAGGAAGGTGCATGGGGATAAGTAAAGATGGGACGGCGTGCACTTATAACAGAGACGGGCGAGAGCCTCGAAGCTGCAAGTGGCCAGAAATGAGAGATGCTTCATGGAACTCTGGTGTTGCGTGAACCCAACAGGGGCTCGAAGAAGGGAGGAGGATGAGCATGGGGCATGGACTCGTTGTCGAGTAGGACAGCACCTTCCCGCAGACCTGAGCAATGTAGACTTGACTTAACTTGAAGCTCATGGGTACACTTGCTATTCGAGACGTGTTAAAAGCTTGTGGCGTGTGGCCGCACGAGATGGCTAGGAGACAGGTTCCCTCCTGCGCCTGGTGAGGCATGACCAGCATCATGACGGGTCTTTCATTGCCGTGACGAGGTACTCTGACGAAATCATCTCCCAGTGCCCATGTCTGGCCGGAAGTACGCACGGCTAGTAAACCACTTGGAATCCCAGGGACGGGCAAGACGAGGCGGAAAGGCTGCCTGGCCGCAACATCCGACAATTGTTGAGTCTCCAGTCGGCACGGGAAGCGAGGTAGATGCTAGACAATACGAAGCTGTAGTGCTTGATCTCACAGAATGGGCGAGGAGCGGTGTGAAGCCACCGCCTGCTGTGCAAAGTGTGGTGCTGCGGCGCTACTTGACCTTGCCTTAGACGTAGGCAACTCTGTTTCACCGGCCGCCTCGCGGAGACCTAGCCGTTCGACGCCTGGGGCTGGCGCGGCGGAGGATGCTCGGCGTGCTCGGCGTGCAGTACGAAACTTTATTTTCCGAGCGTGCGTCGACAGAAGTGGGATTGGGAAGGAACATTCAAGTAGTGTGTGGAGCTCAAGCCTGAAGTGACGCAGGTTGACGATAGCACCGCTGGTTGAAAGAAGCTCAGCTCACGTAGTACGCAAATCACTACGCCCCAAGAAATTAAAATAAAATAAAAGTAATTTCCTATGGCCAGCTTAGGCAGGAAGAGAGCTGTCCCGCTGGACGCGCCGCAAAATTAATGACCGGAAGTCACAAAACATCGACCGTCGCTGAGGTGCATGTGGTTGATGTTTAAGTGCAGGTGGGGCTCAGCAGATGCAGGGTCCCGAGGGCCGAGGCGGGTGGTCTGTCTGGGGAAGGAGCGCTATGCAAAAAGAGGAAAAGCCTTGAAGTTCCATCAAAGGGTGTCTCCGATTCACGACACCCTCCCCAACCACGCGACGCCATCAGTGCACTGGTTATCATCATGAGGATGTCTCATCGGGCGAGTTAGGGCAGCCGCATGCCGTCCCCCACAGACCCGCTCTCGGCGGGTTCCCTCCCATGTCATCACACCTCAAGGGCACTGTCGCCTTCCGTCAAAACCATCGGAAAGAATCTCTGTCGCGAGACTGCCCGCCCGCCTTGCCAAGGTCATTGGACCTAGCCTATTATCACCCCGACCAGACTTTGACACAAAGTAAAGGAGGTGGCTATGGCTGACGTCGACTGGTTGGCCTTTTTCCGATATTATAGCGCCGTCTTGGAGATGAATCAGGAAGGCACATCTCCCTGATCGCCCAAACGATTTATGGGCCAAGGGCAAAGCTTTCGGGAACTGAAACCCGAGAGGAGAACCGAGTACCGGAACGGGGATCGCAAAGAGCGAGTGATTGCCCGAGAAAGCGACCGAGTATAGCTTGCACATCGCAAGGCCGCCTCGGCCCCGATCCCGGCCAGTCCAACGGCGTCGCTAAATTTCACCGACATCACCGCTCCGGCGCGCCATTCACGCTCAGAAACTCGCATCTTCCCCATCCTGCAAAATGACCCGTGCATCCATAGGGTGGCGTTACAATGCGTTTATAATGTTCGTTTCCACTCCAGTCGCATCAAAAGACATTGGGACGCGACATCAGCCGGTTCGTCTGACTGCTTCCGTTGAACCATCACCGAGGCGTCATGGGATCAGCTTCAGTTGCACCGTTGCTCATACGGATATGATCCAGAAGCTTTGTTTAGCACGGGACCATACGTCTGGAGTCGCAAAACGTGGCAGAATCTCCTCCGTCCTATTTTCGTACAGCATCGCCGAGTGAAGTGCTGCAATGGGCCGCTGCAAGACGCGCATGGTTTCTCCACGCGCCTCCAAAGCAGAGGCATGCAAACATGCAGGGCACTCGCCGTGATCGCCGGGAGGACGACGCAGGCGTCTTTCGCGAGGCCCCCATTGTCATCCTCCAAAATAATATCATGGCTCTGTCCGGCCCGGCCCGGCCAGGGTCGACAGCATGAGTTACCCTCATATTTTCAACACCGCAGAGATGGCTGGGAGCCGCCTGGCGCGTGGCTGTGCCCTCTTCCACGGCAGCCCGGTACGACAGCGTCCCATACGGTGTATCCCCTGAGGCAGAAACTCGCCGAAACCTCCTCGGCAGATTTTTACCTTGCTGAACGCCTACAGAATTACAGAATTATACATGCCAACCCGGATATCTCTACTTCTCAGAGCCCCTCTTTCGCTAACATATCTGCGATATCAAGATAGAATGCAATCGCATTGAAACTGACAAACAGATTTGTAGGTTAGAATACGGCCGTATCCCAGCGGCTGCCAGGGAATTCTCAACTTACGACTGCTTCTTCCCCAACCACTTTCTCACTGCAAAGCGGAGCCGGTTGCTCCAGTTGATCAGATCAAGATGGTTGACGCCAAGCAAGGTGCCCTTGTATGTTCCCTAGATCGGCTTGGTTAGCAAACATCTTCCATGTTCAGTCAAAGCGCCACAGAGATGCATACCCAATGGCTACTCTCAACGCTGACAAGGCCATCGTTTGGACCCTCCAGGTGTTTGAGCACTCGATGAGAGACGCGGAATGGGCTCAGCAATGGCGGCTTCTCAACGAGCATGGCCCCGTAGGAAAAGTATCGAACAAGCGGATCATCCGGGATTGCATGATTGAACACTTCGTTCATATACTTCCTCGTCAGCTGCTCGAACCCATCGTGGTCCCATCCTGTGGTTCTTGTCCAGAGGGTATACAAGCGCGACAGATTCTCTGGCCCGATCTCATCGATTATGTAGTCGGCGACAGCACTGCCATGGTGTGGAGTGGCAACAGTGACCAGCGACTTGACATCAACCCCTTTGGGTTTGAGGTGCGAGATCATGTACCGCGCATCCAAGCCACCCATACTGTGGGCAACGATATTGACGCTCCTGCCCTTAGCGTGGGCCTCAATGCCCTCTGCTAGCTTAGCAGCCCTCTGTGCGATTGAGCCGCTAGGAGGAACCGAAGTTGTGATGACCTCAATATTTTGAGCAGCTAGAGCTTCTTTGATACCACGCCTATGAGGCGTAAGTCAACTGAATTCTTCTCGGATTTGAGCCACAAGAGATCAATCAACCTGATCTGAGCACATACCAATAATGAATGGGGGGTAAGTACGAGCCGGCGAGCTTCAGCTCAGCGAACCCTAAAAGGCCGTGGGCGAGCACGACGGGGTATTTTGGCGCATCTCCAACACAATGTCAGTCAAATATTTAACTCGGAAGCCGCGCAAAAAAGACTCACCGTAGCAGTCTTTCACAAGAGCGTAGGCGTCTGTGATTTCCCGGCCCAGCCCCTTAATCCTCGCATCTCCGAAGCCGGTGGCGTGCCTATCACGACCAAGCCGGGCCGAGAGCGTGAGCCTTCGGCTTGCAGCCGCTGCCCAGGACCTCCCCTCTCGGCCCGAGCGAGCAAACACGCGCGGCGTGGATAATTTGGCCAGGTAGGCCGCTGATGTTGTCATCTGGTCATCGGTAGGTGGGTGGTTGGGGAAGGCGGTTGCTGCAAGCGGTTGGAGAAGCGCGTAATTCTGCAGTACGTTGCGTGCGTGCGTGCGTGCGTGTGTGTCTGGCCAACTGCCCGCGACCTCTGGCGACTTTGAACTTCGACCTCGCCTCCAATGCAAGCCAACTATTTCAGGACGAGCGCCGCGGCGTTTTGGTGGCAGCAATGGTTGCAAAAATAGGGACGCTTTCACACCCTTTTAGGGTACTCCTGGAGCTCGAGGTGCGGATGGGAATCGGCGTCGCGAAGTATATCATTTGAGGGCTGGGCGGGAATGGTGGGAGTGATGGCGTCGGTCGGCTTTGACGTCATGCAATGGCTGGCGGGCCGGGTGGGTTTTTGGTGATGAGATGAGTGGGACTGCTGTGGGTGAACCCGAGGCCTAACTACGGGTGGCCTAGCGCCCGTGCTGCCCCTGGCAAGGTGGTCGACAGTCTAGACCACCACCTGCCATTGCTGTGAGCTTTCAGCTTCAACTTCAGCTATCGACCTTACTCTACAAAACTCTCATATCCCGATGTATTTGTCAGTCAACTAGAGTAGGTAGGTAGTGCAGAAGGATTCTGTGGCGGTTAAGCGGACGACCCCTCTCCAGATCCAGATCCAAGTGCCGACCTTGAGCTACTGATGCTAATCGATCGCCCACCTACCTACGTACCTATTTCGAGGACACCAACAAACAACCTCCCCCCTCACCACCACCACCACCGCCCGGGATGTGGGAATCAATGTCTTGACCAGGACGTTCCCCTCCCCCGGCCGGGCCGTTATCGCCCTGCAGATAGCTGCACCGGTCGAACGACTCTTGCCGGGCACGCTTGCGTGTCCAATGGGAGGTTTCCGGGTCAAATGGTAGAGAGTTGGCGTTTGCTGCCAACAGCGGTGTCGACTGGGTGGGGTGTGGTGGTTGGTTGTGCGGCGGGGGGATGTGATTGGTCGCGGGTCGTGCCCGGCGCTTAATTGAAACAAAGCGTTCCAGAGCGTCGGGTCGGGTAGGTTATGGGTGTGTATGCGTACACACTGTATTGAGGGTTGAGAAGGGGCCGAAAGAGGGATGGAGAGTGGGCCGTCAGAAAGAAGGGACGGTGGGATGTGGTGAGGTGAGGTGAGGTGAATATCGCGGGCTTGGTTTGGGTTTGAGGTGAGTGAAGTTGTATACCTACTGTGATAATGATGCTTCACTGGGCGCTCACACGGATTCAGGGGGGTGTCTCTGAGGATGATCAGCACTGTTTCTGTGCCACCACAACGATGGACGGGGCCAAAAGGTCTTCTCCGTGGCACGGTGCTGGGCGCCGGTTGAGCAAAGCTTTCTACCGGCATCGCTGCATGTGCGTGTTGGGTATTGGTCGTACAGCTACGACCTCGCCCCCGCCCTCGAAGCGCCGTCAATATGCGTTCCGGCTTCGCGGGATCATCGCTGGAGATCTATAAGGCGGGCGCCGACGGTATATCTTCACCGGGTGGAAGCCCGACTTGGCACACGCGTTCCCCCTTCTTCTCCTCCTCCTCCTTCTAGTCTACTGGTCAAGTCCACTCGCCTCCTCATGACGACGGCCGCCTTCCACCGCCGCCGCTGCCAGCCCTGAGGGACCAACAAAATGATGCACCCGACCCCCCGAGACTGCGACACCGAGCCCTGCCAGATCGGAGACGGCTTCTTCTCATCCCTCCAGCCCGCGCCCGTCAGCAATGCCTTCATGCTCGCGGCCTTCGCGGCCCTGATACCAGCCAACCTCTTCACGGGCATCCGCTACAAAACCCCCTTCTACGCCGTCCTGGTCATCATCGGCCTGCTGGTCGAAGTCCTCGGCCATGTCAGCGCCATGCTGCTCCAGGCCAACGAGGCCAGCCATGCCCTCTTTTGCGTCTTTGTGATGGGCACGCTTTGGGGGGCGACGCTGATCGGATCGGCGAATTATCTGGCTCTGCCGAGGGTTATGGTCATTTATGGGAGGGAGTTTAGTCTGGTGGCGCGTCCGGTGTATTGTACGGCGTTTTTGCTCTCTGTGGATGTGTTGGCGTTGGTGTTTCAGTCGGTTGGGGTGGCTTTTGCTTCGGAGAGGGGTGAGGAGGGCGTGGTAAGCAACTGAGCTTCGAAGAGACTACGGAAGGGGGTTTGCTGATATTTGGTGTGTTACAGGTGAACCAAGGGGTTCAGCTGCTTGTTGCTGGGCTGGCTTTGCAGCTCGCTAGTCAAGCTGCGTTCCTCGCGGCGTATTGGTACTTCCGGGTCAAGCTGTCTCGCCGGCACCACAATCTCGACTCCACGTTCTCGGCGGTCTTC
>Ga0247780_1000766_pt1 | contig 26139 bp, 22 predicted proteins | sample UWRJL079202R5_FD_179927 | JGI IMG/M metagenome (GOLD analysis project Ga0247780, IMG submission 179927) | Plant litter microbial communities from Arlington Agricultural Research Station in Wisconsin, United States - UWRJ-L079-202R-5 | ecosystem: Environmental > Terrestrial > Plant litter >... | reverse complement strand
CCGTTCGGCAAAAGAGTGATGGAATTGCTTATTCTAGATAAAAAGGAGAGGGTGGCAGAGAGCCAGTAATATAGTGGTGGAAGGTGGCGAGTCACGTGGCCAACCAGGTGACCATATTGTATCACAAGAAGTGCATCGGGCTTATCCAGAATCCATGCGAAGGTGCTAGCAGCAGGGTCGCGAATCATCTCGAAGCGACTGTTCATGACGAGGCTGTTACGGCGCAGCCCACGAAGAATAATGCCATGACCCAGGGCCATCCAGGATTCCTCAGACAACGTCGAAGCTTCCTTGATCACGCTCAATAGGTCCGAGGTCTTCTCAATAGCCGAACCGACAGTATCCAGCTTCTGGGCAATGGCGGCTTGCTTTTCGTCAGCGAGGTTAAGTTGTTGCCTCATGTTTGTCAATTCGATTCTGCACCCGCTCTGTCAGTGACTTGACACAATGGCGTGTTACCTCTTCAACTGAGAAAGAAGACCTACTTTGTGGCAATTGCCAGTGAGGTCCTCAGATTCTCCATGGTCCGCTGCAATCTCGTCTCAAGCGTTTCGAGTGCCCTCCTTTGTCTATTGGCCTGAAAATATGACTTTGCTGATGCTGTGATAGAGCTTCTTTTCTGCACTTTGAGGGTTTTTAGGACGTCTTCGATGGCCTGGATGAGTCTGCGGCAATCCTGAGCCGCCGTCTCGGCCGACGGCGCGGCCTGAAGACCACCCAAAGCCTGGCTGCAGTCTGTAAGAATGCTGTTCCATTGGTCTGTCGCTTGGAGGAGATCCTCCGTCTCCTTAGTAAATCCAGAAGACGACTGGTAGAGCTCCCAGAGTGTCTTGCCCGCCTTGATGGTCGATTCAATCACTGTAACGACGTTGACTGCGAGTGAAAATGCTGTGATGGGATCCATATTCCTGCTGCTCGGCAACCTCGGGTATTTTCTGGCGCGACAGGGGTGATTCCGTTGCTGGAAGACGGAAGTCTTGATACTCGAAATGACCGAGGCGGAAATAATATGCCTCCATCATGAGCTGTCTGCATCATACGATGCGATATTTTTTTTTGGTCGTCGAAGTGGGGAAATAGGCAGCAGCAGTGGCGGTGCTCCATTGTGGCGACGTCCAAACTGGTGACGAATGTCCAATGGAGAGGCAGATGATTTGAAGTATCTGTGGCTGACTGCCATGTCGGTGCGACGCTAGTTGCATGAGAAAGCCTGAACTTGTCCTTTGGTGATTTGGAAATCGCCTTTTCGATGCTCAATCCACCCATCTTCGCAACCTCATGGGCGCCTGAGCGAATGAGACTTATAATTGTCACAAACTACCGCTGCACTAAAAAGCGTAGAACGTTCATGCATTCTATAAGTGGTAGTCGCTGTTTATCTGACAGCTTTCCTTACAGATTACGCGTTAACTTCTTTCCATCAATAGGAAACTTTAACCCAGGGGGGCACTGAAAAGGGGCCTCTGAGGCTGTGTGGCGGCGGTGTATCGGATCACCGTAGCTCAGGGAAGAATCAGGGGAAGCTCAGGATAAATCAGCCACAGCTCACCCCAGCTCATCCCAGCTCAGGATTGCGAACGAAAAAGGAAATTTCGTGTGCCCAGATTCGTCGCAGACAACCAGGGTGTTTTGTGCGACGAATCTGGGCACACCAAGTTTCCCTCTTCGTACCTCGCTCACGTGACATTGCTCACCCTGGCTCAGGCCCGGCTCAGGATTGGCTCAGGATTGGCTCAGGATTTGCTCAGGCTTGCTCAGGCTAAGAACCAACGATGCGCACAAGGCAAATAAGGCAAGGGAGGTCTCAGAATTGCCTTGCCTTGCCAGAAAAAGGGGGCCCTTTGCTTGCCAAGACCAGAAACGCCACTTGTATTTGAGTATTTGCCAAGAATTGCCAAGAGCTTACTAATCCACGGAATAACTAGCTCCGGGCTCCGAACGGGCGCTCCCAGGAAAGAAAATGATCCAAAAGCTTCAACTCCAGGCCTAATTCTTAAGGCACTAAAGCATGGAAATCATTAGATCGCCTATTGCGGCCATTATAAGGCCTAGTATAAGTTTAGTCCCACTGAAAACCCTCTTGACTTCGTCTGATATCGCGGGGATAGATAAGAACTCGAGAGCCATCCTTAATAACTACGGAAACCGATGTTAATGCTCCTTCCACCAAGAAATAGGCTCTGTGACCATTATTACTCGCTCTAAGAGATAGAATTCGAGCTCATCATGATCCTCTATAGTCAATTGAACAGTGGCTTACAGAGGTTACGATGTAGAATTAGCCTGGGAGTGGCCCAGAGATCAGTGCTTTCCACCGGAACGAAACGACCTTTGTACTGAAGAACTAACCAGAATGTCCGCCAAGTCGCCAAAACGGGGAAAAATCCATGCCAAGCCAGACAAATAACCAAGGTAAGGGATGCACTCAGAATTGCCTTGCCTTGCGGAAATCTGGGGTCCCTTGCTTGGCTGCATTGAGCTCCCTTGTTTGCCTTACCCTTGCTTCATTTGCCTTGTGCGCATCGTTGCTAAGAACCATTTCCGGAAGGCTGCGCCGCAGCATGCACAATTACTTCAATTCTAGCCGAGCGAGCCCAGAATTGGTCTCAGATTTGGACGATTATCCAGGGGCTGTGACTCGCAAATGCTTCTGAATCTCATATTTTGGATGATGCAAAGTTATCTCTCCCTCTGAAAGTTAAGTGAACCGTACCTTCCGCCCGCAAACTTTCGCGCCCCACAAACTAAAACTTCGTCCTTTCCCTGGGTATAAATGGTTTCCATGATGCGAAACATCTTTTGAAAGGCCAGTCTAGTCGCTTGGCTTGGACCGGACATGGGCGAGGCAGGACTGCTTCGAGACATGCAAAGGCCTCTCGAAGAACACCTTAGGACATGGTATCTGGATTCCATCCGAAGTTTCCTCAAACGGCCCTACTGGTCTCGGATCTGGATTGTCCAGGAGCTCTGCGTGGCGAGAGAGATACTGCTGGCGTGCGGCGACCAAACCGCCCCATAGTCTGTCTTTCGGGCCCAGCTCACGGGTCCACGTTCGGCGTCCAAGGCAAGCTTCCTCGATGGTGGAACATTGTTCTCCATTGAGAACTTTGGCCAGTTCGTTCCGTTCAACCTGCTCGGCGTTATGGATGCCTATCGGGAAAGAAGATTAGGCTTGGCGGCCTCCTCAGCTTCTCCTCTCAGTCATAGTCTACTAATCCCCGCGATCGAGTTTACTCCCTTCTTGGCCTTGTCACCGATGGGTCCGCCGATGAAATCATCCCCGACTACACCCTTTCGCCGTGCAAGGTGTGCTGCTCTGCCGTGTGCGCCATCACGGAGAGCACCTTGCGGCGAGAAGGTCCCGAAGGGGAAGGGTTTGTAAAATGCGAAGAGATGTCGAAGCGGTGCAGCCAGACCACTTGACGATTCTATCAGCGAACGAACGGACTGCGATGGGATGGGATGCGAAGCTTGGTGGTGCTGTGTCGACATGGCGCCGTGGGATACCTGAGGAGCCCGCAGTCTTCTGCTGCGAGAAAAGCTGTTAACGGCAGAAGAACCTCCCCCAGTCAAGGTTTGGACGGAACCTGAGCCGGGCAATTGGCGGCACAGACCAGCTTTTGGAGCCTTTTCACATACAGCATAGGTCACGGAGGTGCGCATGCGTGATTTTGTGAATCAGTTATCTGATATAATGCCAGCAGCGCAGCAGCGCTCAGCCAATTACTGTACCAAATGGCAAAAGCGGTGTATCGATGCAATGCTGTCGCTTCTTCGCCCACAGGTATGATACATAATTGGACGGGCTCATGCTCACCGGTTTGGTATTGTCTTGGTCCTAACTGGTCCGGCGCGAACTTCGGCAGATTCCATCAAAAGCTTGTGCAGCTCAGACGCCACTCGCGTCACTTGGGGTCATCAATCGCTATCATTGGGCGTAGCGAACGAAGTATCAGATCATGCTCCTTGGAAATCTCGGGGTCCGTAGCAGGTGGTAGTGTTTCCATGCGCGCCTTTGACCCCTGTGTGGTTTATCCAAAGTGATATAATGTCTCAACATTCCCCAGCACAATCCCATTATTCGTTCTCACAGCTTTCAGAGCAAATATCAGAGACAGATAACCTCATCCCTTATCCCATATAGTTAACCATCCTATTATTAGCAGAAGCTTCGGTACGTCTTCGGGCTTTTGGCTCTTGTAGTATGACATTACACAATTAACATTACCACAGACGGCCCTCGTTTTATTCAAACCCACAAGTCGGATTATACATCGACAATGAGAAATCTGCTTCCATTCCTTCTTTTAGCAATACCGACAACGGCGCAGAACACGAGGGTCTGCTTTCAATCCTGCTGCCAATACTACAACCCCGCCCTAGGCTTGTCGTGCGCATGTGCGGCACCAGGCGTGTGCGCCAGCGTAGGGGGATCGGTTATGTATAGCTGTTTTGATCAGAATTTTGGTGTAGTTTGTGTTATGGCCGTGTCTCTGGCTTCAAACGACACTGGGCCCGAGAAGGCACTTGGGGAGCACAGCAAGAACCTGACGGATAATGGTGACAACTAACTGCATGATCTCGTCATATGAATGGGGGAAACTATCAATAAAAATGGCTGTGCAGAACAAGGTCCATTTTTCGTGATGCTCACACCATACTATCGTTTGCTGTCCGTGGCTGGCGGTAAGCCTGGGCCCTTTCCTTACACAGGACCATGTTTAGGTCCTTCGGCTAAAACTGCACCTTCTCGGAATGCTGTGCTGTTCAATGGGCAAATATTAGCCGAAACTGAGCCAGGGCTGATCTGGACTGATCAAACTTGACCAAGAGCCACGTGATTATGAGCAGGGGTGTTCGTAGATTTTAGGTGGTCGTGAAACAGGAGAGCCCTGGCGCAAAGAGGGGGACGGCGCTGGTTTTGGATAGAGCGCTATAGGAACGGGGGAACGCAGGGCTCTTTGCCAGTATCTCACCGGTGCGGAAAAATTGAAGAAGGTCGCGGTGCAAACTGTGTGAGAGCGCTTTCCTGCGTGGCGGCCGGTACAGGTGGTGTTCTCCCTCGATTTCGGGTGTGAGTTCGCGTTCCTGTTCTTCCTGAAGATTGGAGGAGGCGGAAATGTGAGCGGAACGGGTGAATGCAATGAGCTTTTTCTTGATGGCTGCCACTTGCAAGCTCCACAGATCGTTCTTCTCCTCAACTTTGGCCTCAATGTCCATGTCGAACATAATCGCGGTGGTACTGACGCTCTCGCCATCGTTTGGGGTGATAGTTGGGCCGGCGCGGTAGCGTTTCTCAAAAGAGATGGCTTCTGGCTCAAGATACTCCTCAATATGCTCCACTGTGAACGCGCCAGCTTCCTCCGCCCGTTGCCAAATGGCCCCTTGGTGAAGGTGACGAAAACCTTGAGTTGCCCACAGAGGCACGCTCCAGACTGCCTCGCTCCACGTTTCCGAAATGGCTCAGCCAAGAATGTCCCGCACGACGAGAGGGCGCCCATCTATGATTTGACGAACGTCCCGGATTCGCTTCTGCATCTCAGGGGATACCAAAAAGGTTACCGACGGCCCCGACCGAGCTTGCGCATCCGCATGCATGCCTGCACCAAAGTATCTTTTGTTATTCCCGGGCCAAGAGTGACCGCAGCACGGAACCCGTCGGGCAGCTTCAGGTCAATGCCTCTGGTCTGGTGTGGGCCTGATCAAGAAATACAAGACAAGTAAGGAGTATTAATGGCTTGGTCTGGCGAATAGAAAATCATGACGCCGCCGCTAACCCCGCTCTGTGTGAGAAGGTTGTTCTGCAGAAACTCTTTTTACAATTAAGTTCCTCGGAACCCAGACCTAAGCGGCAATGCTGGCGCCTCCCAAAAGCTTTCTCCAAAGACTTCCCTCCAAATAAAACTTGTTACCGATAACGAGATCACCATCCGACTGGAAGGATAGGTCCAGAGGAAGATGGAGTAGAGAATGGATATCGAGATGGATTTCTTTTTGTTTCGACGAGATTAGCATCATTCGTTACGTTTTTCACTATCGTCTATTGTATTCGAAAAAGAAAAAGTTGTCAGTATCGGAATGTGGGCAATCGCGCTGGCGATTGGACCCACATTTCTGGAACACTTCATTTCTCGCCATTTGGCGATCCTGTATCTTAACAACATGAACGAAGAATCAAGAAACCTTAGAGCCATACCATACGGTATAGTCCTTATCCCATTCCTACCAACAAAAATCCCGTAAATAAGCCTGACAGGCCCTTGGCAGTGTACGCTTCAACCTCAGCTAGCTATGTTCGCTGGGACACTCGAATAAGAAGGGGCTTCTTTTCCCACAAGAAATAGGCCTTTTGCGTCTCTGGCGCAAAGCCGGCAGCACCATCTGTCATGTGGAGGTCGTACCTGTATAGGACACGTGAGAGTATGAGTCTCATCTCGAGGTATCTGCCACGGTGATAAGCATCCGGTTCTCAACAGACGGACCGCACGGAGCACGCCTACCCCATTGCTTGCCCAATACAGTTCCGCTGTCCAAGACCGAAAGGCTTCACGACCTCACGGGCATCAAAAGCGTACTCGGGTAGGCCAAGCCACCTCTCGGGGACGTAGCTGTTGGCATCCCGGAAGTTGGCCGGAGACCGCGATGCGGCCCACTGCGATACCGAGACGGCAGTCTAATGATAATTCAGTGGGTGGCGTAAGTCATCACATCAGACCTCAGCCTGAAGCATTGTTTTTGGGAAGGGGGGAAGCCTACCCCAACCGGGACCCAATGCCCACTGATTCTCACGCCGTCGCAGTTCTCGACGCGCCGAGCAAGCCCAAACGGAATGGCCGGCAACAGCCGCATGCCCTCCTCTATGCACGCCGTCAGGTATGGCAGTTTCCCTACCGCGATGCCCGTGATAGCTGCCTCATCGGCAAAGGCGCCACGGACCTCGCGGGTGACGCGCTCCATGACGGCAGGGTTGCGGCACAGGAAGTAGGTGATAGCCGACAGCGTGGTGGCTGTCGTCTCGCTGCCCGCGATGAGGATGGTGGCGGCGTCGAGCTCCATCTCGAGCTGCGATAAGAGCAGCCCCGCCTTCTCGTTCCGGTCGAGCACGTACGAGAAGAAGTCGGGCATGTCGCTGCCGCCATCGAGGCGCGCGGCTACCCGCTCGTGGGTGAAGGCATCGTGCGCGGCTCGCTTGCGCAGCAGGCTCGTCGGGATCAGCCGCTTGAGGACTTGGAAGACCCAGGGATAGTACTTGACGGCCTGCAGCAACGAGCCGGCCTTGATGTTGTCGAAGATGATGGCCACCCAAGGATGGTAGGCCGAGCTGCTGAGGCAGCCAAATGGCGCGCCGAAGACGAGATGGCCGACCAGGTCAAAGGTGGTCCAGTTGTACGCCTCGACGAAGTCGACGGTTGGGTCATGGCTTGCGCAAGCCTGGTCCAACAGGCCTACGAGCTGGTCTAGGTACGTATCAAAGAGAGGCTGCTGCTCGCGCAGTGCGCGCTCTGAGAAGGCTGGGCTCCAAGCCTTGCGGTGTCGAGCATGGTCGGCGTCGCTACACGTCAGGATGCTGTGGACGGTTGGATGACGGATTGGGTACATCTTCATATCTTTCTGCAGGTACCTGGCCCGGGTGGGTGTGTGGATGTCGGTCTGAGCCGACGGGGAGATGAAGGACAGCGTGTCCGGAGCTGTCCGCACCACCTCGCCATATTCTTGATGGAGGGCCTGGATGGCGTGCGGGAGCCGTCCACGGACGAAGTGGTACATCCATGGCAATCTCGTGACGGCGTTGAGACGGGGGCCTGGAAACCTGGAGAGTGGGTGAAACCATACACGGTATACGGCTATGAGGCAACAGGAGGGAAGTCCCTAAGACAAGTCAGCGTCAAGACGATGTCCCAGTATAGGGCGCAGTTTACGTGCCAGCGCGAGTATGACGAGGGAAAGTAGCTGAATCCGACCGAGCTCTGAAGTCCACATAGTGGTGGTTGCCGTGGATGTTGCGTTCGATACCTTGTTAATGTCGACCTGCGATAGGCAAAGTTTGATTCGATATGGAACGAGGCTTGCTGCAGAACATAAGGATTAAGACCCTCATTCCCCCGGTCCTGCAGCTTTGCGGCGAGCCACCCTTTGGGGTCTAGCTCCCTACAAGGTGTAGCAGCGTGACTCATGAGTACATCGAGTACATAAAGGTACATGCAGTACATTAAGGTGCCGCGCTGTTGAGGCATTCTAACGAGCAAACACACAGATTATCTAGTGCCTAGGAACGAGTTGTCGCCGTGGTCGTAATCTCGAAAAATTCGCTGCCTCCCTTTTACCCCAAGTCGTCGCCGAACTGCTTTTCTCCACTTGATCGCACGGAAACCTGTGCGACCACCTGCCATGTCTAAGCGGAAAATTCTATGCCTTCACGGCATCGGAACATCAGGAGAGGTAGGTAAGGAGCGTCTTACCCGGCGCCTTATGCTTCGTCCTAACAAGAGTCGAGCACAGATTCTGAAATGGCAGCTGGGCGGCCTGGTCACCAGGTTGGAGGCAGAACAGGGCTTCGAGTTCCACTTCGTGGACGGGCCTCTGAATTCTCCCGGCCATGAGGAGGTCCTGGGCCTCTCTCCGGGGCCCTTCTACCGTTGGTTCTCGTGGACGGCGCCCAATCCATCGGCAGAGGACCGCGAGTCGGTGAAGGAAGCGATCCGTCTCCTCTACACCTGCATCGCCGACGAAGGCCCGTTCGAGGGCATCCTTGGCTTCTCGCAGGGCGCCACGCTTGCATACGGCTTCCTGCAGCACCACGCAAACCAGAATCCGTTGGCGCCGGCGCACGACCTGTTTCGGTTTGCCATCCTGTTTTCGGCGCCAGGTCTGGCTAAGATCCGAGGGGTTAACGACGGCGCGGCCAAGGTAGGGGTGCCTTCGCTGCACATTTGCGGTCGGGCGGATCCCTGGGAGCGCGAGTCGCTGTCGCTGGTCGAGCTGTGTGAATGCGGCTCAGCAACCGTGATAAGGCACAGCCTGGGCCACACCATCCCAAGAGACCGTGCGACGGTATCGATGATTGTGGATGCGGTGGAGAAGCTGCAGCACAACGCCGGGGGTTTCTAGGGTTCGGGCTGCGGGGAAGGACGGGTTGGCTAAGTTAGGAACGCGTTTGATTGGGAGAAGGCTTAGATGGCTAGTGGGGGCAGCCGAGGTAATTTGCGATTGCTATTCGAATTTCTGTTGAGGACTCTTGGCTCTTTAAGAAGACAGCGTGTTTGCGAGTCTGAGAGGGTGCGGTGCAAGAGTGTCTACTGGTTATTCGGCCTTACCTCAGATTGCCCCTTGGTGCCTAAATATTCGTGACTATTCGTGACCGTCGTCCCTCAACGTCATGGCAGGCCCCAACCACGAAAAGGCGCAAGCCGACAGGGCCGAGAGCGCGAACGAAGTCGGCTTCGCTACCCCTGCCGATGCTCACGACCCGTTACAATGGCCGCTTGCCAAGAAGGTGGCCATCGTGCTCAACGTCAGCCTCCTCGCCGCCGTGGGACAGATGGCTTCGTCCATGATCGCGCCCGCTGTGCCCCAGATTCTGGCCGAATTCCAGACGCGCGACGGGCTGCTCGCCGTCTTCGTCATTTCCGTCTTCCCTCTCGGCATGGCAGCCGGCCTGCTGCTAATATCGGCTCTGTCTGAGGTCTACGGCCGCGTCCCCGTCTTCACCGTCTCGAACCTGCTCTTCGTTATCTTCGCCGTCGCGACTGCCGTCTCGACCTCGCTGGGCCAGTTGATCGGCTTCCGTCTTCTGCTGGGCCTCGCAGCGTCCGCCCCACCCAGCATCGGCGGCGGAGTCATCGGCGACATGTTTGCGCCTGCGCAGAGGGGGCGTGCTACGAGCGTCTACGCGTTTGGAAACCTGATAGGCCCGCTGCTGGGCCCCGTCATTGGGGGCTACCTGGCCGAGGGCCGGGGCTGGAGATGGGCGTGCTGGTTGACGGCCATATTGGTACAGTTCCGCCACCCCCGCTATTCAACCCTGGCCCGACTAACTCCGGAACCTGCGCCAGGGAGGCGCTATGGTGGCCGTCACCCTGGCCGTGCTGCGGGAATCCTATCGCCCCATTCTTCTCGACCGCAGGGTCAAGCGGCTGCGCAAAGAGACGGGAAATCCAGACTTGTACTCGGCCTTGCCTCATCCCGGCTCCGGCGTGGAAGCGGTCAAGAAATCCCTCTCACGGCCCTTCTTCCTCTTGACTACGTCGCCCATTGTCTTCCTCCCGGCCTTTGGCCTAGCCGTGATATACGGCCTGATGATCCTCATGATCTCCACCCTAGCTGTCGTCTTCCAGGACCGGTACGGCTTCTCTGTCGGTTCCTCTGGGCTTGCGTACCTCGGATTCGGCGTCGGCCTGATCGCTGGCCTGATCGCTTTCGCTTTTACGAGCGACCGCGCCTACGAGTCCCTTGTCGCGCGTACCGGTGGGGCTCCGAAGCCCGAAATGAGACTCGCTCCAATCACCATCGGCTCGCCATTGGCCTGCATCGGCCTGATCGTCTACGGATGGGGCATTCAGGAAGAAGTCCACTGGATGCTGCCGCTGGTCGGCTCTGCTATTTTCGCTACTGCCATCATAGCCTTCATCATGCCCGTGACGACGTACCTCATCGAGGTCTTCCGCCAGCTTGCCGCCGGCCCCGTCGGCGCCTCGGCAGTCCTTCGGTCGGTAGTCGGAGGGGTGCTGCCACTGTGTGCTAACAGCCTCTATAATCGGCTAGGTCTGGGCTGGGGAAACACACTACTGGCCTTCATTGCGCTTGTCTTTACACCCCTGCCTTGGTTATTTTACAGGAACGGCGAGGAGCTGCGGAGAAGGTTTCCGCCAAAGTAATCTGTTCTTGTTCTTCGTGGGGTATCCTTGTATCCGTCCTTCCTTGGAGGTGGATTTGTCACTCTTGCTCGTCATTGGAGAGTTACCCGCCACGTTTTAGTCATACTACGCTACTACGCCGTCTAGGAGAGGAGGCAAGGATAGTATTAGAATGGAAAACACCAGAAGCCTGCAGGTAGCCATAGTTAGAAATGCATGCTTGGAAATCAACAGTGGCGAAGCCACTGGAACGTTCCACTGAAGCTCTATGAATACAGGTCGCTTCGCGACCTTCTGATCAGATGGAGACCAACAAGAATATAACGGTTTTGAACCCCAATTAATTGATGGTGATCATTGTGCCTTTTTGCTCTGACCGATAGGCACCCGGCTATCGAGCAACAGTACAAAACAATTCATGTTTTGTCTGCTAAACACTCGTCTCCTGACGGGCCGACTTCGTTCTTCCATGGTCGCGCTGATTAATGGTGATCGCCGTGACGAGGCGTGAGACTCAGCAACGTCCCCCTTTTGTTCGCCAGAGTCAGACCCAGGTTCTCTTCTAATGGCTCCGGGTCGCCCGAGTCCATGCGGCTAAACGTCTGGAGAAGCCGGACAATGACATAACTTGCTTCGACGGTGGCAAACTGTTCTGTCTCTAAGCATCAGCCCTACTCCCTAGGTACCGGACGAGACGAGAGTGGGTGCTGCTCACGACCAACGCATATACGAGGCCCACCGCTGAACGGCAAGTAGTTCCAGCCTTGCCGAAACGTAGCCCATCTCTCTGGGCGGAACTCGGCGGCATCCGAGCCGAATATTCTTTCCTGGCGATGCATGGCGTGCAGGGACAGGGCAATCCGCTGACCTCTGGGCACAAAGATCGGCGCCGTCCCATCACTGCCGCCGCCCCGTGGCAGCACCGTGTCGCTATTTGCGGCCCTTCCAATGATGGGCGTAGTTGGCCACAGTCTTAGGGCTGTTACTGCGTCAGCTGAAGATCTCGGCCGCTAGAAGGGGGTGACCAAGGCGACATGTACCTACTCTCTTTGATCACCCACGAGAGATATTTCATGTTTTTGAGATCACCGAACCCCGGTGGAAGCCCGTTGAGGCCGGCAATCTCGGTCTGAAGCTTGTCCCATACATGGGAATGTCTTGATAGCGCAAAAAGCGCAATGGACATCAGGCCGGCTGTCGTGTCCCTGCCTGCAACAAGCAGGTTCAAGACATGATCTCTCAGCTGAGAGGTCGAGCTGCAGTTTCTCGCCATCCCAGTCAAGAAGGACTTTTCTTCTCCCTCGCTTTCCGAGCTCGAGAGAGAAGACGCAATGTACTCGTCGACAAATCGATGGACCAGACTACAGGAACGGCGGAATTGACGGCTCGTGAGTAAGTCCATCAGGGAACCCAATCTGATGCGAAGGGCCATGCCGGCCTGTGCGGCTTCGAATGCGGTACTGAACTGGCTGGGGAGCTTGTGTCCGGCTGTTGAAGCGCCGAAGAGGAACTCGGTCGAGATGTCCATGGACAGTTGAAACAGCAGCGGCTGCACATCGAAGACGCTTGCGTCTCGTGGGAGGCTGGACAAGAAGCGCCTGGTCCGCTCCTCCAATCCTGGAATAGCAGACACAAGGTCTTGTTTGGAGAAACGGGGCTTGATAGAGCGCCTGGCATGGCTCCACGCTTCGCCATCTGCAGTGAAGATGCCACTCCCAAGAAAGGGCGAGAAGGCGCGGCGGCGGTTTGGCCCGAGGTCAAAATTGGCGAACTGCAGGGACAAGACGTGCTTGATGTTTTCCGGGTCAGCCGTGTGGAGGACAGTGCTGCCGAACAAGTCCATGGAGAAGGTGTGGCCAAACCGCTCGTGCTCCCGGCGGTGATGGCGGAGGCCACAACCATTTCGAGAAGCTCTGTAGAAGCCCACGACCCAGTCGGCCCCGAAGAGGAATGGCGACTGCTCGATCCCGGGAGGTGACTGGCAGCCGTTTCGCCTCTGCCGGTCCCTGTATCGAACCTTGCGGGCGGTTTCGACAACAAGACAAAGAACGTAGAACCAAACACCGGCAGACAGAATTGTTGCTAATGGCCCCATCTCCTCTGGATGCTGTTTACTGACGCGCGGTTTTACGGCGTGTCCTATTAGTTTCTGCCACAACTGTGTCCCAAGATAAGGTATCGCGGGTCCGTCGTGGCCGTCCTAATTTGTCGTGGACTCGCCAGCCCCTGAACTCACGGCGGGGATTGTCGGAGGAAGCTTTACTATGAAGGAATCCTTCCGGGTATCTCTGCTGTCCTTCGGACGCGAAAATTTTTCGAGGCCCGGGGATCCTCGGGGTGGGGGGGAGGGGTTGGGCGAACGCACCAAGAATAAGTACCAACCACCCGGGCTCATATGCACATGCAACTGTGCCAGAACAGAGAACCAACAACCTACGCTCATATTAGTATGGACTGTGCCGTCGAGTCTGCGGACATGACTTTGGAAGCGCCTATAAAGTATGCGTGGAGGGGTGTTGGGTGGGCCGCACAGGCCACCCAACAGGGGGTGGAGCAGTGCCTGATATAGATAACCAAGCCGGTGACTTATGCGGTTATGTCACACAGACGGCGGCACCGCTCACCACATCTATTGTTCTCAACGGATTAGGAAATGTCAAGAGGTATTGAACGATGTATTGTACTTCGAGCGACTCGGCTCTCGACCCATGAAGATGGAGCGATAGGGTGGCCGCGAACTAGGCCGCACTAGATAACGCATCTTGACACCGTGTCGCCGAGCTACCAATCCACTTCTGTCGCCTCTTCATGGGTATACTGTATCTCGCCTGCTTCTTGATAGATCAACTGCACCTTTTTGTATGAATACCACCTGTATTCCAGAGTCACAGATGCACACGAGATTCCCTTAGCACTGCACAAAATTCAGCGACCGTATATCGTCACATCCGGCTTGTGTCCAGAGGCTGCCATCATGAACTGTTCCCCGGAAGACGCGACGCCGCCTATCGCCATTGTCGGCATGGCAGGGCGCTTCCCCGGCGAAGCCACCGATCCCGACAAGCTGTGGAAATTATGCGCTCAGGGAAGAGACGCGTGGTCGCCGATACCGTCGACCAGATTCAATGCCGAAGCATTTTACCACCCAGAAGGGGGCAGAAACGGCTTTGTAAGCTCGCTACTTTCTCGCTATAAGCCCCTGGTAGCCAGGGGCGTAAAGGGTGCGCTGACTACTCTAGACCAACGTCCGCGGCGGCTTCTTCCTGAAGGAAGACCTAGCCCTCTTCGATGCGCCTTTCTTCGGCATGACCAAGTCCGAAGCGGCTGTATGGAGCTTCCCACGTTTGACAGGCCCGAATTCTAGCTTACTGATGCGCTGCCATTAGGCTCTGGACCCGCAGCAGAGACTCCTTCTCGAGTGCTGCTATGAGGCCCTCGAGGATGGTATGTCTGACTATCCTCAGTGCTTGGTATTTCGCTGCGGCTAACTCGAGTCGCTATCTATAGCCGGCAGCCGTATGGACCAAGTCAGCGGTACCAATGTCGGCGTTTTCGTAGGCTCATTCTGCAAGGACTGGGGAGAAATCATCACGAGGGACCCCGACGCCATACCTATGTAGTATGTCTTGGACGCAAGTTCCCTGTCGAAACGGGACTGACTCGGTGCTGCAAATAGCTCTACTACTGGAAGTGGACAAGCCATGCTCTCCAACAGGCTCTCGTATTTCTTCAACCTCAACGGCCCCTCCTTCACCATCGACACGGCTTGTTCGGCGAGCCTGGTGGCTCTCCATCTCGCCTGTCAGTCGCTGAAGGCTCGGGAGTGTACGTCTGCCTTGGTCGCCGGAGTCAACTGTCTGCTCAACCCCGACATGTTCATCTCGATGAGTTCTATGAGGTTTCTATCGCCGGACGGCCGGTCGCACACTTTCGACCAACGCGCCAACGGTTATGCCCGCGGTATGTCGCTCTCAGAGTCTACCCCCCTTTCTCTCATCTCCATGGCCAGGTTTAGAAATGTAGGCGGTCTATACTAACTTCCGAGGTTCGTAGGCGAGGGTGTGGCCTGCCTTTTCCTCAAGCCATTGGAAGAAGCCCTCCGCAGCGGCGACCCGATCCGGGCCATCATCAGAAATACCGGCATCAATCAGGATGGGAAAACGCCGGGAATCACGTATCCGAGCGGAAACGCTCAGTCATCCCTGATACGGCAAGTCTACCAGCAGGCTGGGCTCGATGCGAGCGACACCACCTATGTGGAGTTGCACGGTACGGGCACCCAAGCTGGCGACCCGGTGGAAGCCTTAGCCATACACGAGGCGCTTTTCCGATCTCCCTCCAATCCGCCTCTGCTTGTGGGGTCCGTTAAGACCAACGTGGGCCACCTGGAAGGGGCAAGTGGCTTGACGGGTCTTGTGAAGACGGTCATGATGCTCGAGAGGCAGACGATCCTGCCCGTCGCTGGATTCGAGATGCCCAATAAGCGCATCCCGCTAAAAGAGTGGAATATGGAGGTTAGTGCACCCCTCTCATAAGTCGCACAATCTGTTGTTAAAGCTCAGACAGGTCCCCACCAAGTGTTCAGCCTGGAAGCGGAGCAACGGCCTCCTGAGAGCATCCATCAACAGCTTCGGTTACGGGGGTACGAATGCTCACATCATTGTCGAAGACGCCTGGGGCTACTTCACAACACGAGGAGTCAAAATACAGGCGCCCGTCAGGGCAGGGGCAGGCCCAGGGGACGTCCTTGCATCAATCGACAAGTTCTCGCTCGGTGATCGTGCCTCGTCGGCGGGGAATGACTTAGAGGAGACGGTATCGATCTCGCTGGGCGGATCGGGAACGTCTTCGGCGGAATCCGTGGCAGATACGGAGGAGCCAACCCTGCGACTGTATGTCCTGTCGGCTTATGGCGAAGAGAGCGGGAAGCAGTATCTCGACCACTTCCAGAACTATCTTACGGATTATGTCTTCCTGGACGAGGGCCGTCTCATGTATGGCCTTGCTGAGACGCTGGCTAATCATCGAACCGTATTTGCCTGGAAGACGGCGGTCACGGCAGGCAGCCGAGTGGAGCTCTTCTCACGTCTCAGGACGGCCAAGTACCATCACTCGCCCAAACAGCCGAGGCTCGGATTCGTCTTTACCGGCCAAGGAGCTCAGTGGCACGCAATGGGACGGGAGCTACTGGATTTGCCCGGGTTTCGGAAATCTCTCGACGAGTCAAATCATTGCCTCGAGACGCTAGGAGCAGACTGGTCTGTCATGGACGAGCTCTGCAGAGATGCCGAGACCACAAGAGTCAACGAGGCCGCTCTGAGCCAGCCACTCTGCACCATTGTTCAGATTGCTCTCGTCGACGTGCTGCGGTCGTGGGGAATTTCAGCCGACGCAGTCGTCGGCCACTCGAGCGGCGAGATCGCGGCTGCCTACGCAGCCGGAGCCTTACAGCGACATGATGCTGTGGCCGTGGCCTATCATAGAGGCCTTGCGGTGAGCAAGAAGCAGAGTTTCTGCAGAGGTTCTATGGTGGCAGTATCATGCTCTGCAGAATCGGACGTCTTGGATATTTTGTCGAAACTCGAAACCGGGGCTGCCAACATTGCCTGTTATAACAGCCCTTCCAGCTTCACCGTGTCGGGTGGAGACGCTGTGATTGATGAGGTCGTCGAGGCTTGTTCCACGAGGGGCCTGCAGGTTACTCGACTGAGAGTCAGCGTTGCGTACCATTCCTCCAAGATGGAGGCCGTCGCCGGGAGCTACCGAGACGCACTCAGTTCTCTGGCTCCGATTTCTGAGCCAATGTGCGACGTGTTTTCGTCAGTCTCTGGTGAGCGGCAAGATGTCCAACAGCTCACTGCTGAGTACTGGGTTCAGAATCTGGCCAGCCCCGTTCGGTTTTCCGAAGCGCTCTCTCGCATGTGTGCCGACGCAAAGAAGACCCTGAGAGCGACGGCGGCCAAGACTCGTCCCATATCGATTCTCGTCGAGGTTGGACCGCACAGCGCCCTGGCCGCGCCTATTCGACAGACGCTGCAGGCGCACAAGACGCTCTCTGGGATTTCATACGTCCCGACCCTTGTCCGGAACAAAGACGCTGTATCCACCATGCTGCAGTTGGCCGCCAAACTTTTCGAGGCTGGCTATCCTATCGACGTCTCGGCCACCAACCGCCGTCTTAGCAAGCCGGACGCGATGCCGGTCCGGCTGACGGGGTTACCGAGCTATGCCTGGAACCACTCGACGGCGTACTGGGCAGAACCACGGGACCAGATGCTGTACCGTCTGAAGCGCTGGCCAAGGCATGACTTGCTCGGGGCTCAGGTGAGGTTTCCCAACCCCCTGGAGCCGCGATGGCGGAATTGGATCCGAGTTTCCGAGCTCCCGTGGCTTCGGGACCACAGGGTCCAGTCGTTGTTGGTGTACCCGGCCACAGGCTACCTCTGCATGGCCATCGAGGCTGCCCGCCAGCGAGCGGCGGAAGCGAATCTCGATGTGGCCGGCTTCACCCTCCGCGAAATCAGCTTCAGCCAGGCTCTGGTCATCCCCGAGCCCAGCGGTGAGATTCAGACGATGCTCTGCATGAGACCTCATCAAGAGAGCTTGCGGTCGTCATTGGCAGCATGGGACGAGTTTGCCGTCTATTCCCTGTCCAAGGACGGCACATGGCTCGAACACTGCCGGGGGCTCGTCCGGGTGCAACAAAGAAAGACATTGAACAATGTCAACGGTGTCAGTCAGGCTGAAGCGGACCTGGCCGAGCATTCGCGGCGGAGGACGGAGGCTGATGCCGCGGCCACCTCCATCGCCCAGGGCCCCGAGTTGTATCACCGTGTTGCAGCCATCGGTCTCGACTATGGGCCCAATTTTGCCCAGCTTCGCCGAGTCCGATATGGAAATACCCGAGCAGTGGCAACTGTCGCCGTGCCCGACATCCACGCTTGTATGCCGGCAAACTACCACAGCCCTTTTGCCATCCACCCTGCTACCTTGGACGCCTGTCTCCACGCCTCGTTCGCCATGCGGCCTGGGCTGAGGACCGCTGGAGTGCCAACCTTCATCTCGCACATGTCCGTCTCGGACAGCGTCTCCAAAACGCCAGGGGATGAGCTCACGGTAGTTGCGCGCGTCGACAGCAACGGCAAGCGGGACCTCATCGACTCGTTTGATATATACGACCCCCTAGACGGGACTCTGCCCAAGATCCAAATCGGAGGGTTTCGAATCACTTCTCTCGGGGCCCCCGCTCCGACCAGATTCACGAGGAAGACGTACTACCAGGTGCGCCTCCGTCCAGACGCGTCACTGCTGTCGTCGGCCGATCTCAAGGCGCTCTGTAGGCACCTTCGGCCGTCACCTGGAGAACGAGAGCTCCTGCGCCAGATGGATGAAGTGGCCTACTACATGGCCGACAAGGCTGTGGCACAGGTGCCTGAGAGTGCCCTCCCGACCTTAACGACCAAGAACCAGAAACTGTACAAATCGGTCCGGCGGCTGTGCGACGACATTGAAAAATACCAACACCAGATGCCCTACGGCGTCGGTACCTGGGTGACCAAGCCGGCGGCCGAGCGCGACGCCGTCTGGGAGGCGGTGCGCCGGTCCGGCGACGAGGGCCACTTTGTAACGTTGGTGGGTGACAACCTCACCGATATCATCCGCGGCAACGTCGACCCGCTAGCGGCGACGCTGAAGGACGACGCCTTGGGCCGGTACTACGCTCATAACCCACGTATGGCCAGGCAGTATCAGCAGGCGGCCGTGTTCGTCGACCTGCTCGCGCACAAGAATCCGCATCTGCGGGTGCTAGAGATCGGCGCGGGGACGGGCGGCGCCACCATCCCCATCCTTACCGCCCTAGGTGGTGGTGGCGCGGGCGACGCACCGCCGCGCTTCTCGTCGTACCAGGTCACAGACATCACGTCGGGCTTCTTCGAGGGGGTGAAGGCCAAGACGGTAGAATGGGCGGCCGCTGGACTGGTGAGCTTCCGGAAGCTCGATATCGAGCAAGACCCCGTCACGCAGGGTTTCGAGCCAGAGACGTACGACCTCGTCATCGCCGCCAACGTCCTGCACGCTACGCGCAACATGCGCCGCACTATGGCCAACGTGCGGAGACTGGTCAAGCCGGGTGGGAGTCTGGTTCTCATCGAGCTGATGCCGCGAACCATCGGGGCTGCTAATCTCTGGGGCATTTTTGATGGGTGGTGGATCGCCGAGGAGGAGGAACGGCAGGAGTCGCCGCTGCTGGCCGAGGAGAGCTGGGACGCCCTGCTGAGGCAGACGGGGTTCAGCGGCGTGGACCTGGCCGTCCCCGACACACCTGACGAGGCGACGCATATCGGTACCACAATGGTCTCCAGGGCGTGCTGTCCCGGCACGACTCGGTGCGGGGAGGATGCTCTGAGCCCTCTTGACGATGATGACAACAACAATGACGAGCCTTTGCTCCTCGTGGAAGAAGAAGAAGAAGGCAGCAGCATCTACACCGGTATGACCGCTGGCGAGCTGTCGATGCGGAAACTGGGAGGCAAAACACCACAGGTGGCCCCCCTGGAAGAAGCGATGCAGCTCGAGGGGCGGCGATGCGTTGTGCTCGAACTTGATTCCTCCATCTTAAGCACCATGACAGAACGTCGACTGGAAGCCCTGAAGAAAATTTTCTCGCGAAACAGGGGTGTTCTGTGGGTCACGAGAGGTGCCCTCCAGAACTCGGACAACCCGGAGCTGAATCTGGTATCGGGCCTGCTGAGAACGCTACGGGCCGAGTCTGCTGGCACACTCGCACATCTTGATCTTGATGCCACCTCCTACAGCGCGGCAACGGCTGTGGATGTCATCAACAGGGTTTACGAGCACTGCTTCTTCCAGGGCATCGGGGCCGATGCCGACCTCGAGTTTGTAGAACGCGCCGGCGTCCTGATGATCCCCCGGTATGTCGAAGACGAGACCACGGGAGCGTTTGTCGCGTCAAGAACCAATACGTTGGAGCCCGAGACCGCCCGCATCGTACAGCCCGGCCGCGCGCTCAAGTTGGAGATTGGAAGACCAGGCCTCCTCGACACGCTCTACTTCGATGATGACTTGCGTGTAACAGAGGCTCTGGGCCAGGACGAGGTCGAGATCGAAGTGAAGGCGACGGCCCTCAACTTCCGCGACGTCATGATGGTATGTAGGATGGAGCCTCGCAACGCTCCCCCCCTTGTCCCCCGTTATGTACTGACCGACTATCCTTGTAGGCTATGGGTCAGATAGAAACACGAGCCTTGGGGTGCGAATGTAGCGGCGTAGTGTGCCGGATTGGGTCTTCTGTTAGATCGCTTACCGTCGGCGACCGGGTCACGACCTTTGCGGACGGAACGTTTTCCACCTTTGCCAGGACAGCTGAGCCTCTTGTCCACAAGATGCCCAATGGCATGGACTTCGCTGCCGCCGCAACACTGCCCATCGTGTACGGAACGGCATTGCGAGCCCTCGATGTGGCCCATGTGAGCCGCAGCGACACGGTTCTCATCCACGCTGCATCGGGTGGCCTGGGTCAGGCGTTGATCATGTTGTGCCAACACGCCGGCGCCCGGATCCTGGCCACAGTCGGAACTGCAGAGAAGAAGGACTTTCTCGTAACGCAGTACAAGATTCCCGAGTCCCAGATTTTCTATAGCCGGGACGACAGCTTCGCCAGGGACGTGATGCGCGCCACCGCCGGCAAGGGAGCCGATGTCATCTTCAACTCGGTGTCTTCCGACCTGCTCCGTATAACATGGCAGTGCATTGCGCCTTTCGGCCGGTTCGTCGAGCTCGGCAAACGGGATTTCGCCATCAACTCCAGACTCGAGATGGCTCCGTTTGCTCCCAACGTCACCTTTGCGGCTGTGGATCTAGTCCACCTTTTGGAACAGCAGCCCGAGTTCGGAAATACGGCGTGGGCCAGGCTCCTTGACCTCCTGAACAGCGGGAGCATACAGGTCCCGCAGCCCATATCCATCTATGGCATGTCGGAAACCGAGAAGGCGCTACGGACGATGCAAGGAGGACGGCATCTTGGCAAGCTGGTACTTGTTCCCAGGGAGGAAGAGACGTTCCGGGTAAGTGGAAGAATACCTAGGGCTGTCCGGGAGTGTGTGGGAGAGAACTAACACAGATCTACCGGAAAGGTCATGCCCAAGAAAGCGGCACCGACGGTGTTCCGAGGAGACGCAAGCTACCTCCTGGTGGGCGGCTTCGGTGGCATTGGCCGCGCCCTGGCCTTGAAGCTCGTTGAAGCTGGGGCAAAGCACATCCTCTTCCTCTCCCGCAGTGGCGCCGCGAGCCCGGGCGCCGCGAGCACGCTAGAGCTACTCCGGGAGCGCCGCGCTGTCGTGTCCGTCTTCCAGTGCGATGTCGCCGACACGACCGCAGTGTCGCAGGCCCTCGGGCAGGTGTCGCTGCGGGGCCATCCACCCATCCGGGGCGTCTTCCACCTTGGGCTGGTCATCCGCAATGCCTTGTTCGAGAAGATAACGTTAGCCGACTGGGACGGCTCGCTGGCGCCCAAGGTGCGCGGGACTTGGAATCTGCACCGCCTGCTGCCGCGCGACCTCGACTTCTTCGTCCTGGTCTCCAGCATGGTTGGCGTCTTCGGCAACCCCTCGCAAGCCGCCTACGCCGCGGCATCCACCTTCCAGGATGCCTTTGCTAACTACCGCCTCGCTCGCGGCCTGCCCGCCATCACGGTAGACCTCGGAATGGTTACGGGCGTGGGTTACGTGGCGGAGCGCGGCAGAGTCGAGACCCGCTTGCGTGCACAGGGCTTCGAGGAGATCCCCGAAGCGGAGTGCCTTGCCCTGCTCGAGGCGGCCGTGGCCTGTCCGTTTCGCGCTCCCGCTGTCGGAAACATTATGACTGGCATGGGCCTGGGACGCTTCTCTGGCGGCGACGTCCATGGTGCTGCGTTCCGCGATCCGCGGTTCTCGCACGCTCGCCGGCTGGCGTTGATGGCGGACGCTAGGCGGGAGGGGACAGAAGGGGCTAGAAACGCCACTTCAGTCAGGGTGCGCGAGGCGTTTGCTAGGGCCAGCTCGTTTTCCGAGGCGCAAAACGTTGTGCTTCTCGCCGTCAAGGAGAAGCTAGCCGGCCTGTTAATGATAAATGCTGACGACATCAACGCCGCCGCAACCATGAGTGACTATGGACTCGACTCGCTTATTGCAGTGGTAAGTAGATATCAGTCCGCCTCTCCGACGGAGCTGACAGGTAACAAACAGGAAATGCGCAACTGGATACTCGGTGAGATGGAGACGAATGTGGCTATCTTGGAGCTGCTGGGAAGTCAGACTATCTTGGAGCTCTGCGCCACCATCGCGAGGCAGTCGAAACTTTTGAGAAAAGATTTGCCTCAGGTCTGAGCAGTAGCACGAAACGGGGAGATCATGGTTGAAGTAGAGTAAAAAGCCGCGAGAGATGGTATAGATGCTGCAAGGTCTGAAGGGTCGATTCTCACCACATTCCACAGCTGGCTGTTTTACATAGGGTCGGCCATCCACCAACCGACCCCTCCGACCTCCCTCCACACCCAAAACAACGCGACCACGCCCAAACTTCAACACGCGACCAATCAACCAAATCTTGCTCAAACTCCTCATAAGCTGTATCATTCAATTCCCTGACTTCAGAAATTTCTCGCTATAGTAAAGAAGATATGCAAAATGCACTTGCAGATATCCGATCCGGTAAATTAAGACACGAAGCTGTCGATTTGCATAACATTCCCTGCGGGACTTTGTTAGGCTGCCTAACGTGCGTGATAAGCGAGTGCGCCAGACAAGCAAGTGCGCCACTTTAACAAGATTTGGCGGCGACGCGTCGAAAATAAGATAGGAAATTGATAAAGTTATTAACAATTTACGAACATTTTCTTGCGGGCACGTCTGCAAATCCCGTTAAAGTGGCGCACTCGCTTGTCTGGCGCACTCGCTTATCACGCACGTTTACGTGGTAGCGTCACGAGAGAAATAGCAAACACCGACCGACAAAAGGCTCTCCAAGGACTACGAACACCATCTGGTTATGTGGGCTTCTGTCCAGGCGAAATTGGGCCTACCTCCGACGTATCTGCAAATCCGTTAAGCAGCTTAACGTATCTGTCATAAACACTGCACGTCTAGAATGTTGGAATTCTGTGGGTTGCAAGATTGCTTGATTGTATTGTCTGTCCTCTCTCTGGCTTTGGCCGGAGCCTCTTCTTTATAGACTACTCCGTAGGATTCAGCTTGGTCAACACCGTAGCTAAGGCTCACTGGCGTTCAGGCAGTGCCAGGCAGTGCCCAGGGCCCCTGAACCTCCGCCTTTCTAACATTAACACCACTCCGTGGATGGTAACTCGGGGCGTTTGTTCAGGCCGACCCTGTCGTTTTTTTTTGGGCTCTGTGTGTAATATTACTGTAGCCGTTTATTTATATAGCGATGCGTTTTCTGGCGCGTGCTACCGTTAAAAAGGAGCCGTGCCGCACGGTTCTTTAAACCGTGCTTCTTTCAATCAATTATCAATCCGATGATTTTCACTACAAAGACCTCCCATTAAAAGCCCAGTGACATTCTAGCCCTTCAATTAAAGGAAGATAACCTAATCCACAGTCACGTTTCCTTTGTTGTTCCATGATAGGCTCCGTTCCATGCTAGGCACCGTCACATATTAGGTTTTGTTCCATACTAGGTACGTATCTGTTTTTCTACGTCAGTTGCATTCGTGTTCCTCCGATCGGAGAACCAGTAATCTGGGAGTCGGCCTTTCAGGCCGATAATAACGTTCTGTGGGTGTGGTTCTCTTTGTAGTTTCTTCCCTGTTACGCCATCGCACCAGTTCAATATATATGATAAGCAAGTGAGTATTTCTAGTAAGTAAGTAGCTTTAATAGAATTTAATAACCTATATATAATAAAACGCTAGTAAATTATTAGTAATATAAATAAGTTTTAGCTCTGCTTATTTATAGTAAGTGTTAGAAACGTAGTATTGACTCGGGGCGTTTGTTCAGGCCGACCCTGTCGTTCTTTTTGGGCTCTGTATGTAATATTACTGTAGCCGCTTATGTACATAGCGATGCGTTCTCTGGCGCGTGCCACCGTCAAAAAGGGGCCGCGCCGCGCGGTTCTTTGAACCGCGCTTCTTTCAACAATCATCATTCCGACGATTTTCACCACGAAGACCTCCCATTAAAAGCCCAGTGACATTCTGGCCCTTCGATCGAAGGAAGATGACCTGATCCACGGTCGCGTTTCCTTTATTATTCCATGCTAGGCTCCGTTTCATGCTAGGCACCGTCACATACTAGGTTTTGTTCCATACTAGGTACGTATCTGTTTTTCTACGTCAGTTGCATTTATGTCCCTCCGATCGGGGGACCAGTGGCCTGGGAGTCGGCCTTTCAGGCCGACAGCACCGTTCTGTGGTTGTGGTTCTCCTTGTGGTTTCTTCCCTGTTGCATCACTGCACCAGTTCAATAATGCTTACTTAATAAAGCACTAGATAATCATTATTAATTCCTTATTATAAATTAAGTATTATAGGGCTAGGCTGTGGATTCCTTTTAATAAAAAGGTAATTAAGTGGCGTTTCCTATTATCCTAGACTTAGCTAAGTTCTTTACTAATTACAAATTTTAAAGAGTCTGTCTTGATTTAAAAGGGCTTTAAGAAATTAGGGAGAGCTAAGACTAATTTTATAATAAAGGCGTGTTTAAGGTCTTTAAACACCTTCTATTATTTATTAATTTACTTAAATAGTTTACCTATCCCTGTAAGCTTATATAATGGTTTTATAATCTTTATAAAGTACTTAATAAAACATTAATAAAAGTTTATAAAGCTGATAAAGGCTTATAACTCTATTTAATTCTTTAAAGTAAGCTAATTTTTAATTACCTTTATCTTCTCCTTTTATATCTTAAACTTCTTAGGGGTTACTTTAAACCCTAGATAATTTAATTCCTAAATATAAAAGTGGCTCTTCTTTAAATTTACTGTTAGCTTTACCTTTTTAAAAGCTATTAAGACCTATTATATATACTTTTAATATTCTTTTAAAGTTTTAAAATAGATTAAAACGTTATCTAAATATATAAAGATAAACTTATTAAGGAAGGGGTAGAGAACACTGTTAATAAGGCTTTAGAAAGTTACAGGGGCGTTTATTAATCTTATTAACATAACACAGTACTGGTAATACCTGTTTACAAGTCTGAAAAGCTATCTTATATTCGTCCTCCTCTTTTACTTTAATGTGGTTAAATCTTATAAGGAAATTAAGGTTAAAGAACTAATTTACCTTAATAATCTGTTTTTACATTTCTGTAATAAGTGGTAATAAGTAACAGTTTTTAATTATATCTTTATTTAACGTTTAGTAATTAACAATTATATATAGCTTACCGTCTCCCTTCCTTAAGACGAACAGCACTAGGTACCTTACTAGGGACTGGGACTTTATAATAAATCTGTTCTTTAGGTTTTTATTAATATACTCCTTTAAGGCCTTAACCTACTAGGGGTTTAGGTAGTAGGGCTGGAAGTTACGGAGTTTTACTCCTAGCTTTAGTTTAATTTTATAATCCTATAGTCTGTAGTCTGGTAATTACAGTATCTTTTTTTAAAACAAGGTAAACTTCCTGTATTCTATAGGTACCTTAGATAAATCGACTTCTTCACTTATCTATAAATCAGCTTCTTACTTTTTTCCACCTTTTAAATTATTACTTAAGTAATATAATAAACCTTCTAGTCCTTTAACCATCTTTATAAACCTAACTTAAACCGTGCTTAATTTTAAGGGTTTAACGTGCTTTTAAATACTTTATATATCTTTAAAGTGGTTTTAATACCTTCTTAACCTTTTTTAAACAGTGATCACTATTAAAGGACTTATTAAAAGTAAGGTGGCCACTCCTTTAATTAATTACAGGGTTATACTTTTCCAGCCAGAGTAAACTTAAGATTATGTTATACCTTATCCTGTCCGGAGGACAATTTGTTATAAGGGTGGTCCAAAAAAAAAAATTACTATGGGAAATTCAGTCAAAAATGATAAGGAAATTCAACTCGACCTAGGACTGGTCGGTTCATTATCAAAAGTGGGTCTGCTCGGGCCTCTCCGCTCGGGCCCCTACTCGGGCCCCAAATCACGTAATACAATATGTTTTCAGATACGTCACGTGACCAGGAGTCCAAATCTGAAGTCAGATTCAGGGTTAGGGTTACGGTTCAGGAGTTATTCGCGTTTGAAAAAATTAAACAAATGGGTATTCGGAAATAA
>Ga0247780_1000765_pt1 | contig 26182 bp, 34 predicted proteins | sample UWRJL079202R5_FD_179927 | JGI IMG/M metagenome (GOLD analysis project Ga0247780, IMG submission 179927) | Plant litter microbial communities from Arlington Agricultural Research Station in Wisconsin, United States - UWRJ-L079-202R-5 | ecosystem: Environmental > Terrestrial > Plant litter >... | reverse complement strand
TGGGGGGGCGACGCCGGAGGAGCTGTGGGGGTTGTTGGTGAGTGGGGGGGAGATGTTGGGGTGGGAGAGTCTGGGGGGCGTGGAGGGGTTGTTTGAGAGGGCTGGTTAGTTGGGGAGGTTGATTTTGGGGGTGGGTTAGGTGAGGGGATAAGGGGGAAAGGGTTGCGGTTGTTGGGTGAAGTCTTTATTTGGATGACTTCGGGGGGTTGAGTTGCACTTCAAAGTTTCGTTTTGACTTTCCTTCTCACTCTCACTTTCACCTTTTGTTCCTTCATACTTTTTTCACTATTTTTCATTGTCTTCCGTCTCCCCCGGTATGTCTGACTTCCCGTCTCAGCCTGTCCCTACTACAAGATAAAGTCAAGTTTACTCTTTGTACGCACTCTGTCTATTTTGTTTTCCTTGGTTCTGTCATAGCCTACTCTCTCTCGAATCCTAGTTGTCTACCTAGGACTAAATAGGACATAATGAATACCGGTCGTTACCTCTAACTGAATAAAATTCCTTGACGGTTCCTGCTACCACACAAAGCTTCACCTCCGCTCAGTTCGCCAAAGGCGAGGTATTCGGATCCCAGCACACCGGCTCATACTCATCCGTCTCCAGCTCATCAACCTCCTCCTCTGTCAGCTCAAAGTCATACACCTTCGCATTCTCATCAATCCTCTTCGGCGTCACACTCTTCGGCAGCGGGATGTACCCCTTCTGCAAGCTCCACCTCACCAACACCTGCGCCTCCGACTTCCCATACTTCCCCGCCAGCCGCTTCAGCACCGGCTCCCCCCACCGCTCCCCCCTCACCAGCGGACAGTACGCCTCCACCGCCACGCCCCTCGCCTCACACCACGCTACGATATCCTTCCGCGCACACCACGGATGAATCTCCCACTGTCCCACACTCAACACCCCGCCCTTGCCCTTTCCGCCCCTCTCGGCTTCCAGCTCGGCAATATGCCCCTCCAACTCATCAAGGTGATGTACCCCGTAGTTACTCACCCCAATACTCCGCACCTTCCCCTCCTCGACCGCCTCCACCAGCGCCTTCCACGCGCCCTTACGCGCAGAAGACCCGCCGTACGGCGCGTGCAGCAGCATCAGGTCGATGTACCCGAGTCCGGTGAGCGAGAGGGTCTTGTCGACTTGGGCTTTGGCGCCGGGGTAGGACATGGCGGAGGTGGGCACCTTGGAGGTGAAGAAAATTTGGGAGCGGGGGGTCGAGGTGGATAGGGCGTGGATGGCGGCCGCGCAGCCGGATTCGTTGCGGTAGGCGGCGGCCGAGTCGATGTGGCGGTAGCCGGTGGTGAGGGCGTGGGCTACCACGGCTTGGGCGTCGCGGGCGGGGCTAGGGGGTGTTAGTGGGAGCAATGGGAGGAGTGGATGGGATGGGATAGGATGGGGTAAAAGGGGAGGGGTGGGCGTACGTTTGCCAGACCTGTGTCAGGGTGCGGGTGAGGTTAGTCTGGGAACTTGAACTTTATGCGGGGTGAAACTGTGCGACGTACGCCGAATCCCAGCTGGGGGATTTCATAGCCGCTTGGCAGCTTGATCTTCGTCTCGAGCGTCAGGGCCGCCATTTTTCTTCTTAGCATGGATTTATGTCGTCGCGGGTTGAGATTTCGGCTGCGGCTCACTGTAAGTTGTGAGTTGAGGGGATTGTCAAGTCTGAGAGGGGTTTTCCATCCACTCCATGGCGGGGTCCATCGTGCAGTATTTATCCCCAACGGCAAGACGTGCGTGCTGGCTCGGTCAAAGCACGCTGAAGCAACACAACCCGGCAACCCCAAAATGGAAAACAATCTTCGGACTTCCAAGGTTACTAATGATGCTTCTGCGACGACGTGGACCTGACTGCCTGCTTCCCAAATGGGAAAATGATGTCTGGTTATTAATCTCGGCGGATTTTGGTTGTGCCTGGCGTGGACATTGCTTATCAGCGCTGTTATCTCCGACAACCAGCGGCCTGAAGTGGAAGTCTCACCTCTATTGGCTGGAACTGTCCAGGCAAGGTTTGGGGTCCGCGAGGCAAACACTAGACCTTCTGCTTCGTCAATCCGAACGTTCCATACTACCCCCCGAAGTAGACCAACTCGATTTCCTCCATTTCATCTACCGGAAAGGAAAGTATTACCACCATCTCAGGCCCAAGTCGTGAGCGGGTGCGATAATATGGTACCTATGCAGCGGTCGTCGTCCTCGGGTCGCATCGTTCGTCCTTCCTCATGATCGGCCGCAGAACAAGCGGGACGCACACTCCGCCGATGAGAAGATAACATTTCCCGGACGTAAAAGATCAGGCCGGTCCCGGCTCCGCCGTCATCGGTTGCGAAAAAGCCCCATCCTTGTTCACCAGGTGGTGCTAAGGAGGCGCTGAGTTTCTCAATACTGATTTGCTCCTACCCAGGGCGACTCATCGAGACTGTCTCGAGGAACTCCGAGTAAAGTGGCAATGTCGCCCTAGGCTCGGACACGGCTCGCTGGAGCGCGTCTGTTGGAAAGGAGCTGATGGCCTCGTACCAAGCATCGTACTAATTGCGGCGCGACCAACTTCCCCCTCCCGGACGCCGATGTTGTGATCGGTCTTCATGAGAGGCTCGAGCCATGGGTTGCGGCGGTTCTTAGGGGCTATAAAAGCATCGAGCCAATGAGCTCCTTGTCGGTGCAAAGCCCCCCTGAAGGCGGTTCTATTGGGCGAAGCGGCCCCACATCGACAGCGGTTCAGCTTTGAGTGGCTGACCGCTCCCCCTCTTCTCTCCTTCCTCAACCTTTTGCACTGCAGACGCCGACATGTGGCTCATCAACACAACATCTCTGCAGCTTCGGAGTTTCCGGGGAAAGCCGCCGCCGTATGCGATTCTGTCGCATCGCTGGGGATTCGACGAAGAAGAAGTCAGCTTCCAAGAGTGGCAAGATGATCACTCTGAAATCTGTCACCGGCCCGGATTTATCAAGATCCTGAAGGCTTGCCATCAAGCAAAAACCGACGAGCTGGACTACCTCTGGGTCGATACCAATTGCATCGACAAAAGCAGCAGTGCCCAGCTTTCCGAAGCCATCAACTCAATGTACCAGTACTATTGCGATGCCGTGATATGCTACGCCTATCTCTGCGATGTGCAGGACGCTGCAACCCCGAGCCGGTCACCCTCTCAAATGGCCGGGAACACGCAATTCCACCAGAGCGGTTGGTTCACCCGCGGCTGGACACTGCAGGAGCTACTAGCACCCAATCGCGTCGTGTTTTTCACCTCATCCTGGTCGAGAATAGGCACCAAGGCTGAGCTCAAAGAGGTAATCGCTGCGATCACGCGGATTCCTCTGCGTTATCTGCATCACCCAACGCTCCGCGAGGCAACTATCTCGTGCCGTATGTCCTGGGTCTCAAATCGTGTCACGACGCGTTTAGAAGATATAGCGTACTGCATGCTTGGGATTTTCAACATCAACATGTGAGTCGGACTTCCAAGCTTTCCACGTGCCAAGGCTAATAGTCTCACCCAGGCCCCTTCTCTACGGCGAAGGCCGCCGAGCGTTCCAACGCCTGCAAGAAGAACTGATCAAATCATCCGATGACCAAACCATCTTCGCATGGGATTGGCTACCTCGGTTCAAAGAGACCGGCCGTGCCAGTCCCCGCTTTCCAGCCCTACGGTGCACTCACCTCGTTGACTCCGGATGGGATGTCAAGCCGGCGTATACCGATGACGATTACCACTATCGTCAGTATACTAATGCACCGGAGATCAGTTCTTCCACGACCTCTCTCTTCGCACCTGATCCTGTATTCTTCTATGCCTCCTCCGAAGTCGGATATTATAAATCCTCGGACATACGGGTGGGCTATGATGACGACGACGACGGCGATGTCTCCACTCACGCCCTCGGGCGGGTCAGTATGTCAGAACCGTACTTCGTCACCAACAAGGGCATGTCTATCACGTTGCCTCTCCACGATCCGAGCGTGCACGGCACCCGGCCCCAGCCGCTAACATGCTGGCGGTTGGGTGATCCACAGCCACTAGCGATGATCACCGCGCATCCCCACGCTGGCGGTGTGTCCTCGTCGGGTATTTGTGAAGGGGTCGCCGTTTTTCTAAGGGCTGTGGGCCGCAAGACATCAACATATGACCGCGCCACCGAGTTGGATGAGGTTGGCCACGTGTCTGTCTCCCTGTTCCGTGGCCACCTCATGAGTGTGACGATGCCATTGGACTGGTTCAAGAAATATTTCCGCCGCAGTCGCATATTTGTTCCTTCCTCTAGGAGCGTTCAGTCCATCTTTGCGTGGGACCAAGCGCCAGAGGCCGCAGTTTGGTTACTCAACGACTTTGCCCCAGAGGAGACCCTTCGGATGGAGCTATTCCTGAGTTGCGGCCCGCCTAACTACAAGCCTGACCACTCGCCATTATTCCCACCCCTGTTCCAGTCATTGTTGAAGAGAGGTGCCGCTTCCCTCGGAGCTATCTACAAGGTCACCTATTCAAGAACTGAACCTTTGTGGAGAATGAAGCAAACCACGTCTAAGGCTTATGTGCTTGTCAGGGCCGTCAGACGAGCCAAACCATTTGGAGATCCCGGTACCAGCTTTCGATGGGGTTGTCATAGCATCTCTCCCGCAAAAGTGGAAAACAGTACGGATAGGAAATCTCAGTCTACGACGGACCAGAGCAGGGAATGTAGAGATCTACTTTGGTGGGAATTTGCCGGGCAAAGTCTGACGCTGCAACAAATTCTCGACACACACCCGGACCCCTGCCCAGGCAGCGTGGTTGACGATGCCACTGAAGTCTTACTGACTCTTGGCCGCAGAAAGATCAGGATTCTACTTGGGGGCAGCGCCCACTGGGTTACGAACCCTGCCTCATCCATGAGGTTTCTCTGCGCAGATGTAGTTAAAGATTAAAGGGTTTTGTTCCATCATCACCAACTTGAACTGTGAATTCATACATTAAGACGGCCCCAACTATCGCTTGGACAACGGGGGTTCCCAAAGTTCCGCCTGAATGCAGATAGAATGCCGTAAAGATGCACAGCAGCGGACAGCACCACAAACACATGGAACACCTGGCGCGAAGACCCCCCGAAAACGCTCTGGAGATGCGCGCAAGATGGGTGGACACTACACCGAACTTCTTCATAAAGACGATCGGGATCTTTAACATGCGAGACACATCTACGGTTCTCGTTGCAAGCGAATCGGCTCGAGAGGATTCTCCTCGCAGTTCTCCAAGCCGATCAGCGGCCGAGTTGAGTCGACTCCAGATATCGATCTCTGTGGGCTTTATTCAGGCTTGCGAAACCAAGATATTCCCTGTCATTTCTCTCTAGGTACGGACACCAGGCAGTAATCCTTAGTTGTAGTCACTAGACCCTAACCCTAAACACCTCGGGTGCGGTTTCCCGTTCAGCTCTCATCGGACACGGCAGTGACAAACCCATGATTGGTTGCGCATCAGCAGTGAAAAACCCCGTCCTCGATTACCGCGCCTACCAGAGACTCGCGAAGCGGTAAATTGCGGGAATCCTTCAGCCAGCTGGAATGTTCGTATCCCCCCTCTTCGCCTGGAACTTTCCCATTACGAGGTCGCCTCGGGACGGCGCGAATCCTGCGACGGACCAACACCGACGTTAACACGGACCAGCTGTCAATGCCTGCCCTTGCTGGCTCGATCGCAAGTCCAGAAGAGCCTGGGCCCAATCCCCGGCCTGGAACGATCAACAGACCCCAGAGGCCTCGGTACCTGGCAAGCTAGCGGCAAGCCCACCACGACAACCTGTCGCAGATCGACCCGCCCGCCCGCCAGCAAAGGCTGGGTAATCCCTCCCCCTATCTTTTGTCTTTCAATCAATTTGTAATGAAACATGGCGTGTTTGCCTCTGCGCGCCATATGCCTCGCAGGATGAATGCGGCGCCGACAGTCGCTGGTTCGGACGAGGGCCAGTCATGGCCAAGCGAAATCGCGACAGCACTGTCCCGAATGCGGGCTGGAGGCGCAGTTAATCTAGAACCGCCCATTTTGCCCGCGCGATTGGACAGGGGGGGTGAAAGGACGGCCGCGGAGGTGCGGCACGCGTCCAGGTTCCTCTGCCTGCATTGAGCACCCGAAATTGAGCGCGCGAGAGCGAGCAATTCACTTAAATTCGACCACCCCGTTTCCCCTCCCTTGCGACCGGCACGCGTGCGATCTTGCGGTTCTGAGTGCATTCTGCTGCTTTCGCTGCCCAGCCAGCATCATGTCTGCACCGCTTCTTGCGACGAAGGCGGACGCGCCAGAGAAAGCGGTGGTTTCGAACCGCACAAGCGCCGCGAAGCTTATCGTGCTGTCGCTCATCCTTTGCGGTCTGCTGCGCTTGGCACTCCTCGACCCGCTTGGCATCGGCGCGGCCACGGCATCCTTCCTTGGCAACGACCGGGCCACCGTCACACATGTTGTCATGGTCCAGTTCAAACAGGACATTGGCGGGGAGGCCATCGACTACGTAAGTCTGCGCGCGTTTGACGACAAGATTCTAGAGGCGCTGACACGACCACAGACACGCGAGAGGATGATCAATCTCCAGTTTAGCTGCGCGCATCCCTACACCGGGATGCTCTACATCGGCGGTATCGACGCTGGCGGTCCCCCCGAGGGCTTCGACGTGTGTATCCTCCACGGAGACTTCTCTTCACACTTTCTAACAGCATGCAGCACGAACACCATCACGTCTTCTGGATTCGTTTCCGGTCCAACGACGAGAAGGACTACTTCAAGAGCCAGGACCCCGCCTACCTCGCATTCCAAAAGGACGTCGAGCCATTCGTGGAGAAATACACCATCTTGAATTACGACGACGACAAAGACGACGCAACCTGAGGGCCTGCTACCGTGCATTCTTGACTCTGGTACTCGTTACCAATCATTACCCACACAGACATCCACACACCACTCCCGCCCTCCCGGATATCACTCCCAAGTCGACTCCAACCCATTCACGCCCTTCGGCCTATCCGCCTGCGTCGTGATGCGAAACCCATGCCGCAGCCCCTCCTGCGGATTATGCACATTGTAGTCCGAAATCGCCGTGTGTGCCGTCACGCGATTATCCCACAGCGCGACCGTGCCCTCCTCCCAGCGCACGCGCACCTGGAAGTCCTGGCCGAGCGAAATATGGTGGAACAGCAGCTTCAGCAGCGCCTCGGACTCCTCGTCGCGCAGCCCGACGATGCGCTTGGTGAAGCCCGGGTTAACAAACAGCGCCTTTTGCCCTGTCGCCGGGTGCACGCGCACGATCGGGTGCAGCGACTTGACGGGCTCGCGCCGGACGTGCTTCCCGTCGTGCCGGGCGCCTTCGGCCTGCGGGAAGCCGCTGTGCTCGGCGCGGAGGCCCTCGAGGAGGGCTTGGATGGGCGGCGAGAGGCGCGCGTAGGCGGCCGTTTGCGAGGCCCAGCCGGTGTCGCCGCCGGTGGAGGGCACGGAGAGGAGGGTCAGGATGGTGATTCCTGGGGGCTGGTGCTCGTAGGAGACGTCGGAGTGGTAGCCTGTGGTGGTGAGGCGGATGCTGCGCCGCTGGTTGCGGTACTCGTTGTCGGGGCCGAGGTAGATGTTGTGCAGCTCGATGTGGTCCTTGACGTGGGACCCGACAGGCTTGGAGGGTGTCAGCAGTGTCTCCAGTCGTAGGGACTAAACTCCAGTCTCACCACGAGACCATAATCATAATCATTACTCACGTGGATATGCAACGGCCCGAAATACCTCCCAAACTCCTTTTGCTTCTCCAGCCCAATGTCCTTGAAATCCTGATCGCGGAAGACGACGACGCCGCGCTCGGCGATGAGCAGCGCGAGCTCGTCCTTTTGGAGGTCGTTGAGCTGCGAGAGCTGCAGCCCGCGGATCTCGGTGCCGATGACGGGGGTAAGCTTGTTGGACTTGACGGTCGTGCTGTCCTTGGGGAGCAGGTTCAGCATCTCCTTGTTGGCGATGAGCCCGCGGTCGTTGAACTCGAAGGGCTGAAGGGCGGGGAAGGTGGTCTTTTCGTCGTAGACGGGGAGGTAGGCCGAGTATTTGTACTAGTGGGTGGGTGATAGTTTGGTGTCAATAGGGGTTTGATACCTAGGTAGTAGGTGGATGGAGAGAGGGATACCTCTTCGTGGATCTCCTTGTCGTAGGCGAGGGTGAGCTTGAGAATGGCCTCCTCGGTGGCGGCGAGGGTGGTGGTTGTTGTCGACATGGTGCAGTGGTCCCTGTCTCGGTACGGAGTCTTATGCTTTTGAATTAGTCAATAGACTTGGTAGGTACAATTGAACCTGAGTACCAGATACAGCGCCCTTATTCTATCACCATCACCAACACCAGACTTATATAGACCCCTATTCCGACCTCAACTTGTGATTATCAATCCAACCCGTGCATCACGTCAACCCCTCACATATTGCGACCCCCATCCCTTCCCTCGTCCCGTACGACGGGTGCGGGGATCACCGGTCGCGTGTCTGCCACTCGCCCCGGAATCGTGATTTGCACAGGAATGACGAGAACGGCGCCATCGGCCGCCAGCCACTCACGGCGTGCCAAGGCGCTCTTATCTCCGAGAACCAGACCCGCCGGACCTTAAACGGCGAGGCTGCATTGCTGCGGGCATCGGCATCACGGCGCAGGGGCTGCAGGCGCGGCACCGAACCGGCAGCACGGCATTGTACGGAGTACAGGTATGTTTGAATGTAATATGATTTTGAGATCTGAGAGTAACTGCGTTATATCCCATTACTCATTATTCGTAGTCACATACCTCGTCACTGCGTGCTCTTTTGATTTTTACTCCTTTCCGTCAAGGCCAAGTCATTGGTCCCTGCTATACGGGGATAACCGCCTCCAGTGCGCGCCGTACCGCAGCACCAAGATCGGGATGGGCACCAGCATGAGACACAGCGCCGCCCACACATTGAAGGCCCAGCCATATCCAAAATTGTCGACCAAGGGGCCCGTCAACAACGGCAGAAACGTGCTCATCAGACACCTAGTAACAATCACTCCCGTCGTCGCCGAGGCGGAGTAAATCCCAAAGGCGTCCACAATGTACGCCGTTAGGGGAATCAGCGCAAGGGCCAGGGCCGAGCCCATCAGCGCGGCCGAGAGCAGCGTAAAGTGTACGCCGAGACGCAGCTCGGCGCTCCAGCCGTAGAAGGCCGTGACGAGCGGCATGCAGAAGGCGCCGACGACAACCAGCGGGAGGCGGAACTCGGGGAGGCCAACGCCCTTGTTGGCGTCGCGCATCTTGATGTAGATCCTGTCTAGGTGGCGGTTGCAGACAAACACGCTGAAGATCGAGCCCATGCCTGTGACGCCAGTCAGTATCTCTCATCCCAACTCAACCACCCCCAACCAGCAACCAGGGGGGTTAACTTACTGAAGCTGATGAAGCAAAACCCTGCCGAAACAGGGTCAAGCCCGTAGATATCCCTCATGATCTCTGACAGTGTCGTGCTCATCACATAATAATAACTAAACACCACCGACCCAAACGCACTCATCGCCATCAACACCCCACTCCCAAACAACACCCTCGCCGGCCTCAGCACCGCCTCCCTCAACTCCTTCCACCCCCTCCCCTCCACCCCCTCCCCTTCTCCTCCCTTTCCAGTTACCAAACCCCTCTGCACCGCCCTCCGCCTCAAAATCGCCACCTTATACGTCTCCCGAAAGCACGTCAAAAACACCACCTCACAAACCCCCGCCATCCCTATCCCCAACCACAACACACTCCTCCACCCGGCCCTCTCCGCAACCGCACTCGCAATCGCCGGCCCCAGCGCGCCCCCCAACAGCGGCGCCAAAAAAATCAAACTCACCGCCCCGCCCCTCTCCTCACTCACAAACATATCCCCCACAATCGCCGGATTCAACACATTGCTCGCCACCGCACACCCCGTCAGGGCCCGCGCGACTACAAACATCGGAATGGACTGCGACGTCACGGCCAGCAGCGTGGCCAGCAGGAAGAGCATGTTGGCGGCGTTGATGACGGGGTAGCGCCCGTACATCTCGGAGAGGGGCGCGATGAGCAGCGGGCCAGCGGCCTCGCCGAGCTCCCAGATTGTGACGAGGAGGACCGAGGAGGACTTGGAGCGCGTGGGGGACCCGGAGAGGTCGAGGCCGATGGAGACGGCGAGGGGGACGACGGAGATGCAGGTGAATGTTCTGGGGGGGGTTAGCTTGTTTCTTTCTGACTTCTGGGTTTGGGTAAGGGGGTGATGGATTGGGTAGGTACTAGATGGGGGTTGGGGGTAGAGTAGAAATGGGGGTCATGGGATGGTGGGGGAAGTTTTGGCTGGGAGCTGGGGGCGGGTGGATGCGCCGGTTGGGGGTGGACAAACTGGCGAGTACCCGGGGTGCGGTCGGATCGGGTGCCGGCACGAGTGCGGGGTGAGCGGATGTGGACTCCTCCGTAGGTAAGTGGCGAAAGGGGAAAGGGGGGAAAACAAGAATGTGACATCCGAAATACAGATAAGGATGAGGTGAGCCTGAAGGCAAGAGGCAAGGAAAAAAATTAGATACGCACACCGTGAATGCTGTGAGGGCTAGCAGGAGGACAATCCCCCATTTGAAGGGGGTCGGCCATTCTAGCGGGTTGTCGACGTCGCCTTGGGGGTCGAAATCGACCAGAAAGGCGTCGGATGCGGTGCTGCCATCGTCGATGCAGGCGGTGTTGACCTCGGTGTATTGATGCCCCGCTATCGGTGCTGAGCCGCCCGTGCTGCCGTTGCTTTGGGATCGCAGCAACGGATGCGTTTCGTCGGCGGAAACCGTCATTGTGAGGCCAGCTGTGGTCGGGAGTGACCAGGGCGTTCAATTGACCACTTGAAAAGTCCGAGGAGGTGCCGCAGAGTCCTGAGGGAGGAGAATGGTGGTGATGCAGAGAATCTTTTATGTGCAGAAATCGGATGCACACTGATGGAATTTTGGGCCGACCGCGCCCTTCGCCGACGCGCAGGGATCAAGACCGAAGAAAGCCGCAGGGGCAAGAGTCGGCGGGCCAAGACCGAAAAAAATCATTCGCTGCCGGGCTAGCCCGAAATGGCTTGGCTGCAACCCATCCGTCCCGAAGTTCAAGTTCTAGCAACTTCCAACATTACTCAACATGGTTCGAAATAATCGCTCGACATATCTGCAGACAAAGTGCAACGTTGAGCTTCTTCAGATTGTGCCTCTTCGTTCCAAAATGGTCACAGCATGCAAACTGCGTCAGGCAGTGGCCGCATCAGCATTGGCGCACCAAGATCAGGGTTGACTGTGGAGACTTACACAACCAAACTCTCGCAGGCAACCCCCGCGGACAGAAACAGTCTCAACCATCTCACAACTGCCCATACAGCGTATATCTTGGTAACGAACTTGTGGCTTCGATATGTTCTGAACCCTTTCGCTCGCACTGAAAAAAGCCGCCGAGACAGCAGAAACTGCACCACACAGGACCCCATCACGAACTACTGCGGTGCTGTATCCACTTCCTTTCAAATATGCCGAGCTAGGGATGCAAGTTTTATTGCCCTTACTTCCCCGCACAAGCTACTGCACACTTGGAGTGTTGGAGGCGAACCAATGAGCTGCCCATCGCATAAACCTAGTGTATGTCCCTTGCGAACACGAGCAACGCTGAGATCGGAAATCCATCGCATGTAAAACGATGTCGTGATACGTTTCCATTTTGGTATTCCCCTGCCTCCACGGGAAATGCCGTACTGACCTTAAACGGCCAGCTCCACGGTTCACATCTCTCCGAAGCAACCAACTCAAACCCCAAAACACCAACATCAAACATCCCTACGCAACAAACAAATCCCTTTCTCTTTCCTCAACACACCCATGCTCCCCCTCAACCCAAACCTACACCTCCGTATCTGGCTGCCTCCCACTCCTCCCTGCCCCCCCATCAACATCCCTCCCCTCCCTCCTCGCCGCCTTAACCTCCTCCCTCGCCCAAGACTGCTGCGCCTTCTTCCTCTCCAAATCCGCCTCCTCCCCTCCCAGCGTAACCTCCCCCCTCCCCCGTCCATGCCACCCCTGCCCACTCTCACTCTCACCACTCCCCTTCCGCCTACTACTCCCCTTAACCGCATCCGCGACCTTGCCCTCCCCCTCGGGCGCCATGCCCCCCATGTCCTCTTCGGCCGTCACATCCTGCTGCAGCGGGTGTCTCCTTGCCCCTTCCACGGTCATATCCTTATAATCGCGCGGATCCGTCCCGTGGATGCCACGCGCTGAGGCGGTAGGGACACCCTCCCCGGCAAAGGAATCGGTGGGGCGGCGTCGGCAAGTCATGTAGTCTGTCGCGGAGGAGGAGGAGGTGTCGGGGCCGGCGGTGCCGGGGGTGTCGGAGACGGCGTTCTCGGAGGGGATGCGCATGATGGGGTTGCGGATGGCGGCGATGGAGGCCGATTTGGGGGGTTGAGGGGGGTAGGTGGGGGATTGGGCGGACATGGTTGAAGTCGGTTTGGGTGGGTGTTAGAGTGTTGCTGTGGATACTGTGAGTGATGGTCGGTGATGGTTGTGGACTGTTGGTGTTTTCACAGCTTGGTTTCTGGTGGTTTCGTTGTTTGGTGATTTGGTTGCTTCGCGGTTTGGGTTGAAAGAGGTGGAAAAGGGGGCAGTTGTGACGAGGTACAAAAAGGCGGCGGGTCGGTATGACGTAGCGACGATCTACGTCAGTGGCACGAAATTTAGTTTCGGGCTACCGTTGGGACGAAAACTGACGGGCGAACTAGCGAGTCAATTCGGGCCGTGTGGCTGCACCTTATCGGAGCTGCAGCTGGCAATTGGGATGGATGCTACGGACGAACGCTTTTTCTCACTTGGCTTGATTGACTGGGTGGCCCCTTTTCTAGTGTTTCCATCAGCGGCGCGGACTGGGTTTATGCTCTCGGGATATTCATATCCAGTTCCGTCCGGATAGGAATGATTGCTGTTGGCAAAGCCTCATGGCTCCTCCTCGTGGTCTTTGGCTTTCTCCCCAACAAGCCGGTAGTTCAAACATTGTCGGCGTCGATGTCACTCCCCTCGCGCGCATGCTCGTTAAAACGGAACCAGCCCAGCCGGAAGCGCATCTCGCCCAACTCCGCATCGGTCATCCATTCAGTTTCGTCGATGGGCAGATGACTCGATAAATTTGAGATGATAGTAACGTTTTACAACGCCGTGGATCGAGGCAGGCACCTATCCAACTGCACCCCGAGCCAAGGGTTGATTCCCATACATAGCCAGTTATGAAGGTGGTTTTTTAGGCAAACGAGATTCAGCTCATCGTCCATTCTTACAGATACTTCTTCACACTCGATCCCGTACCTTCATGGCGAAGAAAACGAGGGCAGCAACGAGAGGTATCGGAGAGACCACGAACCACAAGACCTGCAAATCGCTCATCGTAACCTGCTTCCCTTCAACGGCGGCCTTTTCTTTCCTGATGGAGTCTGCACCAAACACCAACGCGCCAAACAAGCTAGCTGGAATCCCAATGATCATGAACAACTTTAGCATTACCTTTTTGTCGACAACCCGAGCCCAGTCGATAAACGCGACGATGGGCACGCGCAGTGGGGTCGTCGCGTAGGCCCAGTAACAAGGAAAGTGCCACGACGCGAAGCCTCTCAGGCGAGCTTGTCGTCGAGCCCAGGCAATTTTCTTTTGGTGAGGAATGCTGAATAGGCGGGTGTTTAGGATTGTCCGCCTGTCAAATGCGTGCTCGCATGCTCCCGCCTCGATCATAGCCACAACGATGCCTGCTCTTCGGTCGTTGCCCCCTCCTTGGTCATTATTCGCCGCCGCAACGAGGTGCGTCCAAGGAGTGCCGCCGTCCACCAAGACCTGGTTTGGGGAGGCGCCGCGAGATAGTATAACGCGGATGGTCTTGAGAATGCCGTCGGAATTGACCCCATTCGGTAATTTGGGAGCCAGAATGCCCCTGAGGGCATAGTATAGGAGGCAATCCTGGTCAGGAGCCAAGCTCAATAGACTGGGGTTGGCATCCAGCAGCCGAGCAGCGCAGGCGTGCAGGTTGTTGTTCATGGCGAAGATCAAGACGATGAACTGATCTCGCTGCTCAGCAGAGAGGCCCAGGACGTTTGGGATGGTATCCGTCACCCACGTGAAGTAGAAGAAGGGTATTAGTTGCAGCAAGTTGTCGATGGTTTCCGACACGTCCTCTGACTGCAGTTCCAGCCTCCGGATGTGATGGACGATATCTTCTGTGATGACTCGGACCTCGTCCCGCTCGAACCGCACACCCATCCGCCAAGCCAGTCGCAGCTGTGTGGCCAAGACCTGGAACATATACCAGTCAACACGGAAGCCGGTCGGCAGTTTAGCGATCAAAAAGCTCTGGATCGGGGGAGTGATGAGAAAATCTCGCACAGTCCGGTGCATAAATGTCACGTCTGGCCCGAACTTCCACGTCTGTTCTTGGCGGTCGACAAACTCAACCAAGTCGGCGCACCGGGCCTTGAGCTGTACGATCCGGGTTTCGTTATTGCAGGGCAGTAGCGTGGGTTCGTCACGGGTGCCGAATAACGGCTCGTCGTCAATGAAATCCAGGAGCCGGGTGGGTATTGGCCTCCTAGCTGCGAAAAGGAGTTGCAGAATCTGGGCGCATTGGGCATGATAAACTGGCTCGACTCGTTCAATCATTCGTAGGAAAAACTGTTCGAGGTCGGTTGGGAGGCCTCGCAGGCGGAGTTGCAGGGTATCGATGCTGTCCAAATTGGTAAAGCCTCGTAGCAATTCGTCGCAGACCAAGCTGACCCAGAGGAAGACACCCTCGGCTCGGTCGATAATCTCTTCAACCAGGGCCTCCTTCTGCTTGGGAATCAGCTGTCCGGGCTGTAATGCCCGTAGTCTCTGGTAGCGGGGGCTTTGTTCCAGTCTATCCTTGGTGTATCGACCGATATCATCACGCGTGAACATCTGCAGGTGTATTTGGCGGACTGGAAGTGAGGCGAGCTCTCGGTCCTCGCCAAAGTAAATGTCGAATATGGGCCATTCTCGGCTGGACAAGCAAATCTTGACGTTTTGTTTGCCACAAAGCATGGCAATGATATCGGCCAGCTCATCTTGACTGTCGCTGTATTCATCCAAAGCGTCGATAAAGAAACAGAATTTGGCGTCGGGAATCGACAAGCGGCAGAATCGTTGAAGCGAATCCAAGAGTTCGCTCCTGGTCCAGGGGTGGCCTTGCTTGGGAGGGCCGCCGCCCCATCGCTCAGGGATAACCGTTGGCATGAGAAGGGGATATTCAGCGAGGATGGTGTATAAAAGAGAACGAAGCAAGCCATCCTGTGACCTTTGTAGATCGTATCCTGCTATCCAAAAGAAATGGCCACCCACGATAAGACGTTTGTCGCCGGCCCACTCCTCCAGTGCGAACCGCGTCCGTTCTTCGGAGTAAACAAACCGCATCAGGGTCGATTTGCCACACCCGGGCTTTCCAGCAATCCAAAAGACGCCTGTCTCGTGAGCAAGCCACTCCAGAAACTGAACATCCGGATATTGATTCCAGGCGCTCGGCGTCAGCATCCATTCATACGTCTTGGCGTGAGATCTGCAGATGCTGCTTTCGCGCATCTTCATGACGGGATCCGTGAGGCTCTCCAGCAACCTCAGCTGCGAGCGGCGCATCTGGGTTTCTTCTGACAGGCGTATAAGTGTTTCCTCCATGCCTTGGACAATTGACTGCGTCTTGTAGCTGGCTTCGAGTTGTCTCTCAAGTTGTCGGGTTAAGTCCGAGAGAGATGTCGAACAATGAAGATTTAGCGCCTCAGATTTCTCGAGCAGGTCGTCGAGGGCATACACAATGTTTGACTGCTGGACCTCGTGTCGTTTTGACCGCTCGAGCATTTCAGCGTCTTCTTGGTCCATTCTTCGCCCAATCTTATCCAGGGTGAGGTTCATGGTAAAATGGTTGTCACTTTGGCGGGTCAACAGCTTTCCCAAGGGCGTTCCAACGGGTGCACTTACTAGACGAGAGCAACGAGGCAGAGCGACAACTCGGACTGGGTCGAGAGGAGCTTTCGATTCAACTGCTGGACTTTCTTCTCCTTTCGAATAGCCTTGACAGTGATGATCAGGCTCTCGGCCAGTTTGTATCGACCAGAAGCCTTGAGCTCTGCGAGGAGGGCGAGAAGCTCGTTGGCGGCATCTTGGCAATTCTTTGTGATCCTCTCGAGCTGCTTGCCGTGTTGGGGATTAATTCTTGGGCCTGATTGTGGGGCTTCGTCCTGGAACGGCCGGCGAATGTCGCTGGCCAGCTGCCGCAACCTGGATGCGACCGAGCCGATCTCGATGTGATTCTCAGCAGCGCCAGCAACTGCCTGATAGCGCTCCCAGGTTCCCGAAACAACCTTGACCCCGAACTCCAAAAACTGGGTCGCGGCGGTGGCGACGGCGAGAGCGCTCAGGGGATCCATTTGATGTGTTTTCGTCGTCGCGTCGTCGCGTCGTCGCTCGTGGCTGCTTCTCGATTAAAGCAAGATCGTGCATGATCGGAGGCCGTTGTGGGGTGCGGCTGAGCACTCGCCCAGCATCGAATATGCAGCCTTCAGGAGGAAGGAGGCAACTTGGAAACGCAGGGGCTGGCACATTGTCACATGACCAGAATGCCCACCAACCAACGTTCAATACTCTAAGGGCAGACGCGAGTCACGGCGGCTACCATACCAGACAACCTGCTACAATCCCAATACCGATTGAATTTGATGTAGTTGAACGAGGCCCAAAAGAACTGCGTCGTTGAGAAGTTTCCGTTCTCCCGTTCTTTCTATTGCCGGCTGTTTCGTAGACCGCTGCTTCGGTCACGTCATGTTGAAGTTCAGCATGTTCCAGAGGGCCCAGATGGGATTTGAATTGTCCACCAAGTTCAAACCGAGCTCGTTAGGCCTGAGTACGTCGGTGAGAAAAGTCTCGCACTGGAAACGACACGTCTTTCACAGCAATGGTGGTGCCCCGGAGAAATCAGACCGAACGCAATGACAACAAGGGCTCACCTATAGCTCACCCTAGATCAGGAGCGGCTCAGGAGCGGCTCAGGATCACACACGAACATGGAAACGGTTAGGATCCAGAGCTGGAGCTGCCCCACTTGGCGGCGCTTCGGGGCCGGCCGGTGGAAGTGGGGCCTCTTGCTGCTCTCCGTTTCCGCAGTTTTAAACATCACCAAGTTTGACACTAAACGCCAGGGCCCCAGAACGTGAAAAAAATTAAAATTAAACAAAAGATGAAGAAAGGGTAGGCGTATTTTTCAACTCCTCTTACCTTCCTTAAAACCTAAATTAAACCGATCGATAATATTATCGGTTTTCACTCACACTTCACTACCCCCTCTCCTAATCTAAACAGCTTATCGTTCCTCAAATAGCCCTAACTAAACCTGTGGCACGGCCGCCGATTTCGAGCGCTTTGATCCGCCTTGGCGCCGACTACGACCATCGGACGCCGGAACGGGGGTGGACGCCGCTCTTCTCGGCCGTGGCCACCGACAACCCGGACACGCTGCGGCAGTTAGTGGCCATAGCCCAGGAGAGGGAGGGTGCTTCCCTGGGTGCCGTAGTCAACAACATCGACACGCGCGGGTGGACACCACTGTGTGGCCGTGTATAACGCAAGTTTCCGCGTCGTGCACGAGCTGCTCCGCATGGGCGCTGACCTGTTCAGTCCGAGCGTCCCGTCGGCCGACGCGCGGTTTTGTAACGAGGTTCAGGAGCGGCGGGTCTCGCTGCTCGATCTCGCGAGGCATTAAGGGCGCCATGTGTTAGAGCAGTTTGAGCGGTTGATGAGGGAGTCAGGCGAGCATGAGACGTATTTGGACAATAAGGGCGATTTGTTTTGGCCTGTACGGGAGATGAGGATTAGGCGTGTTAGAGCGGGTGCTGCAAGGCGCATAGTGAGCGTGAGGCCGGGCTTTGGCAGCTCCAATGGCCAACCTCAGCTCGCATGACCTATCTTCTTTTTGACACATAATTTTTCATAACCATCACGCAATTTCAGCTTCACCTGAATCTGTCAGAAGCGCTGGCAGTCTTGGAAATGGTGGAATTGATGGGGTTGCAATTGATGTGTGTCTTGTATTGCTTGTTGGTTCTCTGGCTCCGCCAGAGAGCCTCTTTTATAGTTGTGAATGGTGGCAAGCCGAGAGGCAAAGCCACCCCACTGCAATTTCGCGTCTGTGGCAATGGTTACAAATCCATAGCTCTAGAAGTAACTAGGTTTAAAAAGTGCAGACTATTATAAGTTATTACCTTTCTAAAGTTTACAGATTTTGTTTATTAGGTCACCAGATATTAGCCTTGTTGGTACGTGTTGTAGCCCAAGCTCTGAGCTCCGCTGCCGAGGAGGCGGAGAGCCCGCTAGAGGTCATCCTCCTTTCCGATTCACAAGTCCCGGGATGGACTGAAGAGGTTTATGGACCAAAGAACTATATCATGTTACGGTCATCAAGTGGCACCGCACTGCAGCTGAACGTCTGGGTTTAAGCCCTGTCCATGAGTCGGCAATCCGATATTTTTGCTCTTGTTCTTATATGAAAAGAGATTGTTCTAGGTGGGGTGACTGTTAAGAACAACTTGAGGCTTAACTTATCTGTGCTGAGATGGACGTTAAGCGGGGATGTGAGACAACGTCGTAAGGCAATTTTCATCTTACTGCAGATAAATCCGAAAGGATGCATTTATCGTTCGCTCTGCGGTGCTGAGTGGATGACGGACCCTGGTCGGAGCTAAGGTCGGGCGTTGATCCATCTGCCAGCACACACCGAGAGCCTTGCCACGTCATTCACCTCATGTCCCGATCGCGACGGCTTGACCGATGTAAGGATGCCAAATGGATTAATGCTCTGCAACTCATTGGCCAACTGGCCGTAGAGAAGTAGCTTGGGGAAAGATGGCCGTCCAGTACTGTTGGGGGTTTGTTGGAGTGCTCGCAGTCCTTACCTATTATCGACACAGCCACCGCCATTTTCTGCGAGAGAACTCGTATCCCGACACTTTTGGCTGTCTTATGCATCCTAGCTGCATCGGCGATCCGTCAACTCAGACATTCGCAGCTGTGCTTCTGTTCGGCGAAACCCAAGCCCCAATCCTTGGCGACCGAAGCTCGGCATTCTCCCACGCGATTTCCTGTCGTCATCAACATTCGTCTTCACTCTTACATCACGCGACAGGAAGTGCAAAGCTACGTCAGAATGCGACCACTGTCAATAGTTGTGGCACTCTCCGTGCCCGCAACGGTTTCCGCCCATGACGCCGACAGAGGTTTTCATCCGCCGGGTAGAGATATTGACTGGGGCGAAGCTGGCGTTGGTTCACTCCGCGCTTGCGCGCAAGCAGTCTTTACAGGGTGCTGCGGGAAATGGCAACAAGATGTTCCAGTCGACCGCTGGCTGGGGTGCAGCGACAAAGAGGTGATTACGGCGCGTCCCTGATGTGCGGTTCGTGTCTAACCCCACCTACTCAGTGTCTCTGCCGACGGGACTTGATCAGCGACGTTCACAAGTACATCAAGAAGCTTGTGTCCGTGTGGTGCGGAGGAAAAGAGGTCGACGTTGATGCGGCACTGAAGCTCTACAATGACTATTGTTCGGCAAATGGCTTTCCTATTCCAGGCTATACTTATATCAGCACGAAGACAGTCCGCGCCACGACTGCAACACCAACGTCCTCCAAAGAAAGCACTCGCAACGTCACGGCAACTACACCTAGCGCAGCCACGACAAATAGTCCGAGTGGTGCGAGAGGAGGCAGTCCTCCTACAGCGACAACGGTTGGCGCTGCGACAGCTAGCACGACTGCGCATCCTTCTTCTAGCTCTCGTGTCCATCCCCCGCCGTGGCTTCCGCTCCTCGCCCTAGTATCAGTCATCCCATTCATCCTAGGAACCGCACGAGCGCAGACACTGGTCGTTACGTTGACGGAATCTGATCTACCATCCGCATTTACCTCGGTCGTCACCACGCGGCAAACAGTTATATCGGAGCCAATAGTGAGTAACCGCAAATTGAATGGAACAGAGAGCTCCGAAACAACCAGAACGGAAAGCTCACTCGGGATTAGCACAGCGAGCACGACCAATGACAGTCGCACGGATGCAGGCAGGGCAGACAATGTCAATGCGACAGGGGTGAATGGGGATCTTTCGCAACTCGAGATTGCTGGGATAGCTATCGGGATTATATTGGGGATAATCACTGCCATTGCGACTGTCTGGATGTGTATCAGAGCACGGAGATGACAGAGATGGCGTTGAGTGGGACCAAAATAGAATTGATAGCTTTTTTGAATTTGAGTCGTCTTTAATACCAGAGAGGCCAGCGTAAGGAAGTCGCAACTCTGACACGAGCACAAAAAACAGCAGCAGTACCTTCAACATGCTCACATCCTCCCAAAACTAAATCCACTTAATCTTCGACGGGGCAGAGGAGGAAGTCATTGTTCTCAGCACCATCATGCGTCATGACACCACAGTACATGCCGTCCTTGGTGGGATTGGTGTCAGGGTTGTCCGTGTAGATATAAAAGACAACCCTGTCGGGTCCGGGCGGGCCTCCGCCAAAGATATTACCGCCTTTAAGAATAGGAAACTCATACAGGGTCTTGCGGTCGCACTTGGAGTCGAACTTGAGCTTCTTGTTGTTGCCAAACTTCTTTGGGTAGCCACCTAGCAAACACGTCAGTTGTCTTTGTCGGAAACAGATAGAAACAATACTAGCATACCCGGCTGGGGCTCGTTAGTCGGGGTCGTGATAATGCCCTGTTGGATGGCCTTCTCGACTTGTTCGCGACTGTACCGATAGCTTGGGCATGCGACGAACTGGTCGCTTGGGGGGAGGTTGTCGACAGTTCTCTTGCTCACGTGGGAGAAGCCCGGTGTCGGTGTCGTGGGGGCGGCGTGGGTCTGCGCGACGGCTAGGACGAGGGCCAAAAGGGTGAAAGAGAGCTGCATGGTGGCTGAGGTGCTCGGGATGGTGTTCTCTAGGAGTTGCTTGATAAACGAACGAGACTACTGAAGGGACAAGTGAGCATATTCGGCGGCTAGGGACAAGCTTATATATGCATTTTCGACAGGACTACATACTGCAGGAGAGGTTTTGATACCCAGAGACTGCAAAGATCATGAGCGTACCGTCTAACCGTTTCTACCTTATCTTTCCCCGCCAGGAGACGATGCTCCGGGCCGACATGAGGATTTTGGTGAATTGATGATCTTGTCCTTTTCCAACATAAATCAGCCTAACTGAGCCTTAGGGGCTCCGCATTCTCGCAATCCTATTCTCAGTTCTTCATCATCACTCCAATCCTCTTCCTAGTTTTGAAGTTGCCTTCTTAGACACTACAGGCGATGATAGGTCCGTTGGTAGCTGGATCGATCGATATGCCTCCTCTGGAAGCCTTAAAGGAAGCTGCCGTCGCAACGCAGGAACGCGTGCCTCCCATACATATATTGGTATCTAATTATCCGATTCGACAGACTAGTGGTGCGGCACTCAACGCGACCGCTCATAGGATGCACGCATTGACTCAGCCAATACGCGCCTCTTGAGTACCACAACATGATGTCATCACTGCGATCCTACAGAAATGTTGCTCAAGTCATGCACTTCACAATCAGCCCCTGAGCTGTGCCTGGAATGAATGTGCCGTTGAATGCCGCTGACTCCAGCCAGGGCACATAAGTATCCTATTGCCGAGAGGTGGGTTGCGGTTGCCTAAGGAATCCTTTTCGCCACTGCAAGTGACGTGAGGGGTCACCCAGGGCTTTTCCCCCGCTCACATGTGCAACCACTTTTGCCTCAGACGACCACATTCTTATCAACAGTCCAAATAAATACTGAAGTACACAAACCACAACTTTCACGTCGCAAGTTTAATCGGCCCTCCCAACTCGACCTCAAGTTCATCGCCATGACAACAATCTTCGACATCCCGGGTACTAACCCGCCCAATCCCTTCACTCTGATCGTCGACGAATACCTCTCACATTCCGCCTCTCAATTTTCCTCGCCATCGGTAGATCGAACAGCATCCCTCGTTATCGAGAAAGTCACGGCCTGCCCCGACCCGGGCAATGCCCTCTACCTGCTCTGGGACGCCTTCTTCAACTCCATCGTCCACACCACCTCCACCTCCTTTGATTCGCACCTAACCCTCCTCTCCTCCATCCGCGCCCACCCCCCCACAAAACCCACTAACCTCCTCCCCGGCTCCGATCGCGAAAAAGCGCTCCTCACAAGCGGTCATCTCCAGCCCGACGGTCTCTTCCACTGGTCCAGACCCCCCCTCTTCCCGGCCCAATGGCGCGACACGCACGACATTCTCGAAGCCTGGCGCAACTGGGACGGCATTCGCCCGTCCACCGGCACCTCCACGCTCTCTGCGACACCGGCCGAGTACTTTCTCCGCTTCGTCACATTCTCCGCCGTCCTCTTGTCCCAAACAGGCGACGCGGGCGGCGTCCATCCTATCAACGTATTTTACGCAGCGAGGAATATCCTAGAGAGGCAGGGAATGCACGCCAAAGAAGGCGAGCCGGGGCATACGACGGGTGGGGAGCACAAGTTAGATGCGCAACAAGTGTGGGAGCTGGATGTCAGAGTCACGGCGATCTGGTTAAAGTATGGAGGACGGGCGCTGTGGGAGATGGATGGGGCGTACTTGAGGGAGCATTACGCTAGGACGTTGGATTGGAAGACGGATTTGTGGAATGAAGGGAGAGGGTTAACGAAAGAGAGGTGGGACCTGTGGCGGGGGAGGTTGAGAGATTTAGAGGGCGAGATGGAGGGGGAGACGCAAAAGGCGGCGAGGGAGGCGAGTGCGGTTGTTGAGGGCTTGCTGGTGGCGGAAGAGGGGATTTAGAGATGAGTTACTTCTGAGGATTATGGATGAAACCAGACTGGTTTTGATGTTGGGGTTTCCCTGGGAGAGGACGATGACTGTATTGAAGCTGAGCTATCGTGATATGTGTTTTTGGTTCTTGAGATTTGGTTGCTTCTGGTTCACCCACCCGAGTTTGCAGACAAGTGTTATAAGTTTAAGATAAGTTAGCTTTTTAACTCACTCGATAATATCCTCGCAGTGGCGCCAAGCTCAATTGGGCCGATGGCTGGCGGGCCCTGATACTGGTTGCAAAGACTTGTGGTATTGAGATGTTATCGGTGGAAGTTGATACCGTACAAAAGTACCCTATCCCGGCATTCTAACAAGTGATTCGAGCCGCCTTGGCCAAGCTGACCTCAACAATTCCTCCTATCTTGGCCGTTCGTCGATGATCTACCATATGTTGCATTCGTACGGCAAGCACTCGAGAATGCCCCCTGAGAAGAGTCCAGAGTTTGAACTTGTACTACGGCATGAAACGGGCCGTCGACCGTGTCTTGCAGAAGCCATGCCTCTGTCGGCGTCCTGGGCTGGGATTGGCGGCTTTGGGGCGGGTGACTTTGTGTGGCCCATGGACGGGGAACTGACAGTCAGCTGTCAGCAGCTGGTTGAGTGTGGCAGCTCTTATTCTTTGAGTTGCTTGACTGGCTTGGGCGGTTGGATATTGTCGCGACGATTGAGTGCAGATTGAGAATTGAGCTGTCGAATGTCCAAACCGTAGAAGGGACCAGGGGATGAGGAAGAAATACTCATCAAACAAAAGACCGACTAATAAGGAACCGCTGGTTTAAATGTAGCCACTGAAGCCATCTCTCTTCCATTCCCTGCGGGCGCTGGCCTTTATGCATTCTAATTTTGGATGCCGAGATTTTGACGGACCCGAGCAGGGCAGGCAAGCAGGACTCCACTGTTCCAAGCACTCCAAGCTTGACATTTAGCAGGAACAAACCAGGAATGTTGACCGGCTCGAGTCTGCCCGCAGCGTGCCAAATCATGTGCTTGAAAGTTGATGCGCGGGACCCTTGGTTCTTGAACCGGTCTAATTCTAAGCATACCCTATCAGAATGACCCTCATGCATTCAGATTTAGACAAGCCGCTGTCAGGGGGGTTCTGGGCCAGGAATGGTCAGGTGACTTTCATTGCATGCAAGTATGGTTGGCTTATGCATTCAGATTTTGGTCATCATCATTCCCTCCACTCCTACAAGCAGGAGCGTCTAATCATGGCCAACTAGGCTCTGCAACCACAAAGTCCTCCCACCATCCTAGCTCTCTCCTACGCCCTCTTTAGCACACGACAGATGTTAGTGCCCGCCCCAGGCTCGAAGTGATCCCCACTAGCCTCTCCCGTTAGCTTTGGGATAGAAGAAGAGTTTGTTCGCGATTGGGAGGCGTTGAAACCGGAGACGAGCACAACTGGAGTAAGAGGTTCTTAAGGGGTGGAGTAAGTAATAGTAATAATAGCGGGAGATCTATTATTAAGCGCCTTTTAACAGACGGAAAAGGAGGGAACTAGACTTTTCGTACTTAGATCGAAGAGGTCTTTAATTGGGTGACTTGGCTATCTGACAAGTAGAGAATCCCGCTTATTTGATAAGCCGACTTGGACTTGAAAGACGTTACGATTCTGAATCATCTCCTCGAATAGATCCCGATTTAATTAAGATGACTTGATTTCCCAAGCAGCCCTCGTGCAGGCCTCTTAAATCTCGGTGGACCATGTCAAGATATTACTTATATCTAATGCATCCGTTAACATTAAGGATATGGCCCTATCCCACACCACTCCGCTCCATGTCTCAATTATCGAAGGCTCTGAAAGAGTTGTCACCATGCTGCTGGATCAGGGGCGAGTCAATGTTGACTTGAGGGCCCCGTTATTTAGGGTGTAAGTGGGGCGAACGGGAACTGCTGCAAAGATTACCACATAAAAGACGGTGAAGAAACGGAAGGTATGAGTAAACATAGACGGTGAGCTGCATTGGATTACAGAAGGTAGTGGTGTCAGATTTTGTTGGAGCTGGGGCAGCCATATATGGCGATGCGGACTTCCAGTTCTGAACGCCTCAGCCCCGTACTCTATGATTATAAGGAAATTGCCGAGGGCAACTTTAGATAGTGTAAAACAATCCGCTGTTGGTGGAGCAGATCAAGAAACCGATATGACTGTGCGAATCAATATCCTACTGTACGTTGCACTGTACTAGACTAGCACTCACTTGAAGCTGCCCCGCCTTTGGATGGCTGCCTACATGTGCAGTGAGCTCCAGTGACCGGGACTGGAGATTCATCAACCTCCATTCGCACCTTCTCTTCACCAAAATGGTTGCCACCTTTTCGTGACCAGCCCGACTTCTGCCTGAACAGTCCATAATCATGTCGGGGTTCGCTGGAATCGACACGATTTACCGCCAACTTCCCTCACCAAGATCTGTTCGCCTGCTCCGCATCCATGGGCGAGCTAATCTGCCAGGAATGAGCGACCTTGTCATCACAATCTCTCTGGACATTGTCAACCTTGAGACGGCGCCACCATTCGACGCACTCTCATATACGTGGGGTAATGCGGTGTGTGAAGAGCTGGGCCCATCTTTGCTCCTGCCGACAAAAGAGAGGCAGAACGTCCTGAGCTGCGAGGGTACTATCATCCCCGTCCGACCCAATCTCCATGACGCACTCGACATGTTGCTCGACACCAAAGACGAGACCCGAGCCGACTTCACCTGGGTTGATGCCCTCTGCATCAATCAGGAGGATTCCGATGAACGCGCGTCTCAAGTACGTCTCATGGACGGGCTATACAGGCGCGCATCGTCGGTGCTGGTTTGGCTTGGGCCAGCGGACTTGACTACACCGGATGCCCTCTCCGCGCTCAATAAACTTGCGTTCCTCGGTCGGGATGCCATACCGCGGAGTAGCGACGACCAACAGCGTGCCAAGGCCTCTGTCGCCAACATCAGAGCAGACGACCTCTTCAACCGGGAAGCTCACGCACTGAAGCTAGGGATCGAACGGATTACACTGAGGGAATGGATATCTCTGATCGTCTTCTTCTCGCGACCCTACTTTTCCCGGGTGTGGGTTATCCAGGAGGTCACCATGGCCCGCCATATTCTTATGATTTGCGGCAGACAACAAGTCGATTGGGAGAAACTCATTAACGTACATGATAAGCGAGTGCCCCAGACAAGCGAATGCCCCACACCCCACTACTTTACCACAACTATCCTTAATTACACAACCACAACACTAGGAAATAACAATAACTGAATCAGAAACAGATGAATCAGACGATTCTGC
>Ga0247780_1000763_pt1 | contig 26277 bp, 24 predicted proteins | sample UWRJL079202R5_FD_179927 | JGI IMG/M metagenome (GOLD analysis project Ga0247780, IMG submission 179927) | Plant litter microbial communities from Arlington Agricultural Research Station in Wisconsin, United States - UWRJ-L079-202R-5 | ecosystem: Environmental > Terrestrial > Plant litter >... | reverse complement strand
CACCACCATCAGCAGCAACAACAGCAGCAGCAGTACCAGCACCAACAACAACGACCTCCTCCCCCTCCCGTGCCTCCCCACGTCCCACCCCAACCATGGACCTACCTCCCGCCGAATTTCCCCTCGCCCATCCTAGGCCCCTCCTTCCTCTCCTTCACCATCATCTCCGGCACCGACTGCAACCACAGCCCTTCAATGCGTAAGATGTGCCGCGTGCGCGTGGCCTACTCCCTCGCCGACGTGCAGCGGTGCACGGCACAGGGAATGGGGCTCACGGTGGCGCTGACGCAGTTTCACGCGCGCGCGAGGGACGAGGTGGAGACGTGGGCGAGGATTTTGGCCGTGTTGACGGTCAAGAGATCGGAGAAGATGTGTATTTCTTGTGCCGTTAAGTTGGGGTGGGCGGTTGGTGCTTTGCTCGTTATTGGGTAGCGGACCTACCAAGGTACCCAAGAAAGAAAGATGATTTTAGCGATGTTGACCTATCCTCAATGTCTCGGTGAATGAGACAGCGCGCGGGGGAGGGATAAGAGGCCAGTTATATATATACACCTTTGTCACATCTGTGTCTAGAGCTCCTCCAGAGTTACCTTTAAAAAGTATCTGGAGAATCAGTTGAGTTTAAATATTCAAGGAAGCATAAATATTTAAGAAGCTGGCTTAATACCGGGCCTATTTTGATAATGAGCACGTGAAGGAGAAGGGTTTTGTACGTAATTTATATATATATATATATAGCATAGGTTTCAGGTATGAAGAGAAAACAAATACCTTCATACTTTAATCCTCCCACTTCTAATATCGACTCCCGTGAACAAACCATACCTTATTAGGTACCTGGTTGGCACCACCACTCATCATTATTTTCCAGGACGCTCAGGACTCCAAGCTCGTCGCCCCCTGGCAATTGCAGTAACATTGGCTGTAACATTGGCAGTCGGCACCCGATTAGCAGCACCCGATGGCAAGTTTGTCACCGGAAAGCTCAAAATATGACCTTGAGCAACGCGAACATCCGCAATCCCCACTTCACTCGTCGCGTTCTCCCTCCCAATGGCTCTCCCTGGGCCGCCTTCGCCGTCCGTGTCACACGTACAGTCGGTCTCCATGAAGTTGTGGAACACACCCAAATTGCCGGGATAGCATCCAGCTGGATAGTAGACCTCCATGCCGCTCCGTCTGTGCATGCAGCGCCTGGATTGGTCTTTGTATCGGAAGTGCGCTCGCACGTTGCTCTAGTCTAGGCAGAACTCGACCACTGAGGCGTCTAGTCAAATAACGCTCGGGTATGCTTGTGGAACTGAAGGAAGAGGGGGAACTTGCTATTGGGAACTCTGATGTCGTAGCAGCGCCAGACCACGCATTACTAATGAAATGACCGGTGGTGCCCTCGTCGAAATACGCCGCATTATTGACAGGGCACCACCGTAGGCCGAAGCGTGTAAGGGGGTAGCATTCTGTGTAGATTGCCATGTAATCGAGTGCGTTGGTGGTGCACATCAGTGTGCTGGCGACGGCCAGTACAAGTTTGACGGGCGCATTGGAAAAGAAGCAGTGGATGGGCGGGACTTGAGACCGACGAGTTTTTTATTCGCCGATGTGAGCCAGTTGTACAAGCACTGACCGAGTTTGACAAGGGCTCGCAACCACGACCAGCCACCTAGTCCATCCAGTAAGGTACGCACATCCAAGTCTTCGATTAGTACGAATGCAAAAACTCGTGGAACCTGTTGGGCAGCGTTGCGCCTGACCTGGAGAACACAGGTATATAGCACCCGGACCCCAATCCGCCTTTTTGCGATGCAATTTTCCTTGAGTTCTAACAAATCTTAGCGCCGGCATGTGGCTAGATTCTTGGCGGGCATCTGAGACTGTGGGCACTAAATTTACATTCAAGACTGTAAGGCTGTGATGCTACTGCGCTCTTACCGGGCGCTGACTGGGTGGTTTGGAGAGGTCGCATAGGCCGCGAGAATTGGCGGCCGGGCCTGTTGGTGGCCGCTTCCGCACCGCGGTCTCAGCCGCACATGTTCCGCGCGCTTAGAGGACCCCTACTTGAACTGGAGAACTTTCCTTTTCCTGTTCCCAGTATTACAACCGCGTCAAACGTCATCGGCAAGGATGATGCTTTTTGCAATCCTGTTGCTCTGCGCCTCGACGGTGTCAGCTTTCCCTTTCCACCCCTTCGTTGCCCCTTTTCGTCTGACGTCACCGACAGACCTCACCAAGCGACAAGCCCAGACTACAAAGCCCGATGCAACTTCGTACTACACCTTGTCGACAATCGGTACGGGCGAGAAGCAATGTCTCTACCCAATCCCTGGCGTTGACGGATCGGTCCCCTACCCCGTCCGTTTCTCTCCCTGCGATTCGCTCCAGGACGATAAACTCTGGCAGTTCACTCCTGATGGCGCCGGGCTGTACTTCGTCTACAACAAGGCCTGGCCGGGCACGTCCAAGAGACTGGACATCAATTGTCCGCAGCCGACGCTGTGCATCATGTGGATGGGCCCCTCGGACGAAAAGTACAACAATCAGCGCTGGTCTCTCCAGAGCCAGACTGCCGGCTCTATCAAGATCAGCAGTCTTGGGCTTCCGGAGTGGCTCATGACCTCGGGAACCGCCGACGGCAACACCGTTGCCTTCCTCCAAAACACCACCACCGCCAGTTCCAATCAACAAGTGCTATGGAAACTCGCTACCCTCGACAAAATCTCAACCTCCACCACAGCCGCGGCGCCCGCGCTGTCCACAACGGCTCCTGGCCGGCTCCCATCCAGTCCCAGCACCAAGACGACCACCTCGGTCAAAACCGAAATTTCCACCGTTACCACCTCTGATAGCGCAGGCCGGCCTCCAGGAACCTCGCCCACTCAAACACATGATCCTTCCTCAACCCAAGCCACAACCCCCGCCCCGACGCCAGCGCCAACCAATGAAAAGGAGGGGGGAAACTGGGATAAAATAGGGGCTATCGGTGGAGCCGTAGGCGCTGGCGCCGCAGTTCTCACGATAATCATCACCGCCCCCGCCACGTTCCTCAAACTCCTGACCTGTGGTCGGCGCGGTAGGCAGAGCAACAAAGAAGTACGCACACAGATGGGAGGGGCCATCAGGAAGTCTATGATCCGGTTGCCGTGGAATAATAGGTGGGGTGCGGCCAAGGTCAGCCCAGGGGGGTCCCCAATCCCAATGGAACTGAGACATAGAGGGAGGATATAATGGGGTCGGTGTTTTTAAGGGGCCTGTGGGGAAGGCCCCGGGCGAGAGATGGCTTTGTGTCCTGGAATTTTGTGGTAATTTAGTCGTTGGACTATAGTTGACGCTTGGTGACGCTTGGGTGTTTGTGAGGCGCTTGATAGTCGGAGGCTAGAGTATGGTTGTACTAAAAAGAAGGGCTGTTACAGCTGGCGTAATGAATTGAATGAGTATTGAACAGGTAGAGGATGTTTAAAAATAAAGTTGTAAGGAGCGGGGGTTATTAATGATACATGGATAGTTACGGACCGGAGAGACCGTTGTGAAGCAGGTTGTACCTTTGAATTAAATTCAGGAATGAAACATTAAATGGTGCAGCACAATCCTGAAAGCACAAAGCGTGATGAATCTAGAAAGGAGACTTTGGATGAAATTCAAACACGAGATGACGGGTTAGAAGGCTACAAGTGGCGACGACCAGTGCCTTATGCCACACCAGACAGTTGATCACACACGTGCAAGATCAGCTGACAGTTATTTCGGATGGTGGCGACGAGAGTGAGGCAACTGCCAAGCAACATCATCACATGTTGTCGAAAACCCCGCACTGCTGAGTGAGTCGACCGACAACGTTCTATCTTTTTTTAACTCAGCCGACTGATTTTGCTCAATTTTGAAGACCCCTACCACCTGGCAGCCCAAAATCGACATCGCATCAATCAGGTCGATCAGTGTTACTTTTTGTAAAGACTAGAGCCGACTCCGCCGCCGAGACTTCCATTTGACTCCGTCAGGTGATAAGACGAAATATACCGGTATTTCCAAATGGAAATAGCAGCGGTCATCACGTTCGGTGCCGCCATCGGCTTTCTCCAGCTCGCGCCCGAGGTTGTCAATATTGTCGGTCAGCTGAGATCTGCAGGGGAAACCTTCGCACGTATCACTGCGGAGCTAGAAGAGTGTCGACTCGTACTGGACCAGCTCAGCACAGAGCTATACCACCAAAGCGTTGACGAAGCAGACGACCACGATTCGGACTGGTTCTTCACGTTTCTGCATCAGCCTAACGGCCCTATCGAGGAACTAAATGGACTTGTGCAGGAGCTCAGAAGAAGAGTGGCCTCGCAGAATTCCGAGAACCAGGCGAGTTCACAGGCGAAGTACCAGCCTCAGGACATCGATCACTTGTGCAAGCGGATTCGATCGGTGAAATCAGTCCTGGGCTTACTCATCAGTGATCATGGGAGGTAAGGGGCCTTGCCTTTCTGTTTCAGGTAAAACTGAAGGCCTCCGTCTATCAACCGGTAAGCTTATTCCCTTCAGGTTATGGTACTAACAAATACATAGAAAGTATATACGAAAGAGGAAACAGCAGATTTCCCCCAGCGGGATAACAATCGAGGCAACAGTCGAGTCAATAGAGGAAGAAGCACTTCAGGGGCGCAGCGTTGCCCTCCGTCGAACAGTTGAAGCCTTGAGTCGAGCAAATCATGAGCTAGCAGAGGACATCGCGCGGCAATCGCAACTCGAAATCGAAGACGGCATTTCAATGTCCGCTTCGGGAAGTTCTCGGCATTTCCGATATCGAATTGCGCCATGTTATGTGATTGGAGCAGCAATCTTTGTTGTCTTCTCTGCCAGTCTAGTAGTGTCCTTGTGGTGGTCAATATCTCACGAAGATGTCTCGGGAGGATTTACAGTGGGCGCTTATATGGTTGCAGCTGCGAGCTTGCCTATTGGGTTTGTAAGTTATCGTCATTGGGAAACTTGTCAGTGCAAGGTTTGGAGATAATCTGGCTGTTTTTTTTTCGGCGGAGGTCGTCTGAAGGTAAAAGTTCTTCCCCACTGGGCACTCACGCGGATGCGGCAGTGCTACCTCAGAGGTGAGCTAAGGCTTCCATATCCATCTTGACCGTATTTCACACCATCAGTCACGCCTAGAAAGCTCACCTACAACCACAACTCCCGCTCTGACCCCTGCACTGATCAACGAGAAGGAGGGAGAAATCTGGAACAAGATAGGGGTCATCGCTAGAGCTGTGACTGCTGGCGTTGCAGTTCTCGCCATGGTTGTATCATGCATCGCCCTTACAATCTTGCACGGACTTTTAAATTGTGGTTAATGAGGTAGTAGCGTAAGAAGGAGGTGCGCACTCTGTTAAGGGGTACTATCAGAAAGTCAATGATTCGCCTACTGTGGGGTGATGGAAGGTTGGACGAGGGGAAGGCTAGTTTGAGGGAGTCGGCTTCTTTCCTTAGGTAGTATGTCTAAGGTACCTAGGTAGTTAGGAACGTGTCTAGTTTCCTGTGGAGGCAGGGGGATTTTAGCTCTCGGCTTCTCTAGGAAAAGGATCATTGGAATTAAGAGTTCACCGAGGGCATTAATACGAATATATATGGGTAGAGAGAATTGGAAATAGACGAGATACAAAATTTGTTGGTTGCCAGCGCTACCTTATACAGACGGTCTGCATGCTTGCCCCTACACTCTCATATTCTGGTTCCGGGATAATGAAACCCATGTCCACCCGGCGAAAGGGGCCACCTTAAGCTTCTCAAGAAGTAGGACGGTATGGACCTATTAGTGAATAGATTATTAGTAAGGGGTCGTGGATGTTCACCTGTGAGAAGATTGCACCGACCTTGAAGTCTAGTTCACGATGAGGTCCTGGCGGTAAGTTCCTAGCCCACGAGTGCGCGTTCCTATAATCATTCATAGCCTCGATTAGTAACAAATCGAAAACTCAGCAAGGTCAAGCCCGAACATACCAAAAAAGTTCTTTCTAATCAACATATCCTAAAATAGGAGGTGTAGATTGGTGATAGAACTCTCCGCCTCAAGAACAGATAAACCAATGAGTTTGCGTGCTGCCGGTGCGCCATAAATTTGGACTGCTGGCGGTGATTCAACACCGCGGATATCGGTACGAAGGATTTTGTACATGGTACCCAGTAGCCCATCGCCATCTTCGTCGTCTTCGGTACCATCCACGTCATCGACGTCTCCGGCAAAGATATCAACTTGAACGTCATTCCCATCCACTTCGTCTGTGTCTTGATCAATATCCCCGTTACTTTCGTAAAAGGCATCCTCCTCAATGGCGTCACCGCTGGTAACCCAACACTTCTCAACATGTCCTTTGATTGTAGGGGTCCCGGATTCTTCAAGGGTGGCCACTTCGTATCCAACCTCAATATCATCTTCATCGAACCAAAACATCTTTCCCCCGCCCTTGGATGCCCAAGACCATGAGGGTAAGTGCTCTAGATCCTGCGGTATGGCTTTAGTGATAGTCATCCAGGGTAACTGAGATGAAAGTCCGGATTCGAAGACACCAAAGTGGTCCTTATCCCCCTTGAGGACTGGAGAGCCCTTGCCAAGCCCTCAAGTGCGGGTAACCGATCGGTCTTTTAGGTGAGATTGCGACGAGAAAACTCTTGAACCGCACTTTCCCAACCGGGGTATTGTTGAATATCGTAGGAGTATCGCTCGTTAGTCACATGTTCTCGACACGACCAAGATATGCCACCTGGCATGAAGTAGAGAATCCTTCTCGCGAGATACCACTCCTGCAAGGCCCAGCCACGCTTGTTAAGAGAACGGAGAATCATCTCCAGGTATGCCCATCTTCACCCATACCGAGCCCTCTTGGTGTCTTGCTTCGTCGCAGTAGGGGATGTCGACATCTTCAACGCAGCGTGGGATTTTTTTTGCCCAGGGCTCTCAGCCCCTGCAGCCGCAATGACTAGGTAGGCATTTTGGTATACCTGAGCCATGAGGGATAATTCTTTGATCCAATCTGCGTCACTATCCTGGAGCTTTGGTAGTCAGGAGCTCTATGACGTAGAGCATCAAGGTAGTCTGAGATCATCTTGCAGAGGCGACATCGCTGGGGGTTCCCTCGTTGCCTGGTGGTATGTGTCATGAATCCATCTGGTAGGATCACCTTGGAGCACTTGAAAACGGCCTTGGCAAACTCGGTGCAATCGGCACAAAGATCCATTTCGAAACCTGGCCCGACCACAGCGCCGGGATACAAGTGCAGAATATTCAAGGGCTGGGCTATCTTGTGTTGCAAGCCCAAGGGCAGAAGGGTCATAATAAAGAAATTGATCGTGAATAGTGCGGAGAAGAGAACGAAGTTGCGAAGAACAGCCACCTTGGCGATGTGGGGAATTAATACACCGACCCCCACGGATAAAAGAACTTCCAATCATCGCCTTGGGAGCCTGATTTGGCAGTCATCATGCTAGGGGGTGTGGGGCTCATAAGATATTCCTTCCTGCTGTGCAAGGGTGGCTGTGACCGTTCACACATCAATGCGTCATTGGAGGAATAGTTTGGGTTGTCGATTTGGAGTGGGAACGCATCGCTTTGACCAGAGTCCTTGTAGTAAGTTCGATACCTGTGTATACTACCATATTCATTGTAAATTTTAGGTTCACGGAATACATCAACAGCTGCCTTATAAGTTCCAGGTATTGGGTATGTATTGAGCTATAAAAATGGAACAATCGACCTCCTGGAAATGTCAACGTTCTTCGGTGCGACAGATATGGCAACCTCGGGGATGGTCTCGAGTAAACCCTTGAAAATATTTGCAGACCTGCTGGAGCTGGTTAATTTTAACGGTAATGAGCAGGTATACGCAGGGTTTGGAACTACTGCTACCACCGCTACCAGATACAGCTAAAATTCGCGACCCCGCCACGTACCTCGCCTTGGTTCATGTTAGGGGGTTGGGATTAGGCTGTAGATAGGTACATGTAGTTGAAGAGAAAGAGGAAAAAGGGATACCCGGGGTTCGTTCCAACACCGGCATAGCCAGCAATAGATAACCCTTCCGTCTGCCTGCTAGCCCAGAATGCCGCCCGGGCAGTCATGAAACCGCTCACTGCCCATATTTGTCCAACATCTGAACAATCTTGTCCTCATTCACCCCACGCCTCTTCTCCTGCGCCTCCACCGGAGTCCGTTTCAAGAACATAGGATGGCTCAGCATCATCGGGCATACCAAGTCCACCAAAGTCTTAAGGTCCCGCAGCCCCTCGAGTCCCGCAATCTCACTCAGCCGAATGATGCCCCTGCTAGCAAGCGCACCATCCCATGTCTTGGCGATCTCCCACAGCCCTTTCTTCTCCTCGGGAAGACCCTCCGGGACTTTGTCAAAATTCCCCGACAGGACCGCCTTCTCCAGCAGCTCCCAATTCTCAGGCGGAATCCCACCGCCAAGATCGGACTGGAATCCGGTGAAGAACTCGTGGCACGGGTGGGTCACACACGCGAAGTCAAAGTCCAGCAATGCCGTGATGCGTTTTCCCTCTGCATCGAAGAGTATATTCCAAGTGGTGAAGTCACCGTGGACAAGCACCTTCTTGTTAATGTCGACGTCCCGAAGCATCTTCTCCACCCCGCCGGCGGCAATAAACTGTTCGATCCTGTCACGGACGCCATTCGGTCGCCAGCCACGCACGACGGTTTCCTCCTTCTCGGAGTTCTTCAGCTCGTACTGTATATTCGCTCGCCAAGTCTTGGCATACGTCTCCCACGGCCCGTCAGGGAGAATCGGCATCTGCCCGTCAACAATCTCTCCGTCCTCGTTGATTGTCAGGGCGCCGAACTTGGTGACTCCAGCCGGAAGTTTGAGGCCTTGGATAGACGCGAAGATATCCGCAATCTGCGACACGACATCTTTATTATCGTCCAGCGAAAGACTGGGGAAAACGTCGTGCACTTCCGCTCCCGGTCGGAACTCATTGAGGGCCCAGCCGAGACCGGCGGCGCCCTCGATGTCTTGTCGGTACGGGGCTCATGCGTACACAGCAGGAACAACTGCAGGGAGGCCAGACGCAAGCAAGGCCTCGCGGACGAGGTGTTGCGACGCGACGATGTTCTCGACGCGGTTAGTGTTGTTGATTCCCCTTGCATCGGGGTTGCTGAATCAATGGACGAGCATGGACACGCCCGAGGGTGGTGGAGGGGTTGTGCCTGGCTGGGGATGAAACGAATCAGGAGAGGCTGGAGAGGCGAGCTCGATTTTGTAGATGAAGTTGTTGTACCAAGGGAAGGCGAGACGAGTCAGTTCTCCCACATACTGGTGAGAATATTCGTCAGCCTTGCTGTAAAGCTGGGTTGGGCTGGGAATCAATGCGTACCTTGAGGCCAAACTTCCCTAGAATCTGCTCAATCACCGGGATTTGGGAATCGAAGTTTTTGTTTCTGGTGGCCATGGCGATGTTTCCGAGTCAGGAGAATGAAATGTAGATTGAGGTGTAAGATGTGGTAGTTTGAAGTGTAAACATGAGAATCAAGACCGGAAGATCCCTTTTTATAGTGAAAAGGCTTAGCGATGAGTCAAAGGATGCTTGGTCTGACTGGAGGACATCGCAGGTAGGTGACACAACGCATGCAGCCCAGCCTGAAGATGCTGTTGAACTGCATCTTCCGATTGGCCATAACCAACCAACCGCAGACAAGCCAGTCGGTTAATCCTCCGGGTCAATCCTTGGGGCCCCTTATCAGATTCGAGTCGATTTGGGACGCCAACAGCTCCCAGGCAGGCGCAACACACCTGCAGCGTCGAAACCCAAAATAGGCCGGGACTATGTGCGCAGATGAGCCTAGGTACGCATGCTACCAATCTCAGTAGTGATAATGATACAAAGTAGGACGCTTCAAACTAGACCAGGGATATAAATTCATACGCTCCATATCCCACGAGGGATCCCACGGAAGCATGCCCCAGGCACGACACGTGTGACCGGCCTCCATCTGGAGCCCCTGATGAACACTAGTTGCGGGAATTCCTGGAATTCCTCTAGGCCGGAGATCCCGCTCTGTCTGCTCCCGATGTGCCCCCGGAACTGTGTCCACGAGCTCCATTTCAAGAACGTCCAACAGTTCGTCTAAGCGACGATTGGGTCGGTGCGTCAGCCCCCCTTCAACTTCGGGAATGACGGGGTATTCCCGTTTGAAACGTATGGTAAAATTCCGCAACTGGCAGTGGGTGAGGCCGCCGATTAGGCACTCAAAGAAGATCCTCTGCTTATCAAAGAAATAGCTAGCCAACACCGGGCTTGCCAACATCTTGGGATCCAATACAACTGTTAGGTCTAGCTTTTCGGGGACGCAGTCCCTTAGCAAGGTGCTAAACAATAACCTCTTCCATCCGTCCTCGGGGTCGTGGTCAACTTGAAGCCCTTCCGATGGGATTTCGATCTGCATCTTCCGTACCATGGCAAAGAACCGCGGGAGTATTTGTTGAATTCTCGCAGTAAAGGGTAGCTTGACGCGGTCCCAGTTTTCGTTGATCCTTGGGAGACGTACTAGGTCCCCACAGTCCACGACCCAGGTATTCTCGGAGTACATGATAGTCCGCGCGTCGTCTTCCATCTGGCGGTCCACGAGAAACAGAGTGTTGGGGAGGTGCCAGTGGTTGCAGGTCCAGAGGGCCGACGTGTGCCAGGTAGGTTTGCAACAGCACGCGATTGGCAACAATCCTCCTTCGAACCCCGATATCTGATCTCCTGTCAATAGCTTTGGTTCGTGATATACGCAACCGGAGTAGTGATCCCTGTGCTGGTTGGACTGAGCGTGAAAACGCAGGTAGAATGGCGCAATGAGACCAGAAGCTCGCAGAATTTGTAACTGCAGCTCTCTAGGTAACTCGCGCAGACGAAAGGGCTTCGAAGGGTCATAAGACGGGTTTGTCAGCTTCAGTTGGGTATCCTGGGCGAGCGCACGCAGTCGAGGGTCGAAGTACTTCGAGAGCACAATCGTGCAAGACTTCAAAGTGGGAAGCTGTTGCAGAGCGTCCATGAAGTGTGTCGCGAGGTCATAGCCCTCGACTTCGCAGATAAAAGCCATCTTCAGTTTGTTGGGCGGAAGAAAACGGGCCAGGTGAGCGCAGATATCTCGGAGGTCGAGACATGCTTCTCGGTCATTTCGGCTTCGAGGGCGCTTTCCAAGTGGCTCGTCATGGCCGATAATCATGCGGGCTGAGTCGTAGATATGGTTGATGTCTAAGCAGTCCTGCCCGTTCGGACATAAACAGACGTTCATTCGGATAGTGAGGTCGCGCAACGAGGCTATAGCAATCGCACCGAGCCGCTTCAGAGGCGCGAGACCCCTGCGTGATGTTCGAATAACCTCCAGTCGTGCTTCCGAGTAATACAGCTTCGTGAGCTCTTCACGGAAGAGGCGGCACACCAGGAACATATGCCACGCGGAAAAGCCGATTCCCAAATTCGGCGGGCGATCGCAGAAACGACAAATCGAAGTGGAATTATCCATGTCCCAGCCAATTTGCTCTGCGGTCGGTGGATTGATCCAGCCGCATTCGTCACAGGGCAGGCACCAGTTACCATCAGCGTCTTCCAAATCGATACTGGGGTTCATGATTATGCGAAAGCGTTCCAGGCGCTCGACGGCGAATTCTAAACCAACATGGCGGTAGATGCGGGCGCGCACTTCGACCGGCAAGGTGAGTAGTGTAGCCCGGGTGCGGGGTTGCGTGGGCAACCTGCGCGGTTGAACTGGAAAGAAGTATCGATCGAGCCTTTGTTGACGCATCTCCAGGCCTGGAGCGTCGGGTCGACGCGAGTAACGGCCTGAGGTTCTGGCAGTGGGCCTGCAGGGTTGACCCCAACGCAAGCAATCTTGACGTTTGCAAAGGGCGGTCGAGCTGATGGGACTGCGTGGGTGTGGGTGTGAGTGTGGGCACAAGTTCATTGAGGCTTCGATGAGAGACCTGGCGCGGCCACGAGAATGGTGATGTGGAAGAAGAAAATAAATAGCATCGGCCACTGGCGCGCTCAGGGGCCTGACCCCACTATCACGTGACACATCCCATTCTCAGCATGCTGGTTTGCAAATGACCTGGCATTGAGATCAAATCCTTGTTGTGAGAATCAAGTTTTCATGCCCGTCGCAATCAGCGGCTGCCACATTCGCACTTTCTCTGCCTGGAATCAATGCGACTGGGGAAAAACTGCGCTGTAAAATGCGGTGAGCACAGATGTGGGTCTCGCGATTTGGCGAGGCACAAGCATCACCAACCTTGCACTCAAACAACCGCACCTTTCCCATTTCCATCGTCGCGCTCCATCAAATCGGACGGGCACCAACCTCAGCGCCATGCGGAGCATTCTGGAAATCGTCAAGGAATGCGACAAGTAGGTTCGCCCCTGTCTTTGAGCCGCGCAGGGTAGATCTCTCCTGGAGTTCACTCCAAACCCTGACATCACCCCTTCCATAGCTTCCCTTACTCTGAACTTGGCAACAATGACACCTACGCCAAAGCTATTGCGCCTTTGTGGCGCTTCTTCCTGCCCGATGACCCCGAGCCTCACGGCCTCCTGATTCAATCAGTCGTCAATCGCATGCCGTGGACCTCTTCCTTCCGCCTCGACCCGTCGCGCAAAGAGATACACCTACTGAAGCCCGCGGGCAGGGATGATTGGCAGGCCGCCTGCAACGAGGGCATCGACGAACTGCTCGATCTGGCACGTGCAAAGAAGGCGTTCCCACTCCTAGGCAAGAAACGCGACGAGGAATTCCCTATCATCGGCGCCCGCTTCGACATAGCCATCGAGCGCTCAGGGTTCAGCCTGTTCGGGATCATTGGCCGTGGTGCGCACATGACGGTGTACACGCGCACACCGGAGGGAGACATGAAGTTCTGGATCCCGCGCCGTAGCGCCAGCAAGTCAACGTACCCCAACATGCTGGACCAGGCCGTTGCTGGAGGCGTGGCGCGTGGCGAGAAGCCGTTCGAGTGCATGATTCGCGAAGCAGATGAGGAAGCCGCCCTGTCTGAGGAGCTGGTGAGACATAACGCCGTGGCCGTTGGCGCAGTGACATGGTTCAACATCTCCGACGAGAAGGCCGGTGGGGAGCCGGGCTTGATGAACCCCGGACTTTTGTATGTCTACGACCTCGAAGTGGGACCTGATGTCGTGTTCAAGGTTGTCGACGACGACATCCAGGACTTTTATCTCATGAGCGTCGACGAAGTCAGGGATGCTATGGGAAGAGGCGAGTTCAAACCCAGCTGCGCAGCCGTCATGGTGGACTTCTTCGTAAGGCACGGGTTCATCACGGCCGAGAACGAAGTCGACTATGTTGAGATAGTTTCAAGGCTGCATCGCAGGCTGCCCTTCAGGACCAGTCCCAGACGTTGAGCTAGCATGGGCGGAGTTGCAGGATATTCACGAGTCATCAAATGGAAGAATCCCAAGACGTAACAGAACAAAACTCGATAGTGCGCCAACCCCTCCTCAACGCAAGTACGGTGTTTACATGTTCGCCCAGAACCAAAACCTTAGCTCAAACCTAGGTATCAATCTCACCATCCATCCGACATCCATATCTCCTCAACACCGAACTAGATCTTCTTGACGAAACCAACCTCCACCAGGCTATCCGCATCGATATCTAAGTCCGCCAACTTCGTTCTCGAATTTTCCCGAATCCACAAGAACGTCTCCAAGATCACATACCTGAAAAACCCCTTGACGGTCTTCTCCCGCTTCACCTTCATCACCTCCTTGCCGATGATATAAACCGTCTGGTCCTCGTACGCTTTATTCAGCGCATCCAATTCAGTCTGCACCTCCGGCGTATGCTCCACCGACCTTGCGCTCCCATCCGGCGAACCAGCCGTCCGATCCCTCGTGATATGCAACACCAACTGCTCCACCAAAACCCTCCCCAAGTCAGGCGTCAACACATCATCCATGTACCCATGCCTCAACACCACTCGATAGCACGACGGCACCGACGTCCGCGACACCACATACCGCTCTTCATGAGGGACCGTCGGCCTCGACAGCGGCCGCATATGGAAGTACAAAATCACCGCCGGCCTGGCCTTGAACTTCCGCACAAACTGCGCAAACACCGTCGGAATCGTCCCCGACCCCCCAACCTTATCAAAGAAGATCCCCAAGCCCCCCGCACTTGACACCTCCCCTCCACCAAACGCACTCGTGAGCGCCAGCCCGCCGGTCTTCGGCCCATCACCAATGTCCAGCAAATCTGTTGTGGCAAGCCTTCCCTCCCCCTCCGCAGCCCACTGCTGCTCCTTGCCGAAGCGCCAGATGATGAACGTCGTCGAGAGGATCAGCGCCAAGAGGATGGTGAACCATGCGCCTTCGGGGACTTTGGTGAGCGCGGCGGAGAGGAATACGCCGTCGAGGGCGGCAAAGACGAGGAAGAGGAAGAGCACTACGGGGGAGGGGATGCGCCAGATTATGAGGGCCACCATGGAGACCATGCAGGTGGTGATGAAGGTTACCATGATGACGCAGATGCCGTAGGCGTTGCCTAGGGAGGTGGTCTGTGAGGGTTAGTGCCTGGAGGAGGAAGAGAAAAGGAGGAAGAGAAAAGGATGAAGAGAGAAAGTGGAAGGGTGAAAGAGGGAGTGAGAGAGAAGAGAGGAAAGAAAGCCGAGGTTTGAAGACGGGAGAGGCTTACATTGTTGTACACGGCTGTGACAATGACAGTCCCGATCATCAGCAACCAGTTCGCCAGCGGCATGTACACCTGCTCGTGGAACTTGGCGCTTGTGTGCACCGTCTTGATGTGCGGGAAGTACGACATCCGCATCACCTGCGTCAGGAGCTGGAAGCTGCTGGTTATCATGGCCTGCGAGGCGACAATGGCCGCCAGCACGGCGATCACCATGCTGAAGTAGAAAGTCCCTGGCGGCACGGTGAAGAAAAAGGGATTGGTGTACGCCGTGCCGGTTGCATCGGCCGAGATGAACGCTGCTTGGCCAATGTACGCGATAAGAAGGCACGGAAAGGCTAGGATGAGCCAGGAGAGTTGGATTGCGCCACGGCTGAAGGCACCTAGGTCGGCAAACAGGGCTTCGACTCCGGTGAAGGCGAGCAGCAAACCCCCAAGGGACTTCCAGCCGGCAAATCCATTGCGGACGAGGTACGCACCGGCGAAATAGGGGCTGAAGGCCTTGAGCACGGTATGGTCGTACAGCACGAGGTTGTAGATGCCTGAGCAAAAGTTGAACAGCAGCCAGACGACGACGATGGGAGCGAAGGATGTGCCGAGTTTGGATGTGCCGAATGGCTGGATGGCAAAGAGGAAAACGAGAATGGCGCATGAGATGCCAACAATGGCTGATCGAGATAGTGTGGGATCCGCGACGGTGATGCCCTGGATCGCGCCCAGGACGGACTGCGCAGGAGTAAGCACACCGTCGGCAAGGACAAGCGACACGCCGAGAACACCGGTGAATTTGAGCAGGAACTTGGCCGCCCTCGACTTCTCGATGAAGGTGCGGAAGCGTCGACCAGCAGGGCCGAGCTCTTGTGTGTCGTGACGTTCGATTTGGACGGTGCCCGTGATGCTGGGGTCACCTCGGGTGATGCGGGCATAGCGGGCGAGGAGGGAGTACAGCGCAAAGGTACCGCCCTGGCCGTCGTCGTCGGCGCGCAGGACGATGAAGGTGTACTTGATGGTGACGATGATGGTCAGGGTCCAGATGATGATCGACAGCGCGCCGACCAGGTCCTCCCAGCTGGGCTGGCTGGTGAAGGTCGATGAGTATACGTAGAGGGGGGATGTTCCGATGTCGCCGTAGATGGTGCCGACGCTCTGGAAGCTGAGCCAGGCGAGCATGAGGCCGCTGTAGGTCTGTCGGAGGCTATGTCAGTACCGGACTGCAGACTTGGCTGGCAGGCCCAGATGCTAGGATTGACCACGAGAGAAGAACATGAGAGAGGTCAGTAGTAGCTTACCTGCTTCTTCTTCAGGCTGAAATCCTGCTCAGCAATTTTCCGGGCGCGTTCCTCGCTGTCGAGGTCATAGTTCGAGGAGTCCTTCTCGAATGAGCCCTCGACGGCCGTGGTCGCAGTCCTCTTGACGGGCTGAATGCCATCAGCGAAATTGATGCGCCCCGTAGGCCCATCGTCGGACTTTGCCATGCTGCTCGGTAGGATGTAGCGATAGATTGGAACTCTTTACGACGACAGCACAGAGGTCCCGAGGGTTTGGAACTCGCAAGGAGATCAGCACATCACCCAGACGAGCAGACACCAGCTTTATACACCTACGAGCGCACCCAACCTAAACTTGAAATTGGGAGTGGGAGCACGAGACTCTCTGACCGCACCGAGAGGGACTGGAGCTTTCTCACCCACGTCCTTCGCACGGGGACTCCACGACCAGACCAGACCAGTCCAGACACCAAACCCATGCGACTGCAGACCAGACCGCCCCCTCGCTGCAGACGACCCTGGGTCGGTCGGTGGGTCATCCTCTACCATCACATACAAAACAATACCCAGGACGAGATGGTGTTTAGCTCAGCGGCAATGTCACTCGCAAGTTCAGACCCTCCACCAACAGTTACAGCCAGTCCGCGGCAGCACTCCACCGATCCGGAAACAACACCACAGAACACCAGGATGCAAATACCCGAGCTCTGCTCGCAGTGTGGCAGTGCTCGCCCAACTCCCAGTCTCCACCCCGCGGATAGCAATCGGTGCGCGCCCATTCGACTCGCCCGAAAATCACGCAGTTTGTACCACGGCGCCTGGCCACGGTATTCCCGAGTTGGTAACTCGACGACCAGCAGCGTGAGCAATACCGGTTGATAATCCCGTTCGCGACGTGAGCACGCCCGCCGATGGCTATTGGAGCTTTGATAGCTCGGAGCTCGACGATTGGCCAGACACAGCGGAGCTTCGAGCTCGACGCATGCAGGACGTGGCCGGAAAGGGGTAGCTTTGGGGGAATTGTGCCTGCCGACGATGGGAGGCCGCCCACCAGGTGGCAAGCCGATGGAATGCGACGATTTCCCCGATTCCCCCGCACAACCCGGTACCTGCCTACCTTCACTACTGGACTGGATGCACGACGTGCACACCCGGAGGGTGTTGCAAAGCCGGGAAGGCTGAGATAAGCTCACGCCCGTCCCTTGGCAGGAGACATGTGCGTCGGCGCCTGCATCACATTGGTCACCCATCAAAACCAAAAATCGCTACACGCAAACGCAAGCGGAGAATTCCGACAAGTCAAGTCACGTTGCGTTTTGTGTTTGAGACTGTTGCTCAATTCCAAGTCGCTGGCTGGCTAATAAGCCCCTGCCCCTGTTCCTGACACTGCAGCATCATTACAAAACTCCCGACCGTCCCATGCATAAACAACCCTGTGGTGCTCGATCCTACTAGAATTTTTTTTTCTGTATCCATTCATTCCCCTTTCCCAGATATCATCCCCAATTACAAGTTCGCAAGCACAGCCGCACCGCCGAACAGCGCACCGACAGCCATAGCGCCGGTCTTCATCGGCGCAGCATTGCCGCTGGTCTTTGTGCCGGCGGCCGACGCAGCCGACGAAGCGGAGCTAATCTTGGACGCAGCCGAGTTGGTGATCGAGGCAATAGCGCTGGTGATGGAGTCCCTGTCGGAGCCGGTAGCGGTGGAGAGCTTGTTCGAGTACGACACGAGGGCGCTGCTGGCATCGGCGTTGATGGAGCTGGCCTTAGAGGTGAACTCGGACGCGGCCGAGGATGCGCCGGCGGTGGCCTTGGAGACGATGGAGGATGCGTCCGCGGTGGCCTTGGAGACGATGGAGCTGACGTCGATGGGGTTGGTGAGGGTGGCGGTTTGAGCCTGGAGATGGAATGTTAGTATGTTTTGTCCGAGTGTCACGATGCAGTGCGATGGAGGTAACGTACGGCGGCCAGAGCGGCGAACGCGGAGAGGATGATTGTGGAACGCATGTTGATAGTTTTGGGGTTTGTTTATCTTGGGACAAGATAGGGGGACAAGATAGGGGTCGAGTTTGGTGGTTGCGGTGGCGGGATGGCTTGAGTGGCTATCTCAGCTGAGAACACAGGCAGGGCTGTCTCTTATATCCCCTCGCCTCGGACAGTCCCGCCCGGCTCCAGCCCACCATCCATCGATCGGTCCAGTAACCTGGGTGCAATGATGATGCATGCGGACGTGGAATGCAGCGGTCCTTGGAATTGGTTGCCGTCCGGGCTGGGAATGCCGTTTGCACCATTGCCGAGCCACTAGCAGGCCAATGCGATCGGTGATTTACTTGAGAGGAACCACTTATTACCCCATACGTGCAGACATTTTCAAGTTTGGGGCAAATGAACGCGTCCACCGATGACATCACGACAGCGACTGTATCCCCACACTTAACCGAATCCCCATTAGTGACGTTGAACGACGGGATTGGCTGAGCACAACTGAAATCTCTGCCGAAACTCCCGGGCGAGACAGGGTTGACCGCTTCCGACAACTGAAGTCCAGTTTTGAGCATCATGCAAACCGGATGCATGGCCCATGATATTAGGCTGGTGTCGCTGGCAAAGCGTGCAGGCTGCAGAGGTGATGGAAGTATGAGCAATTAATCGCTTCGGATCCGTACCACGTCCGACTTCTTCCCCAGCATGGTGGATACCGGGATGCAGGGGCCGCGCCCCCGAGTCCTCTTCTGCTGTGTAACCGAAGTGGCGAATTGACAAACAGGCCATCCTCGAACCATCGTCGAAGGGTCGTCAACAGCTGATGGGCAACAAGCATTAACCCAACCAAAGCACACTGAATCAAGCACACCGAACCCACCCACATGATCATCGGATGCACAGTCTGCACCGTCATCCTAGAGTAAAGCGACGGCTACTCACACATTCCCCAAATTGCCAATAACCTCGCCTGCTCCGCCCTCGGGTTGGAACTTTGCCTGAACAGCACCTCCGCCTCAGCGACCTCCCACTCTGCAATGACGCCACGATAGGAATTGTACCGACCCCCGCTGCTCGTGACATACTGCGTCGTCGGCGTCCCGAACGTAATTGCATCTGACGTCCTATTGAAGTGGCTGGAGATGGTCGCAATCTCCGCGGCCCGTTGCGTTCTTGAGATCTCGGCCTGGAGGCGCTGTATCGCAGGCCACAGCTCACCCCACTTGACTTGTCTCTTGCGGCAGAACTCTAGAAACTCTAGAAGATCTCCATTCTCGCAGGCCTCCAGGTACCGCGTACGTTGCCCCCCAGAAAACAGGCCGCAAATGTGTTGCTCCTCAGGCCCGGCGGTGGCGCCTTGCAGCGGCATGTCTGTTGCCAACTCCGTATCGACCGCGAAGCTGTGAAAACAGTTCTGGCACACGGTGCAGTCAGGCCAGCCCCACCATCTGCCTCCTTTCATGGAATCAATGCCCCTGCAGCTGGGAGCGGAGGTCAAGCCGCGGACGCGGTCTTCGTAAACGCTCCAGACACCAATCTGGATGGCGTCGATGAATTGCCGGAGGAACAGCGCACATCGGTCGACTGCTGGGTTAAACACGGAATAGGTCTGTCCCGGGACGACTTTGGGCGTTTCCGTGAAGAATGGTCTCAGCCCAAGCACGGCGATGCGGCTCTCGTAGCAAGCCTCGCAAACGCCGTAGTGGCGGATTAGCGTGCCCCGGATGTTGTAATATAGTCCGTTCATGAACCCGTCTTGCGTTCCACACTTAGGCTTCGACGCAATGGCGAAAAGGCTCCTCCGCAGTTCTTCTGCCCCCAGCTTCCTGCTCCCTGCGCCCCACAGCGCGATCCCGATATGCATGTTATTCTTCGGGTTCCCACCATATGTCAGTACCTGATGGGGGTCCGCCCCAAGTTGTTCGATAACTTGTTCCCACCTTGAGTCCTTGAAATGGTCGCTGTAACAAGTCTCACAAATGTGGAAGCCCGTCTCCGGTCCTATACCCCTGACTGTCCACCATTTCGTCTCCCCAACAGTCCTCTGTTCGCCATCGCAGTGCCCCAACTTGATCCTAGAATTGACATGTTCCACGAGCCGTCCCCAATCCTCCTTCAACACCAACGTCATACAGGATTCACCCCAATTGTCGCAATACCATTGCTCTCTCTCGGGTTCTATATTGCTGCTAACCGAGAATCGTCCCTCAAACGGCCCGTCGACGAAGGTGTCCTCATAGCATGCCTCACAGATCCCAAAGGCTTTCGTGTACTCTTCGGAATCGTACCATTTGATTGCATCGGCCTTGACATTACCATAGGGACTGCCACAGAACTTCATGTCCCCCGATGATCGGCGCTTCATGTAAGCCACGACGGGGGATATGTCGCCGCTCGCGAGCGCCTTTGGCCGGAGAACACGCGTGATGCGCAATACGTGAAATCCACATCGCAAGTTCTTCTCCTGCTTCGAGGTGAACTGCGAGGCAAAATTGGTCGGAGCAATGTACGTATCGTAGCAGAACTCGCAGATGTTGAACATCGGCGCAGATTGGTGGAAACACCACTTTCATGAGGAAATAACCTGGCTGTTGCCCATGCACGCCCGCGTCTTGGGCGCGGTTGAAAGGGGGTCATAAACATTGGTTGTGGAAAGAAATCGGTTATGACGGTTTCACTGTTCACGGGGTAGAGCCGAGGACTGAGCCGACGATGCGAGAGCGGAAACCTGCACCGTCGTCGGCTGGGGCTGTCCGGCATTCGACCAATGCGGTTGGAAGTGAGGTTCGGGCTGTGGGGCCAACACCTGTGGTATCCATACTACAAGAGAAGGAAGTATTTCATACCGGATCTGTGCCCTCGGGGATCTGTCACCACAGAGCCCTTTTGTCACAGAGTTTCCAATCTCTGACTTAGGCCACGGCGGCTCTGTCGACGGAGCCGTTCCTTGGTATAGAGCCCGTACTGTGTGTCGCACGGTTTCCACACAGTTTCCAACACTGTGACGACTACGGGGACACGTCGGTCCGTTCCAGCCAAACCAGCGGCCTGCAGGTCGTCACATTAACATCAGGCCATCTTCAGCATATATTTTTTTATCGCACGATAAAGGGGGGGCTGAGACTAACAAGTTACGTTAGAATTTTAGTTGATTTGGGGCTGATGACATGAAGACCGATTTCGAGCCCAGCTCAGAACTACGAACGAAAAAGGATATTTCGTGTACCCAGATTCGTCGTAGACAACCAGGCTGTTTCATATTCTCAGCCCTCAACTGAAACCTCACCCCACCAGGTTTCACTTTCATCAATTCCACTAGGTGAGGTAGGCAAATCTATTCTATCACCAACCTGGCAGGTGGTGTTGGCTCTGACGACCTTAACGACCCCGATAATTCTACCACTTCGGTCCAAGAGGGCATCGAGTTTGCTAAAGAAATTGGCACTCAGATCTCAAGATCGATTGGAGCTTCAAACAGTGTGAACTGATCATCATCATAGACCCAAAATCTTTTGCAGCAACCCCACCAGCGACTAGCCTTCTAAAGGCTTACACGAGTGCACCGTCGGTTGACACAAGCTAATACATCCGAGCAATCATCATGAGTCGAGCAACTCGTCCCCGCGCAGTGACCCGGCCACTCGCATTCAAGTTCGATGACGGCCTCCTCATCACTCTTCTCACCACCTCCGCCTCCTGATTCGTCGCAGCCGATGGTAATACAGTTCGGATGATTGCCACCGGGACCTCCCGGGTGACCCGGACCACCCGGACCACCAGGCCCCCCTGGACCCCCCGGAACCACCGGTCCCCCAATCTTCGCAACGAGCGAATCCCCCAACTTTTTGATACTCTTCTGGAAATCCGCATAATTTCCCGCCGCCCAATCAGCACCGTCCGCCCCCGGCACCGCCTCCTTCCCCGCAAAAGCAATATACAGCACATCGTCCACACTGTGTCCATGATTCCCATTCATCCCCTTGCCATAGCACGCCGTGGCAAGCGAAATCGACACCTCCCCGACGACAGGGTGCTCGCCATCATCCCCATTGGTGTCACCCCAGATGCCGTACACCAATTTGTCGCCGCACACGACGGCCATGACGCTCAGCGGCTCGATGCCGTACTCCTTCGGGTCGAAGGTCTTCCATCCGGGGAGGGTGCCGTCGTTGCCGAAGACGACGTACGGGTGCACGTTGGCGTTGAGGTCGCGGATGCCTTTGTTGTAGCGCTCGATGATCCATTGGAAGGAGGTGACGGACTGCGTGTCGGTGCTGGCGCCGCAGCGGCCGTCGTCGGCGGGCCCGCCTTGGGCGCCGTCGCAGTCGATGTCCATGTTGGCTTTGATGTAGACGATACCCGAGGAGGCGAGGTGGTCGCCGCAGTAGGAGAAGGCTGGGTGGCATGTTAGTGTGGGGGTTCCTGAAAAAAAAGGGGTGGGGAGGGGAGTTTACTGTTGGGGCCGTTGTCGGAGCTCCAGAACCCGGAGGCCAGCTTGTGCGAGCACGTTCCATTGAGACCGGCGTTGTAAAAGTTCCGGACATTTTGGGGAACGCTGCTGACGGCTGCGACGTGCGAGGCGGTGGCGAGTAAGGCCAAGACCAGATGGCCGGAAGACGGAGAGAGGCGCATCTTGAAAGAAAAAGGAGTGACTGAGGTGCGCAAACTCTCTGTCATACACAACAGGACCGTCAATAGTGAGAGTTGCTCTGATCATCGAGAAAAATTGATGGCATGCTTCCGTCTTATAGTGGCACAGATTCTGCCCAATACGGCACGGCGAGAAAATGCCCGGAGCGGTCCATCCCCGAACAGCCGGTGGATATCATCCGGACGGGGTCTAGAATCCTCCCACCAGGAAACATGAAACATTGCAACCCGACCCCGGTTTATTCTGCCCAATCCTCCGGCTTGGAATATTGCGGCGATATTAACTAAACCAACTGGGAACACCATTACAATTGAGACACTGACGTCTGGGACAGGGTTTATCTCGGTGGTGCTTGCACCGACCTGGCACTTCGACCAAGATCCTCAGGTAATTTTCACAGGACGCCGGGCGGGCGATTGGCACAAAGCCATCACCTCCGACAGATGATTCCTGACCAACGCACCCCAGTATGCAAATGAGATTAAATACCTAGAGAGCAATCAATCAAATCGTACCCAAAAATGACAAAGCAAACGGGCCAAAAGAGAAGTCCTCAAAACAAGGCAAATCTAACACCACGTTTCAAATTCCAGGCATCAGATAATACTCCATATTAGGGGAGTTCCCTTGCCTCAACTTGAACTTTTGAGCCTGGGGGAGTGTGCACGACTAACTATGTCCAACTTTAATAACAAAATACCGAAATAAGCTCGAGTGTGCGCCTCAATCTCCTCTGTTTGCCTTGTGGGGCACGCGAGGCACTCCCGACACACGGCGGTCGGAGATTTTGTTCTTGCCCCATGCAATTTTGGCTCGGATATTGCTCGACCAATTGTGGCACAGGCCGGCTCTGATCGCATTTTGTAGTAGATACCTGTCAAGAGGTGTGTGCAGGACGGATAATCAACGTGACAAAGTCAGCTTTCGGCCACTTGGCCCCACGCTGATGACCAACTCACAGAAGCTCAATCTCCCTCCACTCAGCGCTCTTGAACTCGACGCCATACTCGGACTCTTCGGGGACATCGAATATCCCCACCCGAAAGTACCTCCCCGGAGAACCCGCCGAGTAAATCATGAGCCCATAATACCGCCTCTCCTCTGTCTCCTGGGCCCGTTCAAACGTTGCCGTGTACGACCCAATAAGCGCCAGCTCCACGTCGTTATCTGCACACTTCCCCTCCTCCTCCCCCCCGCCTTCAACGTCCCAATCAGCGAAGAACAAATTTTGACCTACTGCGCTGTATGGCCGTTGCGAACAGGACTCCCCTTGGAGGATATCCAGCGTCCGCGCCTCCATGCGTACGACACCCCCTCGGATCTGGCCGTACGGGTTGGAGCTCACCGTCTCGATCAAGTCAACCTCAGCGCGCAGGCCTTTCACCTCGGCCACGACGTTCTTGCCCGCCAGGTTCCCAATCCAGAACCAGGCGCATTCGGTCGTGGGGAACCGTGCCCAGCTCCACGAGGGGGCGATAAAGTCTTCATCACTAGGTCTCAGCGATTGGATCAGAGACTCCAAACTCAAGTGGACAGGCTGTGGTGGAGAGTGCCAGGCAAGGTCGACGTGCAAGTGCGGTGTCCACAGACCAGCAGCATACCCAAACCCCGTTATGTCACCAACGAGCTTGGCTATCCCCCCAATAGCAGGCAGTTTATCGCGCGCAACAGTAAAGCGCTTGGTCGAGTACTGTGGCACAAGCGCCCAGCGCCAAAAGTTGAGCAGCTCACTCGCAGGATCTGCCGTCTCCTTGTCGACAGCGAGGTCGATAATGCTGCGCTCAAACGTGCCGCGTGTCGAACGTCCCGATGTGTACAGCCAGCTATCACAGCAGAAGTGGATGCGCGACGGGCCAAAGTACACCAACCGCGTTGACAGCTTTGTCTCCTGGAACGTCCACCCGCGCTTCGACCACGCCGATCGCTCCCAGTCACGGAGGAACTCGTAGCTATACTGAAAGCAAATGTCCCCCTCGCTCCCCTCGGTGAGCGTGCTGTTCTCGACGGGAACCCGCACGGTGCGCCATATCTGTGACATCGCGGCCCAGGGCGCCAGAAATCCCTTCAGACAAGTGTCGGAGGCAAGGCTGACGATGGTGACGAAGGCGTTGGAGTACACGAGGCCCATGAGCGCAGCTTCGTCGCGCCAGTCGCGCTCATCGTCCTGCACGATGCAAAGACAGTCGACCCAGAGGTAGCGCAGCCCTAGTTGGCGGACCACGACGACTGCGTCGCGCACCACTGCCGACATGGACGGGGCATTAACTCCGTTAGTGCTATGGGCGGCGAGCGATTGTCGTTCGGTTTTGCACTGTCTCTGGGCGTCGGCCGGTGGGCCCCAGCAGTAACTCAGCGCCGCATACCGGAGCACATCGCCAGCCGATGTAGCGGATGACGAGGCCCAGTTGAGGGATGCCATGACCTCGCCGCGCGAGACTAGCCGCGGTTGTGGTGGGGAATCGGAGTCGCTATCGCCGACGAACAGCAGTCGAGAGGGGATGAAGCCCCGGAACAGGACGTGGTGGTTGCAGTTCTCAACGCATCGGTTGATCTCGGACTGAATCATGCCGACTGTCTCCTTTGACAGTTCTTGGCCTCCAGTTTGGTCTCCATTTTGGTCTCCATTTTTGTCGCTCATTGATGGGTGCGGTCAGGGAGGGTTGGACGAGATGTGGGGTGTTTGAAGCAGCCAAGAATTGCCTACCATCGCAGCTGCCAGCCCAGATGCGGGTGAGTGCTGCGACGGAGGGAACCCCGCAGCTTGTCCCGAAGCGGTCTGAACTTCAGACAAAAAATCCCTATCTCATAATTTGACGCTATTCCCAATTCGAGGAACTTTCTTAGTCATTTCTTGCCCGGGGCAACACGATCTCTTCTGATCCCGAGCCTTCAAGTTCTTCTGGGATTCTTTCTGCGTTACGCGCCGAGGTGCCAGTGGTCCTACGGCGCGCAGATCGTATCACCTTCGTACTATCCGTGGCATTTTGTCACACCAGAGAAGCATTGAAGGTGCTGTGCTATATTACTCTGTGGGAGTGGCTGATGATGATAATTAAGAAGAAGCGACAGACTCACCGATAAAATGGACGCCGAGTTCGTGGCAAGGCGCCAGTGCCATAATAGACCCCCATGCCCAAGCGACCCAGCAGAGAACCCAGAGGCTGGCTGCGGGTTGGCCCGGCTGAATGTAGCTGCGCCGTAGTCCCAATCACCAGTCATTGCCGAGCTGCGTAAGGCTGGCCGAGACAGTTTATTTCTATTCCATCTCACCAGGGCTCGTCTGACAATGGAGAGGTGGATGGATGGCTCGTTGACTAAGCCTGCTGGCTGCGGCACTTCGGCACCCATCTATACCACGGTCGCCTGCCGTTCGCGATGGGCGGCCGGAATCTGAACAGGAGTCAGGCCCCAGCGCCACCTCTGACTCTTAGTTGATCCTTTCTTGTTAGGCGCATGGCTATCACGCGTCGGCTTTACCATTCCCGAAACACGCCAAAATCTCCCACAAACGTCGCGCGCTGCACAGCAGTGCGATGAATAGCTATGTATCCACGGCCAAAATCATGTCAACGACAACACTGTCCCACGATGCCTCCCCCGATCAGCGACATGAGAACCGACAGCTTGGTGGCGATCCGTTACCCCGTCTGATCATGCTTACTGAACTGAGGCGTGCAATGGTTGCCGATTTATGCTCAGCAAGGT